>WNFY01006776.1_pt1 | contig 12151 bp, 14 predicted proteins | sample 5400091 | NCBI WGS metagenome assembly WNFY01 (sample SAMN13153364, study PRJNA577476) | soil metagenome | isolation source: 60 cm soil or saprolite under grassland replicate 1 | place: USA:California | collected 2016-06-15 | reverse complement strand
ATGTCGCTCCTTCAGAGCTCCGTTCAATTTGGTGCGGCTCCCAGGGGCGGCGCGCTTCGCTAGCGCTCAGCACTTCCACCCCGGCGCGGCTGCCGCGCCGGGGACCCCGGCTGGCCCCTGGCTACCTTATTCCGCGCCGTTGGCGCTAAATCCAAAGCCCGCTGCACTAATGCGCGTTGCACTTCCAAATTGAATTCGCGACATTACGTGCGCGCCGTTTTTCTTCGCGCCGGTCGATGCCGAAAGTGCTGCTTGCTATGGCACGGTTTCTGAAACAACTTCAGAAGGCAGACTCTTATTGCCCGAGGTATCAACCGCTACGATATAGTAATAATAAGTCTTTCCCGCTTCCACGTTCTCGTCAGTAAACGTCGTGCGCGTCCATAGCGCGGTCGTCAGGATTGTCCAACGGACCTTCGGTAAATTTGCGTCAGTAGACCTGTAGATAAGGTAGCCGGCCACGTCCGGCTCAGGGTTAGCGGGCCAGAATAATGAAATCCGACCAGGAGCGGGCGCGGGAGATATCCGACCGGGTGAGGACGGAGGATAAATATCGACGGGCGCGGCTTCCACCCTGTTTGAATCAAGACTTTCGACGGGTTTGCCCAGGGTACCGAGCGAAACTGATCGGACCAAGTAAGTATATTGTTTGCCGAACTTGAAATTTCGATCTTGAAATTCTGTGGCCGTAATCGGCGCTTGATTAAGCGGACTCGGGCCGATGGGTTGTGATGCCGCGCCGCGATAAATGTTATAGCCGAGCAGATTCACCGGCGTAGAGCCATCAACGTTAGTAGCTGGCGCTTCCCACTTGATCGTGATGGCCGTCTCCCCGATTTCTCGAGTTACGTTCGACGGTGGATTCGCGACTTTCGCTGCCGGTTCGATTAGCAGGAAGTTCGAAAAGGCTGCGCGCTGGCCGGCGGCGTTAACGTAGCGAATTGCGTAGCGTAAACGGGCCGGCTCGGCCAATTCCAGGGTATCGGTGTAGGTTAGATTGTCACTGGTCTTCTTGATCTCATCATATGTAACCGAACCGACGAGAGTGGCCCGCGCTGCGAATTCTTCTTCTGTCATTGCTAAAGGGGCGTTGACCTTTTCCGCAACCCGATACACGTCAACGCGGCGGATGCTCTGCACACTGCCTTCGCCGGCATTGCGTTGCGGCCTGGGCCAGCTGAGGATGATTTGATTTCCGCGCTGCGAGCCTGTCAGGCTTTCGGTCCGCTGTGGAATTCTTTCAATAGGTGACAGCGGGGGCCTGCGCTTGCCGCAGGTAGGCGCCAATGAAAGGACACAGATGCTAAGCAACAGCAAGAGCCGTCTCGCAACGGATTGCTTTCTCATTAGTCTAAGCTGCGATGAGGCCACTGAATTCGAAGATGATTTTCGGAAAGGGCAAACTAGAGAATATAACGGCTGAGATCCTGATCCTTTACCGTACTGGCAAGCATTTGCTCGACGTAGGCAGCATCGATTGATTTGTCCTTCGGCTCAAGGTCGGGCCCTTCAAAACTAAGCTCATCCAGCAGGCGTTCCATGATGGTGTGCAACCGGCGCGCGCCAATGTCTTCAGTTTGCTGGTTAACACGCGCGGCAAAATTCGCGACCGCGTCGATGGCGTCTTTGGTGAAATCGAGCTTAACGCCCTCGGTTTCCATCAATGCTCTATATTGCGTGACGAGCGAGTTTTTCGGCTCGATCAGAATACGTTTGAAGTCTTCGATCGTCAGCGATTCAAGCTCGACACGGATAGGGAATCTGCCCTGCAGTTCTGGAATCAGGTCAGAGGGTTTGGAAACGTGAAAAGCTCCGGCGGCGATGAACAAAATGTGGTCGGTGCGCACCATACCGTAACGCGTGTTCACCGTTGTACCCTCAACAATCGGCAGGATGTCACGCTGCACACCTTCGCGCGAGATGTCAGGACCATGGCCGGACTCGCGGCCCGCGATCTTATCAATCTCGTCGATTGCGGCGTTTGGTCCGTCCCTGAAAAAGATTGCCGAGCATATCCTTCATGTTGATGCCCATCTCTTCGACGCCCATCGGCCCCGCGAATTCAATGGTCGGAAAATTCTTCTCGCGAACTTCAATTTCCAGCAAGCGGTTATCGAGTTTGCCTGAGCGAAGCTGCGTACGCAGTTTCTCTCGCGTGCGCGCGAAGTTTTCATCTTTGGGTTCCGGTTCCGGAACCAATACCGGCGCCGTCGTTTCGCCGGAATCGAAGTCGAAAAGGGGACTAGGCATCGACGATTTAGGTGGAGGGAGGAGGATATCGAGCACGCGCTCCTCGACGTTGAGCTCTGCCTTATCAGCGATCTCTTCGATCTTTTCCTGGCGCGTCATCTCGACGGCGATTTCAGTGAGATCGCGAATCATGCTCTCAACATCGCGGCCTACATAACCAACTTCGGTAAATTTTGATGCTTCGACCTTCAGAAACGGAGAATTCGACATTCGGGCCAGACGTCGGGCGATTTCAGTTTTTCCAACGCCAGTCGAACCTATCATGATGATGTTCTTTGGAATTACGTCGGCCGCGAGATCAGGCGAAAGCTTCTTGCGCCGAACGCGATTACGCAAAGCGATCGCCACTGCCCGCTTGGCAGCATTTTGTCCGACCACGTGCTTGTCTAACTCGGCCACGATTTGTCGCGGCGTCATCTCGTCAAGACGTGCTTCCTGCTCTTCGCTCTCTCCTGCCAGATAAATAACCATCGCGTTTTAAAAACCAGAGTACTAATAGAATTCCTGTGAACTGTCGGCCGGCCCAACCCTACCAGGAAGGTTAACCTACCTTGTCACCGAGCTCCTCAATTACGATGTTGGCGTTGCTGTAAATGCATATCTCGCCGGCGATGCGCATTGCCTCGAGAGCAATCTCGCGCGCCGATAGTTGCGTGTTAGCCATCAACGCTCGTGCGGCGGCCAGCGCGTATGAACCGCCTGAGCCAATGGCAAGGACGCCATCATCCGGAGAAATTACGTCCCCATTTCCCGACAGCAGAAAAGAACTCTTCTCATCGGCGACGACAAGCAAAGCTTCCAGGTGACGCAGAATCTTATCGGTTCGCCATTCCTTGCTGAGCTCGATCGCCGCCCGCTCCAGATTGCCATGATACTGTTCCAGTTTCCCTTCGAAGCGCGTGAGCAAAGAAAAAGCATCGCCGGTAGCTCCAGCAAAGCCGGCCAGAATCTTATCGTTGTAAAGGCGCCGCACTTTTTTGGCGCTGGCCTTCATCACGGTCTCACCAACCGTCACCTGTCCGTCACCGGCCATTGCAATGCGGCCCTCGCGACGCACGAGCAGCACCGTCGTACTGCGTACCGGAGGAAAAGTTTTCTTACTCATCAGCGAAACAGCACTATAGGAACTGGCGCGAAGTTTAGTCAAGCCAAGCGCTGAGCAGGTACTGGTTAAGTTTGAGCAAGTGGCACGGGGGTCTCGCCCGTGAAACCACGCGCAGGATGCGCGTTTCACCTCAAACTGATGAACCACTACTGCTAAGCACGCCTGCTAAATTTAACGTTGGCAGCGAGTGTAATGACAGATTGGGAACTAGGAATCCGTTTGCTATTATGATGTTCGGATGAAAGAGAACAAACGACCGCGCATTGGAATCACGATGCGCATTGAACTGGAAACGAATCGATTCTATTTGGCACGTCACTACAGCGAAGCTGTCGAAGCTGCCGGTGGTCTGCCCGTTCACATTCCTTTGATCGCGCGCGCGGAATTCATTAACGGCATAATCAGCAATCTCGACGGAGTGCTGCTTCCTGGCAGCGATTCCGACGTCGATCCCCTGCGTTACGGACAGGATCCGCATCCGCGATTGGGGCGTGTTCATCCAGAGAAAGACGAGACCGATTTACTCGTGCTTGGCGAAATTGAGCGCCAGGCGATGCCCGTTTTCGCAATTTGCTTTGGCGTTCAGGTCTTGAACGTTTCGCGCGGCGGCACATTGATTCAAGACATAGAGAGTCAGTGGGTAAATGCGATCAAGCACGAACAGGGTGCGCCTCGTGATCGGCACTCGCATCGCGTGCGATTGCTGGAGGACAGCACTGTCGGGCAGTTGGCAGGTTCTGACAGTGTCGCCGTTAATAGTCACCATCATCAAGCCATCGGAACCCTGGGAAGGGAATTGGTGGCCACGGCTTGGGCACCAGACAGCCTAGTCGAAGCGGTAGAAGATCCTCGGAGCGATCGATTTGTTCTCGGCGTTCAGTGGCATCCCGAATTGAGCTGGGAATGTGACGAGCTGTCGCAAGCTCTGTTCGCGCGGTTCGTCGCTGAGGCTGGCAAGTTCGCTGAAGGTCCAGCCCGGGAACGACAAACGGCGTCGGCAAGGTGTTATTGAAATTCAGAATTGCGGTTCACCACGAAGCGGTCTGAAACTTTCAGAAGAACTTTTTCAGTTATTGAACTTAAAAGGCAAAATCGCGGTCGTCACCGGGGGCTCGCGCGGCATCGGTCGAGCAACCGTGGAGTGTTTTGCAGAGCTGGGGGCGGACGTCGTCGTTAACTACCTGATGAATGAACGCGCCGCAGCCGATACAGTTAACGCAGCCCAAGCCGCAGGAGTCGGCGCGCTGGCAGTTAAAGCTGACGTTTCGCGCGCAGACGAAGCACGGCATCTGATTGATGCGGCCATAGAGCGTTTCACCCGCGTCGACTTTCTGGTATGTAACGCAGGGATTTGGGAAGGCGCTGCCGTCGACCAACTCAGTGAAGCCGTCTGGGACCGCACGATCGATTTGAACTTGAAAGGCACCTGGAGCGTTTGTCGTGCTGTGGTGCCGCGCATGAAGGCACAAGGTTACGGACGTATCGTAATCGTGAGCTCCACTGCCGGACAGCGTGGTGAAGCAAACGTTTCCAACTATGCCGCTTCAAAGGGTGGACAGATCTCGTTTACCAAGTCATTGGCGACCGAGCTCGCGCCATTTGGCATCAATGTCAATGCCGTGGCTCCGGGATGGGTCGATACTGACATGTGCGCAGAAGTCTTCGCGGACCAGAAATTCCGCAAGTCGATTGAAGACTCAATTCCAGTTGGACGGGTAGCTTCGCCTAAAGATATCGCCTGGCCGATTGTTTTCCTCTGCAGTGACTGGGCGCGTCATATTAATGGCGAAATTCTAAATGTGAACGGCGGCTCGATCTTGTGCGGTTGAGGGTCAGTAGCCCGACCCCGGGGTCCCCGACCGAGCATCTCGGTTGGGGTGGGACGGTGAGGGAGGGTTCCGCACGCCGACCGCTGACAAACAATTCGAATGGCTCATAAGCAACTTCGGCCAATCCAGCTCGGCCTCGAAAGATTACTTACAGACCAGATTGATTTACTGGGCGGCGCACGTGTTGGCCTGGTTTGCAATCAAGCGTCAGTCGACCATAGTTTTCGACATGCTGCTGACCTCTTCCATGCTCATCCTGATGTCAAGTTAACCGCGCTCTTTGGTCCTCAGCACGGCATTCGCGGCGATGTTCAGGACAACATGGTTGAGACCGCCCATTCGGTGGACCGGAAAACCGGCGTCCCCATTTTTTCGCTCTACAGTGAGACGCGCGAGCCAAGGGAAGAAATGCTCAAGGATGTAGACGTGATCGTCTTTGATTTGCAGGACGTTGGCTGTCGCATATATACATTCATTTACACGCTGGCGAACTGCATGCGCGCTGCGAAAAAGTTCGGCAAGAAAGTGATCGCCTGTGACCGCCCAAATCCAATCGGCGGGCGCCAGGTCACGGGGAACGTCCTTGATCCGGCGTTCGCTTCTTTCGTTGGTCAATTTCCAATTCCGACTCGACATGGGATGACTGCCGCCGAACTCGGTCGAATGTTCAATGATGAGTTCGGTATTGACTGCGATCTTGAATCCGTACCTATGGGTGGTTGGTCGCGAGATCTTTGGTATGACGAAACGGATGGCCCATGGGTCTTGCCATCGCCCAACATGCCGACAGTCAATACGGCATCTGTGTTTCCCGGGGCAGTTCATCTTGAAGGAACGCAAATGTCGGAAGGGCGGGGAACGACTCGGCCTTTTGAAATTGTTGGGGCGCCATATATAAATCCGGACGAGTTTGCTGATGCGCTAAACGGATTGCGTCTGCCGGGCATCTATTTCCGTGCATGTGTCTTCTTGCCAACCTTTCAGAAGCATGCAGGTCGGCCTTGCGGCGGTATTCAGTTTCATGTCATTGATCGTGCTGTATTCGAGCCGGTAATAGCCGGCGTCGCAGTCGTGAAGACTGCTTTCGATATCTATGGCGAGCAGTTTCGGTGGAAGGATCCGCCGTACGAGTATGTGTTCGATCGCAACCCATTCGATGTAATCTCCGGCACTTCAAAGCTGAGAGAAGCGATCGAGCGTGGTGACCCATTGGCCGAGATTCAGACCTCCTGGGAGCAGCCGTTGCAGACATTCATGGGCGTTCGGAAGCAGTTTCTTCTTTATTGAGGTATTAACCGTGGTTGAGCCGACAACTAAAGCAAACAATCAGAACTATTCGGACGCTGATGTCGAACTTAAAGGATATCATTAGGTATTGGCGTGTAGCTTTTTCTTAAACCTTGGACAGCAAAGGAAGACGCTTTGGTCGCGAAACAAATTGAAAGAGATTACAGGCCGGAAAGCCTCCGCGCCGCGTGGCTTATAGGTGTGGTTGCGTGGGCTGTGCCTGGCGCTGGGCACCTCCTGCTGAGACGGTGGGCCAGAGGCTTGCTCTTAGGCGGGGCTGTATGGGCGATGTTTCTTACCGGCTTATGGCTCGGAGGACATCTGTTTACAGTTACGAGTACGGATCAGCTTCTGGCAGCGCTGCTGCAGTTGCTACCGATGATTGCCAATGTGGGCTCGGGGGTTCTTTACATTGCTTGTTGGTTAACGAACACAGGTTTTGCCGAAAACGCGCAGCGCTTGACCTATGAATATGGAAACACATTTCTGCTCGTGGCTGGCCTGTTGAATTATCTCGCCATGTTGGATGCTTTTGATATCGCCGCCGGGAGGAAGGAATGAAGCACCTCCTATGGATGACTGCCTTCGCCGGCTTAACGGCGATTGTTTTTGGGGTGGTGGCGAAAGGCAACACGCGTCAGCGTGTGCGCTACGGCTTGAAAGTATTTGCGGAGTTCCTGCTTATTGCTCTCCTGCTCGGTTGGGTGCTCTACTTCTTACCGTTTCGCTAATGAACATTATTAGATCATGGCACTGATTACCACCGATGCGATCGTGCTGCGAACGTACAATCTGGCTGAAGCTGACCGAATCGTAGTCTGCCTGACGCGAACTTCGGGTCTTGTCCGGGCAGTGGCGCGCGGTGCCCGCCGAATGAAAAGCCGCTTTGGGGCGGCGTTCGAACCGTTCACCCTGATCAAATTGGTCTTTTATGAAAGGGAAAACCGGGACCTGGTAACGATCTCGCAGGCTGAGATTACTAAGTCGCAATTCGCGCTTGCGGGGCAACTTGAAACCGCCGAGGTTTTGGCTTATATGGCGGAGTTAGTCGGCGAGTTCGCACCGCCACACGAAGCAAACGAAAAACTCTTTCGGATGGTAGTCGCCTGCGTTGATGCGATAGGTGCAGCGCCTGAAGGGGCACGACTACTGTCACGTTATTTCGAGGTCTGGATGCTTCGGTTGGCAGGTCTGTTTCCAGATGTGCGCTCCTGTGCACAGTGTGGTGCGCGTATTAGCGAGCAGCAGGTCGGCTATTTAGATTCAGAGACAAAGGTCCGCTGCCGGGAATGCAGCCGCAGTCCAGCTGGCAGGTTGTTGTCGGAAACCCAGCGGAGTTTAGTCGCGATTCAGCAACGATCCCCGCTCGACTTTGCCAGCGAATTCGGCGAACTGTCTAAAGAGTCGGAAGCCCAACTGGCAGAGCTGACACACACGTTGATAGTCCGCGCGCTGGAGCGAAGACCACGAACCCTTCTGGTCTCTCCCCAGGTAAGATAGCGCTAGCTCAACGATAGATTGTGAACACGAGACTGATAGAGCGTTATTTCATTCGGGCGATAGTTCCTTACACTGCCGCGTCACTCGTCCTCCTGACCTCAATCTTGTTTGTACAGCAAAGTGGTCGTTATTTCGAAACAATTCTGCACGGCGTAATGCCGGCGGGATTCGTGTACGCCCTGGCTTTGGCACTGCTCCCGACAGTGCTCGTCTTCACCATACCCATGGGCGTTTTGTCCGGCACAATCATCGGCCTTGGACGCATGGGTAGCGATAGCGAGCTTGTGGCCATGCGCGCTGCCGGCATCGGCACGTGGAGGATGTTATGGCCGATTTTAGGTTTAGGCCTGATTGCAACTGCCGCTACGCTCGAGCTGAATTTGCAGGAAGCCCCGCGCGCACAAGAACAGCTACGCCTGGTTGCTCTGCGGACGGCTCTATACAAATTGGATTCGCCGGTTGAACCGCGCGCGTTCACGAGCGATATTCCGGGTTATGTGATTTACGTTAGAGATGGTGACCGGGCTCGCGGAGAGTGGGGTCGAGTATTCATTCAATCCACGGAACCGGATCGATCGACACGACTGATAACCGCACGCAAAGGCCGAATCGATTCGTCGGAAGAAAAATCCGAGCTCGTTCTCCAAGATGCGGTTCAGACAAAGTTGCCGTCCCCGGAGGCTCACGATCAATCCTATGTAGTAGAACGCTTAGCGCAGCTTCGCATCGCCTTCAACACGGGCCGCAGTGATTTGTTGGCGAAGATGCGAAAGACTCAATCAAATCCGGATGAGATGCAATGGAGTGAGCTCCGCAAATTTGCGGCAGAAAGTAACACGGAGGATAAGCGCGAAGCAACGATGGTGCTTAACAAGCGTCTCGCCTTGTCGCTTTCGCCATTCGTTTTTTCGCTTTTGGCCGCTGCTCTGGCGTTGCGCATGCGCCGTGGAAGCCGCGGCTCCGGAGTATTGGTTTCGCTCGTGGTAATGATTCTCTATTACCTGCTCACCCTCGCCGGCGATCAAATGGCTCGGGCGGGCTCGTTGCCATCAATTGTAGGCCCGTGGTCAGCAACCGTTTTGACTTTGGGTTTCGCGCTGACTGTGCTGGCTCGGAGGCGTCCGCACCTCGGCCTTTCTTTCAAACGACCGATGACCGGGACCCATGTAACGAAAACGCTCGTCCCGACAGAACGTGGCAGGTGGTCCAGCGGGCTGAATCCACGTCGCTGGCTTATCACATTTCCCACTCTGCTGGATCTAAATATTACGCGGATGATGGGCTTCAGCTTTCTTTTTGCTTTTGTGGCGCTGGTGGGGGTCTTCAACGTCTTCACAGTTTTTGAACTGTGGAGATTCATTGCGGCGAACAATGCAAGCACGAAACTTGTAGCCCAATACCTCTTTTATCTGTTTCCGCTAGTCAGCGTCGAACTTTTTCCCGGCAGCGTTTTGGTGGCTGCGCTAATGACTTACGCGCTGGTTGCGCGCAGAAAAGAAGCAGTGGCGTGGTGGGCCAGCGGACAGAGCGTCTATCGATTGATGATGCCCGGCCTGGTGTTCGCCATCTCGGTCGCGGCCGGCTCGTGGTTAATTCAGGAACGCGTTATGCCGCAGGCTAATGTCAAACAAGACAGTCTGCGTCTAAGAATTCGGGGAATTCGGGGCAACATCGCGCAAGCGGCTACCGGCTCGCAACTGCGCTGGCTCGTGAGCACCGACGGCGGCCGTATTTATTCCTATGAGTTCGACGATCGCCGAGAGGTTTTGCTGCAGCCGGAAATCTATGATTTCGATGCGCAACAGACTGAATTAAAGCGGCTAACCAAAGGCGAGGAAGGGAAGTGGCTGCCTACAAACGAGCTTGAGATTTCCCACGCTCAATGGATCAATTTGGATGACACGCGCGTCATCCGGCAGTCCGCTGAACAGTTAAAGATCGGCGGGGTCGACCCACCCTCGGTTTTTAGACCAACAGTTGATCGGCCGTCGCAATTAAGCGCCGACCGATTGCATGGTTACATAAAGACTTTGAAAGCGAGAGGCACGGATACGGCGACGCTGGCGGTAGCTTTGCAGAAAAAATATGCGGGGCCATTTAGTGTCATCGTCATGTCGCTAATTGGAATGCCGCTGGCAATTTCTCTGGGACGAAAGAGTACCGTGGTGGCATTGTGTTCGGCAGTTGTGGTGAGCTTGGCATTCTGGCTGATAACGCAGGGCTTTCAACAGCTCGGAGAACATGCGCTGCTGCCACCTGCGGTGGCGGCCTGGACTCCGATCGTGATTTTCGCGGGCGGCGGATTCTACGTGATTTCGCGTGTCCGGACGTAGGCCAAATCTCATCAGGACAAGCGGGGCAGTACCCGACCAACCGGGGTCCCCAAGCGGGCAGCCCGCTTGGGGTGGTCGCTAGGGAGGGCGTTATTAGTCGGTGAAGGCGTCGGCGAACCCGCCAGGAGCGCGCAGCCACCCACGCAAGTTCTCTCGGGGGTCAGAGCAGCCTAGCGGTAAAAGCTCCGAGGGCTGAAGCAACCTACTTACTCTGCACTCAGGAACTAACGGCGTTCTACTTGGCCGGGGCTCGGCCGCGTAGACTCAACTTGACTTTCCGCGGTCGACGAGCCGCGGAGCGGCGGCAGATAGTAGCCCCGGGTGAGCGAGCGCAGCGAGCGTAACCCGGGGTCACGTTCCCCAAAAAATTCTCAGCCTGCGTGGCCCGAGCTAATGCAGCGGCGGCAACAGCTAAGCGAGCCGCCCTTCGGGACGATCAAGCGGGCCATGGGCCACGGTTACTTTTTGCTGAAGGGATTGAACAAGATGGGAGCAGAGATGAGCTTGACGGTCCTGAGTTACAACCTCAAAAGAGTAATCAACATTATCGGAGTAAAGAAAATGATCGAAGCAGTAACCTGAACCAAGAACAACGATCGCTCTCGCCCTCGCGCTCCACCGACTTCTTTCCCAAGAATCACCAGCGCAAACCGTCAATGACAATCGCAAGCACCCAGATTGCCCTGCCCTGAGCACAAATCAACTTGAGTTTTCACACGCCCTGACGATTTGTTGGGTGCCGTTTCACAGTTCGATCTCGTTCCGAATATCTTTAGGCAAGTCAGTGAATTTCGCTTTCGTGGCAAAGTGCTTTGGGTGACCGCTGTGCACATCGAAGGCAACGTACATCGAACCGTCATCGAGATCGATAGCTAGGGTTGTAATGTGATCGCAGCTATACGATTCGGGGGAACCACAGACATTCGCCTTTAAGTAGTTACGAACGATTTTGATCGGGCCTTCTTTCGTGTGGCCCTTCGTGAGCAGGAAGTAAACTCGCCGGGGCAACAATTTTCGCAGCGGGTCACGAACTTCTGGAAGATCGAAGAACTTCCGTGGTGATTTGTTGTAAGTCGGATATTGCCCGTCCCAAGCTTTCAAGTCAGCATAATTTCTCTGGGCCACCGCATTCGAGCACGTTGCGAGGAGAATCAGGACAAGGCTGAGTCTTGCAAGCGTCATATCGAATAGGCACCCAACTATACGTTGAACTTAGCGCTGATGAATCACGCACCTTTCAAGTATAGCTTCTTGCACTTGTAGTCAATCACCGCTGACTTACGCGACAAAATGTCTGAGCCAAGAACACCATCACAAAACTGTTCAGCTTTCATTTTGACAAGCATGTTGACGTACGAGAAATCAACAATCCACGCTTCTACATTCGTCATGCACAGCGTACCAATCTCGAGACTTTCTAATTTGCTCATGGCCGCCGTCTTCTTGGGAAGACACAGATCCGCGGTCTTTCTTACTCGGCCAGCAACTAAGCCCAGTCGCGCCGCGCTGCTTTCATCAATGGCGGTGCGCGATCCGCCCGTATCAACTATTAAGGTGACGTTCCCGCCGTTTATCCTGGCTTGAATCACGATATGATTGACGCGTGTTAAGACGAAAGGGATTTCAACGTATCCAAGCGATTTCAAGTAGGACGGAAGATTCATTATCGCTTTTGTTTTCACTGCGATCCCAAATGAGTCGTCCAACTACGTATTAGACCAGCCGGCGAGTCATAAGAACGCTATGCGACATCTTATACCTCACCGAGCCGAGAGAAGAAGCCGCGGAGAAGGGAACTCCGCGGCTTCTCTTAATGTCCGACAAACTTCAGTTTGTCAGTACTGCTT
>WNFY01004931.1_pt1 | contig 12151 bp, 10 predicted proteins | sample 5400091 | NCBI WGS metagenome assembly WNFY01 (sample SAMN13153364, study PRJNA577476) | soil metagenome | isolation source: 60 cm soil or saprolite under grassland replicate 1 | place: USA:California | collected 2016-06-15 | reverse complement strand
TGAAACAGGAAACCCTTCCCGCGAGGGAAGGAGTCTGCCTCCGAAAGGCGGGCAGAGGATGTCAAATAGTGAATTCGCCATCACGCATGATAACACGACCATCTACAGTGATGGTGCAGCAGCCCGGGATGACATCCACGTGGATCGCTGCGTTCCAATCGGCGCCTGTAAATTGTGGGTAGGGATTGCCAAAGGCAACGTGCAGGCCCGGCATCTTTTCGTCCTGCAGGAGATTACCCGTAAATTTTTTGAGGCTGGTGAGTGTACCAATGGCAAATTCGCCGGCGCGATTGCCGTTGGGGACAGAGAACAGGTAGTCGCGCAGTTCATTGGCCACCGTGGCATCTTCACAAGTGACGCTGGTGACATAACCATCTTTCACGGTGATGACGACAGGATGCTCGAGCACACCGTACTTTTCCGAGAAGTGGTCTCCCAGGACATCACAGACGAGCACGCCATCAACGGTGGCAGGTGCGGTAAAAACTTCCCCCTCGGGTAGATTGCCCCATTTTCCCTGCTGGTGATAGCGCCCGTGACAGGGGATCCAGTGCCAATCCTCGTGAAAAGTAGCGGTCACGTCGCTGCCCTTAGCGGAGGTGACGTGAATCGTTTTTGCGCGGCGCACGAGGTCATAGACCTGGTTGGTCAAGCTGAATACCTCGTCGTAGTCGGCACACATGCCTTCAGCCATCAGTTTTTCGTCGATGCCGATCATATGCCCATGGCGTACTTTTAGTTCCTGAACAAGGAAGGGCAAGAGCGGGATGCGCAAGCCGATCTCACCAGGTTTGGCGGTGGTGATGTAGTAGGTGACGGTCGGCCGCGCTTGCATAAGGTCACGCCGCAGAGCCTCCGGGAAAGAGGTGAGAGGACGTTCTCCATAGTGTTCGAGAAAACACACCGTGACGTCTGCATGCTGAGCGAGGACGGCGCTCGCTACCCGCTGTGCGAGGTTTTCACGCTCATAATCGGTGATTATGAAGACACGATCTTGCGCGGTGACGCCCATACAAAGAACGGCGGTTTCTGCTCCAAGCTGTACACGTTCTTCAAAAGTCATGTCCCGGATGGCTCGTTCCTGGCGCCTGGAGATAATACTACTTGTTTTGCTTGACATGTTACTTTCTCCCAATAACTTAAGATTATCATTATGGCATTGATTCGGACGATCTCGGCTGCATGGTATCCCCGCCATTTTGTCGCAAAAGCAGCATACTATTGTTATTATGAAAACGTCCCGAAATGACGAACATTTACATATAGTGCCCAAAAATACTAGTTCCGATACCTTTTCTAGCTCATTTGGCTGTAGAATCAGCATGGCTTGGCTGTGTAGATCACGTCCTGCTATGAGGTAAACTTATGCTATGAATAAATGATTACACAAACAGATTAGGAGGATCATGCAGTGACGACAGGATTGTATCATTCGATTCACGCGCAGCCAGAGGCAGTACGCGCATTGCTCACCGACTGGGATGGCCCATCGCAGGCAGCAGAAAGGCTGGCAGATACGGGACGGGTCCTACTGGCGGGCATCGGTACCAGCTTTCATGCAGCGCTGGTGGGCGAATATTTGTTGCGATTGGCAGGCGCGGAAGCCTGGGCACTGCGCTCATTTGAGTTTGTTAATTACCCACGTCCCTTGTATGCAGATGATGGGATAATCATAGTCAGCCACCGTGGAAGCAAGCTGCAAGGTTCCCTGGCAGTGCAGCGAGCTGTAAAGGCCGGAAGGCCAGCCGTGGGTATTACCGGCAAGAACTCGAAGATGCAAGGAGCCGGTATTATCATCGAGACGGTGGAGCAGGACCCATCTTCTACTCACTCCATCAGCTATATAGGGGCATTGACCCGATTAGCTCAGATCGCTGTGCGGTTGGCGGCTCTTAAGGGACGTGACAAAGAGGCAAAATACCTCGAACAGGGGTTGGGACAAGTACCCCGGTTGATGGAAAATATCCTGGCACGGGAAGGGGAAGTGCGAGAGATCGCGCAGGAGGCAGTTGCACAGCAGCGGCGTCTGTATTATGTGGGGGCAGGTCCGAATGCTGTCACGGCAGCGGAAGGTGCGCTCAAGGCGAAAGAGGCCGCCTATGTCACTGCCGAGGGTTTTGAATTGGAGCAGGCCATTCATGGACCACAGGTGGCCTTTGAAAGCGAGGATTTGCTTATCCCGATCAGTGTCAAAGGGGCAGCGCAGCCCCGGTTAGCCGATTTCTTATTGGTACTGAGCGAAATCGGTCCCCGTGTTTTTCTGATCGGCGAGGCGCCTACCGGTGAAACTGGTGAGTTATTCAAGCGCGATGGTTGGGTACGCTTTGCGGTTTGCGATGGTATCGATCTAGCAGAAGAATTGACACCAATGCTGACTGCACTGCCGGTACAGTTACTGGCGGAGTTTCTAGCGGAGGCACGTGGCACCAATGCTGACAGTTTCCGCACGGATCAAGAAGCTTACAAGAGAGCCGGGACACGGTTTCACATTTAGTGGAGCATTCGCTACATCCTGGGAAAACCGTAGGTGCCGGTTTATCGTGCACATCGCCGATTATGAGGGTTAAGAAACAAGATCGGCAAGAGGGTCTGGAGGGACCATCAAGAATGTCATCCTGAGTGAAGCGAAGGATCTGCCCACCGAGCCAGATCCTTCGCTTCACTCAGGATGACAACGCATTGCCGATCTTGGTCGTGAAAGTCCATTATCGGCCCGGTTCTCATCCACGAATTTCCCGAATGTACCATTTAGCTGCTCTAGAAGCAATCAGGTGATTTTTTTGCTCTCCGAGCGATGTCCATTCTGCTTTGCCTGTATGTGAACATCGGCCTCTAGTGTTTCTTCCTGGTCATGGTAGTCTACATCGGGCGGCAGGTCTTCTATAGTATCAGGGCTGGCAGCATCGAGTTTGATCCAGGTGTTGCGTTCTTTTGGATCGCCCTTCCTGCCGCGTTGAAACCGCTGGTTCAGCTGTATCACGCCCCAGATGAGAATCAAAGCTGCTACAACGAACGCAATGTATCTCAATGTCAGGTCATCCATCAATTCCTAATCCTGTTCGTGGAGTTGACATAAGCATTACAGATTTGACCGCTCCCGTTGAAGCGAGAAGCCGCTGGGCTTTAGCCCTTGCGCAGTGTCACAATTGTAGCGATTTCTAGTTGGGGCGTCAAGTTCTGTTAACGCAAACAGCCAAAGTGGTATGAGGATAGGGCACAGCCGCCACAGCGGTCGGGAGGGGGAGAGAGGGGGAAGCACCCGACCGCCTGAATGAGGGAGAGCAGGGGGAAATAGGGGGATTGGGAGTGCCTATTCAGTTTTAGATCATTTGTTCTATTACATGACTTATATTACCACGGATCAGGCTAGATGTCAAGGGTTTTTGGAACAAAAGTTCTTATCTATATCCCTGGCTGTATATGCTAAAATGTGCTGCGAGATAGTTCATCAATCGCGTTCAGGTGAGGAAGCAGGTGGTCTGCACCTGGCAAATCTCAAATCATACAGAAAGAGAAGTCATTCATCATATGGCAGAAGTTCAACCGTTACGCGGAATACGATACGCACAAAAGGCTATAGGCGACCTTGCACAGGTGGTAACGCCGCCCTTTGATGTTATTTCGGCAGAAGCGCAGAAGAGATACTACGCGCGTAATCCCTACAATGTGATCCGACTCGAATTAGGAGAGGAACATCCTGAGGATACAACGCTGAATAATCGCTACACTCGCGCAGCAGCGACGCTTGCCGAATGGCGTCTGAAGGGTATTTTGCGGCAAGATGATACTCCCCGCTACTACACATACCAGCAGCTATTTACACACGACGGAAAGTCCTACACCCGCACCAGCTTGTTGGCCCGGGTACGGCTCGAACCATGGGATGCGCGAGTGGTACTGCCACACGAACTCACTCACAGCAAGGCAAAGGACGACCGCTTGAAGCTACTGCGAGCATGCGCTACTAATTTTAGTCCCTTGATGTGCATGTACGATGATCCACAGGGCCGCATGCGTGCACTGCTTGCGCCCTACGCCGCCAGGGCCCAGGTACGAATCACCGGTGAGGTGAATGAGAAGCATCTTCTCTCTCCTATCAGCGATACCAGTCAGATCGAACTTATCCAGGACTTCTTCGCTGAGCGTCAATTGTATATCGCTGATGGTCATCACCGCTATGAGACAGCGCTCAATTATCGCCACGAGGTGCTCGAACAGCGTAATAGCCTGCATCGAGATGATGCTATCAACTTTGTGTTAATGGCGTTGATCGACCTGGATGATCCAGGGCTACTGGTCTTGCCTACCCATCGCTTACTTTCCAGATTGAGCAATGACGCACTGCAACTACTGTCCAGCCAGCGTCTTGCTCGCTATTTCACGGTCCGCCACCTAGAATCAGCCGAGATGGGTCCACAGGCAGTTCAGCAGCTACTGGAGGCAGCGAGCGAGCAGCATCCGTCGTTCGTCATGAGTACAGCAGGTGGGGCCTGGCTGCTGAGCTTGAATGAGCAAGGCAGGCGGCGCATGACAGAGAGCGGGCACTCAGAGGCATGGAACGAGCTAGATGTGGCTGTGGCACACATACTGGTGTTAGAGGAGCTGCTGGGGCTCAGCACAGAGGATATGACAGCAGGAAGGTATGTATGGTACACCGGCGACCTGCGGGAGGCCCTGCAAGCAGTACAGACCGGAACGGCACAATGTGCGTTGCTGTTTCATGCAACGCGCGTAAGGCAGATTTGTGAAGTGGCAAAAGCCGATGACCGCATGCCGCAAAAGTCAACATATTTTTATCCGAAGTTGATCACCGGGCTGGTTATGAACCCATTGTGGTGACGACTCTCCACGCCTACAAGACTTTGTTGGCGAATGCGACTGGGAGGCGAATCTGCTGGGGAACCATGGCAGGGGCATTACCTGTCCCCCGGACAGGGCATCCTATCTGGGGGATAGGTATCCCTGCCACTACTATGAGACGGCTTGCCAGGCCGGCGCATGCGCGTCATGGTAGTAGGTCCCCGATTTATCGAGGGACCACCCCTTGCGGGTGCCATGCCCGAGTGCATGCACTTTCCGCTCGCTATACAGCCTATGGTTGTGAGAAGGGATCTATCGGAATAGGACCCAGGCCAAAGCTAGCATCCTCTAGAACTTCTGCCATCATACGCATTGGCCCACCCTCGATGGACAGGCGCATCATAGTTTGTAGAAAAGGCTGCTCATGTACTGAAACGCCCGAATCAGGGTGCAGGGCAGATGCAACAGCGCTCACGAGAGCGGCATCGTCGCCGCGGCCGGCAAACTGAAAGAGCGCTCCCTGGCGCCGAAGACGCGCCTCGTACAATGTCCGCCAGTCTTCATCTATTAACGCATCCAATGCCTCGCTTACCAATGCATCGAGGTTTGGCCGCTGCGCTTTCTGCGACTTCTGGCCCTTTCTACGCCCACGACCAGGTTGGTTCGTTCCGCTGGATAACATATCAAAAACATTATAGATGAGCCAATAGCGATTGATATAAGGCAAAATATCCACAAGCGGCTCGAAAAGCCACGATTCAAACTCCGGCATTTGATATATTTGATCGCCATGGCGTGCCACGCTCGCAAGGTCAGGATTAAAGGGGCGGGGCTCCAGCATCGTTGATGCCATAGTAATATCTTCCCCGGATGTTATGTCCTCTGCAAGGTAAGGCCGCCAGATAGAGTAAGCGATGGGCAATTTACGGCGCGTACGCTTGTTGAGAGCACGGGCCTCGGCTATCAAGGCACGGCAATACTCCAACGAGACCTGGAAATTGATAAATCCTTGTTCCTCAACATCGCTTACCAGTTCAGACCAGCGTTCTATTTCCATGCCATCGGTGCCATAGCAATCCTTAATGCCCCATCGATCCTGATAGAGAACATTAACGCCTTTTAGCAAGCCATCAGGCCGCTGCCATGAGATCATGATCATCTGGGAGCCAGTACCATCAACAAAGCTGACGCGGGCCTGGTAGAGCGGCAGCTGGTGTTGCGCGTGTATCATTGCCACATCTTCTACGCCGGGAGCGGATTGCATAGTAAGCCGTCCTAAAGCGGCGCGAGCCTGTTGCTTAAGCTGGCGATTCGCACTATTAGCTATCAGGTAGTTGAGGGCCGGAATGGTCTGGTGGGCTACGGCAGTTCCCAGTTGTTCGAGGGCATCGATTGCTGCGGTTGCTACTTTTGCTGGTTGATGTTCCATCAAAGGGATCAAGAGATAAGCAGCACGGGCATCTCCGCTATGACCTAACCAGTTGACGAATCCCAACCTTCGTTCCACTGGCATCGAGGTAACGTCTTCGAGCACTGATTCTACCCCCAGCTCACTCTGTCCCACGAGTTCAAGGAGCCGCGCCTGCATCTGGATCATAGCTGCTTCGGGGTCATTGAGGTATTCGATAATTCTGTCATCAGCTATATCTGAGCCCAGTTCTTTCAAAACGGGCGCAAGCGAGAGTTTTGCCATATCACTCACAGTGGAGTCCGCGACAAATTTTTCCAGTTCTCTCAGATCAAAGCCAGTGGCCAGTTCGGTCAGGATCAATACAGCAGCGGAGTGCGCAGAAGTATCATTCGTGCGCAGCAGGTGCAATACCTTATCCCTTGCACCCTCGGTCCATTCCTCATCCAGGCGATCAAAATAATGCGACAGGGTTCCAGAATCAATATCACTGCGGCGACTCATAGCAAGCAGGATGCTGTCAATACTATCTTGTGGCGATTTCTTACGTCCTCGTGGCATCAGCCCTCTGCCCTCCTTTTTGTCCTCAAACATAGTCAGTTGCGGTGAACACGTCCGCACACCGCACGGGATCGCCCGTGTGTGGCCCTCGCCGGGCAAGGTACCGCGCTAAGATGTTGACCGCGCTATTCTCATCCCGATCAAGCACCAATCCGCACTCGGTACAGGCATACGTCCGCTTGTAGAGGGGCATGGCTTGCAGGTGTCCACACCTACCTTCATACACGCCAGGCCATTTCTCACCATCACGTAGGCGCATCACCCACCAGTTGTAGAGGGCACGACACTTGGCTTGCATGAACTCTAGCGCCTTGGCATCCTCAAGAGAGACCTCCAGCTTAATCTTTGTGCAGAGCAGCATCTTTCATCGCTTTCTTGTACGATCTGAGGCCATGAAGTTGTGAGGCAAACACCGTCACGATAGCAATCAAGTCCTGATTACACATTAGGCCATATACCTGTCAACTGTTGCTTGCTCCTTGTTTTAGGCTAGGGGGATTAGGAATATATATTGTGCAATTTATATAGGCCCCGACGCAACGCATTGTACCACGGGGAGCATCATAAGTCGAGAGGAGGACGAAAGAAAGGCCCCCATCCTTGCGGGGGAAATTCGGTTCCTGTAGGGACGCCATCCGGGGGATGGTGTGCAGGCCTTTATGGACACAGTCTGGGGGACTGTGTGGCCCGCTCGCGATTCCCGTAGGGGTGGGCCTTTATAGAATCTTGTCTAGGGGACAGGTATGCCCGCTCGTTCCCCTTTTCAGAACATGTCGGGTAGGGTGGAACTTTTTCGCTCGTTCCTACTGGGGAATCGCTATTCTGAAGCGGCTATCAACGAGCAAAGGCTCCTAACCACATGGCACACAGGAAAGATAGTATTCTAGCTTGGTAAGCAGGGTACTGACCGGAAAGGGTTTGCTGAGCAAATCCGTCGCACCAGGGACAGCACTGGCGGTGCGCACGCGGTAATCGGCAGTCATGATAATAATAGGTATAGACGCGAAGCCAGGATGCTGTGTCAACAGGGCCGCGACCTCGTATCCAGAGAGTCCAGGCATCATCAAATCGAGGAGGATCACGGCCGGCATATGTTTTGTGGCATCAGCTTCAATTTGATACAAAAATGGGAGTACTTGCCGGCCATCTGAGATACTGAGTCCGACATAGCCTTCCATCTCTAGTGTGAGCATAACGACAGAGGCGATAGCTGGATCATCATCAACTACCAGTACATAGGGAAGATCGGCGATAGCAGGTATCCCAACATTTTCTTCATCCCAAACGACCGTGGTTCGTCCCTCGCTTGTATATTGCATCATATAGGTCTCCTACAATAAACAATCACTTGTATAGCCTTAATCACACTTTTCATTATAGTATGTGTTAAAAGCTCTGCAATAGGGCTATTAGCATGCCAATACAAGTGCTATCAACAGCAGCAGTAGGGGTAGCTGTTGCTGTAGGACTAGGCGTTGCAGTGGGCGTGGGAGTAGGCGGAGCTTGTGTTGGTGTTGCAGTTGGTGTGACAGCGGGCGGTGGAGTACTTTTAGCAGGCGGGGGTGTTGTAGCGATAGGAGTAGCGTGTACTGATCCATTCTGGTTGCCTGCTTTGGTTGATGAGACAGGTGTAAGCGTTGCATGATAAGGAACGAGGAGAATAGAGAGAAAGACAAGATGGTTCGTGACGATATCGTGCGCTACAATGCGGTGGCGACCTGCTTTCCAGGTAGGTCCGCTGCCAAGAGTCAATGAGACAATAAATTCCCCGTGATCATCCGCGTTCACATGCGGTTGATATACAAGCCCGCTGGCTACATTTTGACTGAGTTGGAGCGCTGTACTGTCAAAGGTAAAAACGATGCGACCACGGCTGCTGAATCCCTGACCGTGGAGGCGAATGACCTGTCCAGGGGAAAAAGGCCCGGGATCAATTACCACCAGCGCCGGTTTAGTGGAGTTGACAGAGTCATTAGCCACGTTCTGTAGAGCCATTCCGCTGTGTTGGCCGGGGACAATCCACTCGAAACTGAAGGCAGTGACCAGTAGAAGCATGCAGGTCATGCCGATCAAGAGCACTGTGCCACACAGCCAGAGTATAAACTCGATGCGACCCGGGTACAACAGCCACCAGCGCATACGATCCAATGGATTGCGGCCGCGAGAACGGCGTTTTGCCGGGATTCTGGGGGATCTGTACATTTCAAGGGCACTCGCTACTTGAAGCCTGGCGGCTTTCTTCGCTCTCGCTTCTTTGTCTTGTGCCTCTTCTGCTCTTCCTCCAAAGGGTACATTTACATACTGTGCAACTGACCTGTTTGGAGCATAGAAGGGAGTCTCTTCTCTCACAGGGCTGGCTTGCTCAACCGGTAAAGCAGGCCTGGTGTCGATTTCCTCAATAGAGGAGTGCGTGGGCATTTCTGAGACTATAAGTGAGAGTGAAGGGACGCTGCTCTCTATCTCGTAGTCTGGCGATTCATACTGCCAGATAGGTGGCTGTTCTGCACTCCTGGCCTGCCAATGTGGAGTGGTAGGGATACGAGTCACATCGATATCCTGCGACAGAGGGTTTTTATATTTAGAGTGTACACGGCGGCTTCGCGTATTGGCGCCTTTGTGAGAGCCGTCTTTGTGATTACCAGGCTCCATATTGCTCCGACTATTTGACCGCATCATCTTATTCTTTCGTGTGTCGACAGACGAGCCATCAGTAATTCAGTGAACTGCAATAGCGAACACACACCCGAGGCCTTACAAACGCACATACATTCCCACACTCTACTGCAAATAAACGGAGCCCCCAAGCATTTTCGGCCTCTCAAGCGATATGAAGCATAGAATGCGGAAATATCCGCAAGACGAGGAAAAAATTTCCATATTTAGCCACGGTGAGACAAGATGACGAGAATCCTGCATGTTAAAAGCTTACTTTGACAATGCTGATCAGATTCCCAAGAGAAAGAAGATGCCATAAAACCCTCCCCCTGGAGGAGCCTGGAGAGGATATGCCGGCCAGATGATATTCGATCATCTGGTTTATTAAGGGTCACTTATATCCCTACATTTGTATTTTGGCACATATCTTGCAGTAAAAGAAAAGGGGGGTTAAGCTTGAAAAAGTTCCTCAAGCTTACTAAAGGGTATGTCCTGTAGTTTTTCCCTACAGCATATACCTCCGGTTACCAAATTGTGAGTTGTGAAATGTGGATTTGAGGTAAAGGAGTAGAGTATCTATGGTAGCCATGGTAAAAAAGTCGCCGAGCAATATCATGCCCGAGGTTGGGGTAAGTGGGAAGGTGAGGACTCGATCATCAGAGAGGGTAGTATCTGCAAAGGATGGCTTTCCTACTGGTTTTTCTCCGAGCCAGCCGTATAGCATGCATAGCAAAAGCGACGACATATCTCTGTATTATCGCGAGGATGATGATCCATTTTTGGACTATGTGGAGGAAGTGGAAGGGTATGAAGATGAGGAGAGCGCGGGTGGCAATGTAGTCGACAATGCTATACAACAATACCTGGGAGAGATTGGGCGCTACCCATTGTTAAATGCAGAGCAAGAAATGCTGCTAGCACGACGTGTTGCCGGGGGTGATCCAGAGGCGCAGCGAGGCCTGGTGGAGGCAAATTTACGCCTGGTAGTAAGCATAGCCAAGCGCTATAATAACCACGGTGTTTCCCTGCTGGACCTGGTGCAGGAAGGCAATCTCGGGTTAATTCGCGCTACGCAGAAATTTGATCCTGCACGAGGCTTTCGCTTTAGCACCTACGCAACCTGGTGGATTCGCCAGGCAATCAGCCGCGCAGTAGCCGAGTGCACGCGTTCTATTCATATTCCGGTACACGTCGTTGAACTGATTTATAAAGTGAAGCGCGTGGCTCGTTATCTCTACCAGGAACTGGGACGCGCTCCTGCTCTCGAGGAAATTGCCAGCGCGGCAGGTCTGACGAAGGAGCGGATAGTTGAACTGCAAAGTATGTCAGAAAATCCCATATCGCTCGATGCTCCCTTGATTGACGATGAACAATACCACCTGGCCGACACGTTAGAGGATACCCAGGCAACCACACCTGCCGACCTGGTTGCCCACCAGGTGCTACGTGATCAGATTACTTGCGCGCTGGAGATACTCAGCCAGCGTGAACGCCAGGTCATCGAATTGCGTTACGGGCTGCATGACGGTCGCTGCCATACACTGGAGGAGCTGAGCGCGCATTTCAAACTAACACGTGAACGCATCAGGCAGATTGAAGTAAAAGCGCTCAAGACGCTCCGGCAACCTATCGAGGTTCACCTGTTACGTGACCTGGCATAGCAAAACGAGTAACCAGGCACAAAATGTGCCTGGTTACCACCCCTCTCCCCCTGACACATGTGGCGAATGGCGTCCCATGGGCTTCCGTTCTGGCGTAGAGGCGACATTTGTGGCGCGAGTCCGGCTCCCCCCCGGCGCGATCAATCGCGCGGCTACGCCCTTACGAAAGTGTGTCGGAGAGAGAGGGTTACTACCCTGCAACAATTCCGCAGATGGCCGCGTCGGTGACCAATTACGAACTAAAAGCCATTACGATATTGACCACGTGTATGCAAGCCAGGAAGGACAGGGAAGAATTGACCGGTACCATTTACCCCCGGCTTGACTGGAAATCTTAGATTCCTCTATACTCGCACTGGGGAAGGAATAGGTCTGGACTATTTGGGCCATCACGGTGTTAAATGCGAATAGTTCCTACTCGATTCCGGTGAGAAAAGCAAACATGAGAAGCGACTCGGGCGCAGCGAACATTACCTCTAAGATAATAGCAGCGATGTTGAGTTTGCTGCTACTGCTGTTTTCGCTGGCAGGGCCTATGGGAGTAATCACTCGTGCTTATGCAGGTACATCCAACCTGGTTGAAACCGAGGCCGCGCCGCGGTCAGGAGTTTCCTACACGCATCATGCGCCTGCGCATGTTCCCCAAGACCCTCCTACCACGCCTACTCCCACTCCTACCACGCCTACTCCCACTCCTACCACGCCGACCCCCACTCCTAAGCCGACTAAAACACCCAGGCCCACTCCTACTCGCACCCCTACCAACACGCCCACTCCTACGCCGACTACTGCCCCGAGCGTGACGCCCACGCCCGGCGCCACATCTACACCTGGCAGCACAGCGACGCCTATCCCCGCCACAACAGGACCAGACCAAACCCCAACATCGACACCATCCACCGTGCCGGTTACCAACAACAACGGCGGCACGCCGCCTGGGGCTCAAACAGGTGGCGGATTACCCTTTCCATTCATATCTATTATAGCCAGCGCTCTGCTCGTCCTGGGCATTGTGTTTGTCATTGGTTTCATTTTCCTGCGCCGCTCCCTGTCACCTATCCCGCAC
>WNFY01015311.1_pt1 | contig 12154 bp, 10 predicted proteins | sample 5400091 | NCBI WGS metagenome assembly WNFY01 (sample SAMN13153364, study PRJNA577476) | soil metagenome | isolation source: 60 cm soil or saprolite under grassland replicate 1 | place: USA:California | collected 2016-06-15 | reverse complement strand
CGCGCGATCGACGGGCTCACCTTTGCGAACGATCACTTCTGGCATCAATAATCACTCCTGACTTTAGCGATAGACTCCTAATCGGCGAGCGGGAGCCTACTCGGGCCCGGTGGCCCCGTCAAATCTGCTCGGAAAAGCGCCTCCGGGGCTCGCTCCTGGCGCCTAAAGCGGCTCAGCGTTGGGCAAGAGGATTGGCTGCTGTTGCTTTTTCGGTGATCTCGCGCCGCAGGGCCGTAGCGCCGCCGCCGCGGGCCCGCGTCCACCACAGCACAATCGGTGAGGCGATAAAAATGGAGGAGTAAGTGCCGACAATCACGCCAATAATGATGGCGAGCGAGAAATCCCGCAGCACCGCGCCGCCGAAGAAAAACAAGCAAAGAATCGGGATAAGCGTCACGGTGCTTGTAAGAATGGTGCGGCTCAGCGTCTGGTTGATGCTCGAGTTCATAATTTCCTCGATGGTCCCCCGCCTTCCGCTGGCGAGACCTTCCCGGATCCGGTCGTAAACGACAATCGTATCATTAATGGAATAGCCGGCGATGGTCAGCACAGCGCCAATCATTGTGAGAGTAAGTTCGTGCCCGAGAAGCGAGAACATGCCAACGGTCATGAGCACGTCGTGCAACAAGGCGACAATCGCCCCCACGGCAAAAGCAAGCTCGAAGCGAAACGTTACGAAAATCAAAATACCCAGAATGCCCAGTCCGAGCGCGATTAACGAATTTTTCGCCAGCTCACCGCCTACGAGCGCACCGACGCGTTCCGAGCCTTCCACCCTAAAGCCAGAGCTTGGCAACGTCTGCATAACTTGCTTTTCCACCTTGTCGCTGGTGTTCAGTGGCGTACGGATGGTGATGTAACTCCTGCCGACTTGCGTCGATTCCTGAATGGAAGCGTCAGCAAGTCCAATCGGCTTGAGCGCACCGCGCACCTGCCCTATATCGATTTTGCTAGGTGCGCTTAAGGTAATCAGATCGCCGCCGCGAAAATCGACGCCGAAGTTGCGGTCGCCACGCTGATAAAAGGCGAACCCGCCGGCCAGGAGCAGCGCGAGCGAACACATGCACGCGATAAAGCCTTTGCCGAGGAAATTGATGTTTTGCGCTGAAATCAAGTGCAACATCGAGATGCGTTTCAGTCTCCCCGTATCAACGAGCCAGCCGAGACAGTTCCGCCCCACGATGAGGGCTGTGAACAAAGATGCCAAAATGCCAAGCGTAAGTGCAATGGCGAAGCCTCTCACCGGGCCGCTTGCCTTCCAAAACAGAATCGCCGCAGTGATCAGCGTCGTGACGTTGGCATCGAAAATGGAGCTGAAAGCTTTGTCGTAGGCCGTGTTTAGCGCGACCTTGAGTGATTTCCCGAGGGCCATTTCTTCCCGCAATCGTTCGTAAATAAGCACGTTTGCGTCTACTGAAAGGCCAATCGTCAAAATGATGCCCGCAATGCCCGGCAATGTGAGGACGAAGTGAAACATTGTCAGGGCGCCGACGAGCAAAATGAGATTGATGATCAGCGCGAGATTTGCGACGAGACCGGGAATTTTGTAGTAGATGCCTACGCAAACGAGCGTGATGGCCAGTCCAACCAAGCCGGCAAGAATGCTCGCGCGGATCGAATCCAGCCCGAGAGTAGGCGAGACGCTGCGTTCTTCCTCAATGCTTACTGGAGTCTGCAGCGGATTCTCAAGCACGCTAGCCAACCCGCGCGCCTCTTCCTCAGTGAATCTTCCCGTGATTTGCGCGTCGCCGCCATAAATGGCGTCTTGAATCACCGGCGCAGATTGAATGACCCCATCAAGCACGATCGCAAAGCGATGATGAACGTGCGCGGCCGTGATATTGCCAAATTGTTTGGCGCCTTCACTGTCGAACCGCAAGTGAACTACCCAACCGTCTCGCTCGTAGGAAGCGCCTGCGCTCGAAACACGCTCGCCGGACAAGTCGGCTTTCTTTTTTACCAGCAACCGCTCTTCCCTCGGCTCTTGCTTGGTGCCCGCAACGCTCTCGCCGAACTCGTTCGCCATCGGTGCGCCTTCCGCTGCGAGCTTGTGAACTTCGATGCGGTACTCTGGCGGAATCACTTCCTTCCCTTCGTCGATCGCTTTCAACCGTTCGCCATTATCGGGATAAACCAGACGGAACTCGAGCTTGGCTACCCGCGAGAGCTGGTCGCGCGCTTCCTGAATCTTGGCGGTGTCGAGGCCGGGAATCTGCACGAGAATGCGATCATTCGCCACAGGACTGATTATCGGTTCGCTGACTCCAAAAACGTCAATTCGCTTGCGAATGACCTCTACTGCCTGGTCGAGCATTCCCTTGGTGACTTCTTTGTCGCCACCTTTCAGCCGAATGAGGAAGGATGTGCCACCTTGAATGTCGAGGCCGAGCGCGATCTTCTTCTGCGGTGGCCAAATAGTGGCAATGCTGGAGACGACAAGCAACAGCATGAGCGTCATGGTCAGCAGGCGTTTCCGCGGCCCTTGATCGGTGGCGAAATACCATCCGAAGAGAACGAGCACCGCGAGTCCGAGAAGAAATGTGAGCGCGGGGGTCATTGGATTGCGGACTGCGGATTGCGGATTGCGGATTGGCTCATCTCTTTAACGCTTTAACGCTTCAATGCTTCAACGAGTCAATGATTTAACAAATCAACTCTCTTTCAGCACCGTCGCGATGGCCGATTTTTCCATCTCGATCTTCACGTTGTCGATGAAAATGAAAATTAGCGGCACAAAAAATGAACCAATGCCACCACCCGGCATCTGTTGAGGAGCCGCGCTTTGCGCCTGAGCAAGAAACGTCTGGAACATATTTAGAATTGGAGAGCGCACCTTAAACGCGAAAGCGCTCCCTGCAATCGTTCTTTCGCGTCACTCGGACTATCAAAACCGATCGGCAGCAGGAGAAATCTGCACCGGAAAGATTCAAGGCGCCTTCGCTTGATGAAAAATCCACGAGGCGTGCTAATCTTTGTTCGCCGATAAACGGGGGTATAGCTCAGTTGGTAGAGCGTCTCGTTCGCAACGAGTACTGATCGATTTCGCTCACTTTCGCTCACCTGCTCTTGAGTGCTCTTTCATAGGTAAAATCGTCAAGTGGGCTGTATCTCAAATGCGCCCAAATATGCTCAAAAAATTCCGTCGGTGTACAAATTGGCGTACAAAGAGCGACGTCAATAAAATCGCGCCTGAATCGCGCGTTTAACTGCGTTAGAATCGTTTCTGACATTGAGTCAATGAAGGGTGGCAAACGCCCAAAGAGCAGAAATTTCATCACAGCGTCTATGTGGTCCTGCTTGACGACGCTGTTGCTAAGCCCCCATCCATTTTACGCGCCAATCCAACGCGTGATCGGTTGAAACCGTGCGTGTCAAATCCGATGCCGTTTGAGGCAGCGGTGCAGATGGAAATCGAATTGGCTGAAGATTTGAGAGCCCAAGGGTATATCGTAACCGGAGGAAGATAGGTCGCGGGTTCGTAGCCGTTCTTGTGATTTTCCAATCGGTGATCGACTGGTAATCCAGTCATTCCGACATGAGATGTTCGTAAAGCTGTGGCATTAATCGAATCCCATATTTTTTCACGACCCAAGCTGATTTGTTATTCCCGCCCCCGCCTCCAATCAAGCCGCTGCGGCCGTGATCGTAGCAAAAATGAAGCAAACCGGCTGCTTGCTCGCACCCTACTTTTCAGGTTCGAGCCCCGTAGGCTCCGCTCTCGTAAATCGAGAGCCAAGTGGCATTTCGCAACAAATTCACAACAGATTTCCCACTCAACGGGATCGCCTTGCGAGTGGTATTACCTCCGACGAACTCACTAAAGTTTATGGCTATGGAGTCGAAAACCACCGTGGACTTGCTGAAATTTTTGCTATCAACGGAGAAGAACTGTCTGGACGCGCTTTTTTAATATGCAACTCTATCGATACAAAGCTCGGAAAGATAAATTCGCCGAGCTTCCAAAAAGCGAAACTCTTCGTGCTTCGCGTTTCGCAAATCCATAACGATCTACGTCACATTCATCATCTCGTTTCGACGGCAAATAACGGAGCAAAAAAATTATCGGGAGTGGAGCGTCAAATTGCGCTTCACCAGTTTCTTTTTGCGGTGAAGCTTTGGTGCGGAACTCTCAGGGAAGCCAGTGATGTCATCGAGAGTGCTTGGCAACACAGCAACTTACACAGGAAATTTGATGCGGCGTTAGGAGACGACGCGAAGGCAGCTTTGAGGGAGTTCAGGAATTACTTCTCGAAGCGAAATTGCATTAAACAGATCCGTAATAAGTTCGCTTTTCATTATGACGCAGATGCAATTGCTGCACAGTTGCAACGCTTAACCCTAGATGACGGATACGAGGTCCTAGGCGGGGAAAGACGCGGTAATATCTTCTACAGTTCCGCTGAAACGTTTAGGACCGTTGCCCTCCTCGACGTGGCTAGCTTTGGCAACACTTGCGCGGGTTTTGGCGACCTATTCGATGAGATGAATGCGGTGCACCATCAATTCATGACGTTTTCTGAAGCAGCTTTAGTCGCGATTGTAAGGCAATGCGGGCTCCGCCGTGAACAAATTACGTCAACGTCAATTGTCGATCTGGAAAGGGTCGAGCCGATCATATTTGTCGATGAAGACGCGATAGCGCGGTCCGTAGAAAAGTTCTACCGGCCTGCTAAGTAACTCCTCGAGTTTGCAGTTTTCGAGTCCGTTTTTCACGCTTTACGGCTCACGGTGCTCTGCGATTAAATATCGGTATGCCCCTCGTTAAATGCGCTGAATGCCAGCATCCGGTATCCACGGCTGCCGCGACATGTCCAAACTGCGGTGCGCCTGTTAAACCCAAAGCTAGCTACTTGCCTGTAGGCGTCGCCTTGATCGTGGTTGGACTTGTTGCCGCTGTCGTCATTTTTGCGTCTATTCAGAATCATCAAACCCAACGCGCGAAAGAAAAGCTTGACGACGCGATACAGCGCGGGGCTGCGTACGTCCGGGTTTTAAATTTGACTCCTAAGCCAACCCTCGCGATTAAACGAGAACGCGATCACGCCGCCGAACCGTCGCCCGTGGCTGCTGCTCCACCCCCGCCCCCTCCGCAGGCGCAGAGATACAGAACCGCAGTGCTAAAACGCCCGACCACGTTTCAGCTTCCGTCCGGCAACGTCACGCTTCCCCGCGGCAGCCAGCTCGAGTTCGTATCGCGCGACGAGTTGGAAGTCCGCGTCCGCTATCGTGGCCACCAGCAATCCATCCGAGCTTCCGACGTCGATCTTAGATGAGTGTTCATGCACGTTTACAAAGTCCGCCCACACAACGATAAACGCGGCGTTGATCTCATCTCGGACGGGCCTGCTTATTGTGCTCGGGCGATTCAAACGGAACAAGAGGAGGAACCATCATGGCAAGTGATCGTGCTCGCGGCATCGCGCTAGCAACATTCGCGGCTGTAATCGTTGGAATCGTGCTGACTCTCGTATTGCAAGATGGAAAATCGACGTTGAAAGGCGGGAGTGGCCGCCGCGTGATTCGAGCGGGTCCAAACACGGGAGGACTTCCCTATACCCCGGGCATCCTTGTCGGCAACACTCTCTATTTGGCGGGTACCATTGGAGAGGATGCAACCAATAACCTCGTTCCCGGTGGAATCGAAGCCGAAACGCGCCAAGCCCTCGCCAATTTGGGCGCAGTTCTGAAGGCAGCCTGAATGAGTTTCCAAGACGTCACTTCCGTGACCGTGTACATCACAAGCTTCGATGACTCCGACAAATTCAATGCGGTTTACCGGGAGGTCTTTTCGACTGATCCACCGGCCAGGACCACCGTGCACGTAGCTGCGCTGATTCGTGGGGCAAGGGTTGAATTACAGATGATCGCTGCCAAACCCTGATCGTTGGCGTAACGAGCCAGAACACGCCGCTGCGTTCCAGCATTATTCGCTTAGTAGGTGGATACAAACCGCCCTTTCCAATTCTAAAAAAGCGGTCAGCTTTTGATCCGCTCGCACGACGAAACGCTTCCCATCGTTGCGATGTGCGTCAGCAATCCAGATTGTTCGCCCCTCGCTATCTAAAGCCGAGACGCAGCCCCAACTCCATCCAGCTTTGCTGAGGTTGTCAGCGATGATTTCCCAGTATCGCACCCGAAAATGATCATGATCTCGCCGCAGAGAGCCTTGATAGCTAGAAAGACAACTCGTTATCGCCTTCGTTGCCTTCCTGGACGCTGGTGCCAGGATCAACGCGGATTAGCAGTGCCCCTGGATCCAAGCCGGGCTGAGAAGTCCCGGGTTCTGTAAAGCAGCCCTGCACTGTCGCTGGGGCACCATTGATTTCGACGCTCGGGTTTGAGATCACGCGAATCGAAGACGCGCGTCCGTTGTAGTTGTCTTGCCGCACCAGCGGCGTATTGGATGGGAATGAAGATACCGCTAACGTTGCGAGCGTAACCGGGGAGCTGGGGTTAGTATTATCGATTAGCTGCACATCAAACGGCGCGTTGACGGATTCGATATTTACACCCCTAACCCCCCAGGTGAGCGGCGGCACTGGGACAGTGGTCACCGTATCAAGTGGCAAGTTGCCACAGAAGAAACTATCAACAGCGAACATGGATCCACGCGACGTGGTTACTTCAGAACTCAGCGGACGTGTAAGCGCTGACGGGGCTAGCGAAGGTATAAGGTTAACACCGGCTTCACCGGTAGGAATCGGTGGCACCGATCCTGGTACTCGCGCAGTAATGATAAGGGTTTTACGTGGTTGGCTCCACCAGAAAAGGGGGCCGCTGCTCGTGGTCTCGTGGGTGACCTTAAACTGGTAGTCAATCACTTCTCCCTCTCGGAATGGGTTAGATGGGTGGCTAGCAAATTGGAACGTCACGTCGAATGGCTGAGTGGTGGGCAGGGTGTGCGTTAGTATGGGAGGCATTCGATAGGATGTCGGCCCACTATTGTATAAAAGGTGCACGTCGTGTTCCAGGCTCGCACGCCGTCCAAATTCAAGCATCACTTCCGTTACTGGAAACTGATTCGGAACAATATGGGCCCTGACAGTTGGCGGACCGTTTGCAGAGGTTCTCTCTGCTCCTATCGTTATCGTCGGCCGCGGATGATTCGGCGTATTCGGGGGGCAACTAGCCAAGGTGATCGCGAGAAGTAGCACAACGGGGGATAGTGGATTCATTCCTCTGAGGATGGCGGGAATCAGCCGGGTTAGTCAACGTAAATCTTACATCTCAAGCCGATTCCGGATTCGACGGAGCGCTGAAATTTCTCGACATCCTCGCCGATGTCTTCAAAGGCCGCGACTGTGGCCGCAACAATCCCGTCAGGTTCTACGCAGAACACCGTGGCGTTTTTGTATTCTTTCCCGTCAATCGTTTCGGACTAACTCGGTACTATACAATCGTCGTAACCGCTGACGTTGGTGATTTTCCTTTATCGCCGCCACTACCAAAACTTATCCGATACAAAGGACGCGGCGGCTTTGTCACGCCGGATCTTTCTCCGATGGATCGTCAGCGATACGCGGGCTCGCGTCCAAGAGTGCCACACGCTCGGCTAAAATGCTCTTTCGGGGTCCTTCTGAGGGTCCCACCGGCGGCGGGGTCATTCCGACTGTCGTTTTTCGATAGGTGATCGACCGCTCTTATGCTCCACAACAAGACGCCCCGATTTTACCTATGAAAATCGGGCTCTCGAGTTGAGCATTTTCGCGGCTTTGAGCAATTCGGCGGGTTTCCCTTTCAAGGAACACTAATTGCTGGAATTCTCAGAGACTCCGGGAAGTCCCGGAATTGACGGCGCGAGCCGCGCGGGCAGCTTCCAGTTGACAGCGTTGCATGGTTGTAATGTCTCTAGTTTCGGAACCGAAAAGAATTTTGAGCGTGAGTCGAGTTAGGCGGCGCTGGACCGGTTCTCGCCCAGCGCTCTCTCTAACGAATGTTCTCATCTGTTGTGATCTGATTTGGCGCTGCTGACCCTCCGCGCAGGCTCGTTACGAATGCCATCGAGAACGCGCCAGACTTAGGATTGCGAAATCATCGATTTCAGAGCGTCGCTTTTCATTTTCAGAGCGAACGCGTTTTACGAAGGGAAAACAGGTTTTTCGTGTGAAATCGTCGCGACCGCGAATGGTGAGTAGAATGCGCCTCGTTCTAGCACACGGGCGCGCCAGACTTCGCCTCATGCGAATCTAAACTTTTCGACTGTCGCCGACGAAGATGAAATGCAATCACGGCACGAATTGTCCAGAAGTCATCCATTTGAGCAGAAATAGTTGATCGCGTTCTTCCACTTTTTTTGTTTTTTTCCTAGGAATTAGATTTCCTCTAAGCTGCCTACTTCGAGAGAGCGAGTAGATAGGCGCGGTGTTCCTTCTCTAGCGTGGCCAAGTCAGAACTTGTGAGACTACCTTATGCGCCTTGCGCGCCGGCTGCTTCGCGCAGGCAGCCGCTAACCTGCTCAAGAAGCTTTGGATAAGCGCTATTCGTCAACTTCCCGGTTTCGCGACCGTGCAGGAACTCATTCGATATCGTAACGACCTTCGGTGCACAGCCGAGTCGTGAGAGCTTCGGGTACCGCTGGAAGAGCTGCTTTTGCCAGCGCACCATTTGCACGATGTCAGCAAGATCGCCCTTTTCGAGTTGCAGCATCGTCAGGCGCGCATCCACGCTGTTTAGCAGTGTTGTAACCTTTCCGGTGAGCTGAAACGTCTGTTCTATCCCTTGAACTACGGGGATGTTATGCTGTGGCAACTCCAACACAGGAGTGTAAGTCTGCCGATAACCATTTTGGGAACCTCTCGTGACAGCCAATAATTCCGTTGTCCCATTACCGGTGAGACCCTCTGTGAGGCTTGGAATGGGCACGATTCTTTATCATGATGGCGTGGCATTTCGAGTATGGGCGCCCTTTGCCTCAACTGTGTTTGCTGTCGGAACCTTTAACGACTGGAGCGACACGGCCAATCCGTTTGCCAGCGAGGGCAACGGGTATTGGTCCGTGGACGTGAGGTGGTGAATTCGTCCGGCAACGCCATTATTCACGATCCCGATTTCGACTGGGCGGGTGACGATTTCGTGATGCCGCCGCGCAATGAATTGGTGATTTACGAGATGCACGTCGGCAGCTTCAACGATTCAGACGGCGCAGGCCGGTACGTTTGACGAAATTGTGCCGAAGCTGCCCTACCTGCATGACCTAGGTATTAATGCGATCGAGATCATGCCAGTGCTGGAGTTTCCGATGAGCTTCTCGTGGGGTTACAATCCTTCGAACCCATTCGCAGTGGAGTCCGCGCTGGGCGGCCCACAGGGCCTTCAGCGATTTGTGAAAGCAGCGCATGTGCTGGACGTCGCGGTGATCATGGACGTGGTTTACAACCACTTCGGCCCTGGCGATCTCGATCTCTGGCGCTTCGACGGCTGGAGCGACGAAAATCACAACGGGGGCATCTATTTCTATGATAACGATCGCTCGCACACCGATTGGGGCGATACCCGTCCTGATTACGGTCGGCTGGAAGTGCGGCAGTACCTTCGCGACAATGCTCTCTTTTGGCTGAACAAATACCGCCTGGATGGTCTGCGTTTCGATTCGGTGAGCAACATCCGCAGCGTTAATGGCCGCGACCTACCTGATGGGTGGAGCCTCCTGCAATGGATCCACGATGAAATCCGCTCCACGCAGCCTTGGAAGATCACGGTCGCCGAGGATTTGCAGAATAACGAGTGGATAACCAAGGGGACTGGGGTTGGCGGAGCAGGTTTCAGTTCCCAATGGGACGCTGCTTTTGTGCATCCCATCCGGGATGCAGTCATCGCACAACGCGATGCGGGTCGGAATCTCTATGCCGTCCGCGACGCGCTCTATCATCGCTACAATGGCGACGCAGAGCAGCGGGTGATTTACACGGAATCGCATGACGAGGTGGCGAATGGTCACGCCCGGGTACCCGAGGAAATCTGGCCCGGCAATGCCGGAAATCAGCTGGGTTACGACACCTTCGCCGGCGACGGATCGCGTGACGGACTGCTGTTTGAGGCTAACGTAGGCCTTGGACCTTACTCCGTCCTAATCTTGTCGCAGGATAGTCCGTGAAGTACGTTCTCGCCCCGATTGAGTCTAAGGCTATCTGCATATAAAAATATAGTTTGATATGCAGATGGTCAGACTTGTTTCTCCCCTCTGGCATACACAACCAACCAACGTTGGTCTTTTTAGCGCCGGATCAACCAATACTATATGATTATCGGTATCCTTTGGCGCAGTAAGCAATCCATCGGAGATTAGATCAGCGCCGGCGCGTCCGCACCCGCGGCTGCAGAAGTTCCATTTCCCAATGGGCGCGATCGGTTTGAGAATTCTGATTCGGAAATTTCACGCCTCCCACTTCATGCTCAGGCCTCCCGCTGATGTCGTCATGCCTCGGAGTCGTGCGCGCAAACTTCGCGGTGCCCTAAAGTGAGTAAAGCCGGAGAACGCGTCGGTCTTTTGTCCGAGAACGCGAGCGAGCGTTGCCTGAAGAGTGTCCGCGTCGTTATCAAAATCACCGTGATGTCGCGCTCCACTTTTGTCTTTCGCCACCGAGCTAGTATTGGGCGCTAGCACCCAAGCACCCTTACTGGTTATCAAATTGCAAAGCGCTTTGTCGTTGCGGATAAATTTCTCCATCCCGAGGACTGGTTCTCCATCGGGGCGGACAAGCGGGATTCGAAAACGCTGCTCAAACGCGTTCGATACCAAATAGAGAAGCGATTTATGGTAGATGTCTGCACAGTTGTCATCTTGTTCCGCCTTATCGGTCAGAGTGAAGATGCTGAAATCGAGGATGGAACCCGACTGTAACGCATCGGCATAATATTGTTTGAAATATTCAACAGTACAGGCTGGTGCCCACAATGTGAGTGTTGCTATCTTCAACTTGTAACCATCAACCCCTTTCAGCGGACCGTCGGAGATCTTTCCTTTTGTAAGCAGTTGTACGATCGGTCCATGAAAGACTGCTCCAGCGCTGTGTCCGACGATGTGGATTTCAACAGTCGAATCTTTCTTTGCCAGATCCGCTAATAATGTGAGTGTCTGGCGGCCGCCGCCCTTTGCTCTTGTTGTTGCCGCTGGCTCGAGCAGGTCATCCGCGCGATCGAGCATGAAATCCTTTGCCGCGTCGAGGATGCCACCAGTCGTACGGCGAGAAAGCGCGTCACGCAGCATGTTTTGCAACGTCGTCCAATAATCACTCTTCCATATGAAGGCGAGCGGGTACACTTCCTGATCGAGTAACGGCTTCCGAACTTCTGCCACTCGCTGGATGGCCGATTGTTCATCGACCAACCCACCATGCGCGAACAACATGATGCGCTTCTTTTTCCAGCCTTTGGTCAAATCCGGAATGTAGCGATCAAAAATCTCACGGAGACTTTCGGGCGTTGAACTGAACGTTCCTTCGTTGCGGAGCTCGCCGTTATTACCAGTGCTGATAATATGCGGGCGTAGCTCAGCGTGCGTATAGGCGGCGGGGTTGCCGGAAATGGCGGAGGAAAGAACAGCTGTGCTCGTGCCGATACGTGAGCTTACCGGCACACCCAACCGAGCGACCCAAATATCAGTGCCATTGGTCAGCCAGTCATCATAACTAATTAGCGCGAAGCCGTTTCGTCCCCAATCTTTCCCCCATGAATTTTGTATCCAAAAGCCGTTCCGATCATAAGCGACGATGGCGAAAGCGTGGCCACCCTCGATTTTATCTTCCTGATGAATGACCCCGTCGGGACCAACATTATCCCAACCGGAATGCACTTGTGCGGTTGCATATACAGCACCTACTTCGCAGATCGCGCTGTGCATTGCGACGAGATCCAGATGGTTAACGCGAAAGTAGGCGCCGAGAAGACGATTTTGCGCATCAGAGCTACGTTCCGCCGTGAGTCCTTCATTTTTGCCGGGTGCAACTTTGTATGGCCAAAGTTTTGACGAACAGACGCCGTGTTTGTGCCAACCCTTCATCGCGCCGCGGGCGCTGGAACCTTCGTAATCTTCGCCCGGCCATTCGTCGTAACGTCGTGCCATCTCGTAGAGCATGCGTTCGCTGACTCGTGTGCGATCCCGGTAGTTCGCGTGCTTAAACGAATTCAGCAGATAATTCACCACCGTCGCCAGGCC
>WNFY01011144.1_pt1 | contig 12154 bp, 12 predicted proteins | sample 5400091 | NCBI WGS metagenome assembly WNFY01 (sample SAMN13153364, study PRJNA577476) | soil metagenome | isolation source: 60 cm soil or saprolite under grassland replicate 1 | place: USA:California | collected 2016-06-15 | reverse complement strand
CTCAGATTTTAACAATAACGGTGAGCATGTGCAACGAATTTTCTGGACTATAGATTCTTTATTAAAATAATATGATAGCTATATAATTCGCATGCATGATCACCTAGTAAAATTGGTCGGCGCTATGCATCGTATCACCTGCTGAATTTTCCAGATCAGTCCTTGACCCAGATCCCGAATATTCTCTCCCTATAAAAAGTCCACATCCTTAAAACATTCTAGTTTTATGGTTAAAATATCCTTATACAATGATAATATTCTTAAAATATACTAAAAATTGAACAGACGGTTTATTTAAATAGAATTTTATAATAATAAATTATTTTAAATTATACAAAAAATATACTGAATTTTTGAATTTGTAATATTAATGGATATTTAAAATATTCTGATTGGATATGCAAAATATCCTTAAAATTAATTTACCAATAATTTAAGTACGAAATATTTCGATATTAAATTCGATCGGCAAAAAAATATACTAAATATATTCTTAAAATAAAAATAAAAAATGCCAACGTAATTAGATAATTTTTTTTTTATCTGATGTAATTCGATTTTTTAGTCTCCAAGTTCATAAGACAAAACGTCTAACGTAATTAGATTTTATCTAAAGATGTAATTCGATTTTTTAGTCTCTCAGTTCACAAGATAAAAACGTCCAACGTAATTAGATTTTTTTTTTATCTGATGTAGTTCGATTTTTTTTTTATTTTTTTTATTTTTCAAATTTATAAACTAAATTTCTTTCTTTAAAATAAGAGTTCCTCCCCTTTCCTCTAACCAAAACTTCTTATCTAAACATTACTTTTTATCTCCATCAATTTCCTTATTTTATTCATATCATGTTAAGTGATTCAAAACAAACAAGTACTAAAAGAAAATATGTGCGACGAAATACGAAAAAGAAAACTGGTAAATATAGCATCCTTCACATATATCATTATAACGAAGTTATTAACCAAATTTTACATTATATTGTAGAAAAGACATCACAAAATATGAGAAAAACTTCAAATAAAAAGCATTCCAGGGGAGGTAAAGTCTATTTCATGTTTTTATCTTTTATAAAAAAGCAAAAAGTAAAATTCTTTTTTTCTTTTTTTTATAGAAGAACCTATTAATAATGAACAAAAAGTACCATCACACAATAAAAAATTTAGAAGTTCAGGTGTGTTGAGGTTTAACATTATTTTATAATATTGTATAATATAATTAAAATGTAAAATTTAAATCTTAATTGTTATTTTTCTCGTTTTATAGAAAGTACTGACGATACCATCACCGATGATCCTAGTAATGTTGAAACTTCAAATGGTACAAGTTAAGATTTATTAAAATATAACCCATTTTTTTTTACTTAATTATTAACTTTTTAAATACAGTCTGATAACAACGCAGTGCTGGTGACTGAAGAAGAGGGCGCTTTGATCTTACACCCATATTCCGATGACGAAGGAGGTCAGAAGTCTAAATATCAAGCTCAATATTGCACGAGAAACAAAGAACCATACGTTTATATTCAGTTATTAGATGAAGGTAATGAATTACCAAATAATGAAGGGTTATTAGATGAAGGTAATGAATTACCAAATAATAATGAAGGGTTATTAGATGAAGGTAATGAATTACCAAATAATAATGAAGGGTTATTAGAAGGTAATGAATTACCAAATAATGAAGGGGGCCAGAAGCCTAAACATCGGGCTCAATATAGAAAGGGTAAAAAGAAACTTCATAAAGAAAATCTAGAATTATTACCTGTCAAAGAAAATCCGAGATTACATGAGGGACCACCCGAGGGACCATCTGAGGGGCTACTTGAAGAAATACCTGATGAAGAAATTTTGGGATTTGAAGAATTTGAAGAAGGATCATCAGATAACGAAAGTGATGAAAAAAATCGTAAAAAGAATGAAAAAAGGTATTTTCTTGACGACAAAGCTATAAATCTTGGCAAAGATTTACACAAAATATTGCAATTTATCCATAAATTGCCTACTTGTCCTCCAACTCGCGATAAAAAGATTTTCTCCCGGAATGAATTGTACAGACAAGCCGTTATAAATCACCTAATGAACGATTCAGAATTTTCATTCTTAAAGGGCTTTCAACAAATTGACGATTCTGCGAATAATTTAATTTTAACCGATATTGCTTCATCGAGTCATACTAGAGTTCCATTTATAGCTAATGACGAAAATGATATTAAATATGTATTACATAAATTAGTGGGGAATATTTTTAATTCTGTCGCAGGAAGTACAAAAAGTCAAGTCGCCAAAGATATCTTGCGACGTAAAGATCTACGCTTCCACGTTGAAGTCTGGAAATCGTACGTTTGCTTGCAGGCATTCTGTTCTGCAAATCTTAAACGAAATAAAGGAGAGACAACCCGGTCACAAGCCAAGAAAAAAATAATAGAAGAATATCCTAACATAGATCTTGGAGATTTGGATTTAATTCTTCAGATTTCGCCAAGAATATATAGATTATTACAAGTATCCAACGGCAATTGGGTTCTCTTGGACGTATTTGAAGAAATTACTCCCACATTCTTCAAAAGTAAAATGAAAGTTGGCGCTAATTTTGAAATTTGGCTTAATTTGGTAAGAACGGGACAAATGGCTGATTACAAGAAAGGTCCAACTATGTGCGAAGAAGGAAAGAAGTTTATGAAAGAAGCTAAGCTTGATATTGTTAAAGCATATTTTAATGGAGTCGATGAAAATTTAAAGGATTTTATTGCTGATGACGACGAAATGTAGTTAAATTTTATAAAATTTGTATTATAATGCTAAAAATGCACTAAACAATTAAATGAATAAATAAATTCACTTTATTACATAAAAAAAATTATATATTGTTTATCAAAAAGAAAATTTTACTTTTTGTATATTTTTTATTGAAAATAATATATCATGTATCAGTTTTTCGCAATAAACTTCATATAAAACCTGGTACTTGTTCGCTATCAATAATTACATTGATACCCAAGTTGCACGACGAGGACGTCAGTACCGACGCAACTCGAAAAAAATTATTATAACTATCAGTTATACAACGCCTTATCCAGGATAGCCGAAATAGAGAAGGACGTTCACAGTAAACTGTGGCCACGAAGCGCTTCCAGTTCTCTATTTCTACTAGTTGTATAACGCCGTTAGGGTGACCATTATTCATAATTTTGTTGAACAAAAAGAAATTTTTTACGTATTTATGTATTAGTTACTATTAGGAATAAGTAAAAATTTTACGCTTGCGTTTTTCAAAATTGTGCTATCCCCTATAGATCATCTGATAATTACTCAACTTCAAACCGTGATAAAAATCATGATATATTAACATATAAGATTATTGATCAGCACATTTATGCGTAGGATAGTACCAATTAAAATTCTTCAGCCCGTTCAGCACGTTTATTTTATTCCAAAAAAAAATTGATCTGACGATAATATATATGAATGAAAAAAACTCATCTTAACAGTTAATTATTTTGAATTTTAAAAAAATTATGCCGTCTCCCTCTAGAAATAGGAGACATGCAACTTATTTTAGTCACCAAATTCATCGTCGCCGTCAGAGAGATCAATCGGTAATTGTTAGTAAATAGCAATAATATATATGTAAATAAATTTATAATGAATTTTAAATATTTATTCGATTGTTAGGCACAAAATTCGGTTGATGAAGCTCTTGCTCGTGCTGTGAATAGGATGGTTCTTGAGCAAAAGCATAATAGTGAGTTCGTACCAAGAAAATGGTACGAACAATTATGGAAAGATCATCTAATTCTCAAAGAGATTTGCGATGATTTGAGAACTAGATTAAAAACGGGATTGGGTATGTGGAGAGTAGCATTGATATGTGTTTTAATATATTTTTTATATAAATTTTATAAATTTTTATTTTAAATTTTTAAAAATATAATGTGTTTTTAAGTTTTTCTTTGTGCCGGTACAATATAATAAAACATTATCGACTTCTCACTCTTATTTGTTAATTTTAAATTCAATATGCAGATAATTAAAATATTATAATAAAATGTAATTTTTGAAGGTTTTTCCATCGGCTGATCAGTTTGTTGAAGGATTTTCTCATCGACTGATTGGTAATATTTCGATTCCCACGCAACTCCCATTCCCACGCTCCCATTCCCACGCAACTCTCGAGCTTATTAAATTAAAAAAAAAAATTTCTTTTTCCCCCCAAATTTTTTTGTAATCTTTTCGCTATGGGTAAAGTAGTACACCGTTCGTATGCTTCCAAAAGAAAGGCCCTGGAACGAATAAAAGCAAAAAGAAGAGAACGAAGAAAAGAAATAAGGGAACCATTAAGTCGGCATGATAAGAATGGTAAGTTATGGTTCGGTGGTGGAGCTGTACCGATGGACATGGCTTGTGCTTAAAGTTGACTGTAGACGCTCTTGCTTGGGTTCATCTTTCCTGTCTTAAAGGATACTGTAGACGTCATGGATGAAGTTGGTACAGCGATGAAGCTATACCACATAATTTACTTACGAGTGCGCATAGTTAACCCCTTCTTCCCTCCCTTTTTGGGCTGCTTCGGCAGTTTACATTTCACAGCTAGAACGTCATACGGGCTTGCAGAGCGATGTGATAATGGAACAACAATTGCAACTTCAACAGCTGCAGAAAGAGTTGCAAAAGCAACAACAACTCATCAATAATTTGGAACATGTTGAGGTCTCCCAGGACCAACGTATACAAGACTTGGAGAGGCGGAACGTACGAATTCTGGGTAAGCTTCATAAATGTGGGCTTTAGCTAGCATTGATGTATTAGTATCCTTAACTTCTTGTTAAAATTATAGCGAAGGAAAGTAAGACTTCTCAAGAAAGTGACAGAAATCTTCGACGGGCGATTGGAGCTGAAGGTCGTATTAAAGATCTAAATAGTCAAATACGATCTTTAAAATATCAAATAAATAATCATAATTGTAATAATATAATAAATAAAATTAAATTAATAAAATAAATATTTAAGTGTTGCTTCTGGCGAAATCACTCCGGTGATTTCAATTACATAATAAATTTATTTATCATATGAGCATTGCTCGTAATACAATCTGTATGGCTTTGTATGTATGGCTTTGCATGAGGCATTGCTTGTAATACAATGATGCATAATACTCTCGTAATACAATCTGTATGGCTTTGTATGTATGGCTTTGTATGTATGAGGCATTGCTTGTAATACAATGATGCATAATATTCTCGTAATACAATCTGTGGCTGTAATACAACAATACAATATTGGTTTGCTTATAAAAATGGTTATACTTATAAAATGAAATTTTCATTTTCGATATTTTCGATATGCCATATTTTTGTTCTTGTCGGATTTGTAAAATTATTAATGGTAATGGAAGGTGGTTATCTACCAAAAAAACTTTTAAAAAACATCAAAAAAAGGAAAGAGAAAGTATTGAAAAAATTAATGGACCAGATACAGAAAGCGAATCAGAAAAGGGAAGCGACAGTGAATCAATTTCAAGTTGTAATGCAGCTGAAAAAAGAAAATTCGAAGATGATGAACTGGATAAATCAGATATAAGTTCAGAAAGTCTTTCGTATAATGGTCATGTTCCTTTAATAACTAAAAGGTAATTAATTGTCTTACAAAAAGTAAATCTTACTTTTTATTAATTGTAAGTGTAACCATTACTATTATAGTAATCACCAAAGTCGTGTAAATTACGAATCAGAAGGTTATGATGATGATAACGATAAGCCATTTTTTAACAACGAAGATTATAATAATGGTAATCCAAGTTTTGATAACGAAGATTATAATGGGAATAATGATAAGCCAAGTCTTGATAACAAAGATTGTGATGAAGAAGATGATAAAGGAGACATAGAAACTGAAAGTGATTGTTCAAAAACAAGTGAAATTTCGTCATATATTTCTGAAGAGAATGAAGAATTAACGGATGATGATGAAGAATTTGAGGAATCTGAGATGACAAAAATAAGCGACGGTACAGTTAATACTATGTTGTTAATTGTAATTTTGATAGAATAATAATAAATGATATTTATTTTATTTATTTTTAGATGAATTGATTCAAGGTTTACGTCTTTTACATACAAAAGTACTCCATTCAATATCTGATGTTGCATTTAACAAAATACTTGATAACGTTAATTCTAACTTGACAATCTATAAGTTGAAAAAAAAAATCAACAGCATAATTCCTTTTGAACCTCAAAGATACGATACTTGCAAAAACAGTTGTATTGCATTTACATCATCATACGAAAATTTAGTCAATTGCCCTATTTGTGATGAAAATAGGTTTGATGATAATGGTAAACCTGTAAATACGACATTTTTTTTCTCATTAAAAGAACGTCTAATAATTCAATACAAAAATAAAGAAAGAGCTGAAGAATTACAATATAGAAATACTTATTTTCAAAACAAAGAAGAAAAGGAATTATATGCTGATATCTTCGATGGAATGTGAGTAATTTAATTAAGTAAATTGTAGTATTTTTTAAAAAGTAAATTAATACAGTAATGTTTTTATTTATTAGGTTATATCAAGATTTATTGCAAAGGGGTTTTTTTAAAGATGAACGGGATATTGCACTATCTGGGACATGTGATGGTTACCAAATTTTTGAACAAAGAACTGATGATTGCTGGATTATCTTATTAATAAATAATAATCTTCATCCTCATATTCGTGTAAAAAAAGAAAATCTACTGATAACAATGATAATACCAGGTCCCCGTTCACCAAAGGATTTTAATTCTTTTTTATATCCTCTTATAAAAGAATTACAGGAACTTGAAGGTAAACTGAAGCTAATTTTAATATTTAATAAAAAGTATAAAAAGTGAAATTTACTTTTTCTTTAATTGGAAATTTATTTTATTAAATATTATAGAAGGAGTTTCTTGTATAGATGGACGAACAAATGAACCTTTTATTTTACATGCGCATTTATTAACATGGACGGGTGATATCCCAGCATTAAGCAAAAGCTTAAACTTATCTGGACATAATTCATATAAAGCTTGCCGCTTTTGTATGTTAGAAGGAATTTGTCACCCATCAAATAAACATATATACTACCCATCATCTACTATTCATAATATAAGAAATCATGATGATACAGTCAATATAGCAAAATTAATTGAAGAAGAAACAAATAAAGATCAAAAGAATGAAATGATCAGAGAAGCAGGTATGATTTTTTTAAAGAAAAAAATTATAATTGCCAATAAATTATGTATTAATTATTATCACTTTGCTGTATTTACAGGAATCAAAGGATCAAGTGAACTATTAAAATTAAAAACAATATTATTTCCATGGTCTTTTCCAACAGACATAATGCACTTGTTCTTTGAGAATGTGGCACCACAAATATTTGCGCATTGGAGTGGCAAATTTTTTAAAAATAATCTAATATTATCTAATGATTATGAATTATCAAATTCGCAGTGGGAAAGTATTGGCGTACAAATGGAAAGAATAAAAAAAGATATGCCAATTGACATTGGTCGCCCCCCACGTAATATATTTAAATATCATAATGGTTTCAAAGCAGTGGAATGGAGAAATTGGATTATTTTATTTTCATTACCATTATTAAAGGAATACTTAGATAAAAGGTACTATCTATTCAAAAGTTATAAAATGTATTATCTGTTATATTAATAAAAAGTAAAATTTACTTTTGCTAATAGGCATCTTCAAGGATGGTCAAATTTTGTAAGAGCTGTAAAGCTTTGTTTAGAACCTGAAATATCAGAAGAGCAAATAGATGATGTACAAAATTTGCTTAAAAAATTTTCAGATTATTATGAAAGGTAATAATATCTGCTTTGTTATAATTTAACTTATTTATTTATAGTTTATATAAAGATTTGTTTATTTCTAGAGAGTATTATCAGCATGATAACCAACGTTTAGCAGCATGTAGGATAAGTTTCCACTATATTTCACATGTAGCGGACTCTATTAAATATTGTGGCCCTAGTTGGACTCACTGGCAGTTTCCTATGGAGAGAGTGTGTGGCATATTACAACCACTTATTAAATCAAGGATTAGACCTTACAGTAATCTTGCCAACACGCTTACTTTGTTGCAGCAATTTTATTTGCTACCGTTCTTTTCTGTTTCTAAAACTATTTTCAAAGAAAAACCGCTAAAACAATGGAGTAACAAACGGGTGTTTAATATTGAAGAGTATGAAGAAGAATTTTATTCACCTTCTATACAATATCCTTTACCAAACCAAGAATACCAACATCTGATTAAATTTTATAAGGGAACTAGAAATATAAATTGTGATGTAAGATTTAATTTATTAAATTTTGAATTCATTATTACAATAACAAATAAATTCATTATTTATTTTTTTTAGAATGTTAATAGTTATGGTATAAAATACGGAAGATTAAGAACTTCAGATGGACAATATGTTAGCAGTTATTGGATAAAAAGAAATAATAAGATTGCAAGAAATAATTATTGTGTTCAGGTAAAAATTTAATTACTATTATTATTATTAGATTTTTGTATATTTTATTTATTTTTATATATTAAATATTTTAGGTAAGACGAACAATGGATAAAGTTGCTCATAGACCAAATGCGCCTTCCCAACTTGTCATTGTGGATATATATGGAATAGTAAATTATTATTTTGTACACGAGTTTAACAATCAAGTTTATATGCTAGCCTACATACAATTAACATCAAAAGTTGTAGAAGATGAATATGGATGTAAGCATTTTACTCAATACAGATCAAAAGAATTTATTGATGCAAGATGTATAGAAATGCATTTGACGATGCTAACTGGGAAAATCTTGAATAAATGTATCAATGATCAGCTTCATTATTATTTTTTTTTATCGACAAATCAATTTAACTGATCATTATCAAACACGTTAAACATGATAATTTGATATACGCGATACGCGTTATTATTTTTATTTTTTATTTTTTTAAATATAAAAGGACTCCTTTTTTTCTTCATGTTTAAACTCAAACTTAAAAACTTCTTTTCTCATTTAAAACTCCAAAACAACGTTGGCTTAGTTATTTAGTAATTATACTTTTTTTAGTTTTTTTAATAAAAAGTAAATTTTTATCTTTATCATTTACTTATTTTATTTTTTATAATAGGAAATAATGCAAGAATGTCTTTATGAAAAAAACGTGAATTTTGAATTAAGTTACAGAATTCAAAAGAACTTGGTAACATCCCAAGTTGTTCGCGCTGTAAATATTACCTTTATTTTTTTTCATTAAAAATTTACTACTAGCTAACTAACTTTATTGTAGTTTAAGAAAAAAGCCACAGATTTTCCTTTAACTGCAGGAGATTGGGCGATTAAAGAAATGTTAATTAGTACGATCCAAAGAAAACGTAAGTATTAATTTTATGGAATATTTGTTTTATTATCAATATTTTATTATTTATTTTTATTTTAGGTTACTATCTGAATAGAAAGAAAAATGCACCACAAATTCCTCCAGTTCCTCCCCCAGTTCCTCCTCTAGCACCAGAAGGAGATTCTTCTCCAGTTCCTCCCCCAGTTCCTCCTCCAGCACCAGAAGGAGATTCTTCTCCAGTTCCTCCTCCAGTTCCTCCTCCAGTTCCTCCTCCAGTACCTTCTCCAGTTCCTCCTCCACTTCCACCAACACCACATAATGGACAAGAAAATAGAAGGGGTAGAAAACGTAAATCATCATAAAAATGTAAAATCAACGTAATAAATACGCAATCCTTTTATTATTAAGATATTATCATTAATTAAATACTTATTATAATGATTTTAAACTACATCTTTAATATGTTTAAATGCTATTGAATATTTGAATGTATTTAAATAACAAAAAGTAAAATTCACTTTTTAATTAAATAGAAATTCATAATTATCGTAAGATTATTAATACAATAATACTGGCCAAATTTTTGAATACTAAACTCATGTGATCATAGTTGTGATCATACAATATTAATTTATATCTAAAAATAGCTAAACACGAATAATTAACAGATTTATTATGGTATCTATAAATAGTTAAACACGAATAACTAATACTTTATTTATTACGATCTTTTATTTATTTTTTAACTTATCCTTTTTCTTTACTTTCTCTTTACTTTTTCTTTACTTTTTCTTTACTTTTTCTTTACTTTCTCTTTACTTTCTCTTTATTTTTTATTAAAAATACTTTGCTTAAATATTTATATTTCTATAGAATATTAATATTTATATTTAATATCTATATGTATTTATCAGAATAAACGGTTTTCAAAAATAGATTAAGTAGAGCTATTAAGCTGTTAAACAGGTATGAAAATAGGACATACGCATATTTTCAAATTCTCTACTACAAATATCCCTGTTGTAAAGTCTACTGATTCTGGAGGAGGAATTGGTTATGTACCTTCTTTACAACAGTGTAGTGAGACTTACCAGACTGGTATTGTGTTTGGAGGTGTAAAATATATTCACAAATGCTATGTTCAAATTGATGAATATATTTGAACCTTCTTTCGCAATAGAGCTTAAGCCCGGCGGGAAATGTTGTGTTATAAATGCTGGTTATTTCATTTCATTTCCTGTTTGAATGTGGCTGGGGGGGCCAGACTAAATGTCATACAGTCGTAGGTAACCAGCAATTTTTTTTATATTTTGCAGCATAATTTTAAAACAGAGAAAAATTATTTAATATGATAGGTATGTATCAAACTTTATTATATTGTAGGTTATAAAGTTATGTTTATTCTATAACAATACTAATTATATTTTTTTACTCCATTTTTTACTTTTTAAATATTATAGAAAAAATTTTTGTTAGATAAATTAAGACGCGCATCACGGTCTTCCTCGGTTTCTTCGGCTGTTTTTTTACTTTTCTTTCGCGGTCACGTTTTATACAGGTTTCGCGCTGTTCATCTGTCTCGTTCTTTTTGCTATTTCTCTTTCGAAGCGTCTCAGGGTTAATGGTAAAGAAAGTCTCAAGTCATCTTTTCATTATTGTCCGAAGCGAAGCGAAGGAACAAATTTGTGGTAACCCATGTAATTTTCCTTCCTATCCCTGCTTTTCCCTTTTTTGATTATGCTTGATCATTTTTTTGTAACTAATAATTTTATAATTTTTTTACTAATAGTGCGACGGACTTTTAACAGTTTCTGTTTTCTTAATTAATGATATTTATTTATACACTATTTTCAATCCAAATCATAATTAAAATGTGTGCTTAGTGTAATTTTTTTATTATTAAAATATGCACCAAATATATTTTTAATACAATATTTTATTTATATTGAAAATATACATTATTTCAATTCAAATCATAATTAAAATGTGTAATTTTTTTATTATTAAAATATTATTAAAATGTACATAAAATACAAAAATTTTATACTAAAGATACTGTCTTTTTATTATTAAAATATTACTTTATTTTAATTAAAATAACTTTAACACGGTATTCACATATTAAAAATACTATTAAATTCACATTATTTCATAATTAAAATGTATCTTTAACACAATCCTTTTATCATTAAAATGTATATAAAATATAATTAAAATATATCTTTAATACAATATTTATATATTAAAAATACTGTTAAATACTACTTATAATGTATTAAACGTATTTAATAACAAAATTTAAATTAAGTAGAAATTAATAATAAAATAAATATATAATTTTATACTTAAAATATACTTAAACGGGCAAAATTTAAGGATATTTTATGGGTTATTTCCATGTCAAATACAGTAAATTTAAGCACATTTCCAGTATTATTTATGTGTATAATTATCTTATAAGAAATATACCGAAATTATACTTAAATAATGCTTGTAATATACTTGATTACATATTTAAATATCATTAAATTTCAGTGTATTTTCAGTATATTTTCAGTATGCAATTTTTCTTACTGGGAAAACAAAAGCTGCAGCATAGGTGAAATAACTTTCAGATTTTTGTGCCTCAATTAATTTAATTATTTCAGAATCATTGAATTCAAATTGATGCAAGTAATTCATTACCATAAATTTCGGGAAGATGTCTATTCGGAATATTGGGATTCAGGATATCAGGATTCAGGAAATTGGACTTCGGAATTCGGGATCGG
>WNFY01012063.1_pt1 | contig 12156 bp, 11 predicted proteins | sample 5400091 | NCBI WGS metagenome assembly WNFY01 (sample SAMN13153364, study PRJNA577476) | soil metagenome | isolation source: 60 cm soil or saprolite under grassland replicate 1 | place: USA:California | collected 2016-06-15 | reverse complement strand
CCTCGTCGGGTAGCTGGCCGAGCCGCCGCGCCGCGTCGGCGAAGTCTTCTCCTTCTAGGCCTGGGTCCAGCCGCGCGGCGAAGCTGATGAGCTGTTCGGGTGTGTAGCGTTCCAGCGCCGCGGCGGTGTCGAGATAGTCACGTTCGTAGGCCCGGCTGGCCAGCGCGCATACCTTGCCGCCGAGCGCGTCCTCCGGTGTTGCCGCACCACGCGCCGGTACCGGGTATCAGCACCATGCTGGTCACGACAGTCCCAGCGCCGGGGCCAGCGCGCGGTACCCGGGCAGCGGGTCGGTGCCCTCTGCGGTGATGAGATGGAGGCAGACGTGGTCGGCTCCCGCGTCGAGGTGGCGGGTGAGCTGCGCGGCGATCCCGGCCGGGCTGCCATGGGCGACCAGCGCGTCGATCAGCGCATCGCTGCCGCTCCCGCTGAGGTCATCGTCGGTCCAGCCCAGCCGGCGCAGGTTGCTGGTGTAGTTGACCAGGCCGAGATGCGGGTGCACCCTGGTCCGGCCGAGCGCGCGGGCCCGGTCGGGGTCGGTGTCCAGCACCACCATGTGCTCGGGCGCGAGCAGCGGTCCTGGGCCTAGCACGGCCCGCGCCTGGCGGGTGTGCTCGGGCGGGACGAGGTAAGGGATGGCGCCGGCGGCGCGGTCCCTGGCGAGGCCGAGCACCTTCGGGCCCAGGGCGGCCAGCACCAGGCTGTCGCGGGGGACGCCCCCGGCCTGGAGCACGTCCACGTAGCGGGCGAGCGTCTCGTACGGCCTGGCGTACTGCTGGGTGGCCTCGCGGTGACCCGCGCCCACCCCCAGCAGGAACCGGCCGGGGTGGCGCCGCTGCACGCGCGCGAACGAGCGCGCCACGTCCTCCGGCCGGTCCTGCCACATGTTCACGATGCTGGTGGCGAGAATCAGCGTGGCGGTCGCGTCGAGGAGCTCCTCGGCCTGGGCCAGGTCCCCGGCCGGCGACGAGCCCAGCCACAGCGCGCCGAAGCCGAGCCGCTCGATGCCCGCGGCAAGCTCCGGTGTCACCAGGCTCGCGCTGCGCCAGATGCCGAACCGCCCCAGCCGCCTGGCTTCCGTCATGCAGTCACTCTAGTGACGGTGCGGCGGGCGGTGGTAGTGATGGTGGTGGTGCGGCGGGGTCACCGAGCCCGCACCGTGAAGGTGCCGGCCTGGCACGGGATAGACCCCGAGCCCTAGGCCGGTACCCGGGGCGGGCGGCGCGTGCGGCCGCCCGCCTCGGGCCGCCGCTCCGTGCCGCAGAGGGGCGGCGGACGCCTGCCCGGCGGCGTCCAGGCCCGGCAGCGAGGTGAGGGCAGCCGACGCGGACAGTGGCCGTTACGGAAGGTGAGCACCCGGCGAAGGCGGCAGCCGGATGCTCGCGCGGAACGCCGAATATTTGTTCGAGTGGTGCTCGGTCGCTGGGCGGGCTTGCCCGTACAGATCGTCCTGATATGGGCGTTGCCGCTGGAGGTAAGAGAGCCGGATTGACGGCCTGGTGACCGGGGATCATCGCCTTGCGGCTCAGCGGCGGTGGGCGAGTCCCGGCCGTGTGGCCTGCTCGGCTCGCGCCTTGATCGTAAGCAGTCTCCGGGGTTCCACGATGAAGGCGCCGGAGTCGGGCGGCGCGATCCAGACCGCACTGACCGCGTGATGTGCCACTGGGCGCGCCGCCGGCTGATCAGCCGGCGGCTGCGCCGATCGCGCGGCTCTACGTCGAGGCACCATGCAAGGTCCCGTCCGGAGTGCGCGCGGCGAAGCAGTGGCCGTCCTCGACGCCGACGACGTCGAAGCCGGAGACCGGGATAATGAGGATGCCGTCGCCGGGGCGCAGTTGCTGCCAGCCGGGCCGGATCTGCTCGGCGCTGCGCCGCGCGTCATTGCCGAGGCAGTCGTAGCTGTATCAGCGGGCTCGCCGTAGCCGAGCTGCGCCCAGCCACGGTCGTCATGGCGGCCTTTGTCGCTGTCCGGCAGGGCGGCCACAGTTCTGGCTGCGTCTCCCGATCTCACGGATATTCCCACCGGCTGCCGGTGAGGCAGCGGTTGCGGCGCGGCGTGATCCTGGGCGAAAGAGACGGCCTTGTGCTGCGGGAGGCCGGAGAGCGAAGGAGGAGACATTGACCACGAACCGCTCGAACAAGCTCGGCGGATCCGGGCCTCCCGCCCGTACGATTGACGCCGGGCTGCGGCGTGCCTGCCGGCTTCGGCGAGGCGGGTGTGGTGGTTTCCCGATCCTGCGCGCTCACGGCCCGGCATCTACGAGACGGGGGTCAGGGTTGTTCACCACCGCTGCGGTGAGCTGGCCGAGCGCGTATCGAACGGGCAGGTCTGCGGCTGCCCTGGCGGCAAGGACCGAGGCAGCTGTGATCCGGGGTAGGGGAACCGGGCGCTGTGAGCAATGACGCGTTCCAGCCGGCGGTCGCCCAGGTGGAGCACATTGCGCTGGCGACGAACGATGTCGAGTGCCTGTGCGACTTCTACCGGCTGCTCGGGGCGGCGGCTGTGCCGCCTTCCGCAGACCCCGGCACAGGTCTTCGTACATGCGTGCTGGACTTCTGCGGCGTCCGCTTGGAGTTGGTCGAGCGGCCGGGCCGCCGCGGGGGTGCGGCCGGCGACGCGCTGGCGCCGGGGCTTCTGCACCTCGGCTTCGCGCTCGGATCCGCCGATGCCGTCGACGAGCTCAGCCGTGTCATCGCCACGGCCGGCCACCGGGTGCTCGAGCGGCCGCACCGCGCCGGCGAGCGGGGCCGCTACGAGAGCGTTGTCCTCGACCCCGACGGCAATCGGGTCAAGCTCACCGTCTGAGCGGTCCGGCGATGCCTAGAGCGCCCGGCGCCATTCTAGAATCGCCTGGTGGGAGCGCAGCGGGCTCGGCTCGTGGAGCGCGAGCGCGAGCTCGAAACGGTGGAGCGGCTGCTCGCCGGTGCCTGCGCGGGCTCGGGCGGGGCTGTGGTCTTCGAAGGTCCGGCGGGGATCGGCAAGTCGAGTCTGCTCGCGGCCGCTCGGATTGCGGCGGCGGCCAAGCTGCGGGTTTTGTCGGCGCGGGGTGGTGAGCTGGAGCGGGAGTTGCCGTTCGGGATCGTCCGGCAGCTGCTGGAACCAGCGGTGGCGGCCTGTGACCCGGAGGAGCGTGATGCCTTGCTGGCCGGGGCGGCGGCGCTGGCGAAGCCTGTGCTTTTTGCGGCCGATCCGGAGGCCGGCGCCGAGACGTCGTTTTCCGTTTTGCACGGGCTGTACTGGCTGACGGTTAATCTGGCCGACGCACAGCCGTTGCTGGTGGCGGTGGACGACGCGCACTGGGCGGATGTCGATTCTTTGCGCTGGCTGATCTATCTCGCCCGCCGGCTGGCGGGCGTGCCGCTGGCGCTTGTGCTCGCGGCCAGGCCGACCGGGCCCGGCCGCGTGCAGGAGTTGCTCGATGAGCTGCTGGTCATCCCTGAGGTCGCGGTCCTGCAGCCGGGCGGGCTAAGCGAGCAGGCAATCGGCGCGCTCGCGGCACAGTTGCTGGCCGCTGAGCCCGATCCGGGATTCGTCACCGCTTGCCGGCGGGCGACCGGCGGCAACCCGTTCTTGCTCCTGGAGCTCTTCGGCGAGCTCCACCGGCGGCGACTCGCGCCTAGCCGCGAGAACGCCGGCCTGGCCAGCCAGCTGAGCTCGCATGGCGTCGGCCGGGCCGTGCGCGCCCGGCTGAGGCGCCTGCCGCCTGACTGCACCGCCCTCGCCCGGGCCGTCGCCGTGCTCGGCGACCCGGCCAGGCCGGCCCTGGCAGCACAGCTCGCGGGCCTCGACGACGACGCGGCCGGGCGCGCCGCCGACGCTCTGGCCCAGGCGGTGATCTTCGAACCCGGCCTGCGGCTTGCGTTCATCCACCCGCTCGTGCGGTCGAGCGTCTACGCCGAGCTGAGCTCTCAGGAGCGTGCCCGGCACCACGAGGGGGCTGCCCGCCTGCTCACCGGTGCGGGCGAGGCAACGGACCGGATCGCCGTCCACCTGCTGGCGGCCCATCCTGGCGGGGACGCGGAGACGGTGAACAGGCTGCGGCAGGCGGCCAAGGACGCACGCAACCGCGGCGCCCCGGACATTGCCGTCACCTACCTCCGGAGAGCTCTTGCCGAGCCGCCGTCGCCGGAGCTCGAGCCTGTACTTGTCCACGAGCTGGGCATGGCCGCACTCAGCGCCGGCGAGCTGGGGATGGCGATCGAGCAGCTCCGGCAGGCAGCCCAGGACCTTGCCGATGGGCGGATGCGCGCGGAAGCAGCGAACGCGCTGGGTTCGGCTCTGTTCCTCGCGGACCGGCCCGTGGAGGCGATGACCGATCTCACGGCGGTCATCGACGAGCTGCCAGAAAGCGAGCGCGAGCAGGGACTGCGGCTGCAGGCGACGCGCTGGGTGGCCGTGCGGGGCAGCGTGACGGTCTGGGGTCGTCTCCAGGCAACCGGGAACGGTTCGTCGTCACGTCCCGCACCCCGCGGACGGTCGGGGAGCGCCTGCACGTCGCTGTCACGGCGTACGACGCCGCCCGAGCCGGGACGGCCCGGGAGGCGCGCGAGCTGGCCCTGCAGGCGTTCGCGGACGGGCGGCTGCTCGAGGACCCGGGCCCGGAGTCGGGTGGGTTCTGGATCGTGCCGACCGTGCTCCTCCTCGCCCACGCCGATGACGACGGGGCGCGAGTCAGCACCGCGGTGATCGAGTGGGCCAAGCAGCACGGGTCGCTGCCGACGTTCTCCATGGCCGCTCAGCTGCGCGCCTACGTCTGCCTACGCCGCGGCTTGCTGGCCGAAGCGGAGGCGGATGCGGCGAGCGCGCTCGAGCATCCTGGCCTGCCGGGCTTTCCCCCCTACGGCCGGATGGCGCTCGTCAACGTCCTGCTCGCGCGAGGCAAGCCGGCCGCAGCCACCGAAGTCTTTGCGCAGGGTAGATCCGATCCTGCAGCAGCGGGCCACACCCGCTACCTGCAGACGCGCGCCCGCCTGCGGGCGGCCTCGCGGCGCCCCGGCGAAGCGCTGGAGGATCTGATCGCCTGTGGCCGTCTGGAGCGGGAGTGGGAAATCCATACACCTGCGTTCAGCACGTGGCGCGCCGACGCCGCGCCGCTGCTGGCATCGCTTGGCCGCCACGACGAGGCTCGAGCTCTGGCCCGTGAAGAGCACGAGCGCTGCACCGCCTTCGGCGCACCAGGCCCGCTCGGGGCTTCGCTGCGCACACTTGGCCTCATCGAGCAAGGATCCTCAGGGATCAGGCTGCTCGAGCAAGCCGTCGCCCACCTCCGACGGTCACCGGCGCGGCTCGAGCACGCCCTCGCGCTGCTCGAACTGGGCGCGGCGACCCGACGCGCCGGCCAGCGCGCCGACGCGCGCGAGCCACTCCGCGAGGCGCTCGAGCTTGCCCGTGCCTGCGGCGCCGACGCGATCGCTGTGCGCGCCCACGACGAGCTCATCGCAGCCGGTGCCCGCCCGCGCCGGGACCCCACCGAGAGCCGCAGTAACCTCACCGCCTCCGAGCTGCGCGTCGCTCGGATGGGCGCCGATGGGATGACCAACCGCCAGATCGCACAGGCGCTCTTCCTGACCGAGAACACCATCGAGACTCACCTCCGCAGCGTCTTCCGCAAGCTCGACATCCGCTCGCGGTCGCAGCTCGCCCGCGCCCTCTAGCAGCACCAGGCGGCCGGCTTCTCACGGAGTTCCTCACCGGCGCTCCGTGAGGCCACGGCCCCGCACGCGCCGCGATCCTGGTTGCAACACCCCAGCAGCGCGGGCCCGGGGCGATGAAGACGCTCCCCGCCGAGCCCTGGCAGCCGAGCGTCAACCCACTCGGAAAGGACAACCATGTCCCCCAGCACGACCAGCAAGCGACGGCGGGCGCTCCTCGCCCTCGCCCTCGCCCTCGCCTCCACTGCCATGACCACCCTCGCGCTCACGGCCCCGGCGCTGGCAGCGAGCGGCGGCCAGACCGGCTTCGGCTTCAACGCCGCCAAGATCAGCGGCTTTCCCGCCGGCGCCGTCTCCCTGACCGGCGGCGGCGCATTCAACCCCGGCACCGGGTTCGTTCACTCTGGAGGCGGCTTCCGCTGCACCGAGGATGTCGCGGGACTGGTGCCACTGAATGGCTGCCTCGCCGGGCAAGGTGTCCGCTGGGATACCGAAGCGCTCTTGGCGAGCACCGGCTTCAAGTGCACCGGCGCCGCGGGCGAAGCCAGAAAGACCGCGACCACAGGCCACGGCACAGTTGTCCTTCAGTCCGACTTCTACCGGGCAGGCGATGGGATCGACGAATCCTTCCGAGCCCAGCTGATCGTCTCCCAGCACGACATCGCACCGGACATTCCAGGTGTCCAGAACGTCTGGGTCCAGGGGATCGGCTGCGGCTCGGCGATCGTCCACTTCAGCTCGCCGAGCTGAACCAAAGGCGCGCTGCGCCGCCTTTGGTGTGCGCGCCCAGCATCCGGGTGGCGCGCATACCGCGGTCCTCCCCACCCGCTCGCAGACGGGGCTCGGCTGCCTGTGCGAAAGCTCGGCGACCAGCCGGGCTGAGGGCCGGCAGGTGACCCCGGGCCTCGCGCCTGGTCGGCGGGTGCTCATCAGCGTCATCCCCTGCGCAGGGCACGGGGGCGGTGTCCCGACAGCAAAGGGAGAAAGTCATGATCAGATCACTTGCCCAGCTGACAGCACACAAAGGCCGACCCCGGATGCCGATGGCGGTGCCGGGGCTCGCGGCGGCGCTGGTACTGGCCGCCTCCGCGGCGTTCGCGTCGGCCGGCGCGGCTGGGGCCAGCGTCGGCTCGCAGGCGGGGTCCGGGACGGGGATCTGACCCACATTTCGTGATCGATACGACCCCCTCTCAGGCGGCCAGGATCACGCGCTTGCGGAGCAGGTCGAAGCTGGCGCGGCCGTACATCTGACGCTTGATCATCTTGATCCGGTTTACGTTGCCCTCGACCGCGCCGGAGCTGTGCGGCAGGGTAAGGCCGTTGAGCACGGCGATGTGGTCTTGTTTGAGCCCCGTGGTGAAGGAGTGCAGGTCGGGCTGGTCATCGGCCTCGACAGCGGCGATCCAGGAGTCCAGGCGGCGGATGACCTGACACCCCTGTTCACCAGGGAGAACGTGGACGCACATGACTACCGTAGGCATGTAAGTCCGGCACCTGAAGCTCTATGACCAGGGCAGACATGATGGGCCTTATGAGCCTGGGGGGAACTTCGGTCTAGGTGGGGGCAGCGGGCTCGCACGTCGTTGAGCCTGGCCTGCTCGTCGTCGTCCAGGGTGGCCGGATCGCGCAGGATCCAGCTGGCCACGTGGCGGGCCTTCGGCGGTGCAGGCACCGGTGGCGGGGCTGCGCCGAGGGCGCGGAAGGGCTGCAGGTAGGCCCGGACGATCGCGTAGCTGCCCTGGTAGCCGGCCGCCTTGATCTCGGCGTGCAGCTGCAGGACGTTGGTGGCGCCGGCGTTCCACCGCTGGTGCAGGTAGGGCTTGAAGTCATCCAGCAGGGACGGCCGCCGGCCGCGGGCCTTGGCCAGCAGATCCTCCGCGCTGGCAGCGCGGGCGAACCGGCGCACCGTCTCTTTGGCCAGGCCCAGCTCGCGCATGATCGGCTTGATGCCCTTGCCCTGGGCCAGCAGCGCCTGCACCTCCTCATACCGCCGGCGAGTCCGCTGCACCAGGGCGGACTCTTCTATCCGCGCGGCAGCGGCCTCGGTCGCGGCCTGCTGCAGATCCGGTTCTGGCACCGGGCCGGCGGGCAGCTCGGGCTCGGGTTCTATCAGGCAGGTGCGGTGGCGGGCCACGGCCTTCTCCACGCGTTCGGCGAGGTTGTGCCACAGGTGCCACCGGTCGGCGACCTGGATCGCCTCTGGTGCGCCGGTGCGGGCGCCGTCGGCGTAGGCTCCGGCGCGGTCCCGGCAGATCACCTGAGTACCGGGATGGGCGCGCAGCCAGGCGGCGAACGTCTCGGCCTCCCGGTCGGGCAGCAGGTCCGCCGGCCGGTGGGTGTCCATGTTCACCAGCACGGTCCCGTACACCTGCCCCTTGCGCAGGGCGAAGTCATCGACCCCGAGGACAGCGATGCCGCCCGCGCCCGGGTCGGGCAGGGCGCGGATCAGCCGCAGCATCGTCGACCGCCCGGCCGGTAACCCGAACCCGCCCGCCAGGCGTGCCCCCGCCCGGCCCGCCAGAGCCAGGGCGATCGCCTCGAGCAGGCCGCGCAGCAGCGGCGTGCGCCGCGCATACGCCGTGGTCAGGCCATCGACCTGCTCAGCGAACGTGCACGCCGGGCAATCTTGGGCGTCGCAGAAGAACCGCCGGACCCGCAGCCTGATCATCACCCGCTGCCCGCCCGCCGCCGCATCCGCGAGCCGCCGCTGATACCGGCTGTGCACCCGCGACGACGCCACCCCGCACTGCGGGCATGTCCCGCCGGCGCTGCGAGCGCGCACCCAGATGCACACCAGGCCCGGCAGCTGGTCAACCCGCTCCACCTCCACCCCGGCGAGGTGGGGCAACAGCAGCTCCAGGCCACAGGCTGACCCGCATGACAAGCAGCACCCGCTCGGGGACAATGACACCTCGGACTCCTGGCTGGCCGGCTGGCGTTGACAACCGCCGATCTACCAGGAGTCCCTTCATCACCTACGGCAACACGCCGATCACGGACAACACAGCTCAACTCAGTCCATGCTGCCGACGCCGATCCGCCTGCACGGGCCAGTTGCGATCACGAAATGTGGGTCAGATCCCGGGACGGTGCCGGTACTGCGGCTCAACCGTGCGGCTCCGGCCGGCGTGATACCCGGGACGGCGCGGGTGGTGCCGCTGCGGGTCCCCGATGCGGGTGTTTACGCTGCGCAGAAGGCCGCGGCTAACGCGGCCGCCGCCCGGCGGGCCGGACGGCCGGCACGGCCGGCCCCGGCCGTGCTGGCACCGGCCGTGGTACGGAACTGGGCGGGACAGCGGGACACGACCGTGGCACCGTCGGACTCCACCGGCGCGATCGGCACCACCCGGTACATCGAGCTGGTGAATGCCAGGGCCGCCGTCTACAGCCGGACCAGCAACACCCCGACCGCCGCGGGGTCGCTGCTCCAGCTCACCGGGTGCGCGACGCCGGCCTGCACCGACAACGTGTTCGATCCGCAGGTGATCTGGGATCCGGGGACGAATCGCTTCTTCTACGCGGCCGATGACATCGCGTCCAGCACCCAGAACCTGCTCGACATCGGGTTCAGCAGCACCGCCACCCCGACCCTGTCGGCGTCGAGCTGGTGCCGGTACAGCATGAACTTCGGCTCCATCTTCCCCGATTACCCCAAGCTCGGCGACACCAAGGACTTCCAGCTCATCGGGGCCAACGAGTTCAGCGGGTCCAGCTTCGCCGGGTCTCACATCGCCTGGCTGACCAAGCCCCCGCCCGGGACGGCCTGCCCGGCCCCCAGCACGTTCACGGCCGGGGTCTCCGGCACGCTGAAGAACGCCAACGGCACGGCCGCGTTCACCCCGGTACCGGCCAACCAGACCGACACCAGCTCGGCCGGGTGGGCGGTGGCCCGGCCGGCCAGCATCCCGTCCGGCGGTGCGACCTTCCTGACCGTGTTCAAGGTGACAAAATCCACGGCCGGCGCGGCGACGATCCCGGCCACCGGGACCTCGGTCCCGGTCAGCGCCTTCCAGGTTCCCGCCTCGGCCCCCCAGCCAGGGACCACGGACAAGCTCGACACCCTGGACGCCCGCAACACCCAGGCCGTCTCCGCGGTCGACCCCGCGCACGGCGGGGTGACCGCGCTCTGGACCCAGCACACGGTCTTCGGCGGCGCCGGCTCCCAGGTCCGCTGGTATGAGATCAACCCGGCGACCCACTCGCTGATCCAGCACGGCACCCTGACCAGCGCGTCGAGCTTCACCTTCGACGCGGCCATCTCGCCGGACCGGCGGGTCAACGGCACCACCCGCCAGTTTGGCGGGGACATGGTGATCGACGCCGTCCAGTCCTCGACCACGACCCTGCCCGCCATCAAGGTGGCATCCAAGATCGGGCCGAACCCGGTCTCCTCCCTCAGCCAGATCGCCGCCTCCGCCGCCGCCGACACCGGCTTCGACTGCATCATGGCCGGCGGCCTGTGCCGCTGGGGTGACTACGCGGCAGCAACCCCCGATCCCGCCGCCCCTGCCACCGCGGCCACCGGCCAGGTCTGGGGCAGCTCGATGCTCGCCGCATCGGGCGGAAGCATCTCCAGCTCGGGCTGGACGACCCGCAACTTCGCGATCAAGCCGTAGCCGGGGTCCGGATAGGTGCCGGTGTAGGCGCGCGCAGGCCGGTGACGCAGCCGCGGTTCTGCGTATCCCAGTCCTTGAAGATGTCGTGAGCCGTGGGGTGGAGGAAGAGGTGGCGTACGTGGTTGTGCTGCTTCGCCGGCCAGCTCTCGGCCAGGCGGCGACCCAGCCGCGCCGCGGCAGGCCAAGATCAGGGTCCTGGGTGTGGCCAGCCGCGTCGTGCCCGCGCACGCCCCCGCCTTCCGCGCCGACCCGGACACCCCGTGTTGGCGATGACAATGACAGTTCCCCCCGTGGCTCATCTCACCTGGATGCCCCGAGCGGCGGCGGCTCACCGCTGCGGCGCCCAGGCCGGCGCGGTGCGACGGTCCCGCCCCCTAATGCCCGCCGCGGCTGCCAGCCGGTGGCGTGATGGCCAGACGTCAGCCCAGCTGCGGTCAGGACCTGCGCGAACCCTCACCCAACAGAGGGGCGGCCATGCTCCCCGCGGCTGAGGATGCGCCGAAGGGCCACACCACGCTGGGCAACCAGCCCCGAGCAGAGCCGGACAGCGCGTTCCGCAGTATGTACGCCGAGCACAGGCCAGCCCTGCTGCGGCTGGCCACTACGCTGACCGCCGGCGATCGCGGCCGCGCCGAAGATCTCGTCCAGGAAACCATGCTGCGGGCCTGGACCCACCGCAATGACCTGGACATCCACCGCTCACCCCGGGCGTGGCTGGCAACCACCACCCGCCACCTCGCCATCGACGCCCACCGGGCCCGGCGGGCCCGCCCGCACGAGGTCGAGCTGGACCACCGCCTGCCACTGATCACCAGCCAGCGTGCCGACGCCAGCATCGACGAGACCGGTGTCCGCGCTGCCATCGCCGCTTTGCCGTGGCACCAGCGAAGAGTACTGACCGAGGTGTACTACCGCGACCGGTCGGTGGCGGAAACGGCGCGAATACTGCAGATCCCAGCCGGCACGGTGGTAAGACCTGATCTACGGCTGCTAGTCCGCCGAACATCCGCGCAAGTCGAACCCGCTGGGCAGCTGCGCCAGCGCCCGCTCCACCTGGCGGTGATTAACCCGGCCCAGCGACAGCGGCGGGAGCGCATCGACGTCGAACCAGCAGGCGATCAGCTTCACCGCTGCGCTGTGATACCCCCGGAAAAGGGGTCAAATTCAGATGCCGTCGACACGCTCGCCCATCGCACGAGCGGGCGTTAAGCGGTTCGGTCTGTAGGCGTGCGCCGATCATCCAGATATGCGCCCATCGCGCTCGCCTGTGGGGTGCCAGAACTCGGCCATGGTTGCTGAGCTGGTCTTTTAGATGACTCGCTCGGGTCAGATGAGGCTGCCGAGGGTCGCGCGGTGCTTGCGCCAGCGGCGCGGTGTCCATCAGGATGCAGGTCCGCGGAAGGCCTGTCGGCCAATACCAGGTACGTCCGAGGTCCATCGCAGGTCGATGGCGGCGTCCAGCCTGGGTGGCGGACCGCTCGGCCTGCCTGCCGGAGCGGGCACGCCTTGTGCGTGATGAGTATCGTGCTCATGCAGTGATGAGTGATGTTCCTGGAGCCGCGCGGCTCAGGAGCCCGGCCGGGCGGGGCAGCAAACAGGCTGGCAGCGGGCTTGTACGGACGCTGTCCGTGCATGTCCGCGGTTTCACCCGCCCGGACCCTTAGGCATACGGACATATGACGGACAGGCAAGATCACGAAGCGGGCAATCGGCCGGATAGCCGCAGGTCAGGCGGCATATAGACGAACCAGGAGAAGTAGGGTGGGCCGCCCGGCGAGGTTCCGCGTTCACCTCGGGTGAACTGGGGCCTTTTCCGGACGGCCTCCCTCCGAACCCGGCGTGCGGTCTTTCACCGCACCGGGCTCTCCGGCGTCTTATGCCGCATGCG
>WNFY01014784.1_pt1 | contig 12157 bp, 6 predicted proteins | sample 5400091 | NCBI WGS metagenome assembly WNFY01 (sample SAMN13153364, study PRJNA577476) | soil metagenome | isolation source: 60 cm soil or saprolite under grassland replicate 1 | place: USA:California | collected 2016-06-15 | reverse complement strand
ATGTCGTTGAGCTTTTCAACCTGGTTGCGGTAGTCTTCGTTCAGACGGACGAATATCGCAAAGTGGCGCTGGCCTTCGAGCACATCCGTCGCCTCGTCTCCACCAATGGCAATCTTGGCGACTTCGAGCACGTCAGCAATGTTGAGTCCATAACGAGCCAGCTTATCGCGATCCAGCGAGATCTCCAGATGCTCCTCACCGGCAACCTGCTCGACCGCCAAGTCTTTCGCTCCGCGAACGTGAGACATGGCGTCGCGAATCCCTTCGGCCAGCTTGCGCAAGGTGTCCTGGTCTTCGCCAAAAATCTTGACGGCAATTTGTGCATTGATGCCCGATAAGAGTTCGTCGTTGCGTGTTTGAATCACCTGTGAAAAGTTGAACTCAACGCCTGGGAACCCTTCCACGCGACGGCGCATGGCATCAACTAATTCATCTTTTGTCTTAGCTGTCGTCCACTGCTCTTTGGGTTTCAAGCGGACGTACATTTCGTCGTTACTGACACTTTCAGGATCGCCCCCCAGTTCAGCCCGGCCGATCTTGGCGACGACCGTTTCGACTTCAGGGAACTCGCGCAGTGACTTTTCGATCTGGGAAGAGACTTCGATTGCCCGGGAAAGCGATATGCTTGCAGGCATAGTGGCCCGCACCAGCATATTGCCCTCATCGATCGTAGGCAGAAACTCGCTGCCAAGTATGAAGACGTCGGCAACGCTCCACACTATCAAAGCCGCCGCAAGGATCAGCGTGAGATACCGGTGAGCGATCGCCCACTTGAGTACGGGAACGTAAATCCCCTTGAAGAATCCGATGATCGGATTTGTGCGAACCTCGCCTTTCTTCAGCCGCAACCACAAGGCGCACAGCATCGGGGCTATGCACAGCGCCATTAACATGGAGCCGATCATCGAGAAGGTGACCGCGTAAGCGAGTGGCTTGAACAACTTGCCTTCGACGCCTTGTAGAGTGAAGACAGGCAGAAAAACGGCTATGACTATGAGGATAGCGAAGAACATTGGTCGCCCGATTTCCTGAGCGGCAACCAGTATGGCTTCGCGCATGGAATGTTCGCGGTGTTCTTCAAGATGGCGATAAATGTTTTCGACCATCACGACCGTCGCATCAACCATCATTCCAATGCTTATAGCAAGCCCGCCCAGCGATGTGAGATTTGCCGAGAGCCCCGAATACCACATGAGTATAAAAGCGACCAGCATACAGAAAGGTATTGCGGCAGCGGTGATAAGCGAGCCGCGAAAGTCCCCCAGCAGCAGCACAAGAATCAACAGCACCAACGCCTCGCCTTCGATCAGCGACTTGACCACTGTGTGTATGCTGTTATCGACAAGCTCCGATTGATCGTAATAATCGACAATGGTCACGCCTTCGGGAAGCGACTTGTTGATCTCGACTACTTTTTCTTTTATCCGCTCGATTACCTGCTTGGTGTTTTCATTGATTCGTTTCAGGACTATTCCGGTCACGACTTCGCCCTGGCCGTCTTTGGTGACGGCACCCTGGCGTATCTCGTTCCCAACTTCAACCTGCGCAACATCGCTCACGCGGATAGGTGTTCCGCTGCGCGAGTCGAGCACGACGTTCTTAATGTCTTCGATGTCCTTGACCAGTCCCAGTCCGCGAACGACGTACTGTTCGTCGCCATGCTCGATGAAGTTAGCACCGGCGTTTTGATTGTTGGACTGAATGGCTTCGAAGAGAGATTTGAGCGGGATGTTGTAATTAACCAGCGCCTGCTGATCCACGATGACGTGATACTGCTTGACGTCTCCGCCGAAGCTGAGCACATCGGCGACGCCGGGCACGGTGCGCAGTTGCAGTTTGACTATCCAATCCTGAATCGTGCGCAGTTCCTGATTGCTCTTGCCACGACCCACGAGCTCGTAAAGATAGATCTGGCCGGTTCCGGTTGTGATAGGTCCCATCCCGGGCTCGAACCCCGCGGGAATGCGATCCTTTGCCAGGGAGAGTCGCTCGAAGACCTGCTGCCGCGCGAAGTATATGTCGATGTCATCGCGAAAATAGACCGTCACCACCGATAGACCGAATTTTGAAATCGACTGCACCCTCACCACTCCAGGGATCCCGTTCATCACGTTCTCGATGGGAAAGGTTATGAGCTGCTCGACTTCCTGTGGCGCCAGTCCCTGAGCTTCGGTGTCGATTTCTACCTGCACAGGAGTGACGTCCGGGAAGGCGTCGACGTTCAACCTGGTAAGCGCCAGAATGCCGCCCGCCATAATGAGCATCGAGACGACTGCAACAAGCAATCGCTCGCGATAAAAGAAGGCAATAACATTGTCGGTCATAATCTGTTGACCCTATTGCTCGGGCTTGCTTTGTTGAAGCAACAGGTAATTGCCTTTCACCACCACCTTGTCGCCGGCCTGAAGCCCGTCGAGAATTTCAACCCGGTCGTTACTTTGTATTCCCGCGGTCACGGTGCGCTTCTGGTAGTCGCTGCCTGCCGCTACGAAGACAACCGATTGCCCGCCATCGTTGAGCAAAGCCGATTGGGGGATCGAAATGGCGGTGCGATGCATGTCGGTGATTATCTCTACATTGGCAAACATGTCCGGTTTGAGCTTGCTGTCCGGGTTTGGAACCTCTGTACGAACCTTCACCGTTCGTGTCTCCGGGTCCACCACGCTGGAAATCAGAATGACTTTGCCTGCGAAGCTCGATCCAGGAAAGGCAGGAACTGAAACCTTGACCTCCTGGCCCCGCCTCACTCGCTCGAGGTCCTTTTCAAATACGTTCGCGTCGATCCAGACACGCGAGATATCGATTATCTTGAACAGGTTCGCGTCGGTACCCACGGTGGCGCCGATCGTGGCATTGCGCTCGACTACTATGCCTCCGATCGGAGAGGTGAGAGAAAAGACCGCTGCCAAGTTCGGTTTGTTTACCAGCGCATCAACGTCTGACTCTTTCAGACCGAGTATGCGTAAATGACGGCGGGCCGCCGTGAGCGCCGCTCTCGTCCCCGCAACAGTGCTGTCTGCCAAAGCCTTCGCCACCTCAAGGTCATGCTCGGCAGCCTGGAGATTTTTTCCTGCGGTGATGGTTTTCTCATAGAGCATCTTGGTGCGGTCGTAAGTCGCCTGCGCGAGCTTGACCTCGGCCACCGACGTGCGACGAGCGTTCTCATAGTCCGCGAGCGCCTTGAGATAATCGGCCTCGGCCTGATCGATATCTGCTGATTCAAGGTCCGCCAGCTTCTGCCCTTTCTTCACATTGCTGCCCTGGCCTGCGTAAAGACGGACGAGCCTGCCTTCGTGGACGGGGCCGATGTTTGCCATGCGGTCCTCCGAGACGAGGATCTTCCCTGTGGCGAGTATCGTCCCGGCGATTGACTGCGGTGCAACTGTTTCGGTCTCTATTGCATGGCTTTGCGTTGACGCCGATGTCGGCGCGCTCCCCTGGGGGCTAGAAGCAGTTGGGGGCGCATCAGCAGCCTTCTTGCAGCCTTGATACACCACCATCATGAGAAGCGGTGGAATCAAGAGGGCATGAATTATTCTTCGGTAGAGCATACTTGGCATCCTTTCGGGCGTCCTTTAGCCGAGGCGCTTATTTTTTCAGAGGCGTTGCGGTCGCTAGCTCGAGGTCAAGCAGTGACACCTGGTAATCAAAAAGCGTCTGGTAATAACTGGCCAGCGTTTCGCGCCGCGTGCGGATCGCATCCAGCAAGTCAAGCGTAGAGCTTTCACCGGCCTTCAACGAAAACTCCGTCAGGTTCTGAATGTCATTGACCTTTGTAAGCACGCCTGTGCGGTAAAGCGCAACTCGCCGCTTTTGAATCTCGAACGCAACCATTGCCTTATCCACGTCGCTCAGCACTTGATTGGCAATAAGCTGCTGTTCGTTTTGCGCCTTTCTTTTCTCGATGAGGGCCTTAGCGCGCTCTCCCTGATTGCGATCGGACACCGGTAACGTGATGCCTATACCGAAATTGTAGGAGCTGGTGCCTGACGGAACCTGGGTGACACCCGTTCCCAACGTGACATCAGGGATCCGCTGAGCGTCTTGCAAGCGGATGGACGCGTCGGCGGAGCGCTCACTGAGTTGCGCGGCCTTCAAATCGTCAAATTTGAGTTTTTCAACTTCGAGCCGCCGCAGGTCCAGCACTGAAATCTCGCCAAGCTGGAAAAGCTCGGTCGTATGTTTGAGCGTTTCCTCAAATGTTGTCTGGTTCTCTTTTGCCAGCTTGAGCAACGACTCGGCCAGGAGCACTGCGTAGAACTTCTTCTTCAGATCGTTGGTCAGTTGCCACACGACCATTTGAAACCCGGCCCGGGCCAGGTCGGAATTTGCGTTGGCGGCATCGATTCGCTTGCGTCGCTTCCCGCCAAGCTCGAAGGTTTGAAAGATGTCGTACGCGAACTGCTGTTCTGTGACAACATTTCCACTGAAATCGAGCGGGAGGCCCTCGGAAGTGACGCTGACCTGTGGGTTCGGACGGAGACGCGCGGTTAGTTTTTCCGCGTCCACCATGTCGATGTCGTAGCGGGCTGCCACCAACTGAAGATTCTGTTGCAAGAAAATCGACACGGCGTCCGAAATCGTAATAGACCGCTTCGCAGGAGCCGGCGTTTGCTTCTGATCGTGGGGCATCGCAGCGATGTTGGCATTGATTCGCTTCAAAGGTTCGGGCGATTTTTGTTGCGCAAGGATCGGATGGGTTGTAAGGGTGAGTAAGAGCAGTCTGGCCAGGTAACTCGCGCGACGACTCTTTTGCCGTTGGCAGCATTGCGGCAACCTGCAGCGTCGCTGGCAAACCCACGAATCGCACCGCTCACCGAAGCGGCTCAGAGAATTGTTAGCGCGCTGATACATCCGATCACCTCGCATTCATCGAATTGTTGGATTAACGATTGGTGGCGCGGTGCGAAACCCCACCCGCGTTAGTAGGCCAATCATTGGCAGGTAAGGCACGCCCGCCGCAGGCTGGCCAAGTGACTTCGGTGATAGTTGGAGCGGGCAATCAGACGAGCCCCGCCCTCTACCGAATTAGGCTTGACCGAGAGGCGGAGCCCGACCCGATGTAGGCGTGGTTGTAGTTGAGGGATAAAAAACTGTCAGTGTGGAAACAAACGCAATCTCCGCCAAAGGCGTGCGCGCGAACAGCGGCGCGTGGACGAGGCCGTCGAACAGCTGCTGCTGGAACTGGCACATCGAGCATTCTCTATGATGAGAATGGCCCTTGTCTGAAGACTGTGATCCGCCGGCATCGCTTATGGCAGCAACATCAGGACGATCAGGCGAAACGCGGCCATGACTATGCACCGCCTCGACGGTCGCCCCGTGAGCGATTAGGATAAGCAGCAAGTAAGCTAACGTGCGGCGACAGTTCGCGCGTCGACAGCTTAGTGCTGATGTGGTCCTGCTAATCACGTGTAATCTATATTAATACAATTCGTGGACTCAAACCTATCGGCGGAATTGTTTTCATGACAGGTAAACTCCTGCATCTGGCGCACAACTGCGATTCGAAAAGCCGGGTCAGTAGATCATAGAGCGCCTTCCAGGGCAAAGATGGCCGAAGTTTTTGGTTTCAGGTCAACCATTGACACCACTCATCCTAAAAGATATAGAAGCCAGGTTATTCTGTTTAGGCTAGGCAGACAAAGCCAATTTCTTATTGATCACTTGTATCTTGCTTTTCTGTTCGCGCAGGAGAAGTCCCTTTACGATCGACTCGGCGGTAAGGATTCTCTTACTGCCGTAGTTGATGATTTCGTCGGCCGGTGTGCTGCCGACACGCGCATCAACATGAAGTTCGCCAAAACCGATATTCCCCGTTTGAAGACTCATCTGGTTGAGCAGCTCTGCCAGGTGACTGGCGGACCATGCAAGTACACTGGACGCGACATGAAGGCCGCGCACAAGAACTTGAAAGTCACCGAAGGTGAGTTCAATGCGTTGGTCGAAGATCTCGTAGCCTCGCTCGATAAATTCAACGTCCCGGCAAAAGAGAAGACCGATCTATTGGGAATTCTCGGTCCGCTCAAGGGCCAGATCGTCGAAGTCAAAGGCAATGCCACCGGCACGCCGCTGCCCGCAAACTTCAAACCAGCGCCGCCTTTGAAGCCAAAGATGTAGTCGACGCTGCAGCAAGCTTTTGCGCTCCGAGGCGTAAGGGAACGTTGATTCGTGGTCAGCAACGGTCGCATTGTCGAAGCAACTTCGCCTCGGAGCTAAGCGCTCTAGTCAGTCTGCCTAAAATGGTCACGTACCAAGCAACTGGTTCAATTTTTTGCTGTACTCATCAACGTTGTTGCGCTGGATGACTACCGTAGGAAGAAAGATCGTTTTGTTCACAGGGATCACTGAACGGTCGCCATTCAGGATCTTCGCCGCAGTCTTAACGGCCTCGTATCCGTATTCGAACGGCTGCTGCGCCACCGTCCCAAAGATTGTACCTTCTTTGATCGCTGCGAGTGTCTCCCGTTCGTCGTCGAAGCATACGATCTTGATCGCGCCGAGCTTACCTTCAGGTCTAAGCGCTTGCACAATCGACGGCCCATTGTAGGACCACAAACCCACCATGCCGGCGATGTCGGGAAATTTCTTCAGCGATGCATAAGCATTTTCCCTGGCGGTAGTGGCGTTACCGTCGTCAGTCATCAGGTCAATAATTTCCACCTTCGAGCCCTGCAGCGATTCCTTCAATCCCGCGAATCGTTCCTGCGCGTTCTGTACCTCGCGTTTGCCGACGAAGACCATGATCTTTCCACCCTGCGGGAGAGCTTGCTTGATGAGTGCTCCGGCCTGGCGTCCAGCCGCACGGTTGTCGGCGCCGAGGTAGAGAGTGCGATCGCTATCCGGTGCGTCGCTGTCCTGGGTGATGACCAAAGCCCTCTTCGCCGCGTCGTTAATCACCTTTTTCTGACCAGCGGGATCGATCGGACTGACAGCAATGGCATCGGCATCATCACGATCCAGCGCCTGTCGAATGAGTCGATTCTGCTCCTCCACGCTTCCGTCATTTGTGGTTTTGAAGGCGACTGTAACATCGGTCAGTTCGGCGTCAGCTTTTTCGCATCCCTTGTGCACGATCTTCCAGAAGTCGGAGGTGGTGTTGGTGATAAAGGCGACCGTCTTTACCGCCTTAGGCGGTTTGGGGGGAGAGGCGCAACAGACTAACAGGGTCAAGATAAACGCCAGTAAGCAAATGGACCTACGTTGAATTAGTCTTTTCATGGCTGGAATCTCCGGTGAAAGAGTCTCTTGTTAACATAGAATGGAAATCTATTCACTTTAGTCTAGAACACTTCCTTCGGGTCAAACAGTAGCGGGAAGAATTGTCCACCGAGCTTCTCTCCGGCGGGAATTCTCGGCACGCCTTCCAGCAATGGTTCATTCGAACAGGAACGGACGCCGTCGCGGATAACGTTAATCACGGCCGCCCGTCGCGGCCGGTCAGTCCGGTTCTCATATGAGCCATGAACTCATAAAACAGGTTAAGTAGATATATGTTTATGTAATCACTCACGCTTGACGGGCCCCAGCGTTTCATCCAGCCAACTGTTCAGTGTGGTTACGAGCAACTCAAAAGACGGAGGAACGTGCCCGCCATCGTAAAGCACAACCCGTTTCGGCTCGGGCAATACTCTGAAGAGCGGTTCGGCCTCGGTCTTAAGTGAGAGGTTCTCGTCATAGCGGCCGTGCATTAACATCTTTGGCGCGCGGATATGGGGCGCGAAGTTAATGGGATTGGCTTCGGCAATCCACGGAACATAAGACTTTCGGTAGCCCGCTCCCTGGAAAAACACCGAGCGGTAACGATCCTCAACGGCTGCCAGGATCAATCCGATGCGCGCGCCGGCGCTTGGCCCAAAGAAAGCAATGCGGCTCGAATCGATGTCATTTCTTGTCCCCAGGTAATCAAGACCACGACGCAGATCGGTAATCCAATTGACGATCTTTTCGCGGTATTCAACCGTCTTCGGGTCAGGCTCTGAGTAGCCTTCAGGTCTGAGACGTTCGCTGTAACCCTTGATTACAACTCCAAACACTGCGCGGCCTGATTTGATAAGCGGTCCGAGACGATCCTCTATCGCATCCGGCAGCGGACGGAGACCATTCTCGACGTCGGAAGCAGGCACGAAATGGATCACCTGCAAGGGCCGTGCGAAATTTTTAGGCAGATAAAGATACGCAATAGCGCGCTCTCCGTCTGCGCCAATAAATGTAATCTTCTCGCGCCGCCACGAGTCATTTTCTCTGACCTCAGTGATCTGCGCGTCAAGCGGCGTCTTGTCGTAGCGATAATACTTCAGCCATTCTTTGAAACTCGCATCGCTTGAAGCTGTGTAGGTGGGAATCTCTTCTTCAATCTCGATCCGCTTCGCTCCCTGATCGCCCGCCGCGCCCGGCGTATTGAGCGCGCAACGAAAGCCCAACTTGTTAGAGCTGTAGAAGCCTGGAAGATAGCCATAACTTGCGAACCCATATGAAGGCTCTCCCCACGCGCCGCCGCCCGCAACGAAGCCTTCTGAAGTTTCGTTAAGAAACCACTCAGTGACATTTCCGGCCATGTTGTAAGCGCCGAAAGGACTAAGTCCAAACTCCGAGCTATTCACCGGCATAGTCCCGTCGTTCTTAAAATTGGCGCGATAGTCGAGCGTCTCACCCGGATAGAAAACTCCCCAGGGCATGAAATTTACCAGCGCTGAAGTGCTCCCATTACGCGCGGCTTTTTCCCACTGAAAAATTGTCGGCAGTTGCTTGCCTTTGAAGGCAGCGAAGGCGGCGGCCTCGTACCACGTGATGTCCGTCACCGGATGATCAGCTTTACCTTCAGGGAAATTCTGGTTCGACCAGGTACGCGGCCCCGGCAATCCCGAGCGGTCGCGGAACTCCTTCATCGCCTCTTCCCAGGAGAATGTCTTTCCGTCTTTGACAAATGGATACTTCCAATACTGCTTCTTCAAATAGCCCCCGGCGTTGATGAAGTCTTTGTACTGCTGATTACTGACTTCATATTTATCGATGAAGAAATCGTCGAGCCGCACTCGCGCGTCTGTAGGCCGCGCCCAGGCAACCAGCCGGTAATCACCGCCCGGCACGAACGCCATGCGGTCTGGCATTTTGTCGGCGGCAAATAATTTCTGTTGGACGTTAATCGGCGGCGGCAGGACGATCATGCTGCCGTAGTGCATGATGGCGCCGGACACTGTTTGCTCAGTTTTGGCGTAGCCATCCTTTTCGATGTAGAGAATATATTGACCGCGCGCCATCCGTAGATTGGCTATCGGTGTAGTGCCGGCGAGTTGCCGCGCGGGAAACTGGCCCGACTGATCCGGCGAAAAGCGCTTGAGGTAAACTTGCGCGCCCGGAGGATCCGTTGTTACGGAAATGGTGTTAGAAATTGTCGGCATCAGCCGGGAGATCGTCGGATCATCCGGCAGATATTTCTGGGCCGCCATCGCGAGATCGTAAGCCTCGAAATACTTTTGCGACTGCGCGAGTTGCTCAATGCGCGGAACCTGCGCTCTGGCCCACTTCAGTTTGGTACTGCGCCAGAAGAACCAACCCGCGAACGCTACAATTACGACCGCTGCCAGCGCGATCAGGCCTGTTCGGCTCGATGCCATTTGCCATAGCTTCTTAAGACTGCTTTCCCTTTCGATGTCTCGGGTTGTTTCAGCAACTTCGATGACCGTGCGAGCGTCCGGGTGTTCGGCAGTCCCGACCATCGCCGGCGGTGGGCTTACCGCAATCGATTCACTCCTGCTGGAATCTGGCGGTGTAGAGCGTTCGAGCCTCTGTTGAAAGTGCAGTTCCTCGCTCAGGCTCCGCAGATCGATCAGGAGGTCTTTGGCTGTTTGATAACGCTCATCCGGATCTTTGCGCAGAGCTTTACCGACAATCCTCTCAAGCTCGGCAGGCACTTCGTTGGAAAATCGAGCCAGTGGCGGTGGCTCGTGCGTAAGGATTGCTGAAGCGGTGGCGGCAGAACTCTTGCCGGCGAACGGTTGCTGTCCGCTCAGCATTTCGTAAAGCACGACGCCGAAACTGAAAATGTCGCTACGCCCATCGAGCGCTTCGCCGCGCACCTGCTCCGGCGACATGTAAGGCACTGTACCAATAATCGCTCCGGGAGTACTGAGCATGACTGCAGTCTCAGCCTCGGGTTGGACTGCTTCGGAGTGTTGGATTAGTTTCGCGAGGCCAAAATCCATCACCTTCGCCTGTCCGCGCGCGGTTATAATGATATTCGACGGCTTGATGTCTCTGTGAATGATTCCGTGCGCATGAGCTTCCGCCAAGGCGTCCGCCACTTGAGTACCAATGGCTAGCGACTCTGATAGAGCGAAAGGCTTCCTCTTCATTCTGATGTCAAGCGTTTCGCCCTCAACGAACTGCATGGCTATAAAGCTTCGACCGTCTGCTTCACCAACTTCATAAACAGAGCAAATGTTAGGATGATCGAGAGTCGCCGAAGCGCGTGCTTCTCTAACCAAGCGCTTGCGAGCATGTTCATCTGAGATAGTTTGGGTTGGTAAGAGCTTGAGGGCGACGCGGCGGCCAAGCTGCGTATCTTCGGCAAGATACACCTCACCCATCCCGCCTGCGCCGAGCATTTCAAGAATTCGGTAATGGGAGATGGTCTCTGCTATCACGGCTCAGTATTGCGCTTCAACTCTTCCACTCGTTTTTGCCAGTCACTTCGCACGGCTTGAAATTCCCATCATCGGGAGGGTGTAGTCTGAGAGCAAGCGATCCGTCACGTAATGTACCTCACCCATCCCACGCGCGCCCAGTTGAGGTTGATCTCATAGCGGCCTAAACAAGCGCGGGGGTATGGCTTGGTCTTATGCGTACGGAAGCTGGATTCGTCGGCGCTGAAGAATTTGCCAAGAGACTTTTAGAAACCGCTAATTATTCCCTGCGCGATGAGATTCATTCTAGCTTACGAGTACGCGGAAACAACCGGCAACATCTGGGTTGCGGAATTGAGGTAGAAGGCACGTGTTGGGTCAGCCAATAGCGCCGCGCCGCAGGCGTTGAAGTGCGCCTCGCATTTTGCTGGTCCTTTTCGGCAACTGGATGTGACCTTCAGTGTCGGCTTGCTTGATTGCAATTAACAGACTCTCAACATCAGTTGCGCCCGTGTACCGCACTTCGTTGATGTAGAAAGTCGGAGTACCGGTCACATGCTCGTCAAACAGACTGCGGTTGAAATCGGCTTCGACGATTTTGAGGAAGGTATTCTCAGCCATGTCACGGGCGAACCTTTCAACATCAAGGCCGATGCGCTTCCCGTAGCGCAAAAGATCATGATCCTCCAGAGCTTGTTGATGGGTAAACAACTCATCGTGCATTTCCCAGAACCTATCTTGCGTTCCGGCGGCTTCAGCAGCTTCGGCGGCACGCAAAGAATGAGGATGTGTTCCCACCGTTGGGAAGTGACGGAAAACAAAACGCAGGTTGGCGCCTAGGAGCTTTTGCACCTTCTTGATTATCGGATAAGCCCTTCCGCAATGTATGCATTCGAAGTTGCCATACTCGAGCAGAGTTACGGGCGCGCTTTGCGGCCCCGCGACGTGGTCGCGATTGATAACCGCGTTTTTGAGTCTAACGATTTCTCTATCGCTCATAAGAACCCTTTCTGTTCAGCGTCAATTGTTTTTTCTGTTCGGGGTTTTAATTGTCGCTCATTACCTTTGCCCTTCAATTGGTAATGCTACCATCAAGCTGTTCGGACCGAGGTATGAAAGGGCTCGATACGGAACTTGATCGCCGCAACGCCGCGTTCCTAACAGGGCGCCGAGATAGACCGAGAAGGGGTCCCATGAACATCAGAAGGGTTGGTCTCACTTTACGCCGTTTCGAGCCGCATTCGGCTCTTCGCTTCTGATCGAGTCATTCTCGAAGCAGAAAAAGTGTCGACCGCATGATCGCGCAGTATGGGGATGAAAATATTTCTGCCGAGCAGCTTCGGACGAGTGCGCTTGAGAAGAAAGACGATCCGCTGAAAGCTTTCAGCATTACCTGTCGGCGCGAACTGCAAGACCTCCAAAGAGGAATGTAGTCCGCCGCAGAGATCCCGAGAAATCGGCGACCGCGAGATTTCACGGATTACACTTGGCCCATCCATTTCACTGCCTTCCCATTTAAGGCACGCTCGAAG
>WNFY01004926.1_pt1 | contig 12157 bp, 10 predicted proteins | sample 5400091 | NCBI WGS metagenome assembly WNFY01 (sample SAMN13153364, study PRJNA577476) | soil metagenome | isolation source: 60 cm soil or saprolite under grassland replicate 1 | place: USA:California | collected 2016-06-15 | reverse complement strand
ACTTCATCCTCCACGCGGCGTTGCTGCGTCAGGGTTTCCCCCATTGCGCAAAATTCCCCACTGCTGCCTCCCGTAGGAGTCTGGACCGTGTTTCAGTTCCAGTGTGTCCGTGCGCCCTCTCAGGCCGGATACCGATCTTTGCCTTGGTAGGCCATTACCCTACCAACTAGCTAATCAGCCGCGACCCCCTCTTCCAGCGCATTGCTGCTTTGATCTTGCGATGTTATGCGGTATTAGCTCCGGTTTCCCGGAGTTATCCCCCACTAGAAGGTAGGTAGTCACGTGTTACTCACCCGGTCGCCACTTTACTCATGGATTGCTCCACTTTCTCGTACGACTTGCATGTGTTAGGCACGCCGCCAGCGTTGATTCTGAGCCAGGATCAAACTCTCGTTTGTAACCTGTTGTCCTGCCGACGGGTAGTAGGCAGGACTACCATCGCCATTTTCCGCTCGAAAGGGAAAAGTGATGGCGCCATCATCTCTCAGAGAGTGATGGCCTATCTTGTGAGATCGCTCGAACTTGTGCTCGAGCCATTTCTCTCACGACTGGCACGTTCAACCTAGTTGTCAAAGACCGAATTCGCGTTTCCGCCTGAGCGGCGCGTTTTTCAGGTCCTAAGCAGCCTGCAACCAGTGCAGACTGCTAGTCCTCGAAACTTGTAGGGACAAACCCTATGAAGTTACCGGCTCTTGCTGCGCGTGTCAATCCACTGGATTCACAGGATTTCCACAGATAATCGATCGGCTTTCAAAGTTCAGCTCTAAGCCCAAAAATGGGATCCGCCTACTGAGAGCTGCAAGCTTTCCAAGCACGCAGCAAAACCCGACTTCCGCACGCTCCAAATGCCAAATTTCCTGCACGAGTCAGCGCGGAAGCCATTGTTTCTTAAAAGATCTTCAGGAGGTTCTTGCGAAAAACGCGAAAACCCTTCGAGGACATCGTCCCCGAATCAAGCCCCGTGGCCGAGGCAATTAGCAGGATGAACCTGTTGTAAAGTTTGATGCCGGACGAGCGACGAGAGATTCGGTTAAAACGCCCGGCTAGCCACACAACTCTCGACGGTTGAATTGTTATAGCATGATGAATGGGAGAAACGCAAGGGGGTGTTTACGAAAAAGTGTCTCAGTTCTGATCCAAAACCATCATCTCTTGTCTTGGCTTCCCCCACCGGAACCCAGATCTCATGCTCTGTATGCGGGGAGCCGGCACGAGTGCGCCGCTCTACAACGTGATATCTTAAATTCTCTCGCTATGCCACTTTACGAATACGAATGCAAGAAGTGCCACCATCGCTTTGAGAAGATCCAGAAATTTTCTGATAGACCCGTGACCAAGTGCCCGGACTGCGGCGGCCCGGTAGAAAAGACCATTTCTGCCCCGGCAGTTCAGTTCAAGGGCTCGGGCTGGTACGTGAATGACTACGCCAAGAAGAGCGCAGCTAGTTCGGCCTCCGATGGCGAGTCTTCCAGTAAGGACACCGCCGCCAAGGACTCCTCCAAGGAAGGCAAGAAAGACGAGAAGCACAAGGCTGAGAAAAAGAAGGCCGACAAGAAATAGCTCCACCAGCCTAAGCCCCATCCAATCCACCGCTGAATCCTTCTCCGGACCTGGCCCATCTATATAGTCGTTATAACGAGGATAAATCCATGATCAACATTCGGCGCAGTAGCGAACGGGGCGGCGGGAACTACGGATGGCTCGACACCAAGCACACTTTCTCTTTCGACCAGTATTACGATCCGCGCTTCATGAGCTTCCGGTCCTTGCGCGTGATCAACGAGGACCGGGTTGCGCCCGGCGAAGGCTTCCCCCTGCATCCCCATCGCGATATGGAAATCATCACTTATGTACTCGAAGGCGCTTTGGAGCACAAGGACAGCCTGGGCACCGGGGCGGTCATCGTTCCCGGGGACGGCCAACGTATGAGCGCGGGCACGGGCATAAAGCACAGCGAATTCAACCACTCGGCCACAGACCCGGTGCATCTGCTGCAAATCTGGATCATGCCCGACAAGCCGGGCCACAAACCTGGTTATGAGCAGAAGTCTTTTCCAACGAATGAAAAGCAAGGCAAGCTGCGGGTAATCGCATCTCCGGATGGGCGCGATGGATCGGTCACGATCCATCAGGACACGAACCTCTACGTCTCCCTGCTCGAACCTGACCAGGAGGTTCGGCATGAACTCAGCAAGGGCCGTGCCGCCTGGGTGCAGGTGGCGAAGGGCGCGGTGCAGCTGAACGGTCATAAGCTGAGTCAGGGCGACGGCGCTGCCGTAACCGACGAAGGCAAGGTGGACATCAAGGGTGTGGAGAACGCTGAGGTTCTGTTGTTCGATCTGGCATGAAAAACGTGCCGCCGGTTTCGCGGATTTGCCCGAGGTCCGGTAATCCGCGAGAATCAGTGTAGATTTGCGGCTGCGTGTTTTCATGAGCCGTCCCATTGGCGCTACCACAATCGCGGTTCTCTTCCTTGGGGCAGCTGCCTACTTATGTGCGCTGGCTGGCATCATGCTGGCCTCGCCAGGCGCGATCTCTATGGCACTGGGCGCGCCATTGCTGAACGGACTCGAACTAGCCGGGCCATATATGTTCCTGTTGGTGGCCGGGATCGCGTCCTTGATCGGCTGGGGATTGCTCCGCATGTACAACTGGGCGAGACGGCTCGCGATCGTCGCGGCCTTCGCCGGATTCGTAATGCTGATCCCCAGCGTTTCCGCAGCCGCGATAGATTTCCGCTGGTCGTTGCTCTGGGGCGGAGTGGGAATCATCGTCAGAATGATCGTGGCCTGGTATCTCTGGCAGACGCCGGTGGCGGAACAGTTTTCGAAACTATTTTCCAAAGACGGTACGGGATGATGCGCGGGGCCTATCTGCAAATGGGCTCCACTGCGCAAGTTTCGAGTTTCATTTGTTGATTATCGCGTCGCAATCGGAGCGAGCAAGGTGACTGCATCCGGCAGAATAGAAATCCTGGCCGGCAATCGGCCCAGCAATTCGCCGTCCGCCTCCACGAAAACCCGGGCGGAGTCATTCAGCGGCCGGCATTCCACCAGGCTGCTATGGGCGCTTTCCACACCCTTCACCGTCCAACTGGCGCCGAACAAACAACGGAGAATATATCGCAAATACGCCAGCCTGCTGCGTGTGCGAAACACAGCCAGGCGGAGACTACCGTGATCGAGCGAAGCTCCTGGCACCAGCTCACGCAAGGCGCCGCCAAAATTCCTGATCCTCACCGCTAACAATTGCGAGACGTCCGCATAGTGATGCGCTCCAAGCTCATCGTTGAACTCAACCGCAAAACTTCCCATGGGGTGGGTCAACCACAAATGAGTTGCCTTGACATAGTACGACGCCATGCCTACGGTGCTCTTCATCGCGGCGCTTAGTTTGTAGAACAGATGCGCATCCAATCCAGCCCCGAGCACCGCCAGAAAGAAGCGGGTGGATGGATTCCCCGCGGCATCGATAAATTCGACTTTCCCTACCGCAACCCGGCGGGATTGGGCCGAGAGCGCGGCCCGCGCGGCTGCTACTGGAGAAAGTGGGATCTTCAGATCGTGGGCAATCACGTTGCCGGTTCCGAACGGGATGATTCCAAGGGCCGCCTGAGTTCCCACCAATCCCTGCAAAATGTTGTGGACGGTGCCATCACCGCCGCAGGCAAGAACCGTGTCGCAGCCTGCGTCGACTGCCCGGGCCGCCTGGCCGGCAGACTCATATGCTCCGAGAGTAGGTTCAGCCGAGACTTCAATTCCGGCTTCCTGAAGCAGTGCGACCACGGCTCCAATGTCGTTCCGCCGCCGTTCCTGGCGGGCTCCGGCCAGCGGGTTATAGAGCACGACCGCTTTGTGCATGAGAGACGGGTAGCTTAGCAGAATTCCATCTCAATTCCGGTTGCCGGGTCCACGATTTTTGGCTATCCTGCTGACCTGTCCAAGAGCGCTTCGTCCAGCGATTCACAGTACAGTTAGGAGGAACCTACCCATGATTCCACGGATTCTGCTCGTGTTCGCGATTGCCTTGTCGCTCAACGCAGCCGGGCAAGACCACGCCGCTCATAAGGCTCAGGCGAGGCCGGTCACGCTCGTCACCGGACTGGGAAATCTGCACCATCCCGTCTCCACGAAAAATCCCGCAGCCCAGAAATTTTTCGACCAGGGACTACGCTACATTTACGCCTTTAATCATGATGAGGCCGCGCGTTCTTTTCAACACGCAGCTGAACTGGATTCCCGTCTTGCCATCGCCTGGTGGGGAGTCGCTGAAGCGGTAGGGCCAAACTACAACGACCCGGCGGACGATCCGCGCTTTGCCAAGGCGCACGAGGCAATTCAGAAAGCTGTTGACCTTTCAGCCGGCGCCTCGGCCAGCGAAAGGGCCTACATTGAAGCCATGGCCAAGCGCTTCCCCGCAGACCTGAAGGCAGACCGCCGCAAAGCCGCGGAGGACTACCACGATGCCATGCGCGAAGTGGTAAAGGCCTTCCCCGATGATCTTGATGCCGCCACCTTATTTGCTGAGTCTGGCATGAACCTTCATCCCTGGGGATTGTGGCATGTTGATGGAACCCCTGAAGTTGGGACACCCGAGATCGTTTCGACACTCGAGTCTGTCATTCGCCGTGATCCTAATCATCTTGGGGCGATTCACTACTACATCCATTCGGTAGAAGCATCTGCGAACCCAGAACGTGCGCTGGCCGGTGCCAACAAGCTTGCAACCCTTGCTCCCGGCGCCGGACACATCGTCCACATGCCCGCACATGTCTATATTCGTACCGGCGATTACGATGCGGCGGTAAAGGCTAACGAGACTGCTGCCGCGGTCGACCGTGCTTACATAAAGGCCACTGGCGCGCAGGGCATTTACCCGATGATGTATTACAGCCACAACTTACACTTTATCGCCATGTGTTCCGCGATGAATGGAAATTACTTAGAGGCGAAGAAAGGAGGGGAGATGCTGGCGGCCCATGTAGGACCGCATGTGAAGGAAATGCCTCCTTTGGAAGGATTCATGACGATTCCCCTGGCGGTGGAGATTCGATTCCATCAATGGGACAGTATTTTGAAAACTCCAAAACCTGATCCATCGATGCAGGTCGCGACGGTTTTCTGGCGTTTTGCGCATGGCATGGCTCTTGCAGGAACGGGCAAAGTGGATGAGGCGGAAGCCGAGCATGCATTCCTGGTGGAAGCGGCCAAGAATACGCCGGAGGATGCCATCTTCCAGATGCCAATCAACAATAAAACGAAAGACATTCTGACAATTGCAGCCGATGTGCTCGGCGCCAAGATTTCCCTGGCCAAGAAAGATTCTCCGGGGGCAATCTCACAGTTGAAAGAAGCAGTCGCGGCGCAGGACACTCTGAAGTATGGCGAACCGCCGGATTGGTTTTACCCAGTACGTGAATCGTTGGGGGCGGCCTTGTTGCTATCCGGTGACAACGCCGGAGCGGAAAAGGTTTTCCGCGATGATCTGGAACGGAATCCGCGGAATCCGCGTTCGTTGTTTGGCCTGGAGCAGGCACTAAAGGCGCAGGGCAAGGACTTCGATGCCGGATTTGTGCAGCGTCAGTTCCAAACATCATGGAAAGGCAGCGCAGCCACACCATTGAAGCTGGGGGATTTGGTTTAACTTTTGCTTGTTTGGTGGCGAGCGACTCGCCCGCCACTAAATATTCACACTCGTGCGACGAATTGCATAGACCAGATGTGGCCAGCCGTGCCACATAGTTTCTTTCCATACGGTCAAACCGGTCTTTTCGGCAACTCTCCGCGAGGGTTGATTCTCCGGTCGAATCAATGAAATCAGCTGTTCTGCATTTGATTTTTTAAACCCAAATTCACGGCAGGCACGCGCAGCCTCAGTCGCCAAGCCTTTGCTCCATAAATCGCGGCGGACGTGATACCCAATTTCAATCAGCTTCGCACCCTCAACTTCCTGCTGCACCAGACCACAGTCGCCGATCATTTCTTCACTCGACTTCAAGACCATCGCCCACAGCCCATATCCGTCCATGGAATAAAGCTCTCGATTGCGCTCGATCCATGCCTCGACTGCGGGTCGATCGAATGGCGCGGGGTAATAGCGCATAGTTTCCGCATCAGAAAGCACCGCCCCCAATGCATCTACGTCGGTCACGCGAAATTCCCGCAGGATCAGGCGTTCAGTCTCAAGAATGGTTCCGGCGCGCATATAATTTTCTTTTCATTATGCCAGCCGCGAAGAAATCTATAGAAGACAAGATTGAGGCCCTGCGAGAAAAGATTCGCCGTCATGAGCACTTGTACTACGTGCTCGATGATCCAACGATTTCAGACACAGAGTTCGATGTGTTGATGAACGAACTGAAACAGCTGGAGGCCGAGAACCCTACGTTGATCACTCCTGACTCTCCTACTCAGCGCGTCGGCGGCAAACCGCGCGAGGGCTTCGTGAAGGCCCTGCATTCCTCGCCCATGCTCTCGCTCGACAATACGTATAACGAAGACGAACTGCGCGGCTGGGAGCGGCGGGTGCATGAGCTGAGCGGGCGCAAAGATATTGAATATGTCTGCGAACTGAAGCTTGACGGAATGTCACTGGCGTTGCGTTATGAAAATGGCCAACTGGTGCGAGGAATTACACGTGGCGATGGTACGACGGGCGAAGATGTGACGCTGAATGTCCGCACAGTGCGTTCGATCCCATTATCGATCTCGAAAGAGAGGCTGAAGAAGGCAGGGATTCCAGCGGACTTCGAAGTCCGCGGCGAAATGCTGATGCCGACCGCCGCCTTCAAGAAACTTAATGAGGAGCGCGAACGCGCGGGAATGGCCACCTTTGCTAATCCGCGCAACTTCACCGCCGGAACCGTACGGCAGCTCGATACCAACGTCACGGCACAGCGGCGGCTCGATTTCTTTCCCTATATTCTCCTCAAGAACGGCCGCACCTACTTTGATCGTCACTCTAGAACGCTCGATGCCCTGGGGGCTGCCGGCTTCAAGGTGAATACTAATTACAAGTTGGTCCACTCGATGGAGGATGTCTGGAAATTTATCCAGCAGTGGGAGGGGAAGCGCGATTCATTGCCCTACGAGATTGACGGCATTGTCGTAAAAGTGGACCGCACCGGCATCCAGGATGAACTCGGCTTCACCGGCAAAGCACCGCGCTGGGCGATTGCTTACAAGTATGCGGCCCGCGCCGGCATTACCCAACTCGAGGACATCCGCGTGCAGGTTGGCCGGACTGGAAAACTTACGCCCGTAGCCATGCTCGCCCCCGTGTCCATCGGCGGCACGACCGTCCGTAACGCCACCCTCCACAACATGGATGAAATCGCCCGTCTGGGAGTGAGGATCGGTGACTGGGTGCAGGTGGAGCGCGGCGGAGACGTCATTCCCAAAGTCGCCAAAGTTGTCGAGGACAAAGAGCATCCCCGGGGAAACCGGGAATTCGAGATGCCTGAAAAGTGCCCGGTATGCGGGACCAATGTGGTCAGGACCGAAGGGGAGGTGGATTACCGCTGCATTAATGCCAACTGTCCCGCCAAGCTGTTGGGAACGATTCTGCACTTTGCTTCGCGCGGCGTCATGAACATTGATGGCATGGGTGAATCGCTGGTCAATCAGCTGATCGAACGCGGCCTGGTGAAGAACGTAGCCGACATCTACCAGCTCACGAAGAAAGACCTGCTCAATCTCGAGCGCTTCGCCGACAAGTCTGCGCAAAACATTCTCGACGAGATCGAAACCTCGAAGAAGCTGCCACTCGAACGGGTGATCTATGGCCTGGGCATTCGCATGGTCGGCGAGCGCACGGCGCAGTTCCTGGCCGAGCACTTCGGCTCGATGGACGACCTTGCCGCTGCCAGCGTGGAAGAACTACAGGCCGTGAATGAAGTTGGCCCGAAGATCGCTGAAAGCATTGCCGAATTCTTCAGCAACCCTGCGAACTGCAAACTGGTACAGCGTTTGGAAGCGGCGGGGCTCGCGTTTAAAGGAGCGAAGAAACAACGCGGGACAAAGCTTGTCGGCAAGACGTTCGTGCTTACGGGAACGCTGCCTCACCTCACGCGCGATGAGGCCAAGAAGATCATCGAAGATGCAGGCGGCCGGGTTTCCGGCTCGGTCAGCAAGAAGACGGACTACGTGGTGGCCGGCAGCGATGCGGGTTCGAAACTGGATAAGGCGAAGGAACTTGGCGTGGCGGTGATCGATGAAGACGAGATGAAGAAGTTGGCGGGTTAGAGGATCCGTCCCTTAGAAACGAACCCTCTTCTTTGTCATTCCGACGAGGAGCGGAGCGACAAGGAGAAATCTGCTCTTTGCTTATGGAAAGGAAATCAGGTTCCTCGTCCCCTTCGCCTTCGCTCAGGGTTCTCGGAATGACAAGGTGGTTAGATTCTCAGAAGACTAAAGCGAGGTAATCATCATGCGAATCGGATTTGCACTTCCTAACAGCGGGGCGCTTGCCACGCCAGATGCGATTTCCACGGTGGCGCGGCACGCGGAAGAACTTGGCTATGACAGCCTGTGGACGTTTGACCGTGTGTTCTATGCGGTCAATCCGCAGAATCCCTATCCGGGCACGCCAGACGGGAAGTGGCCGGAGATCTTTCGCCGCATGCTTGACCCGCTCGACACGCTGAGCTACGCGGCGGCCCAAACCAAAACAATTGCGCTCGGCACCAGCGTTCTCGACATTCCCTATTACAACCCAGTGATGTTGGCGCGGCGCTTGTCGACGATTGACTACCTCTCGAATGGCCGGCTGCGTGTCGGTTTGGGGCTGGGCTGGTCACAGGACGAGATGGACGCGACCAACGCCGACATGAAGCAGCGCGGCGCGATGGCCGATGAGTTTCTACAAGTGCTCAACATCGTTTGGACACAGAACCCGGCGGAGTTCAAAGGCAAGTTCTACACGCTGCCAAAGTCGTACATCGATCTGAAGCCGGTGCAGGAGCCGCGTCCGCCGATCTACTTGGCGGCATTTGTGCCCGCAGCCTTGCAACGCCTGGCCAAGTATGCCGACGGTTGGAATCCCACACTCATTCCCGTGAAAGGTATGGAACAGATGTTCGCCTCGATCAAGCAGATGGCGAAGGATGCTGGCCGCGATCCATCCCGCCTCGAGATGGTGGTACGGGCAAACATCAAAATCACCGACAAGCCGCTGGGCAACGACCGGCCGATTTTCGCTGGGACCCTGGATCAGATCAAGGAAGACACTGCTGCCTGCAAGCAGATCGGCGTGCACGAAGTGCACTTTGATCCCATCTTCGGAGCAAGCCTGCCGCTGGCGGAATGGCTGAAGCTGATGGAGACGCTGAGGAAGTTCGTGTAGCTCGGCCAAACCCTGGTCGGACGATGGACGGCCGCTGCCAGCGCCGAACGCTGGGGCGGAGAAACCGAGCTGCTGCAGAAGAGACCCGGACGGCGGCTTGAATTGCGCCACTCCGGCGCGTTCCAATCTTCTCAAACCCGAAACGGCACGGCTAAAGCCGATGCCCTTCCACGGAGCGGAAGACGTTTTCAGACGATCTTCTCGCCCACGGCCTTCGCCTGTGAGAACAAATATAAGTAATCCGGCCCGCCGGATTTCGAATCTGTCCCGGACATGTTGAACCCGCCGAACGGATGCGCGCCCACAATCGCACCTGTGCATTTGCGGTTGATGTAGAGATTGCCCACGTGAAACTCGCGAATGGCACGGTCGATCTTTTCCTGCGTACCGGTGTAGACTGCGCCGGTCAGGCCAAACTCCGTGTCGTTCGCGATTTCGAGGGCGTGATCGTAGTTGCGCGACTTGACCACCACCAACACTGGGCCGAAGATCTCTTCCTGCTCCAGCTTTGATTTGGGTTGGATGTCAGCAATGACGGTCGGCTGAATGAAATAGCCTTCGCCCGCTTCTGTCGCACGCGCACCGCCGGTGATGATGCGTCCGTCCTTCTTGCCCTGCTCGATGTAGTTGAGAATGGTCTTCATCGAGCCTTCGTTGATTACTGCAGCCAGGTTGGCGTTTTCTGCGGGATCGCCGATCCGGATCTTCTCCACGCGTGTTTTCAGCTTGTCGAGGAACACGTCGTAGATGCGCTCATCCACGATGACGCGCGAACAGGCCGAGCACTTCTGGCCCTGAAAGCCGAAAGCGGCCTGGGCTGTCCCTTCGACGGCTGAGTCGATGTCGGCATCGGCGTCGACGATCATGGCGTCCTTGCCGCCCATCTCGAGAATGGTGCGCTTGATCCATATCTGGCCTGGAGTTTGAGTGGCGGCGGCCTTGTTGATATCGAGTCCGACTTCGCGCGAGCCGGTGAAGGCGATGAAACGCGTCTTGGGATGGGCAACCACCGCGTTGCCGAATGTCGCGCCCGAGCCCGGGCAGAAATTCACTACGCCTTCGGGCATGCCCGCTTCTTCCAGCAGCTCGATGAATTTTGCGGCGATAGTCGGCGAATCGCTCGACGGCTTCAAGATCACCGTATTGCCGCAGACGATGGAGGCCAGCGTCATACCCGCCATGATGGCGCAGGGGAAATTCCATGGCGGAATTACCGCGCCAACGCCCAACGGAATATAGAACAGCGAATCGCGCTCGCCCGGCAGCTGCACGGGCGTCTTGGCTTTCGAGAGGCGCAACGCCTCGCGGCTATAGAACTCGCAGAAGTCAATGGTTTCGGAGATGTCGGCGTCGGCCTCGAACCAGTTCTTGCTGACCTCAAATACCAGCCACGCCATGAATTCGAACTTGCGCTCGCGCAGCAGGTCGCCGACGCGGAACACCAGGCTGGCGCGCTCTTCGACCGAGGTGTGCTTCCAGCTTTCGAAGGCCTGCAAAGCCGCGCGCATGGCCGGTTCCACGTGTTCCTTGCCGGCTTTCTGATGCAGCCCCACCAGTTGCGACGGCTTGGCTGGGTTGATGGAGCGGATCTTGTCCGTGGTCTTGATGCGCTCTCCGCCGATGATCAGGTCGTATTCATGGCCGAGCTGCCCGCGCACTTTTTCGATTCCTGCGCGCATCTTGCGGGCAATGTCGTCGCGGGTGAAGTCGAGCATGGGCTCGTTTGTGAATGGACCTGGATGAAGACGAACCGGAATCGGAGGAGCTTCGAGCGTTGGCATGGGAACCTCGGGAGTAAAAAATGCGCGACTACTCAGTGAAATTTTATCATTCAGCAAAGGCGCACGCAGCGGCACACCGTCTGCCAATGAGCTCTAGCTCATTTAGCAAGAAAATCTGCAATTGCCACCCTTACTTTCTCACCTTCACAACTCGGCGCCTGATGGCCACAGTCTCCGCTCAATTCGAGGACGTCCGCCTGAATCAGCTTGGCGAATGCCAAAGGCTCACTGGGAATGACCACCTGGTCTCGGGTCGCAGAAATCACCAACACTTTGGCTTTCACCACCGCTGCCGCCCGTTCCATAGACCCGCCAAACGCATCTGAAACATCGAGTTTCAACACCGCCTCTTCTGTGCGTATGTGGTTGTTGGCATCGAACATGGGATCGCTCTTGTATCTCGCGAACGAATCCAGCACCTTCTGGCGGTCGTTCATGCGATTGAAGCCGTCGGGCGTCCACAGGATCATGGCTGCGATTTCGCCCAGCACCAGACGGCCGGGGTTGTCGGTGTAGTTGCCGTTGTTCCAGTCGGCGTCGGTCATGATGGTATCAATTTCCATTTGCGCGTGGAGGATTTCGTAGGGCGTAAAGCGCGGCGTGCCAACGATAGGAATGGCTTTGTCCATAAAGCCAGGGTAAGAGACGATCCACTGGAAAGTCTGCATACCGCCCATGGAGATGCCAAACACCGCCTTCACGTGGTGGAGGTGCAAGACCTCGGTGAGCAGTTGATGTTGGCTGTTGACCATGTCGCGAACGGTGAACTGCGGGAACTTCATGCGCGGCTGGAGTTGGCTGTTGGAGGGCGAGGAGGAGACTCCATTGCCCAATGCATCCACTGCGACTACAAAGTATTTTGCAGTATCAATGTTCGCTCCAGGGCCGAAATTACGGTGATAATATACTTGACACATCCACCCTTTTCAGATAGTCTTTGTGCATGGTCAACGCCATGAACAAAGAACCCCATACTCTCCAAGAAGCAGTTCTCTACTTTTCTGATTTGAATAACTGCATTGACTACCTTGCAA
>WNFY01004923.1_pt1 | contig 12160 bp, 9 predicted proteins | sample 5400091 | NCBI WGS metagenome assembly WNFY01 (sample SAMN13153364, study PRJNA577476) | soil metagenome | isolation source: 60 cm soil or saprolite under grassland replicate 1 | place: USA:California | collected 2016-06-15 | reverse complement strand
CGTGCGTATCGACCTAACTCGAAAATGTCTCCCAGGACGACCCAGCGTTTTCCCCCAGAGGCAATGGAGGCGTCGCGCATAGCAGTGGTAATGGCGATAATCGATTGGCGATTAGCATTATATGTGTCATCAATAAGCATACTCCCATGAGGGCCAGCTTTGATCTCTCCGCGTCCCTTCGCGGGAGCCAGTGCCTCCAGTGCTTCCCGTATGTCTTGCAGCGACATATTCGCGGCGCAGCCGGCGGCAGCGGCGGCGAGCGCAACGGTGACGCCGTGCTCTCCCGGGATTCGCAACTGTATATGTACCTGTTCGCCCTGATAACTGAGGGTAAAGTGGCGTCCTCGCAGCGTATCACCGCCGATATCGCTGCCGCGCACCTCAGCGCCCTCGCCAAGACCATAATATAAGACCTGGGCTTGCGTTTTCTCGCTCATCGCCCGTACATTGCTATCGTCATAGTTGAGGATAGCAATGCCATCATCTGGCAGTGCTGCCGCCAGCTCGCTCTTGGCGAGAATAACCCGCTCCTGCGAGCCAAAATAGCCCAGGTGGGCCGCGCCCACGTTTGTGATAATGGACCAGTTTGGCGTAGCAATCGTCTCGCAGAGCCACGTTAGCTCACCTACCCACTGGGCGCCCATCTCTAAAACGGCGTAGCGGTGCTGGGGTTCCAGGCGCAGGAGCGTCAGCGGATAGCCTAGTTCATTGTTATAGGATGCGTATGTCTTGAGCGTGGAGCCGTGCTGACTGAGCACAGCAGCGACGGCTTCTTTGGTACTGGTCTTGCCGTTGCTGCCTGTAATACCAATGAAAGTTGTGTTTTTCTGGCGTTGAGCCCGGGCGCGAGCGGTCGCGTGCAGGGTTTTTACAACATCTGGCACAACGATCTGTAGAAAATCAGCGGGAACATCGCTTGAAGGCTCGTTGCAAAGCACAGCGCCGGCGCCTACCTGTGCCACGTTTGGAATGAAACTATGTCCGTCGACGCGCTCTCCCTTTATAGCGACAAAAAGATCTCCCTGCCCAACCTGGCGGCTGTCGTGATGCGCAGAGGGAAAGACCTGTTCTGGATTGGCGGCTATGCCATTGTGGAAACGGAGCGTTCCGTCATCGCTTTGTAGTATGTCGTTGAGGGTGAACATCGGTGTCCTCTTGTTGCTCTTTGTTTTAGTTGTGCTGATTATATCATATGCGTGCAGCGTGATATACTGGTGCACTATACAGAGTGTATGAAATGTTTGTGGGGCATCAGCTAAAAGGGAGTGGTAACGGCGATGAGGGGGCCGATGAATCGGCGGTAATACGCATCAACCTAAGAAAAGCCCATGCAGACAGACCCTTCGCTGCGGCTCAGGGTGACAAGGGACCCCTGTCATGCTGAGCGCGGCGAAGCATCTCGAAGCCCATGCAGACAGACCCTTCGCTGCGCTCAGGGTGACACGGTGAGGCAGCTCAGGTTGATGCGTATTGGGGCCGATGAATCGGCGGTGGGCGCGATAAATCGGCCCCTACGGTTGGTTGGCTGCACCCCATTACACATGATCGAAGGAGCTTTAATTGATGAAAGCAGTAGTCATTACCAGGCCGGGTGGGCCTGAAGTGTTGGAGATACAGAACGTCGAAACGCCGGAACCACTCGGCGATTACATACGCGTACGCGTGCGGGCGGCGGGACTCAATCGCGCCGACCTCTTGCAACGTGCCGGAGGATATCCTGCGCCAGCGGGATCACCCTCAAATATCCCTGGACTTGAATTTGCTGGAGAAGTCGATGCTGTTGGGTCACTGGTGCGAGCGTGGAAACCTGGGCAGCGAGTCATGGGCCTGGCAGGCGGCGGAGCGCAGGCGGAATATATCCTGGCACACGAGGGCTTGTTGGTAGAGATTCCCGAGAACCTGGATTTTGTCCAGGCGGGCGGTATCCCAGAAGTCTTTATCACGGCGCACGATGCCCTCTTTACGCAAGCGGGTTTGCAGATGGGTGAACGCCTGCTCGTTCATGCTGCTGGCAGCGGTGTCGGTACTGCCGCTATCCAACTCGCTCATGCCGCCGGTGTCACAACATTCGGAACGTCGCGCACACCCTCCAAGTTAGAGCAGGCGAAGTCCCTGGGACTGGACGTGGGAATCTCTCATCAGAATTTTGCTGCCGAAGTGAACCGCCTGACAGAAGGTGCCGGTGTCCATGTCGTGCTAGATTTCATCGGCGCAGCCTACCTGGAGCAGAACCTGGAGGCCTTAACGACCTGGGGCCGCATCGTCTTCCTGGCCACAATGGGTGGCTTTCAGGCAAACGTCAACCTGGGCATGTTAATGTCCAGGCGTATTTCGATGCGCGGCGTCACGCTGAGAACGCGCATTCTCGAGGAGAAGCTGGCGGTGACGCGCCGCTTTACCACAAGCGTCTTGCCCCTGCTGGCAAGCGGAAAGGTAAGACCAATTATCGATCATATGTATCCTCTAGAGGAGATTGGGGAGGCGCATAGAGTGATGGGGGAGAATCGAAATTTTGGGAAGTTGGTGGTGAGGGTGGATTAGGATTGTTCAGAGTGTGAGCGTAAGGGTGTGGGGGCCGATAAAGCGGCGGTGGGCGCGATGCCTGTTCATACGCTGCTCACAAGGATGTGCTTGCAAAATGAATGCGTTCTCACTACACCATGGGTAGTGACCAAAGAGACCCACAGAGGGTGAGCGTTCATCCTCATTTATAGAGTATTACCAAAGGAGAGAGCGATGACACAAACAGATCTTTCGAAAAGGACGCCGGAAGAAGTATTTAACCATCACGGACAGCCTCTGGGCGCAGAAGACCTCGAAGCTATTCTGATGGATTATGCCACCACAGCCACATTAATCAGCCCTGCAGGTGTGCTCCGCCCAGCGGCTAATCACCTATATTAAGAGCCAGAAAGATTAACATCTGCAGTTTCTAATTGTTCAAAGTTTTTATCAACGAAATTTCGAATTGTAGTGATCTTTATCTCTTTGCCTAAAGTTTCTCGCAAAAGCTTTTCTACATCTTGCTCTTGTGGAGTAAGGGGCGCAACATCAACGAGGAACGTAGGCTTGCTTTTATCGATGATCCTATAGTAAGTCGAGACCAATATGGGACTTGATCCATTTTTAGCATCCGCTTGCCAGGATTCAGGCTGTAAGTGAAACCATAGCCTTAGTTTATTTTTCTCATTGTGACGACCAGAAAGACCACTACCAAGGAACACCTGGTGTGGAAAGAACCTTTCCTCTGGTCGCCGTTTATTCTTACGTTGTACTCGGGCGACACCAACTTGCTTGTCTATAGGCATTTGCTCGGTCTGATATCCTTTAATCATCCTCGTAGAGGATATCTCTGCCTCACGCTCATACTCGTCATCAGGTTGACCCACGACTAAATTTTCCTGCATCGCCTCCTTTGCTCCTTGCTGCTGTATCACATGCGTTAATTCATGCGCCACCAACCTCTTGCCTTCCTCTGTTCCTGGCGTATACTGTTCGGCACCAAACACCACATCTCTCCCTACTGTATAGGCCAGCGCATTTACTGCTTTCGCCGACTCTGCCGCCCTCGCCTCCGTATGCACGCGTACTCGACTAAAATCATAGCCAAATCTCGGCTCCATAAACGCCCGTGTCGTTGCATCGAGAGGCTGGCCTCCGCCGCTACTGAGCACATCGTGAACTATTGGGGGAGCATAAGTTGCTACATATGCTTCCGGCTCTCCGCTCTGTTTGCGCATAAGGGAGGCTTTTCTTTCATCTTCGTCATCAGATAGAGGAGAATTCGGATCAGCCATACGCATCACCTGCTCGGCCACCTGATCCGCTTCTTGCTCATAGACATCCCCTGGCTGGTTGACCGTGAGTTTCGTTTGAAGCAATGGCGGGTGTGAGGAGTAAACAGGTATTTGGCTAAAATCGTGGCCGAAGCGGGGTACCGTGTTAATGGCAGTGTTCGAGGAAGAGACATTTTCTCGAACTGGAGAATTGCCCTGTGCGGCAGCTGAGGCTGAAGGAGGCTCGAACGCTCTTTGAGAACGATGCAACGTGGACCGTTGATTACGGCATGCCGAGCATTCGCCACCAGCGATGGTATGCTGACCGCATGCACATGTACGTTGTAAAAGTCGGCTACCGGGCGATGATCCCGTCAACGTTTTTTGCTGTGTTTGGACTTTCGCATACGCTCGATCATTCATATTGCCACCCTTTGGTATACCTTCATATCTCATCAGAATGTATACTAGACAATGCTCTATTTTCACTTTGTTGCATAATCGGCCGTTTTCTGAGACGCCTCTCAACCATATGAATGAGCCTCCATTCTTGGGGCTCTCCATCCTTTAGGATACTGGTGGCGAATTGTAAAACTGAGCATGATTCTGAACTTCCATGCTAAAGTTTCAAGCTTGATTTTTTAATTCGCCACCAGTATCCGGAAGGATGGAGAGCCATCTACGAGGGCAAGGCCTTTTCTAATATGAGCAGCCCGGTTTCTTCTTCTCTCCCAACAATCATGGGTATATTTGTACTTTCGCTGGTACGTATACAAAAATAGGGATCATCGTTCAACCCCGCTTGGAAGACACTCTGTGCGGATTCACAGTAATCCAGCACCTTTGGCGGTTCATAGGCGTGATAGAGCGCAATGGCCGCGTTGACGCTCTCATGGAAATGCAGGGGCGCTTCTTGTTGGGACTCTTCGCAAGCACGCTGCAATTCAAGCGCGAGATAGCCGGCGCACACAGCATCATCAAGCGCGAAATATTCCAACTCGCCTGAACAGACGAGGGCAATGTTGCTTTTGCGTTCGCGCGCCAACCTGAGCGCATGAGATGTCACCGCCTGAGCATTGTAGAAACAGCCCGCCAGGCGGATAGTCTGTGCGGGGCAGGCGTAGAAGGCGCGGGTGCCATTGGTGGTGGTGAGAATCAGCTCACAGCCGGAGAGATCAAGCTCTGAGAATTGGACTGGTGAGTTCCCATAGTCAAAGCCCGGCAGGGGCTTGACGTTTCGTTCACCACACAATAAGCGCCCTGGCACTTTATGAGCGGCCTCTCGCGCCTCTGCAACAGTTCCCGCGACGAGGACGCGCGCCGCTCCCTGGTCAAACATTACCGCGAGGGTGGTCGTGGCCCGGATGACATCTATGACAATGTAGATATCGTCCTGTTGTGCCTGGCTTACCTTGCTCGCAACGATTTCGCTTGGGGTAAAAAAGACGTTAAGTTGCACGTTATGTTCTCTATTTCCTTTTGCTAATTCAAAGGGTTCCTGGCATCTTTGAGGTCAAGCTTTCACACCGACTCTATCATTATAACAGCCCCTGATGCAGCTACGCACGCTCATACGTTCGCAAACGAAGAAAAAAACGCAGTTGACTCTTGATAAGCGCCGCAAAATCACTCTTTAGGGTGATGTGCCAGGAGATGTTTTCTCCGTATTCTATGCATAGCAATACATGAGGCAAGCTTTTGTCTTTTGTAATATAACATGGTATGATGAGTTACATAGACTGTAAGGAGGGTTTGTCATGATTCATCTTCTTTGGCTGGTAGTCGTTGCTCTCGTAGTCCTGTGGTTATTAGGTTTGATCTTTCGTATCGGGGGAAGGCTCATCCATTTTCTGCTCGTTGTGGCTCTCGTCGTTGTCGTTTTCAACCTTATCTTTCGTATTTAACCGGGGCCTGAGAGAGTTACATAAAGGGAACGAAGGCATTACAACAGGATTCAGGCAAAGTCGGAAACCTGCTGTAATGCCTTCGTTCCCTTTATAGAATATTTGTCCCTATTTCTCCAACTTCTTTTGTCGCTCCATATCGCGTAACTCGACTCTGCGGATCTTGCCGGAAATCGTTTTGGGCAGAGACTCCACAAACTCAATCTCACGCGGATACTTGTATGGGGCCGTTACACTTTTGACGTGCTCCTGTATCTCGTGCGCCAACTCGGGAGAAGCTGTGTAGCCGGGAGCGAGAATGATATAGGCTTTGACGACTTCGCCGCGCATCTCGTCGGGGCTGGCGATGACCGCCGATTCCGCAACGGCAGGATGCTCTTTTAAGGCGCTCTCTACCTCGAAAGGACCGATGCGGTAGCCCGCGCTGATAATCACATCGTCGGCGCGGCCTACGAACCAGAAGTAACCATCTTCGTCTTTGTAGGCGCGGTCCCCGGTGATATACCAGTCGCCGCGGATGCAGGCGTTGGTGGCATCGGGATTGCCCCAATATTCTTTGAACATCCAGGTCGGTCTTTGTGGTTTGACACGTACCGCTATATCGCCTTCTTTATTCGGTGGCAGCTCACTCCCATCGTGATCAATAACGCTGACATCGAAGCCAGGTGATGGTTTGCCCATGGAGCCTGGTTTGATAGCCATTGGTGGGAAGTTGGCACAGAGCAGCACGGTCTCGGTCTGGCCATAGCCATCGCGAATGGTCATGCCTGTTTTCTCTTGCCAGATTTTGATGACTTCAGGGTTGAGGGGTTCCCCAGCGCCGACGCAGTGGCGCAGCGCCTTGGGCGGATGCGTTTTCATATAGGCCATCGGTTCGTCGAGGACGAGCATACGATAAGCGGTTGGTGGAGCACAGAGGGTTGAGATGGGATACTTGTTGAGCATTTCCAGTGTTTCGATGGGGTTAAACTTGCCGCGCGCGTCCTGAATAAACATAGCAGCTCCCATAATCCAGGGTCCAAAGAGGTTGCTCCATGCCGCCTTCGCCCAGCCCATCTCTGAGAGATTCCAATGCAAATCGTCCTCGTGCAGATCAAGCCAGTATTTCCCGGTGATGCTGTGGCCGATGGGATAACTGGCATGGGTGTGCAGGACCATTTTGGGATGGCCTACCGTACCGGAGGTGAAATAAACCAGGCAGGGATCATCGCTGCGCGTTTTGGGGCCGTTATATTCGGGGGATGCCTCGTTGACGATCTGGTGGTAGTTCGTCCAGCCCTCGCGTTTAGCGAGGCCAGCATCGAGTTCAACTAAGATCGTGTATGTAATAGTCGGGCAATGCTTGCGCACTTCGTCGAATTTGGGCGCGCCTTCACTGTCGGTAATAAAGCCCGATGCTTCCGCCACCTCAGCGCGGAACTGGATATCTTTTGGGGTCAACAGGGTTGTGGAGGGAATGGGAATAGCTCCCAGTTTCATTAACCCAAGAACGCTCTCCCACCATTCCGGGAAGCGCGGCAGCATAACAAGGATGCGGTCTCCCTTTTTGATGCCGAGGGTGGCAAAGGCGTTGGCTGCGCGACTGGAGCGCTCGGCAAAATGTGCGTAGGTAAGCTGTTTCTCTTCGCCATGCTGTCCAACCCAGAATATAGCCAGCTTGTGCGGGTCGGCGGCCCATTTGCCGATTACGTCTGTAGCGAAATTGAAATATTCGGGGACTTCCAGGTGAAAACTGCGGCGTTCAGCCTCATAATCCGTCATATGCGGGGTTTTGGAGGTGGTCATAAACAAAGAAGCTCCTTCCACGGTGGGATGCAAAAAGTTACGTAACGTCGTTGTTTGGGTACCACTTCTTTGTATCATACCACGTCAGGCACAGTTTGTAAGGAGCTACTTCAGAGGCGGTGCTGGTAAACTTATTCCAGATCGAAATAATGCGAGTTCTAGACGTTGGGGTGAGACCGGCAACATAGTCGAGCATCACTTTGCTGACGCCAGCAAACCGATTACCGGTGGCAAAGGCGCAGTACAGCATGTAAAAGACTACAATCTTTCCCGCCTTGCCAGCTATCTAATTGCACAAAACGGCGATCCTCGCAAACCTGAGATCGCAGCCGCCCAGGTCTATTTTGCGATCTCTACCCGGGCCCATGAAATCCACCAACTTCTCAAAGAACAGGAGGAGCGCCTGGAGACTCGCCTCAAAGTCTCGGAAAGCTTCAAGCAACTCGCCGTGGCTGCGCAAAGTGCTGGTGTTCTCTCAGAAAATTTCGGTATCTTTGTCGATGCTGGCTATTTAGGTCTTCACCACCATACGGTCGAGGAGCTGAAAGAACTCAAGGGCATTCCTCCGCGCGAGGACTACCTCGATAACATCGGTCGACCAGAACTCTCCGCCATCGACTTCAAAAATGTTCAGACCGAGGAAAAGCTGAGACGTGATCAGGTCAACGACGAAGATCAAGCTATTGATACCCATCATTATGTGGGAGACCTGGTGAGGAAAACACTGGAGCAACTGCAAGCACCCATGCCTGAAACACTCCCATCAGCTCCATCCATTCGTAAAATGGTCGAGGAGCGACGCAGGAGCGCAAAGAAACGGAAATTGAAGGCACCAAAGAAAGGTGAGCAGCTATCGTTGCTCGGCGACCCAGCAGAGCAAGAATCATGACAATCCTGGAATGCCACCTATCGCATCCGCCGTTCGTTGAACAAATGGCGTAAACGTGTCAAGGAAGCAAGTCCAGTGGGCGAACATCACTGTTTGCCAGCCAGTAGGGAGTTGTTGTTTGATCGAGATAGAATATAGTAACTCCCTAGAGCCCGAACTCGATGTCTTTGAAAGCTGGGATATAGACCGGTGCATCGGTGATCAGCGTGTCTGTCGTCAGAAGCATGGTAACGATGCTGACGGCATTTTGTAAGGCGGCCCGTGTCACCTTCGTGGGGTCGACGATGCCAGCCTGGAACATATCAACATACTGACCAGTAGTGGCATCGAAGCCGTACCCAAAGGGTTTTTCGCGGACGTTGGCAACGACAACTGGGCCTTCGTACCCTGCATTTTCAGCGATCTGGCGCAGTGGCTCTTCCAAAGCCCTGCGCAGAATATTTACCCCTGTCATTTCTTCCGCTAACTTTGTCTTGATGCTGTCGAGAGACGGGAGTGCGATTACCAGGGCAACACCACCACCAGGAACGACCCCCTCTTCGAGTGCTGCACGTGTTGCCGCCAATGCGTCCTGCGTACGCAGCTTCTTCTCCTTCATCTCGGCCTCGGTAGCGGCCCCGACTTTGATCACGCCAACGCCACCGGATAGATTTGCCAACCGCTGCTGGAGTTTCTCGAGGTCGTAGTCGCTCACGCCGTTAGCAAGCTGTGCACGAAGTTCGCGTATACGAGCCTGAATAGCCTCTTGACTGCCACCGCCGTCGACGATCAAGGTTGAATCCTTTGTTGTGGTCACGCTACGAGCGGTTCCCAGGTCGCTTATGCTTGCATTTTGTAGCCTGGTGCCTGTCTTCTCGCTGATGACCCTTCCTCCCGTTATAATGGCAATATCTTCCATCACTGCTTCACGACGGTCGCCAAAGCTCGGCGCCCTCACTGCCAGAACATTGAAGACACCTCGCGTCTTGTTTACCACCAGCGTGGTCAGTGCTTCCCCCTCGATATCTTCTGCGATAACCATCAACTCTTTCCGGCCAGCTGCCATCAGGCGCTCTAGCAGCGGAAGCAGATCTACAGTGCTGGTGATCTTCTTGTCGGTAACCAGAATGTACGGGTTTGAGAGCACGGCCTCCATGCGTTCCTGGTTGGTTGCCATGAAGGGCGAAATATAGCCACGTTCAAACTGCATCCCCTTGATATACTCTATCTCGGAGGTCAGGCCGCGGCCTTCTTCTACCGTAATAATGCCGTCTCTTCCCACGTGATCAAGTACCGTAGCAATTGTCTCACCAATGTCGGGGTCGCTGGCGGCAATGGTGGCGACCTGAGCAATCTCCGCATGCGTCTCGATGGGTTTGCTCATGGTCTTGATCTCTTCCACCAGTATCTCAACCCCGCGCTCCAGGCCGTTACGTAAGAGCATCGGATTTGCCCCTGCGGCAATATTCTTCAATCCCTCAGCGAGAATTGCCTGCACCAGAATGGCTGCGGTGGTCGTTCCATCGCCAGCCATTTCATTGGTTTTGATAGCAGCTTCTTTGATCATTTGGACGCCCATATTGGTAAAGGGGTCTTCGAGATCGATGCCGCGGGCGATGGCGACGCCATCGTTGAGGATGCTAGGTGCGTCAAGCGGGTGGTCTAAAACGACGTTGCGGCCCCTTGGTCCAATAGTTACCCTGACGGCATTAGCCAGCGTGTCCACTCCCTTCTTGATGGAGTATCGCGCCCTGGCATTGAACTGAAGTTGCTTTGGCATAGAACTGTACTCCTTCCACTGACATCAGAGAATGAGAATCGCAGAAACCTGATATTTCCCTCGCGCTGTTCCAGCAGCACGAAGTGCATACTCAATGTCGTCAACTTTGGGATGGCTCGATCGATTCGCGCCAACCTGCCCGAGCATGTCTGTGAGTTGGGTCAAATTGTGTCACCCACGTAATCTGGAGCACGCGATTGTTGCCCACCTGCTCTAAGATATGGGCCGTCCAACCTACTACTCGACCGACGGCGAAGGTGGGGGTAAAGAGGTCAGCAGGCAACCCGACCGCGGCTAAGAGGATAGCGGAGTAAAAAGCGACGTTGGTGTGCAGGTGTCGACCAGGCCTCTGCTGTTCAAGCAAGGGGAGTGCCACTTCTTCGACGCCACTGGCCAGCGCAACCTCCCGCGGGTTGGCAATGCGGGCCATCTCGCGCAACGCTTCGGCACGCGGATCTTCCGTCTCGTAGATGCGATGGCCGAAGCCCATCACACGCTCGCCCTTCGCCAGGGCGCTACGTAGCCAATCCTCGGCGTGCTCTGGGGTCCCGATGGCCTCGAGCATGTCCTGGACCTTGGAGGGTGCGCCCCCATCCAGCGGACCCTTGAGTGCTCCCAGCGCGGCGACAACCGCCGACACGAGGTCGGACTCGGTACTGGCTACGACGCGTGCGGTAAAGGTCGAGGCAGTGATGCCATGCTCGGCGAGAAGCACCAGGTAGGCATCCAACTGCTTGACCTGCTCGTCGTTGGGCACCTGCCCAGTGAGCAGATAGAGGTAGTTGGCGACATGCCCTAACTCAGATCGTGACTCAAGTGGCTCGAGCCCATGGCGCAGTCGGTGGAAGGCGGCCAGGAAGAGCGGGAAACGAGCCGTGACCCCAATGGCTTGCTCAAGGGTCGGCTTCCCTTTGATAGTGATGGCACCCCAGAGCGAGACGGCTGTTCGCAGGGCATCCATCGGTTCGATCGTCGATGGCAAGTCGCGCAGGAGTTGCACGACAGGTGCGGGCATGGTGCGCTCTGCCACCAACTGCGTTTTCAGATGGGAGAGTTCCGTCTGGCTTGGCAGGTGCCCAAACCAGAGCAAATGCGCGACCTCCTCGAACGTCGTTGTGCCGGCCAGGTCGTGGATGTAGTGGCCTCGGTATAGGAGTTGCCCAGCCTTTTCCTCGACCTTGCTCAGTGTTGTCGTGCCCACGGCCATCCCCTCGAGCCCACCCCGACCCGGTTTGGTTGCTACAGCAGTGGTTGTGTCTTTCTGTGGATTGTCTCCTGTTCCTGGCATCGGTGTTGACATAGCACACTCACTCCTTTACCATATAAGCGCCCATATTCTCCAGTGGATCATCAAGCTCAATCTCTTTAGAGATGGTCACGCCATCATGCGTCAAGGTGGGGATTCCAAACCTATTGTCAATCGCAATATGCGTCCTCGGGGGCCAAGAGTGTATTTGTCAGCCCCGGGAGGTACCCCCAAGGGGTACCTTTAGATCTCAATTGTCACCTGAATATAAATAGGCGACACTTACGGCCGCCCTGCTTTACATGTTACGCATCAGGGAACGAGAATACCTCGACCACGCAGCTTGCCACTATCCAAATCATGGATGGCGTCGAGAGCTGCATCAAGAGGATACATGGCTGTGTGCAATTGCACTTTGCCCTGCGCTGTCAGGGTCATCAGCTCGGCCAGGTCATTGTAGGTTCCGACGAGGTTGCCGATAAAGTTGATCTCGGTTGAGATAATGTCGATCATGAGAACATTGAGTTTGCCGCCGTAGCCGATGACATAGTAGCTGCCAGCACGGCGCAGCATGGCAATTCCGTCCTCGATTGCGCCCCCCTCACCAACAAAGTCGATCACTGCCTCAGCACCCTGTCCATTGGTGATGTCTTTAACCTGCGCAATCTCGTTTCCATCAACGACGACGGTATGATCGGCTCCCCATTGTCGTGTTAATTCGAGCGCCTCGCGAGAACGATCAACGACGATAATTTCCGCGGGAGTAAGCGCCTTGAGACATTGAATACCAATATGGCCCAG
>WNFY01015436.1_pt1 | contig 12162 bp, 5 predicted proteins | sample 5400091 | NCBI WGS metagenome assembly WNFY01 (sample SAMN13153364, study PRJNA577476) | soil metagenome | isolation source: 60 cm soil or saprolite under grassland replicate 1 | place: USA:California | collected 2016-06-15 | reverse complement strand
TCCCTCGCCGAGCCTGCGCAGAGCCCGCCGCAGGGTGCGCCATTCCGCGTGACCAGGCACCCCGTCTTCCTGCTCTGGGGGTTGGCCGGCGCATCGCGACCCAACGCGGAGGACGTGCTCGCCGGTCAGGTGGGAACTGGGGCCCGCATCGCGAATCTCCGGATCAAGGTGCGTAGTCGCTGGAGCGATCTGCTCGTCACCGCGCTGACGGCGGGATTGATCAGCCCGCGGTCAGTGACGTTTGAAGGGGTAGTGGTGCCGGGCGGGGGAACGGCGCCCTAATCAGCGATACGGTTTCGATTTCGTCCACACCACGATCACGCCGCACGCCGCATTCGAGCCGCCGAATTCCGCCGGTATCTCGCCGGCCCCGCGATAGACCTCGATACCGTAGATGTCCGCGATGGGCGTGTTTGCATGAAAGGAACGCGCTTCGACGCCGTCGATATACCACGTCGGTGTGCACTGCGGCGTTCGCACCATGACGGCATTGCATTCGAATTCCTGCTGGTTGCATTGGATCCGCACCCCGCGTACCGTGCGCAGGGCGTCGCCCACCGAGCTGTATCCTTTCCTCTTTAATTCGTCCCAGCGGAGGTAGGCGCCGAGCGCGCGGTGGCGCCGCCGTTCAAAATCGGTGTAGCGTGGGGAGAGCGCTTCCGCATGCGCCTCCACGACGACCGCCGGTAACAGGTAACCGTTGAAGTCGAGCGGGAATACGCCTTCGATAGAGCCCGAATCGGGAACACGAACGTCAAAGACGCCGGGCTCATACCCGATACGTTTTATGGTAATTTCGGTCCACCCGGCGGGCAGATGCTCTCCCACCACACGCCCTGCGGAGTCGCTGGTCAGCGTGGGGCCGTCCTTCCCGATGCGCACGGCAGCCCCGGGCACGGGTTTTCCCACCTCGCTATCGATGACTCGGGCACGGAGGGTTTGGGCGCTGGAAGGTCCGGGAATGGTCGTCCCGACCAGTCCAACCAGCAACACGCCGCTAACGCAGACCCCTCTAGCGCGACTCACGATACCGCGTAGTATGGAAGTTCTGGCGGCGGTTTACCAGGGCTGAGCCTCCAAAGTCTGTTGGCCGTCACGTCCGCCCAGCGGACGTGGACCACGGGGGTCGGTGATGCCGTTCTACGATTCTGCGAAGTGCCGTTCCTTCCGCGTCCTCTCTTCCAACCAGAGGCAGCTTATGCACGTTCTCAAGTCGGGTACGCTGCTCGTCGCATGGGCGACGGCAGCGATGCTAGCGCTCAGCGGCACGCCGCTCTGCGCGCAACAGGCGGCAGTGATCAAGGGCCGTGTTACGTCGCAGACGGGTGAGCCGTTGGGCGGCGCCAACGTTATCGTGGCGAACACGAATCTGGGAGCCGTCACGGCCCAGAACGGCACGTACTCCATCTCCATCGGGCAGGAGGCTGCCCGGGGTCAGCAGGTCGTACTGACGGCGCGCTACATCGGCCACAAGCCCCTCGCGCGCACGATCACGCTGACCCAAGGTGAGCAAGAACAGAACTTCGAGCTGTCGGCCGATCCGTTACGGCTCGAGGAGGTCGTCGTCACCGGCGTCGGTGAGGCGACCTCGCTGAAGAAGCTGCCCTTCGCGGTGGCACGCGTCACCGATGAGCAGCTCCAGGCGGTCCCGGGTCAGAGCGCCCTGGCCGCTGTCGCGGGCAAAATCGCCGGCGTGCGTCTCGTGCCGAATTCAGCGCAGCCGGGCGGCGAGCCGTCGCTGCGGCTGCGCGGCGCGACGAGCATCAGCGGGCGTCAGGACCCGCTCATCATCGTCGACGGCGTCATCACGCGCTTCGGCCTCGCCGACGTGTCGGGCCAGGACGTCGAGCGCGTGGAAGTGGTGAAGGGCGCGGCGGCCTCGTCGCTGTATGGCTCCGACGCGGCGAACGGTGTGGTGCAGGTGTTCACCAGGCGCGGCACTGACCTGCCTGACGGTGGACTGCGCGTGACGACCCGCGTCGAAGCAGGCAGCAACAACATGCCGAGCCGGCTGGAGTTCTCCCACTCGAATGCGTGGGAAGTCGACGCCAATGGCGATTACGTCCTGGATGCGGACGGCGCTCGCCAGGTGAAGACCGATCAGATCGCGAACAATCCGTTCAAGGTCTACTACGATCACTGGAACGCGCTCGTGCAGAGCGGGTTGTTCACGACGGCCTACACCTCAGTCGGGCAACGGCAGGGCAATACGAATTACAACGTGTCGTTCGAGAACAACCGCAACCAGGGTGTGATCTTTGGGTTGGGTGGCTACACACGCCAGAACTTCCGGGTCAACGTCGATCACCAGCTGCGCTCGAATGTCGACGCTTCGTTCAGCTCGTTCTATGGCCGGTCGACCAACGGGCGCGCCGCGGAGGGGCAGAACGGCCCATTCTACGGGCTGATGTTCCTCCAGCCCGACGTCAACATCAAAGCGTGCTGCAACCCCGACGGCTCGCCTTACATCGCGAAGATTCCGCTGGGCGGCGACGTCGCCAACGACTTCAACCCGCTCTACGATCTCGCGAATCGCCACATCAACGCGGACCGCAACCGTTTCACCGGTGCCGCCAAGATGCGCTGGCGCATGAACAACTGGCTGCAAGCCGAAGGGAGCTTCGGCTTCGACCAGGAAGGCTATCAATACAAAGATCTGCGCAGTTTCGGCTACTACACCTCGTCGGGGACGCCCACGAAAGGCGGGCTGACGGATTCATCGCGCAACGACTGGCAATCCAACGCCACGGTGACGCTCACGAGCGTGCGGCATTTCGGATCCAACATCACGAACACGACCAAGGTCGCCGCGATTTTCGAAGACCAGCGCAACCAGATGGTGACGACCAACGCGGGATCGTTCAAGCAGGGCGGCGTGCCGGAGTTTTACGCGACTGATCCCACGTCGCTGACAGCGAATTCGTGGGACCAAAGGATTCGCAACGAGAATTTCTACACCGTGACCACGTTCGACATCAATGATCGGTACATCCTCGACGGTCTGATCCGGCGCGACGCGTCATCGTTGTTCGGGCCGGAGAATCGCTGGGCCACCTACTACCGGCTGTCTGGTGCGTGGCGGTTGGGGGAGGACGTCAAGCTTCCCGGTGTGGATGAATTCCGGCTGCGCGCTTCATATGGCACCGCGGGTCTGCGGCCCTGCTTCGATTGTCGTTACGAGATCGTGCAGATCTCGTCGACTGGCAATAACGTCCCGTCGATCCTGGGCAATCCGTTCCTGAAGCCCGCCCGCTCGGCCGAGCTGGAGCTCGGCACGAACCTGGAGTTCGGCGGTTCCCGCTACAGCCTCGAGTACACGTACTCGCAGAAGCAAACCAAAGACCAGATTCTGCTGGTGAACCTGTCCGTCGTCGGAGCGCCACCGGAGGAGACCCCTGCCGGCGGTGGATTCAACCAACAGTGGCAGAACATCTCGGCACTCCGTTCGCGTACGCATGAACTGACGTTCGCCGCCCGCCTGATCAACAACGCCCGCACGAACCTGACCCTCAATATCGTGGGCGACCGCACTCGGCAGGTGATTACGGATTGGCCGCTCGGGTCGCGGCAATATGGCTTCGAGCAGATGCCCCGCACGTTCTTCCTGGGGAGGGGCTCCGACCTCGGCGTGATGTACGGCAACCACTGGGTGCGGAATGTCAGCGAGCTCTATGACGATCCCGCCAAGGCGGCGCTGCAGGGTCCCGGCCAGGCGTGGAGTCCCGACTCGGTGATGATCAACGAAGATGGCTACGTCGTCCGCAGGAGCGCGTACGGCACGCCGAACGAGCGAGCCATCAAGTACGTGTATTGCAAACTGCCCGGGGTCGGTGGCAGTTGTGCCATCACCGATAACTTCGTGCGCATCGGGAATGCCAATCCCGATTTCAATCTGAGCTTTGGCCTCAACTTCACTCGCGGTCCGCTGTCGGTGAATGCGTTGCTCGATTGGTCGCATGGCGGCGATCTGTACAACGGAACGCGGCAATGGGCGTTCCAGGCCACCCGCGACAAGGTTCAGGATCAGGCCGCCAAGCCGGCAAACGATGCAACATGCGGAGTCGTATCCGATCCGATGCCGTCGTGCCCGCGCAAGGCGCTCGGCTATTACGGTGTGGGGTTCTACAATGGTCTCGATCCGAACGACTACTTCGTGGAGGACGCATCGTACGCCAAGCTGAAAGAGCTGAGCGTGCAATACACCTTCTCACGCAGTCAGCTGCGGTCGATCGGGCTGCACGCGCTGTCCGAAGTGCGGCTCGGGATCATCGGCCGGAACCTGTTTAAGATCACGAAATACTCGGGGCTGGACCCGGAGGTCTCGGGCCTCTTTGGCGACCCGTTCCAGGTCAGGATGGACTGGTTCCAGTATCCACAGTTCCGGACCTACTCGGCCGTCGTCGAGATCACTTACTAGGAGGCGACCCCAATGCGCTCATTTCGAGACATTCCTATGCTGCGGGCGTCGACTCTCGCCGTCCTCGTGACGGCCGCGGTGCTGACTGGTGGATGCGACATGAACACCACGAATCCCAACGCCCCCGACACCAAGCGGGCCTTCAGCACTCCGGAAGGACTGACGCAGCTCCTTAGCGGCGCGATTCAGACTTGGGTCGGAACCCGCGACAACTACCAGGTCATGCCGCTGACGGCAATGGCGGACAACTACACCGCGTCGTGGAACAATGCGGCAATCCGGTTTTACAGCTCGGTGGGGTCCGATTGTGCCTCGCGCTGCGGCTGGACGAACAGCGCGACCGCGCCCGAAGCGGCAGGCGGTCCTACCGTCGAGGCGCAATGGTACGGCTATTACTCGGTGCTCAATGCCGCGACACTCGTCGTCTCGCGGAGAGTCAAGGATTCACTCTGCTTTGATGACGATTGCTCGGCCGATAGTACCAAGACGGCGCGCGTCATGACGATCGCGAAAATGCTGCAGGGGTTTGCGCTCGGCGCCATCGGGAATATGTATGACCAAGGGTTCGTTCTCGACGAGAACACAGATTTGACAGACCCTACGGCAATCGCGTTCAGTACCCGGGTTCAGATGCGTGATGCCGCGATCGCGAAGCTGAACGAAGCGTACGCGTACGCTGGAGCCTTGCCGTGGAAGACCGAGGCCGATTGGATGGGGATTGGTGGGGGGAAGGTATACACCAACGTGCAGATTCAGCAGGTGATTCGTACGGCGCAGGCTGAGCTGTTGGCGACGTTCCCGCGCTCGGCGGCGGAGAATGCCGCCGTCGACTGGGCACAGGTTGCGACGTATGCGTCCCAGGGCGTCAGCTCGGGAACGCCGTTCCACTGGGACTATTACGTCGACATCACCAACCGCGAGTGCGGATTGGAGTGCGTCAAGAACTGGGGCAACTCGATCGGCACGATGCGGGTCGACACCCGCGTGGCCAAGATGTTGGATCCGCTTACGCAAGAAGATCCCTGGACCGGCGCTCCAGGCACGGTGAAGAACCCGAATACACGGGTCACGGCGGCGATCGTAGGAAGCCCCGTGGCTCAAGCGGTGACGCCCCTGTCAATGAACGGCATCATCGTGGGAAGAACGATCGAGATCGGCTGCCCGAACATTCTGCCATGCAAGAACGGTGAGTACGTCACGGTGACGGCCGTGACGCCAACCACATTCACCGGGGTCGTCGCGAAGGACCACCCAGCCCCGACGACGCTCAGCGCTGCGGTCACGGCCGATACCGTGCCGGTGACCGCGACGCCTGCGCTGATGGCGGGAATCGATACGGGGTCGTATTTGATGATCGATAGCACGGAAAGCGTGACGGTGAGAACGATCACGGCGACGACGTTCACGGCGCTGTTCAAGAAGGATCACGCGTCGGACGGCAGCTACGGTCCCACGAACAATTTCAACGGATATTCAACGAGGGCCGAGACTCCGAACGCCGGCACCGACTATGCGTGCTCCGCGGTGGCAATTTTCCCGGCTGCTCGCGGTCAGTATCACCAGAGCAACATGCAGCACGTTCGTTATCACGCGCTGGCGAGTCGGGGAGAAGATTTGCCCACTGATGATGGGACAGGCCAGGACCCGATGTTTACGGAGCAGATGAACGATCTGCTTTGGGCCGAAGGCCTGATTCGAAGTGGTGGGGACAAGGTGTTGGCGGCAGGAAAGATCAACAACAGCCGCAACGGCCGGGGTGGTCTGCCCGCGTTGACGGGTGCAGAAGCCGACACGGTGCTGTACGACGCGCTGCACTACGAGCAGGAAATCGAGTTCATGGGTCAGGGTGCGACGGCGTTCTTCAACCGGCGCCGCGTTGATGGGCTGATTCTCAACACGCCCCGTCATATGCCGGTACCGGCGAAGGAGCTGGACATCCTCCAGCGTGCTGTCTACACCTTCGGTGGAGGAACCAGTCCGGATATGGCGCCGCCGGTCGGTGGCGCAGCACGGCGTGAGACAGTGGAAGACCGCTACCGCGCCCTACAGGCGTTGCGGCCTCACGGCTCGTTCCTGAGCGGTACCTTGTACTGAGAGTAACGGCTGGTTGATGCAGAAATCGGGGCGGGAGCAATCCCGCCCCGATTTTTTACGGCAACGGGGCGCGAGCAATAACTTCGCGCTCCCCTTTCGTGAGGGGAATCATCTGCGGGGCCCGACCCGGCCAGCGAATCCAGAGACCGATCGGGTCGCCGGCTCGTCCGAGAACTTGTAGGGCGCCATTCTGCGACCAGTAGCCCGAGCCTGCCTGGACTTCGCGCATGGGCCCGTCGCCGGTCGTATAACGCAGCCGCAATTGCGTCCCGATTCCCGTGGGGTTGCCCGACGGGCCGAGTAATCGCACGCGGAGCCCCGGCGTCGCGCCGACATTATGGAAGAGCCGGGTCGGGGCGGCGTTCTGGCTGACCGCGAGATCGAGCCGGCCGTCTCCGTCGTAATCCGCATACGCGGCACCACGCTGCTCGCCGTAGACAACCAGGCCGGAGCTCTGCCCCGCGACGGGCTCGAGCCCTCCTTCGCCATCTCCAAGCATCAGCAGGCTACGGCCGGCATCGAAGCGTGGCGTATCGATCTCGGTCGCGAAGAAATTTTGCGTGAGGAAGACGTCTTCATTTCCGTCGCCATTGAAATCGGCTATGCCCGCATAGAACGCCGGGGCCAGTTGTGCCGCGTCGGGAAGGGGGTGTGCCTCGAAGTGATCGCCGCGATTCAGAAACACCATGTGATCCAACGTCGTCACGCCGAGGCGTGCGGCTTCGGGAGCGGCCGGCCCCAGCACCCCATCGACGCCGGCATCGGCATACGCCGCGAACGTCCGCAGTCGCATGCTGGCGCCCGGAAATGCTTGCGTGAGCCGGTCGAACGTCAAGAGCGGGGCGATAGCGTGAATGCGCGGATCTTCCTGGGCAGGGAGGATGTCGGGGCGCCCCCCTCCGGTGAAGAAACCGACGAACAGGAACAACGGGCGCGTCTCAGTCGCGCGAGCGTCGGTATTTCGGCCCCAGCTCGTCGCAACGATATCGAGCCGGCCGTCGCCATCGAGATCGCCGGTGGCGAGTCCGTTCCAGCGACTGTACACGCGCGCCAGACCGGGAAACTGCGCCGGCGTAAATCGTCCGTGATCGTTCAGAAAAACCCGGATCGTGCCCCATTCGATCGCCAGGAGCAGATCAGGATCGCCGTCGCCGTCGATGTCGGAGAACAGCACCGCCGAGATCATGCCCAGCCCGGCAAACAGGGCCGTGTTCGCGCTGTCGAGCACGAGCTTCCCGTCCCGGTTGTGGTACAGGTGCGACGCCGGTGACAGCGGATAGCCGGCCGGATAGATCCTGCTGCCTACGAACAGATCGAGGGTGCCGTCGCCATCATAGTCAGCCAGCGCGAGGGGTCCCACGCTGGCGGTGTCGCCGCCGATCAACGGCGTCACCGCACCAGTCCGCGGTGAATACGCGACGACGCTCGCCATGGTGCGGGCTTCAGTCGTGTTCGCAGCTTCATAGGCGGCCACACCGGCGAGCGCGATCGATGCTCCCCGTCCGTCCGGCCAGCCGAGAATGGTGGTGAGATCGCCGCGGGCCGGCGGTGGATGCACGGCCGACGGCTGCAGTCGCGTGCCGGTGTTATGGAAAAATGCGATCCTACCGGTGCGTCCCGCGCCGACGATCAGGTCTTCCTTGCCGTCGCCATCGAGATCGACCCATGCGACGCCAGGACCGAGCTGGCTGAAGGAGTTCGGCAGCAGCGGCTGGCGCTGGTAGTCATCGAAGTACGGCTCGACGTGTTGGTGGCCGCCAAGTTGAGACGAGATGTCTTCGAAGAGCGCGTGCGTCGTACGTCGTGCGTCGTGCGTGCGCACTGAATGCTGCGCTTCGGCGGGCTCGGTGATCTCGTATTCCCGATTCGGCACCGCGCTGTCGATTACGCTGCGCCCGCCGTCGCGCCACTCGACTTCGATTCGGACATGCGCCGCGGCGCCGGTGGCGAACGTCAGGCTCGCGTCGGAGCTCGACAGGTACAGCCCGCCGGCCACCATCTCCCGTTGCTGCAACGGCGCAGGACCGTCCAGCACCCGCACGCGGCTACCGATGCCCGCGGTGTTCGGCGCGGCGCCGCGCAGGCGAAGAGCGATTCGTGGCGCCGTGGCATCGTTCCGGAGGACGGCCGCGGGCTGGCCGAGCCGGTTGATCACCACGTCGAGATCGCCGTCGCCATCCAGGTCCGCCAGCGCCATGCCGTGCGAGATGTCATCGCCGATATCGAAGTGCCACGCCTTGCTCGCGTCTTCGAACGTCAGGTCGCCGCGATTGCGGAACGCGACGTTCGGCAGATCGAGACGCGGGTATTCGAAGAACATGCGCCGCCAGTCGATTTGATGCAGCGTTCGGCGCAGCCGGTACTGCGTGTCGCCATCCATCACATCCCAGATGTGTCCGGTGCCGATGAGAATGTCTTCCCACCCGTCGAGATCCACGTCAAGGAAGACCGTAGACCAGGACCATCCCGAGCGGCCCACCCCTGCAAACCGGGCGACTTCGGCGAATGTCCCATCGCCGCGGTTCAACTGGAGCGTATTGCGCTGCATTTGCGGCCGGTCGGCCCCGATCCCCGGCTGCTTCACTACCGCTGTGTGCGTCGGGATCTGCGTCTTGAGGCGGCGCGTGTCGGCGCTCATCATGTCCACTTCGAACAGATCGGGATAGCCGTCGCGATTCACGTCCCCGACTGCGACCGCCATGCCGGAGTTGCTCGTCGCGCGCATGGCGTACCAGGGAATCAGTCGAAACCGCCCGTGGCCGTCATTGATCCAGCACTCGTCGGGATCTTCGAAATCGTTGGCGACATAGAGGTCGGGCGCGCCGTCGCCATTGAGATCGGCGAACACGGCCGCGAGTCCGAAGTCCTCACGCTCTTGCGCCAACGGCACCCCCCGGTCGTCCACGAAGCGGGGGTTGTGCGCCATGGGCTCGCGGACAAAGTGCCCGGCGCCATCGTTCAGGTAGAAGAAGTCCGGATCGGCACGCTGCTGGAGGCTGACCCCGCCCAGGTCTTCACGATCCACCACCCTGTAGTCGCGGCGGTACTGCTCTTTCACCTCGTAGTGACTCGGTCCGAGCTGCCGGGTGACGTTGCTGAACGCCCGCTCCTGGGGCGACATCCGGTCGAGCGTCGTGTAGGCCTTGTTGTTGGCTAGGTACAGATCGAGATCGCCATCGCCATCCACGTCGGTGACCGCAATCGTCATACTGCCCGCCCGGTCCGTGAGGCCCGCGGTCTGCTCCGTGAAATGGCCCTTTCCGTCGTTCACGAACAACGCGTTCGGCCCGCCGAGGGAGACGAGCAGGAGATCCTGGTCGCCGTCGCCGTCGACGTCGGCAAAGGCGCATCCTGTCGCATAGCGGCCCGGCGCCGCGACGCGGGCACTCACCGTGACGTCTTCGAACCGCCAGTCGCCGAGATTGCGATACAGCGCGCTCGGACCTTCCGTGCGGGCCAGGAAGACATCAGGACGGCCATCGCCATCCACATCGGCGAGACACACGCCGGCGCCTTGCGCGAGCTGGCGATTGTGCACGAGCAGGGAATCGCTGACGGTGTTGGTGAACGCGATGCCGGTCTGCGACGGACCGAGCAGCGTGAATCCGGGGGTGAGCCCGGTGCGGGGGACGTCGAGTGCGCGCCACCGGTAACCCGTCTCGTCATGCCAGGGGGTGGCGATTGAGGAAGAGTTACGATTACATGCCGCGACCAGTACGATAAGAAAGAAAGAGACTACGTCCCCGCTCATGATGTTCCCACCCTGAAGGGTGGGCCCCATCGACGTCGCGACGGCTCTCAACTCCGGACGAGCCCCTGTACGAGGGCCGTCGTTCGCTCCGAGGCGCCCCGTCCGTCCGCTACCACCTGTTTCGCCGCGTTCCCGGCGTTGCGGCGGGCATCCGGATCGTGGTGCCACACCAGCCACTGTGAGTGCAGCGGATGGCGGGCATCACCGGGCAGCGCGACGGCGCCTCCCTGCTCGAGTAACAGCGCAGCGTCCCGGCTCATGCGCCAGTGGGGGCCGAAGGCGATCGGCACGCCGAACACGGCCGGCTCGAGCACCGAGTGCAACCCGGCCCGATGGAAGCCGCCGCCAACGAACGCGGCGTCGCCGAGGGAATAGAGATCGGCGAGAATCCCGACGCGATCGACGACGATCACCGGACCCGCCTTGGCATGCTCCAGTTGCGACAGTCGCACGGGTCGCGGCAGCTTGAGATGGCGTAACCGCTCCGCGATGGCGGCGAGGTGATCCGGGTTGGGCTCGTGCGGGGCGAGCAGCAGTCGCGCGGTCGGCAGCTGATGCAGCAGATCCGCGAACGCCGGCAACAGCGCCGCTTCGTCGGAGGGCCACGTGGAGCCCGCCACGATCGTAAACGTCTCAGGGGACGTCGCCGCCAGGCGCGCCAGCGGCTCGCGCGTCCGGTCCAGCCGCGCCGCGCGCTCCGCCACGCTGTCGTAGCGCGTGTCGCCGGTGACGGCGATCGCGTCCGCGCGAGCCCCGAGCAGCTCGAGGCGCTCGCCGTCCTCCTCACTGATCGTGCCGACGCGGTCGAGCGCCCGGTAGGCCGGCGCCGACCACTGCCGCGTCGGCCAGCGCAGCCGGGAGCTGTGCGGCGCCACCGTCGCGGAAATCAGGCCCAGCTTCACGCCGCGCCGGGCGGCGGCCAGCGTCAGCTCCGGCCACACGTCCAGCTTGCTGAAGACGAGCGCGTTGGGCTGCAGCGCGTCGAGCACGGCCGCGACCTCCGAGGGACGATCGAGCGGCAGGTAATCGGCGACGTCCACCGGCAGATTCTTCGCGAGGCGTTCGGCGGACGGAGAGAAAAACGTGAACGCGAGCTGCCAGTCGGGGTGCTCGGCGCGCAGCGTCTCGAGCACGGGCTTCGCCTGCAGCCCCTCGCCGACGGAGGGAGCATGCATCCACACCAGGGGGCGGCGCGTGTCGCGCTGCGCCGCGGCCCATGCCGCAAGACGGGCGGCCAAACCGCGCCGCCCGTCCAATCCCCGTGCCATCTTCTTGTCAAAGCGCGCGACCAGCGGGGCCGCCCGCGTAGCCATATGGACGCTCAGCCGGTACAGGAACGAGGGACGACTCACTTGGACGAGCGCGTGCGCACGGCGTACACCGAGTCCAGCAAGTGGCGCATGGGATCGGGGGTGTAGGGGGCACCCTCGAGCAGGCCACCCTCGATATAAAAGGAAGGGGTGGCGTGGGCGCCGGAGCGGGCGGCGCGCTGCGCGTCGAGCTCCACTTCCTGGCGCGCGCTTCCCTCGTTGAGGCACGCGAGCAGCTTCGCCTTGTCCGTCCCGGCCCGCTGCGCCAGGGCGATCAGGGTCGCGCGCGGCTGGGCGAGCTTGGCCCAGTCGTCCTGCTGCTGATAGAGGGCGTCATGCATAGGCCAAAACCGCCCCTGCCGGCCGGCGCACATGGCGACCTCCGCCGCCGCCGCCGCATTGGGGTGGATGCTCGTGAGCGGAAGGTTGATGAAGACCCACCGCACTTTTCCGGTCTGGATGTACTCCCGTTCCAGGGTGGGCAGGACCGTCACCGCGAACAAGCGGCAGGCGGGACACTGGAAGTCCGCCATCTCGTAAACCGTGACCGGGGCATCGGGACGCCCCTTGGAGCGCCGCGCGAGGGGGTC
>WNFY01008517.1_pt1 | contig 12166 bp, 7 predicted proteins | sample 5400091 | NCBI WGS metagenome assembly WNFY01 (sample SAMN13153364, study PRJNA577476) | soil metagenome | isolation source: 60 cm soil or saprolite under grassland replicate 1 | place: USA:California | collected 2016-06-15 | reverse complement strand
GGATTGTTATTCTCCACGTCATCGCACGGACCGCACTCAGTACCCTGACAATGGGACATGTGCGTGTAAGTGAAAGAGCGAGTTGGACCATCGCCGCGCGTCTCGGTAAATACATCAATGTTTCCGGCCGGAGTGATCGCCGAAACCGCGCCGATGCCAGGATTTTTCTCATTGATAATAGCACCATGCGGCCCGTCGTTTTGATATTCATAGCGGATTGTGCGCATTGGCCCGTTGTAACGCACATCATTGATGCAGCGCTGCAGGACCGGATACATCTTATGACTCGTCGGACTCTCCGTCACATTGTCAGTGCGATACTCGTAACTCGTGGACGTGCCATCGCTATAGCTGACTCCGGTCAACATCTTTTTCCACGGGCGCCCTTGGGCTCCGGGATCACATGCCGTGTAAGTGTAATTGACCCAGTCAGTGCGATTTCCTGTGGGATGTGTTGAAGAGCCTGGGGAGCCATCGACATCATACGCCTCGACCCAAGTCAGCAATTGAGTTCCATCCTGGTCCTGATCACCGTAGATGAACCACAAGCATCTGCCGCCGGGCTCCGTAACCTTTACCCGTTGACCCGCTCCATCGTACGCGATCCTCGTCCTTTGGCCGTAGGGATCGTATATGTCCGTTGCGTGACCAGCTGAGAAGACTACTTGCCCTCCATCGGCGAGCCGCCATACGCCGCCATTCGGGTGTGAACCCTGTACCCCGTCGTCCCAACCCTCGGAGACGCCAACCGGCGCTCCACAGTAGAAATCTTGAACACTGCCGTGAGGCGAAACCACCCTGGTACCCTGCCCCCACAGAAGCCACGCATACTCATGCGACCAACCAGGGCCTAGTCCGATGGCAGTCAAAGCGTAATATTGCTGGCGGCTGTTGTAATAACGCGTCATTTTCAGCGGATATTTGCCGATAGAACCTGGCACGACGATGTCGTCGATCGCACGATGTGCGCTGTGTGTCAGCGGATCATAAGAGCAGCCAGTGGCCACGTTGCCATTGAAAATTCCTGTCACCCCAATTGGCCCTTCGTAATTACCGCCGGTCTCAGGCTGGTCTGGAGCAAAAGGTCCTTGAGCTGGGATATAGTTCGGATCGGCCGGAACATCCTGGTTGTTAGGGTCGTCAACGCTATCGGTAATTGGGTCGCCCGACTCGAGGGTCATTGCGGTGGTGGGATCGCCAGGCAGGCCGGCCTGCGCAAGGAGTTGCTTACCAGGGATTGCCGTAAGCAGGATCGCGCTGACCGCCAGAAAGAGAGAACAGAATCTAAATTGCATAAAAGAAGCGCGGATTAATTACAGAGAATCCTTGCCGCGCAAGCGAAGAAGCCAATGCTGTGCCAAAAATAGAATGTTGTGCAAGAAATGTTATAAGCCTCGCTCTGCTAATTAGTTAACAGGATGAAGTGAGGTCCCCAAATTTGTGCCGCGAATGGCGGACCATAAGGTATTCCGACGGTCGTAAGATTTTCCGGCGATTCGGTAGCAGACTGTCTTAGCGACGGGAAAGCGTTTCACCCGTGCCCACCGCGCAACGCGCCATGAATAGAGTGGCCTGAGACTGTTTGCCCTGCCGTCACAGATAAAGCTTTCGTATTTTTTCCAAAAGATTTTGATGAACGACAGGTCGAGTTCGTCATTGCACGCTTAAGCGTCTGACATGACGCTTTCCAAGTTTCTGAATAATGAATCCAGACAAGCTTTTTGATTATCTTGAGGACAGGCTGCCCGCAGCAGAGCGCGCCGCGCTGGAGGAGCGACTGATGTTGGACAAGCAATTGCAACGCGAGCTGGCGGTGGCCCGACAGATTCATGCGGGAATGCGCGGCGATTCGCGCGAAGTCCTGTTGGCACCACGGCCCGATGTGACGGAGCAAGGCCGTAAGATGGCGCTTCGCGTAGGCGCGGCGTTCATCGTTCTCATGGCTGTCAACGTTGCGATCGGTCTTTGGTTAATCGCGAGACACGAAACAAAGAACCCGAATCGGGCGTTGCTTGAAAAGCAAATGCGAGACCAGATCGCGAATTCTTTGGGGCACGTAGCGGCGACGTTCACGCCTGCGCTGCTCGGTGTGGGTGAAATTACGGTTCCAGCGCCAGTGGGGAGACTGGAGATAGTTGCCGATCAAGTAGTCACAATTGCCTCGCGACTCGGCGGTTCCGCTGCAAAAGGTCTTCCGGACCAGGGCCGGCTCAGCGTTCTTGTCGATGTTCCGTCAAATCGCGAGGCGGAATTTCGCGCGGCGATTTCGTTGATTGCCGGAGTGACAGAGACGCCAGCGAATCCGGTTACAGCGCGGTCCCCGGGGTCATCCGCCTTCGCCGAGGCTAGGGCGGACAAGACGACCCCGGCCACAGCAGAGAAGAAGAGTTTCGTTGTCCAAATTGTGGAGAAAATAGAAAGGTCTGATTGACCGTTTCGGACGTCAGCTTGTCATTCTGAGCGAAGCGAAGAATCTCAGATTATTTCTCTGTTCCCAGTCACGAAGCCAATAGTCAGAGATGTTTCGCTTCGCTCAACATGACAAATAGAACGTCAAAGTGATCTCATGATCGCGATCACATTCGCCTTGCCAGCGGAAAGCGCAGAATTCTTGCGCTGTTTGCGCGACAAATCTCGTGCTGATCGCGACGGCATTGGGATAATTCGAGGCAAGATTGACGATCGGACAATTGAAGTTCTTCATACCGGCGTTGGAGAAAGGGTCTGCCGACAGCGCGTTGGAAAATTTCTGTCCGCCACAGGACGGATTCGCCGGGGCGATCATGATCAGCATTTCAACTATTTGATCAGTGCCGGCTTTGCAGGAGCGCTCAACGATCAACTGCAACTTGGCGATCTGTTGGTCGCGAAAAATTTCTCGACGCTTCGATTGGAGGAAAATTTCTCCCTTTCAACCCTGCCGATTCATATTGCTGATCTTCTAACCGTACCTGCGTTAATCGATTCCAGTGAGGAACGAAACAAACTTGCGCTCACATCGGGAGCAGTGGCAGTGGACATGGAGACGGAATTCATCGCGCGCGCCTGCGCCGCTCAAGCGATTCCGGTGCTTTCACTTCGTGTAATCAGCGACACACCGAAGGAACTTTTCCCAGCTCCAACGGATGTCCTTTTCGACATCGAACGACAGCAAACACATGTGCTGAAACTAGCGATGCACTTTTTTGCGCATCCACATCACATCCCACGTCTGGTTCAGTTCGCTCGAAGGAGTGAGTGCACATGCCGTGATGGTAAGCCGTTACAACGGCTGGTGGTCGTTCTTGGAAACATCACCGGCCTGAACGCCGGTGTTAATCAAAATGAAGTCGACGAAGCACGCGGCATCACTGTGCCGGCTCGATGTGAACGAGCACGTCGGCAATGCGCGAGTCGCTGTGCTGGATTGCGTTTTTCACTCGATGCGCAATGTCATGGCCTTCGTGGACAGAGATCTTACCATCCACCCCAACGTGAAGATCGACGTAAAAATCCAAACCCATTTTGCGAGCTCGGCATTTTTCAATTTCGATCACGCCGGGGACTCTGCTGGCAACTGAGCTAACGGACGTCACGATTTTTCGCGGCGCGGTGTCCATGATTTCGTAAAACGCGGGACGCAAGAGTCTGATGCCATTTGCCGCGATGACCACACAGGCGAAAATAGCAGCCCAATCATCGGCGCTCTGCCAGCGCTTACCACCAACCAAAGCGACTGAAATCCCAATGAATGCAGCGGCGGACGTCAGCGCGTCGCTGCGATGATGCCAGGCATCGGTTTGCACTGCGGTACTCTCCACGTCGCGTCCGATCCGGTTGGCGTAACGAAACAACATTTCTTTTGTCACAATCACTACGATCAATATCCCGAGCGTGTACGGCGCTGGCGCGTGATGCGGTAGGAAAATTTCGCGCACACTTTGAATGGCAAGGCCCACTGCAGCGGCCAGGACTCCAACTGAAACAATCGCGGCCGCAAGCGGCTCTGCTTTCCCGTGGCCATAGGGATGAGAAGCATCAGGCGGACGGGCCGCAACTTTCAGCCCGCTCCAGATGACAAACGACCCCGCGACGTCGAGCCCGGATTCAATACCATCGGCGATGAGGACATAGGCGTGACCGAACACGCCGCCGAGAATCTTAGCGACCGCGAATATCGAATTCACGATCATGCCGAAAAGCGCAACTCGCGCACTCGTCCGCCAGGCAGACGAAGTCATCCCGCCAGGTGGCCGGCGCGTTTGCAGATTGTCTGCGGAGACATGAGGATTCTGGGCCGAGGACATCATGGAAACTATAACTGCAGCCGTGTACAAAACGCACGGAAATCCAGCGGACGTGTTACACGTCGAATCACAACCATGGCCGACGCCAAGCGCTGGCGAAGTTATCGTGAAAATGCGCGCAGCGCCGATCAATCCGGCCGATTTGAATCAGATCGAAGGAAAATATCCGGTGCGAGCGCAGCTGCCGGCAACGCCCGGCTTCGAAGGCGCAGGAATCGTTGCCGAGGTGGACCGTGATGTCACCAATGTCGCAGTGGGCGCATTAGTGATTTTGCCGCACAACATTGGCACATGGCGCGACGCCGTTGCGGTAAAAGCCGATGAATTGGTTGTCGTTCCCCCTGGGATCAAGCCTGTGCATGCAGCGATGTTGAAAATCAATCCGATGACGGCGTGGCGTTTGCTGCACGATTATGTCGACCTTGCACGCGGCGATTGGCTTATTCAGAACGCCGCGAATTCGGCTGCAGGGCGCGCGGTCATTCAAATCGCGCACGAACTGGGTTACAAAACCGTAAACGTCGTGCGACGCTCGGAATTAATCAGCGAACTGCGGGCAGAGGACGGCGATGTTGTCCTGGTCGATAGCGAAAATCTTCGCCACGAAGTGAAAGACGCGATTGGCGGCCTGCCGATTAGCCTGGGATTGAACGCAGTCGGTGGCGAAAGCGCGTTACGTCTGGCAAATTGCCTTGCACCCGAGTCAACGCTGGTGACTTACGGAGCGATGAGTTTGCAGCCGCTGAAAATCCCTAATGGCCTGCTCATTTTCAAAGACGTCCGCTTTCGCGGCATTTGGATTAACAAATGGTACGACAACGCGACGCCGGCTCAACGAATGGAAGCGTTTCAACATTTGTTCGAGATGGCGCAACGCGGTCTGCTACAAACGAAAGTGGAGAAAGCCTATCCGTTAAGTGAGGCGAAAACGGCGGTTGCGCACGCAGCGCGCGGCCAGCGGAGCGGCAAGATCATTTTCGAGTTTGCGGCGTAGCCATAGGTGTGTAGCCTCGGAAATGGTGCGTTCCTTTTCCCCTCGCGTACTTTTACTCATTGGACTAGCCAGTAGTCTCACCTTACGTCACGTCGAATGCGCAACGGTCCCCGAACCGGGTGATTTGCGCGCCGCCGGGAAAGTGGAGTTTCCGATATCGTGCACGCCTGCCGTCCAATCTGAATTCTCCCGCGGTGTGGCGTTGCTGCATTCATTTTTCTACGAAGAGGCGCGACGTGTTTTCACCTCTGTCGCCGAGCGCGACCCCAAATGCGCGATGGCTCAGTGGGGAATCGCCATGACATGGTGGCATCCGATTTGGACGCCGCCGAGGCCTGACGAGATGAGCGCCGGCAAAGCGGCTATTGAAAAGGCAATGGCATTGAACGCCGGAACGGATCGAGAACGAGGATTCATCACGGCACTCAATGTTTATTACAATACGCGGGAGAGTTCGAACGCAGGCGCGATTGGACAATCGTGTCATGGACCAGTTGGACCCCGCGATCGTGTGGTCGCTTACGAAAAAGCGATGCATCAGCTGCGCGACAAGTATCCGGACGATTTCGAAGTCCAAGCTTTCTACGCCTTCGCGGTCCTGGCTGCAGGTTATGCCATGCCTAATGACACGACTTTATCGAAACAGCTCGAGGCAGCCGCCCTCCTTGAAAAGCTGTGGAAACAAAACCCAAATCATCCCGGTGTCGTTCATTACCTGATCCATTGCTATGATTATCCCGCGCTCGCCCAACGCGGATTAGCCGCCGCGCAGAGTTATGCTTCCATCGCGCCATGGGTACCTCATGCGCTGCACATGCCGTCGCACATCTTCACGCGTTTGGGCATGTGGGATGAATCGATCGCTGCGAACGGAGCTTCAGCCGAGGCGTCGCGCGCGTATGCGGCCATGCGTCATCGCGATGCCACCGAAGCCGAGGAGTTACACGCGCTCGACTATATGGTCTATTCGTATTTGCAGGAGGCTCGGGACACTGAGGCGAAGAAGATTGTCGATCTTGCTGCCAAAGTGCGTAAGACAAATCCCGAGTTGGAATTCAGCGCGGCCTACGCTTTGGCAGCCATTCCGACACGTTACGCATTCGAGCGGAACGATTGGGCATCGGCGGCAACATTGACTGTTCCAAACCTCCCACACTGGTCCTCGTTCCCATTCATGGAAGCCTTGATCGAATACGGCCACGCGCTCGGACGCGCGCACACAGGCGACCTCGACGGTGCGCGGAAAGCGATCGCGCGAATGCAGCAACTACGCGATGCGACGAAGGATCCCAAGTTCGACTATTTTAAGAACCATCTGGATCTGCAGATGCAAGCGGCTTCCGCCTGGGTGGCCGCAAGCGAAGGCAAAAAAAACGAAGCGATTGAGATGCTACGTCGCGCTGCGGACGCCGAGGACATTCTGGGCAAGCATCCGGTTTCCCCCGGTGCATTTGTTCCGATTCGCGAACAACTTGGCAGTCTCCTGCTCGAAGTGGGTCAAGCAAAACAAGCACAACAGGAATTTGAAGCTGCGCTCAAAATCTATCCGGGACGATTCAGAGGCTTATATGGAGCGGCGCGAGCCGCCGAGCAAAACGGCGACAAGGAAAGCGCAAGCCGTTATTACGCGAAGCTGGCGGCACAAACCACAAAAGCTGCCAGCTCACGAGATGAATTGAATCACGTCCGCGAATTCCTCACCGCCGAAGCTAAAGCGACGGATCCGAAGAACGTCAGCGGTCGCGAGTAGCAAACGCTGGGCGCGTCTTGCGTGCAAAACGATCAAGCTAGCCGCACGGCGCTGTTGATTGCTGCGAGCCTGGTTCTTCTGCATCGCAGCCCACAATACTCCGGCCTGGTCTCGAGGAACGCAGCAGACTTTTGTGCTCAGATACTTGACACGCATTCGGCACGAACGCGTTTGTTCTTGAAGATCGTACGACAGGACTGGTTTCGGCCGATCGCGAAGTTGACCGAGCGCATCACGATCCCGGGAATCTTGCTGCATTATGCCTTGCGAAAGAAATGTATCGCCAGCCTTGTGCGGTCAGCACTTGTCAATGGAGCCACACAGGCCGTCATAATTGGCGCTGGTTTCGATCCGCTCAGTTTCGAGTTACATCAGGAATTTCCAGGTGTGCACTTTTGGGAAATAGATCATCCGGCAACACAGAGTTACAAAATGCGCACCTTTTCTAAAATCGACGCCGAACGATTGCATTTTGTCGCGATGGATTTGAGCGCCACTGCCTTCGATAGCGAAGCACTGATCAAGAATAGTTTTGATTCGACTGAACGCGCGGTCTGGATTGCCGAAGGTCTCTTAATGTATCTGACGCCGGAGCGGGTTTCTTCACTAATGAGAACGTTGAAAAGTCTGAGCGCACCCGGTAGCCGGTTTGTATTCACGTTCATGGAAAAACAAAGCGACGGCCGGATTCGTTTCGATTCACAAAGTAAATTGGTTGATTGGTGGTTGTGTAGACGCGGCGAACCTTTCCTTTGGGGGACTACACGAAGTGAACTTGTCGACCTCGTGCGTCCCTGGCGTGTGGTTCGATTTTTCGATCATGATGATTTGCGCGAGCTGACATCTGGATTGGCCGACGAACCTCTCGCGAAAGGAGAGGTAATTTGCCTGGCTGAGGCTTAGCCGCACTGATTATACTTTCGCGTGCTTACCCGCCGTGAATTCATACGCACGACGGCGCTCTTCGCGCTTGCGCCACGGATATTAGCGGAATCCGAGCGAGAGATTTGGGTAAATGACGTCCATTCACAGCTCAATCGGATCCGCGTTCGCGAGCTTCTGACGCCGCGTACCCGGGACGAACTCGCAGAGATTGTGCGTTCGGCGTCGCGAAAAGGCTTGCCCATCTCCGTTTCGGGATGTCGGCATTCGATGGGCGGCCAGCAATTCGCCACGGACAGCATTTGCATCGATACGCGTTCACTCGATCACGTAATCTCTTTCGATCACGACCATGGTTTGGTCGAAGCGGAAGCGGGCATCCAATGGCCCAAATTGATTCACACTTATCTGGACGCCCAGGCGAATAGCGCAAAACAATGGGGTATCGCGCAAAAACAAACCGGCGCGGACACATTTACGCTTGGGGGGAGTCTCTCCTCGAACGTGCATGGACGCGGGTTAACGATGAAGCCGCTTATTTCCAACGTTGAATCGTTCAACCTGATTAACGCTGACGGGAAATCGATTCGCTGTTCACGCGACGCAAACAACGAATTGTTCCGACTCGCGATCGGTGGTTACGGGCTGTTTGGGTTAATCGAGAGCGTAACGCTTCGTCTTGTTCCCCGGCAAAAACTGCGACGTGTAGTCGAGATAATTCGAGCGAGTGATCTGCCCAGGCGGTTTGAAGAGCGAATCGCGCAAAATTTTCTTTATGGCGACTTTCAGTTTTCAGTCGACGAAAAATCGACGGACTTTCTTCAACGCGGCGTGTTTTCTTGTTACCAGCCGATCGACGAACGCGAACCGATCGTCGCTAAGAAGGAGCTACGCGACGACGATTGGCTGGAGCTGCTGCGGTTGGCTTACACGGACCGCGGGAAAGCTTTCAAGCGTTATAGCGATTACTATTTATCGACAAACGGACAGACTTATTGGTCCGACACGAATCAACTTGGCGCCTATCTGCCAAATTATGCGCAGAAGATCCGGGATCAGATCGGCGGAGATGAATCGAGCCTCATCATCACTGAGATTTACGTGCCGCGAGGAGACCTTCCTGACTTTTTAGCGCAAGCGGCAGAGCTCCTGCGCTCGAATCGCACAATCGTCATCTATGGTACAGTCCGGTTAATCGAAAAAGATAATGAGAGCTTTTTGGCTTGGGCCAAAGAACCTTACGCGTGCATCATCTTTAATTTGCTCACGTTCCACACATCGGACGGCATTGAAGCGTCCGCGCGCTCCTTTCGCGGCTTGATTGATTTGGCGATAGCCCGCGGCGGAAGCTATTATCTGACTTACCATAAATTCGCAAAATCAGAGCAGGTCATGGCGTGCTACCCTCAGTTCAAACAATTTCTGGACCTCAAAAGAAAGTACGATCCGACTGAGCGCTTTCAGAGTGATTGGTATCGCCATTATCGGAAGCTTTTCGCGAGCTCGTGAATTCTCTGTCATGTTGAGCGAAGCGAAACATCTCTGAATATTTCGGTTAGTTTCGCTTCTAGTTACGAACTGAGATTCTTCGCTTCGCTCAGAATGACATACTAGAATGGCTTTTTATGCAGCTGTTCGCCATCATTGCTTTGGTTCTGATTCTGACGCACGTCGTCACTGAACTGTGGCTGAGCAGACTGAACCAGCGTCTCGTGCGCAAGCGCGCGAATGAAGTGCCGCCTGTGTTTCGCGGAATCATCGACGCGGCGATGTATCGCCGTTCGGTTGATTACACACTGGCTAAGAGCCGCTTTGGAGACATCGCCAACGTGTTCGATACCATTGTGCTCATCGCAGTACTTTTTAGCGGCCTGTTGCCATGGGCGTTTGGAAGATTCAGCGTGAGCCTCGGCACGTCGATCCTGGCCATGGCTGGATTTCTATTTCTTACAGGCATCGCGTTGAGCATCCCGGGATTGCCTTTCGCCTGGTACGCGCAATTCAAAATCGAAGAGCGATTCGGCTTCAACACCACAGGCATGAAGACGTGGGTCGCCGATCGCATCAAAGGATTACTCCTCGCATTGCTGCTCGGCTATCCGTTGCTCGTACTGGTGTTGAAACTGATCGAGTGGACTGGCACAAACTGGTGGATTTGGGCGGCGGCGGTTGTCATCGCCTTCGAATTGCTTCTGCTGCTGATCGCGCCGGCCATCATCATGCCGCTTTTCAACAAGTTCACGCCACTACCCGAAGGAGAATTGCGCCAACGCCTTTTTGCACTCGCGCAGCGTACCCATTTTCCCACGCGCAGCATCGAAGTGATGGACGGGAGTAAACGCTCGCGCCACTCCAACGCCTTCTTTACCGGCCTTGGACGTTTTAGAAAAATCGTGGTGTTCGACACACTGATCGCACAGCTCACCGAGCCGGAGCTGGAATCCGTACTCGCGCATGAAATTGGCCATTACAAAAAACGCCACGTAATCAAGATGCTGAGCGTTTCCATGGCGGGTGTCGTCGTGGCGTTCGCGGCAACAGCCTGGCTGGCACGCCAGCAGTGGTTTTATCGCGCGTTTGGTTTCGCGTATCAGGGAGGCTTTGCCGCCGCACATTTCGTTCCCGCCATATTGCTGTTCGCGATGCTGGGTGGGACAATCAGTTTTTGGTTTTCGCCGCTGCTTCACGTCTGGTCGCGCCGTTTCGAATACGAGGCGGACGCATTTGCCCGTGTCGCAATGGGAGAGACGCAGTCGCTGATTCAAGCGCTCCGCAAACTGACCAAAAACAACCTGAGCAATCTCACGCCACACCCGCTCTACAGCAGCTTTTATTACTCGCACCCGACTTTGCTGGAACGGGAACGCGCTCTGGGAATAGCAGCGTAGCACAAGCGGAAACAAGCGTGCTTCGCTCGCGACCAAATAAAGAGCATCGGCGCTTGCGGTGAAAGGTACCCACAAAGGTGGAACGCGTTGTCCTCAACGCGTTGGTAAATAAATGCGCCTTGGACGCCAACACTCTCTCTCCGTGGGAAATCACTTCTGTATCACCTTGCGCCTTCGGCGATCGGTTCTAGCATCGTCTTCGGAGAAGCCGATCCACCTTCGCAAGCGTTCGAAAAATGTCGAGAGTCATTGTTGTTGGGGCGGGAATTAATGGTGTCACCGCTGCAATCGAATTAAAGAAACGCGGGCACCATGCGATTCTGATCGATCCGGGACCGTTACCGCATCCGCTGGCGGCATCCACCGACATCAGCAAAGCGGTTCGCGCAGCTTATGGCGCGGATGAAGACTACACAGAGCTGGCAGAACGCTCGATCAAACTGTGGCGCAAATGGAATGAAGAATTTGGAATTGAACTGTATCACGAGACTGGCGTGATGTTCGTGCGCCGTCGGAAGATGAAGCCGGGCGATTTCGAATACGAAAGTTTCAAAACACTACAACAGCGCGGACACAAGGTTGAGCGTATGAATTCAGCGCAACTGTGCAGGCGCTTTCCAGCCTGGAATCCTGAATTGTTCCGGGATGGTGTTCTTGAGTTCGAAGCGGGTTATGCGGAAAGCGGGCGCGCAGTCGCGACGTTACTTCAACGTGCAGCGTCTATTGGCGTCGAGTTACGCAGCAGTAGCCGTTTCGCCCATTTGGATGAACGTGATCACCGCATTGAGGGAATTATCCTCGACAGCGGAGAGCGCATCGCGGCCGATTGCATTGTGATAGCAGTCGGCGCGTGGACGCCGTATCTGCTGCCGTTTACAAAAAAATTCTTCCGCGCCAGTGGCCAGCCGGTGTTTCACTTGAAACCTCCGCGACCTGATCTCTTTGCATCTGAGCGTTTCCCCGTATTTGGTGCGGACATTACGACCACGGGATATTACGGATTTCCTCTTAATCGTGATGGCATCGTGAAGATCGCAAACCACGGGCCCGGACGCGAGATGTCTCCCGAATCTCCCCAACGCGCAGTCACTTCCAAGGAAGAAGAAAATCTCCGCAAGTTTTTGTCATGGGCCTTGCCCGAGCTCGCCGAGGCGCCAATTGTTTATACCCGCGTGTGCATGTACTGCGATACCCACGATGGAAATTTTTGGATCGCGCCCGATCCGGAACGTGAAGGAGTGGTGATCGCCGCCGGTGATTGTGGACATGGATTTAAGTTTGCGCCGGTGCTCGGCGAAATTATTGCGGATGCCGTCGAGCAGAAATCCAATCCGATTCTGGAAAAATTTTCCTGGCGACCGGCAAT
>WNFY01006028.1_pt1 | contig 12169 bp, 8 predicted proteins | sample 5400091 | NCBI WGS metagenome assembly WNFY01 (sample SAMN13153364, study PRJNA577476) | soil metagenome | isolation source: 60 cm soil or saprolite under grassland replicate 1 | place: USA:California | collected 2016-06-15 | reverse complement strand
CTTGCCTATCGTGCTTGGTGCAGCTGGCGCAGGAAGCAGGGTCGTTGCCGCTGTGCCCCGGCTGATCACGGCATCAGTCGTGGGGGGAAGGATGCCGGTCTCGATCTCAGTCGCTGCGGACGCAGAGCTAAGTCGCGCTGTACCCGCTTCGCTGCTAACAGACATCGAATCGCTGACGAGCGCTGTACCGTCCGCGCGACAGAACACGAGCGCGTCATCAGTCTCAACGCGATTACATGTCGGGCAGCGTTTCATATTTGGGAGTGGTGTGACTTGTCGCAGCTTTTCTTGTCCGGCGTTCACGCTGTCGTTCAGTTTGGAAAGCTTTTCTAACCAGAAAGCTCGCCGTAGGACACTACTTCACTACCTCCGTTCCTTTGTTCACCACGAAAACTAGGTCCTTCGCGTCTCACCCCAAAGCGAGTATGGCAGTCTCTGGGACTGATTCACTGTGTTCTTCCGGAATGAGTAGCTCGGTTGCATCAATCCTGAGCCACGCAAGGGCTGCAACCGCCAGCGTGCATGCAACTGGGATTAGTGCCAAGTCATAACTGCCGAACCATTTGTGCCTTGTGTTTAGTGTTGTTGACCCAGCTGCATCAAAGCACAGTGTCATGACAATCCATGCTCAGCTGGTATTTGCGACATCGGCCCTTCAGGTTGAACAAGCAGCGTTTCTATTGGAACACCACTCTTGTATTTCTCAAGCAACTCGTCCGGATCGATTTCCACGCCGATGGGATTTGCAGCGAAGGCATCGCTATGCATGAAAGTGTGGGCCTCTTCTGCATTCGCGCAGCAATCAACCTGAAACTCCATCCGATTCCCGTCGGGATCCTGGTAATACACGGAAAGTGTTAGGCCATGATGAACGCGCCAGTAAGGCGTGATGTCGAGTTGCTTAAGACGCTCGTAGGTCTCGAGTAGTTCTCCGAGATTCTCATAGGTGTAGCCGACATGGTTAACACCAACCTTGGCGATGGCCTCAGTCTCGACACCATTAGGACTAAGCACAGCCATGTTGGCAAAGGCAAAACGGTGATGCTCGTTATCATAGGTGAGAAACGCCAGCGCAGGATTTTGGTACTGCACTTTCGCTTCGAAGACTGCTTTGTACCAGGTGATCATTTCATCGAAGCGTCTCGTCATGTAAACCACGTGGGCCAGTTTTGTGGGGGATGCCATAGTGTCTTCTCCTTTGGTTTGGTTTTTTCCCAACTCGATCTCATTCTCACCGGGCTTCAGCCTGGTGTCTAAAGAGCTCAAAAGGTCCAGGGAACCGTTTTGACGGTCTAATCTGCCCGTCCTTCGTCACGGAATAATAAGGAGTGATTAGATTGCCGCCTGGTCGGAACTCAAAAAGTCGGACTGGCGCGCTCGCCTCGAAACCAGTTCCGCTCTTCACAGTAACTGCCATCAATCTCCCGTCCGGCGCGTGATAGAACAATTCATTGCCTGCCCAGCGTGGTCCGTTTCCTCCGGCTGTCGAGATCTGACGTTTGCCGCCGCCTGCCGGGAAGCTTTGAACGTAGACCTCATAGCGACCCGATTCATCCGTTGTATACGCTACCCACTGTCCATCGGGAGAGAGTACTGCCGCAGCTTCGTTCGCGTCGGTCTGAAGAAGTGGAAAGGGTTTATGATCGCTGCCCTGGCTCCCAACAGGCAAAACCCAGATGTCGAATTTCGTCTTCGGGTTAACTTCACGATAAATGATGTAGCGGCCATCGCGTGACCAGTCAGTTGGGAATTTGTAATAGTCTGACTTGAGCAACAGTGACTCTTGCCCGGCGCCGCTGGCAGCCTTTTGGTAGAGCTGATAGATCCCCTCCAGGTTTGAGGCCCACACGATTCGGCTGCCGTCGGGAGACCAAATTGGGAAGTCGTCATTCGCTGAATTGAACGTAAAGCGCGTTGGATTTTTTCCAGTCGCATCCGATAGCCACAGATCATTGTTACCTGTTTGAGCCTCGCCACGCGAAACTACGAAGTGTTGTTCATCGGGCGCAAGGCTTGCTGCGGTAACCCTGGTTAGATCATCCAGTGAGCCAAGCTTTTTGCCTGCTCGATCCACCCAGATCAATTCATTACGCACGCGATTGGGTAGCGGGTCGAAGACCAGGACGCTGTCAGAGACGGAAAAGTTACGGTGACGTGAGGTAACTATGCTGCCCAAGAGGGTTCCGACTTGTGCTGACACGAGAAACGACTCGCCGGTTAGTTGCAGTTGTCCGGGATCGAAAGCCTGGGCCATCAATGTCCCTTCGCGACCGAAAAACAGATAGCCACCATTGCCGTCCCTCGGTGCATAGACAGCATTTGAGTCGTCGGGGAGCAAGCGCTTATTGGTCTTGCCATCAAGCGAACCGAGGTAAATTCCCCGAGTGTCCTTCTGCGGGCCGAACTTGGAATAGAGAAAGTGTTGGCCATCGGGCAGAAAGGAGGGATCTGTAAAATCAGTTTCCTGGCGTGTCACGTCAGGTTTAACAACTACTGTCACTTCACCGCCAGCTGCCGAAACGCGTGACAAACCTACGCCGCCCAGAAAAGAAAAAAGGATAACTCCATCGCGACTCCATGACGCGCCAGTGCTGACCCTGGCATCGCACAACGTTGCGGGAATGCCACCCGAGGCTTCAATCTTTTTGAGCTTACCGCCCGCGAAGAAGCCGATGAATCGATTGTCTGGTGACCAGAAGGGATAAGTAGCGCCTTCAGTTCCCGGGAAGGCTTTCGCTTCTGTTGAATCGAGCGCGCGGATCCAAAGCTGGACCTTACCACCTGTGGCTGCCGTGAATGCGAGCCAGCGTCCATCAGGTGAGAGAGCGATTTGATCAATGCTCGTATTTTCCGGAGGGAGCAACGAAAGCTTCAATACACGCGGATCGGCCGGTGGCCCTTGTCGGAAATAGGACAGCGTAAAGGGAAGTGATGCAAGGAGCACAACTAACAGAACGGCCCCGATGATCCAGAGCAGACGTTCACGGCTCAACTGTCGCGCCGCACCGAGCTTCTCAGTCATTCCGACGACTTCCGTCGTCTGCAACCGAGAACCTGATGATGAGCTTACTGCGCCTAAGGCAAAACCCAGGTCACGCGCCGATTGAAAACGCTCTTCCGGACGCTTTTCTAAACAGTGACTGACTACGCGTTCCAACTGCGCGGAGACACGACTGTTAACCGTGGACAATTCCGGCGGTTCTTCCTTCAGAATCGCCGTCATTGTTTCGGCCACCGTCTCGCGGCTAAAGGCTCGCTGACCGCCAAGCATCTCGTAAAGAATTGAGCCGAAGCTGAAGATGTCCGAACGATGATCTACAACCTGCCCGCGTACTTGTTCCGGCGACATATAACCGACTGTTCCCATCACCGTGCCTGGATTGGTGATCTGTTTCTCCGTCGCTACATCTGAACTGACTGGCTCATCCTGTTGCGGACGCAACTTTGCCAAACCGAAGTCGAGAATTTTTACGCGACCATCAGTGGTAACGAAAAGGTTTTCGGGTTTGAGATCACGATGCGTGATCCCCCTTTCGTGCGCAGCCGCGAGACCCTGAGCAATCTGTTGTGCGTAATCGATTGCTTTGCGCTCCGACAGCGCGCCCTCATTCAGCTGGTCACGCAGCTCTTTGCCTGCCAGTAATTCGGCGACGATGTAAGGTGAACCTTCGTGTGTGCCGATATCGTAGACTGTGAGGATATTCGGATGATTGAGCGCAGACGTGGCACACGCTTCCTGCTCAAACCTCTTCAACCGATCAGGATCAGTTGAATAATTGGCAGGCAGAATTTTGATTGCGACTTCGCGGTCGAGTCTTGTGTCGCGAGCGCGGTAGACCTCGCCCATGCCACCTGCGCCGATCTTGGCGACGATAGCGTAATGTGCGAGCGTCGTGTTGGGGGAAATGGTTTCGCTCAAGGTGTTATGAGTTGTTACTTTTGATTGCTTGAGTTGCAGGTGGAAGCTCGAATCGAATTTGCTGCTCTCTAATTCTCAACTGTCACCCGTTCTCGCAAGTCCCTTTTATAAAGCGTTGAGTCTGGACACTCGTTACGGATTCGTCGGCGGTGACAGTTCGCCGTACATCCCGCCGATGATAAGCCAATGAGTGTTCACTCAGTCTCTGAAGTCCTATGCGACGCAAGAGGTCGGCGTAGCGTAGGTCATTGCGGAGGCCTTCAAGGGAGAGCCAGAATGTAATGGTTGGTAATTCCCCAGTGTGTTGTTGAAAGTCTTTTTCTAACAACGCGAATGCTTTATCCTTCTCACCCAGACCGGCATATAAGCCGGCTAAGTATGTCCCGACAGACTCGCCGCCGGCGTATCGTTCTCTGCTCACTTCGCGAGCCGAATCGTCAGACGATTAGGCCGTAAGCACACTAGTTGATGCAGGTGAGCGACTAATGCTCGCATCAGTGAAACGCGGCAGAATGCGTGTCTCAATTTCAGTGACGGCGGACTCCGAGCCGAGCTTCGCCGTGTTCACATTTCTGCCTACCGAACTCGAATCATTAACCAGAGGTGTGCCGTCCACACGGCAAAAGGCGAGCGCGTCATTCGTTTCATCGCGATTACATTGCGGGCAGCGTTTCATCTTTTGGAGTGCGCTACTTGTGCGGCCTTTCTTTTCGCGATCAAGGTTCTTGGCTTATCTCGGACTCTTAGCTCTGACATCGTCAAAGCGCTGACAAGTCATCGCGCTCCAGACTCATGGCTGAAGTCCCATGCGTCGCAACAGGTCTGCGTAACGCGGATCGCTGCGGAGTGGATCGAAAGGAGTGTTCCATCTGATTCGGGCCAAACGGCTGTTACGAGATTGATAATCCTTTTCAAGCCAGGCGAAAGCTTCATCCTTCTCCCCCAATCCGACATAGACTGCGGCTACGGCTGCACCGAACGCTTCCTGCTTTTCATAAAGAGCTTGAAGTTGTTTGAGTATTGTGACAGCTTCAGCGCGCTTTCCAGAGATGCCGTAAGCGTAGCCGAGATCGCGGAGAAGCAGCTTGTCTTGCGGCGACAGACCTAACGCCTTCTGCAGCGCGGCGATGGCCTCTGGGTAATGGCCCTGTTTCAGATATGCCGAAGCCAGTGCTTCATAGCCTCTGGGGTAATTCGGATCGAGATCGATTAATCTCTTGCTTTGTTGGATTGACGAATTCACGTCGCCCATAGCGAGATAGTCATTAGCGACGTTGTTACTGATAATCACGGAAATCGGGTCCAGCTCCTGAGCGCGCTTAATCTCTGTTAAGGCCTCGTCGAAGCGTCCCATCTCCAGGAGAGAGAGACTATACCATTGATGCGCGGTGGCGTAATTGGGATTCAGGTTTATCGCGCGTTTGAAATGTTCTTCCGCCGTTTCCCATTGCCATAACTGTTCAGCGGCGAAAGCTAGCGTGGCGTGGGCTTCGGCAAGCGAACCATCAAGTTGGAGAGCCCGCTCGGCTAATGCTTTAGCCTGCGGTATCGTCTCGCTCGTAGGCGTGCCGGTGTAATCCCCTAGAATTACATAACAATCAGCGAGCCCAACATAAGCGAGGGCGTAATTCGGATCCTTGTCGGTCGCCTGTTGAAACTGTTCCATCGCTTTGCGCAGGTTCTCGGCAGTTCGCTTGTTCCAGTAATACCGACCTTTCAAATAGAACCCGTAAGCTTCTGCATTACCGGCATCGCGCCTGGTCAATTGCTTCTGTTCTTCGCCGCTGAGCTTCGTGCGCAGCCGCTCAGAGATTTCGCGCGAGATTTCTTGCTGCACAGCGAGTGCATCGGCGACTTTGCGGTTGTATTGCTCGCCCCAAAGTTGTTTGTTGTCCCGCACATCAATCAGGGCGGTGCTGACCATCAGATTGTCACCGCGTTGCAGAATCTTCCCGGTTAAGATCGCGCGTACACCCAATTCTCTGCCCGCCGCAAGCGGTTCAATCTTCTCTGCTTTGTAATGAGACACAGAAGTGCTGGGGATAACTTTCAAATTAGAAAGTTGTGAAAGGCTGTTCGTAATGCTCTCCGTCAGGCCATCGGAAAGATACTCGGTATCAGGATCGCGATTCTGATTAACGAACGGTAAGACAGCGATTGAATCGATCGCGACTCCACGATCGGCAGAACGAAAATACGAAACGGCGGCAACGATGCCGGCGACGAACACCGCGAACACCACCATACCGATCACTAACATTGCCGTCTTGCGCTGGTTCTGTGGGCCGGGTCGAACCTCAGCAGACGCGCGTGTCGAAAGTGAGCTTAGTTGTTCGTCTGTGCGGGTACTTTGAATGAGCATCGGCTGGGCGTCCAAAACGGTTTTGCTTTCACTGTCGAGCAGCCGTTCAGCTGTATCGACGTCGCCCACCTTCAATTCGCCGCGCACCTCTTTCAGTTCAATCGCAACGTCTTTGATTGTTTGATAGCGTTCGTCTGAGTCTTTTGCGAGGCAGCGGCGGAGTATGCGTTGCAGCTCACCAGGTGCATCCGCGCGGAATTCTTTAATCTGCGGTGTCGGCGCATGCACGATCTTGTGAAGAGAATCAATAGAGTCTTTACCCTCGAAAGCCAGGCGACCCGTGACTGCTTCAAACAGAATGCAGCCAAACGAAAAGATATCCGAGCGGTGATCGATTTCGTTGATTTTCCCTAGCGCCTGTTCCGGCGACATGTAACCGACAGTCCCCATGATCATGCCGGGGGAGGTAACTGATGGGGCGACGGGGGGACGCGGTGACAGGGCGATCAGTGTATCACCCTCGTCTCCGCGTCCCCCCGTCTGCCCTTTTCCGCGTCCCTCGATTAGCTTCGCCAATCCAAAATCCAGAATCTTCGCGTGACCTTCGCGCGTGACCATGATGTTGTCGGGCTTGAGATCACGATGCACGATGCCCGCGGCATGAGCTTTCGCCAATCCTTCGGCCACGTGTTGCAGGTAGCGCAACAGCTTTCTTAATTCGGTTCGCTCGCGATGGATCTTCTCGCGGAGCGTAACACCTTCGACAAACTCCATGGCGATGAAGTTCGTGCCGGCGCTTTCACCAATTTCGTAAATGTGCGCAATGTTGGGGTGATTGAGCGCCGCCGCGGCCGTCGCCTCTTGTTTGAAGCGGCGCATTCGATCCTGGTTAGCGGCCATTTCCGAGGGGAGAATCTTCAACGCCACTTTGCGATGGAGCCGCGAATCCTCCGCCAGATAAACCTCGCCCATGCCGCCTGCGCCGATCCTGGAGACGACGCGGTAATGTCCAATAATCATGTCGGGCGTTATGCTTTTGCTCAAATTGTCTCGCTGCCCTTTTGGAGTGCGGGGCCTTGTCTAATTCAAATCATTCCGGCAGATTGAGGCGTCAGGCCAGACTCCTGAAGCGTAGATCGTCGAGGAAAATTCTGAGTTGGCGTCGTAATAATCCCAACTGCATTCAGCGCATCGTTCCATAATCTCTATTCCGGCAAACCTATTCGTCTAAGCAAGGCCTTGTATCGCGGATCGTTGCGGAGAGGTTCAAACTGAATTTGCCATCGGATTTCCGCTAACTTCCCGTTTCGAGCTTGGAAGTCTTTTTCCAACCATTCAAACGCTTTGTCCTTATCGCCCAGCCCCACATATACGGCAGCTATGTATTGTCCGATCGCTTCCTTTCGGGTGTATTTTTCTTCCAGTTCTTTTATTCGGTCGATTGCGTTTGCTCGTTTCCCTAACGCCGCATAAACATAACCCAAATCACCGAGTGTGATGCCCGCTCTGTTAGTTAAGTCCGCCGCCTTTTCCGCCGCCACGATGGCTTCCGCGTTCCGTCCCCGTTTCAGATATGACAGTGCCAGATACTCATAAGCGGGGCCGAAATTTGGATCGAGTTCAATTGTCTTGAGACTATTTTCAATGCTCGCATCGTGGTTATTTTGCAGCTGATCCATTCTCGTAACATTCACACCGATCACGCTCGACAGCGGGTCAAGCTCTTGAGCCCGTTTGATCATCGCCGCCGCCTCGGCATTTCTTCCTACATTTTTGAGGAGAATTGAATACCAATGATACGCCGTCGGATAATTCGGATTTAGCTCGATCGCCCGTTTGAATTCCTTTTCCGCTTCGCCCCATTGCCACGAATATTCATTGACCGTTCCCAACGTAGCGTGAGGTTCCGCCAATTGACTGTCGATGGCTAAGGCTCGTTCGGCATATGCTTTCGATTGAGGGAGCGTTTCGCTTGTTGGAGTTCCGGCGTATTCGTTCAAAACTGCATAGCAATCCGCGAGACCAACAAATGCCAGGGCGTAATTCGGGTCCCGGTCCGTTGCCGACTTGAATTGCTCGATCGCTTTCTTAAGATTTTCAGTCGTGCGTCGGTTCCAGTAATAACGGCCCTTCAAATAGGCTTGATAGGCTTCGGGGTCGGCAGTCGCGGTCTTGGTTACTTTGGTTTCCTCCGCACCTGATAACTTTGCCTTGAGATTTGTTGAAACGTCCTTAGCAATTTCGCTTTGCAACGAAACAAGGTCAGCTTGTTTGCGTTGGTATTGCTCAGTCCAAATCACACTGTTCTTTTGAACATCAACCAGTTCCAAACTGAGCGTTAATTGATCGCCCCGTTGGGCCACTCTGCCGTTCAAGATCGCTTGAACATTCAGCTCTTTGGCAATCATCTGTAAATCTGTGTCCTTACCTTTGTAGCGAAAAACCGATGAACGTGGTTTCACATCCAAATTCGATAAGTTGGACAAGCTCTTGATAAGCGTTTCGGTCATCCCGTCCGAAAGATATTCAACGTCTGCATTTCCGCTTTCATTGACAAACGGCATCACGGCAATCGAACTGATTTGCTTTGTGCCGGCGCCTCTGGAGGCAAATGCAAAGTAGCCGACTGTCGAGATCACTCCGAGCAGGACCAGTGCAACTATCGCAGTCGCGAGCTTATGGGTCTTTGCCTGGGTGACGGCGTATTCAAGGCTCGAAGACGACGTGGATACATTTTGAGTTGCCGCAGCCTGTCCGCTCTTCGTCGTTTCAACGGCGTCTGACACGTATACCTGCGCGACATTTTCTGACGGTGCATTCGCTGTTTCACGGTGCGGAATTACCGAACGCTCAAGCTCCCCCTGAATGTCCAGCTCTCTCCGTAGGTTCTTGAGATCGATCAACAGGTCGCGTGTTGACTGATACCGCATGTCCACATCTTTCGTCATCGACTTACGGACGATGCGTTGCAGTTCAGTCGGCATGTTCGTTAGTGCTGGTGGTTCTTTTTCGAGGATCGAAACGATCGTGTGATTGATGGTTTCGCCGGTGAAGGGAACTTTACCCGCTAACATTTCATACAAGACGACTCCCAAACTCCAGATATCTGTTCGACCATCGGTTTCTTTGCCACGTGCTTGCTCTGGCGACATGTAGGAAACCGTTCCCATGACCAATCCCGGAGTGGTAATGACCTGAACGCGGGTCGCATCTTCGGAGCCAGTCGCTATTGCCGTCGATTCCGTCAACTTCGCGAGGCCGAAGTCCAGCACCTTCGCGTAGCCATCTTTGCGCAGCATGATGTTCTCAGGCTTGATGTCGCGGTGGATAATCCCAGCTTGATGCGCTGCGGATAGCGCTTCCGATACTTGCACGCCGATCTTCAGGATCGCATTGAGCTGAAGAGTTTCCTTACGCGAGAGATGCTCACGCAGGGTCTTGCCATCGATCAACTCGGTCGCGATATAGTTTTTACCGTCAACTTCGCCGATCTCATAGACCGTCAGAATGTTCGGATGATTCAATGCCGAAGCAGACTTGGCTTCCTGGATAAAGCGGCCCAACTTGTCTGCGTCCTTGCTGAATTCTTCGTGCAGGAATTTGACAGCAACTTTGCGATCGAGCTTTGTGTCCTGGGCCACATACACCTCACCCATCCCGCCTTCGCCTAGCTTGGAGAGAATTCGGTAATGCGCCAGCATTGAGTTGGGGGAAATGTTGTCGCTCATTATTCTTATGCTAGTCCTAATTGAGTCTTCACACCTATTGCGGCAGGTTTAGTCGTTTGAGCATCTCTTTCAATCGAGGGTCGGTTCTGAGCGGATCCATGAACAGGTCAACCTTCAGGCGATGCAAATCCCAATCGCGTTCGGCAAAAGCTTTTTCCAGTTCGGCAAAGGCTTTATCTTTGTCGCCAAGCGCGGCATAGGTGCTGGCAACAAAATAAGACATTACATACTCTGTCTTGGCAACTTGAACTTATTGATGACGTTTTCTGCCTCCTGCTTGCTCCCGTTTTTTGCGTACGCGCATCCGGCCACTACAGAACCCGAATCGCTGATCAAAGCCGTGCCGTCGACACGGCAGAAGACCAGCGTGTTGTCAGTCTCAACTCGGCTACATTGGGGGTAGCGTTTCATGTTTGGCTTGCTGCAGCTCATCGCCGCTTTCCTTAAGCGATGGGTTACGAGCAGCGACCGAGACTATTCAGGAAAACCGGCTTTCTTTAGCACTTCCTGAAAGCGAGGGTCGTCACGCAATGGATCCATGTATGGGTCTGCTTTCATCAAAGCCGTATGTTGATCTTTTGTTTCGATTGCTTCGTTCAGCGTGACGAAGGCTCTATCTTTCTCGCCCAACTCCGCGAAGAGAGTTGCCACAAAATATGGATATAGTTTAAGTCGCGTGCGCTCTCCGGTAATTTTCCTCAGGAATCCCTGCCAGTCGCCACCCGCAAAACTCTCTCGAATCAACTTTGCTGCGTCAGGTTCGCCTCTTGCCTCTTGAACTTTGGCAAGTTCCTCGACAGCCGAAGCATAATTCCGCTGCATTCGATAAACGCAAAAGAGTTGCCAATGCGCATACCAGAAATTTGGATCCAGTTCGATGTTCTTTCTACTCAGAGTTTCGCTTTCATCGTATTTTCGTTCAAAGAAAAGCAGCTGCGCATAATTTTGGTTCGTTGCCGGCGACAAGGAGTCGATCTCCAGGGCCCGTCTTAGAGCGATACGGGATTCTTCGAATCTGCCCAGGTCATAAAGTAGCAGACCGTATCGACGATGAGCCTCGGCATAATTTGGATTTAGTTCGATTGCAAGTTTTGTCTCGCGTTCCATGCAGGCGAAATCGTGATCATAATTAAAACAGATGACTCCTAATATCGAGTGTGGTTCAGCTAATCTGCTATCCAATTCCAGGGCTTTTAGGGCGAGTTCCCGTGCTTTGGGAATCACTTCATTTACCTGCGGGTAACTATAAAGTGCGAGAAACCAATTTGACTCGGCGAGTCCTGCGTAAGCCAGCGCGTAGTTTGGATCAATGACAACTGCCTGTTGGTAATAGTCGATGGCTTGCTTTGCGTCTTTCGCGGTGCGCTTAATTGCGTAGAACCGCCCTTTCAAAAATAGTTGATAGGCTTCCGCATTGGCGGTGTAATTCTTTTCGACCTTCGCTGCGTCCGCACCTGACAGTTTGGTTTTAAGTTTGTTTGAAACATCGCGGGCAATCTCGCTTTGAAGCGCAACGAGTTCAGTGGATTTGCGTTCGTAGCGATTGCCCCACAGAACGTTCTCCGTCTGTGCGTCAATCAATTCCAGATTGAGTGTTAATTGATCGCCACGTTGGACCACACGTCCGGTTAGTATCGCTTGCACGTTTAATTCAGCGGCAAATTTTTTCGGTTCAATCTCTTTGCCCTTGTAACGAAAAACGGATGAACGTGCCTTCACGCTCAAGTTTGGAATCTGTGAAAGACTATTGATGAGCGTTTCGGTCATGCCGTCCGAGAGATATTCAACGTCAGCATTACCGCTGTCGTTAACAAACGGCATCACTGCGATCGATTCGATTGCGACTTGTGCAGTTGGCGCGCGCAGATAAAAAGTGAGGCCGACTACCGCGCTAACCAGCGCCAGAAGCGCAATCGCCACCACAAGTTTATGCTGCTTGATTCCAGTAATGACGTATTCCGCGCTCGAGGCGGGTTGCTGGCTAAAGGAGGCAGTGCTGTGCGCGCGCTCGTCGCCGCCGGTACTCCCGATCGTGCTGCTCGTACTCGTGGACAGCGCCACAGAACGCTCGATGTCGCTCACGCCCTTCATCTCTTCTATCAACTCTTCGAGATCGTTGGCTGTGTCGCGAATTGTCTGGTATCGCTTCTCCGGCTCTTTCGCCAGACACTTGCGGATGACGCGTTGCAATTCCGGTGACGCTAAAGGATTGAAATCAGT
>WNFY01005602.1_pt1 | contig 12171 bp, 11 predicted proteins | sample 5400091 | NCBI WGS metagenome assembly WNFY01 (sample SAMN13153364, study PRJNA577476) | soil metagenome | isolation source: 60 cm soil or saprolite under grassland replicate 1 | place: USA:California | collected 2016-06-15 | reverse complement strand
GGGATCCTCACCATCCGCCCGGAAACCTCGAAAAGTGGGCGCACGCGCTATGTGCCAGTTTCTCCCGGCGTGCTGCACCTGGTTCGCGACTACATCGAAGGCAACCGATGTGTACTCATTGCTGCCTACGACGGCGAGGATGCTGGCCCGATTTTCCTGTCAGAGTCCACACGTAATCCTGGCCGCCCTCTCGCTGTTGAAGCCTTTGATGAAATTGTCGAACGGGTTCGCGACCGTGTTGGATTGCCAGCGCTTACTCCCCATACCTTGCGCCACCTGCGGTGTACGACCCTCAAGCGCGCTGGCGTGGACCTAGAAGATATCGCGTTGTTTGCCGGACATAAGAGCACTACAACCACGCTCCTTTACATTCACCTTGCTCCAACAGAGCTGAGTAGGCGTATTCAGGCCAAAGTAGAATGCTTTGATGCTCCTATCCATTTGCTTGTTGAGCAAACCCTGCGCAAGGAGGATCTTTCATGACGAGTTCCCACCTATTCACGCGACAAGAAGCGAGAGCATGGCACATGCCCATTGTCCCTGAGAGCTACGATCGAAGCGTGCTCTCAGCGGAAGAATGGCAAGCCCTCCACAGTCTCTACATGGGAGACTTCCCCAGGACAGCAACCAGAGAAGGACGGGCCGCGCGTCATGTGCTTGAGCGCCTTGATCTACCCCTTGCTGATATCTTTCACCGTTCAAACGCATGATGTATCGTGAAATGTACCAGCATCGCAAAACGTTCTGGGAGTGGTCGCGACAAGAGTGGCTGGACACGCTCTGTCCCACAACCTCACAATTGGCCGCAAGAACCTGTGCACACAAACCTGCCATGGATATGGCCTACCTTCTCGGAGGTGTCACCGATCTCCGATCAGTAGGGATGGAACACTATCCTCTGGGCACTGCATATATCTACTTTGGAGCCGAACTTGTTGATCAGCAGTGTGAGCGTGTCATCAGTACTCTGAAGAGCAAAGGATTTACTGGTGGTAAGACGTGTCTCAATGACCTCACCCGGGGGTTGAGTCTGCTCCTCCTGCTGAATCGTTGCCCTTACCTCGAAGATCTCTCTGAGGATCTCCTTACTTCCGTTGGCGAGACTTCCGTCGTTATCCAACAGACTGCAAGAAGAATTCGTGTGGCTCTGCAGGAGCTCCACATCTTCTCTCCGCAACTTTGGCAAGCTCATCTTCCTCCAACTCCTTTTGATAGCGATGGAATGGCTAGCGAGTGGCACACGTGGTGCCTAGCGTGGTATGAACGGGCTGTTGATTTGTCACCGCATCATCGACGGCGTTGTGCGAGCATTATTCTGATGGTAGGTCGCTGGTTACAGACACATGTGCCAGAGATCCGTACGCCGCAACAGTGGACAGAGGATCTCGCTCTGCGATTTCGGAGTGACCTTTGCTCCTGGACCGTCGGAGAGTACTGTACGAGCAGAGCACGACACTCTCTGGAGAGCAAAGGGGACTTGGGGAAGCCGTTGCGCGCAGCATCCATTGCTGACCATCTCATGGGACTTCGTCGGTACTTCGGCGATCTTCTCAATCGACCGCACGCAGTGGATGGCGAAACAGCTCGCAGGATTCACCTTGATTTCCTCCCCACAGAGGCGTTTGCCCTCCCTGAGCATATCAAAAAAGCCGTAGATGTTGTCTCTCCCAGAGACATTCATCTGCACGTGTGGGCAAAACTGACTATTGCAGCTGCCACACTCTCGGCCAGCGATCTTCCTGAAAATACCCCCTATCCGCTGAGCTTTTACCGAGCTATGGGACTCATTTGGGTGACCTCGGCTCGGCGTCCTAATGAAATCACGCGCCTTCGGCTGGACTGCTTGCGAGAGGATTGGGAGCCTGCCATGCTCGACGAGGATGGTCGGCCTGTCGAAAAACCAGGAGAGGTACCTGAAAGCCAGCATTCCAATCTTTTTTATCTCCACATTCCTTCTGGGAAGAACCGTGTTATGAGGGATAAACTGAGTAAAGTCAACCCTTAGAATGCCATTATTTGTTGGCGATTCCTCGCCAATTCAATTCTTCTTGAGTTACAATTGGAGGCGTAAAGTTACTAATAAACGCTACTTTGTCCTGATAGGTTTTGTGATCTATCCCTTCCCACATCTCAGGAAATGAAGCTGTCACAGCTTCCATAATCTCAGAAAAAAGCGTGGCACCGTAAGTAATTACTACCCTACGATAGTACTTTTCGTAGTTCATATTGGTGATCGAGAATTGCCCTGTCCCAGGGTTCCCCCACACCATGCGTAAAAGATTATGGAGACTTGCATGAACAGAGCTTGAAGCGGCATGGTAGAAAAAGGTATATATTTCGAGGCTTCCTGTTTTCTCTGCCATATACCTGACGCTGGGTGAATCTTTCTCACCCCATCCTAGTTTCTTCCCTAGCTCTTTCAGCCTTTGTCTCGGAACCTCAATTAATTTTTTCCTTAACGTTTTCTGTTCTTCAAGGCGCTTGTTATCTGTAGAATCTCTAGATGTGGATACAGATCGTCTAGATGAAAAGTATACTGATTGCGCTTCCAGCCCTCGGAGTATTTCCAGCATGGCTTTTTCGCTTAAATATTTTTCTACGTTTTCGGATGGAAGCGATTGAATAAACTTGGCGAAAATAAGCTCTTCACACATTGATCGCAGTAGCGACATCGCCGGAAGCGAGTGACGCAATCTGACCAATTCAAGAATAGCCACCATTGATTCATACGCTTTGCGCGCTATACATCGTAAAACCAGCTCTCGCAGGCTATATCCAGGTATGGGCGTCAACTCGATTTTGTCACTTACCTTAGCGACAGCAGGTTCTGCTAGATCAAGCATATCCTTGACTTCTTGCTGAATAGTCGTAATTGAGAGATCTTCAACTGTAAGAGAAAAACCCCTGCTATCCTTGTTCTCAAACAAGCTTATATATTCGCTGCCCATATCGCCTTCCTTTCGGGTACTTTTGACTTTTATTCGTAACGCTATTGCCCCCATCCATTTGGCCACATCTATTTTACTTTAGCTCAGTAGAAAGAAATTATGAGGGATTAGCTCACACATGTCAATCCACAAGCGATGCTCACCCCGCAGCAGCGAGCAATTTCGGTTATGGACACATATTCGGTCATGTTTCCCTTTCCAGTCCCTCAAGACGAGCTTGAAGCTCGGCGCGTTCTTTCAGCAGTGCTTGGAAGGAAGCACTACGTCGGTCTGTTTTACCTTGTTTTTTGGCAAGCTGTGCTTCGATCTGGGCCAGCCTCTCACGAAGTTCTTCTGCTACACTTGTCGGCGTACGCAAGGGAACGTTTTTGTTGAAATGAAAGGCTGGACCTGGCACTACTGGCGGTGGGAGCGTTTCTAACTTCGCTCTGGCATCACTATCTGCCTCGTCCTGTTCGTTCAACTCCGCCACCATCTGAGGTGGAAGCGGGATAGGTACCGATATCACGATGGCCCCCTCACGCTTTTCGATGGCCTCGGCCTGCTCATGGTCAATGAAGGCTTCACACTCGATACACTGGAGTTGATGGATACAACGCGAGAAGTGGGGATTGCCACACATTCTCGGACGCCCGTCAGGCCCATCGGAGAGGTAATAGAACACGCAGGGTTCCTGCTTTGCATGAGCATTGGTATCAAGGATGGCAGCCACATACCGCTCTAACGGGTTCGCCTTGCGGTAAGCTCTTCCCAGCCGATGTTTATCTTCTCTCAAGTACCACGGCAGCGAGCGGAGTGGATCGGTATGCCCCAAAAGTTTGCCAATATCCGCTGGGGCCATCCCCATTTTGTGCATCCAGGTCGCCGTGGTGGCGCGGGCTCGATGGGAAGTAATGCGTCCCACCACATCAGTCTGATTGACTCTGGCCAGCTTGCACAGCAGTGGAATGGCGCTCTCATTGAGAAAAGCTTTCCCCATCAACTCATTCCGGTACTGGAAAAGATACCGGGTAGGCTTGCGGGTCTTACGATCCACTAAAGCGCGCTGATTTGGCGGGCGCACACTCTCCCACACTTCAATGGCATCCGCCACGTAGAGCGGAACTGGGATATAAAATTCGCCCTTCATCTTGTTGGTGGGAATGCGAATGTAAGCGATCTCAGCCTCTGGTTCGATCTGGTTGCCCTGCTCATCGCGCATTTCTGGAACCCATTCCCGACGGACGCATCCTACCTGGAGCCGCCGAATTTCATCCGACCGGCGTGCTGCAGTCACCCAAATCAGACAAGCCGCCCGATAATAGGCCAAAGGATAGATCGAAATGCGTGCTACCTGTAAGTCTTCTTTTTTGAGGGTGCAGGCCGCCCAGATCAACTTGAACCAGGCATCTTCAGCAATGTCTCTTGGGTTAGGCTGACGGGCTGCATCAACCTCATCAGGGTTCTTGAGAGCCTCCCTGGGTATCCAGGTAATTTGGAGTTTCGGGTAGTGCCGACCTTGCACTGTGTAGGATTGTCTTTGAAGTTGTGAAAAGAAGGCACGCATTGCACCGAGACGAGCATGGATGCCACCGGGCTTTAATTGTTGGTGACTTTCTTGATACCGGGCATACCTTCTGTGGGATGGCAGCGTCAGGTCCCCACAGAATGCCTGACAGGTGTAGGTAACATACTCTCTTGCAAGGGCTTCATCCCATTGCATAGGTTCGCGAACCTCAGGATGCTTTTTGCGCAACCAGCGGCCTGCGGTAAGCAGGTGGTAACACTCGTGGCGAAGTTTTTCCTCATGGAAACGCGGCGTTTGCTCGTAATAGGCTTGTACCCATGCACGCCACAACGGATCGACGGTTTCATCGTTCTTCATGAAGGCAAATGGGGGAGCTTCCTTGTTGGAAACCAGGATGGCAGGCTCATCAAGAATCCCTAGTTCACATAAAGACATCTGCAATTGTAGCAATGCTCGGCGTCCTCGAATACTTCCCAAACTCTCGACGTTGGACAGCAATGCCTCTACAGTAACAAGGGTCGAGGCTGAAAGTTCCGACGCAAGAGGGTGACGGCTCACCAGAAGCGACAAGGCACAGAGCCAGCGGAACTGCTGATAACCAGCTCGTCCCTGCTGGTAGCCCATCCCAATGAGTGGTGCACAAAGCTTTTCCACTTCCGCTTCCACCCCGGCCTTGCCAAAGATGATATTGGCCATAAAGCCATAGGCAGTCGATGCTCCTACATACAGCACATTACTGAAGAGATATGCCAGAAGCATCATCCACAAGCGAACGCCTTGCGGCTCATGTTTTTTCGGTACCGTTTGAATGACCTCCACCCAGGTTTCTTGTGACCAGGCCCAAAACGCCAGTCCTGTTCGGATCATGAAAGTGTAGAGGTGACGACGACCAATGCAAATCCCTTTGGTCTGAGAAATGAGCCTGACCGTATCAATGTAGGGCTGCTCAAAGCGTGTGAGATGATCAAAGATGCGCTTTGCTCGTCCCCCAGTCATGGTTTTTCCCGCAGCACTGACATACTGCTCCATGAGGAGCTTTTCCTCATCAGTGAGCTTCGGATGGCGATCTGGATACGTTTCAGGAACAATGGGCATCTGCCATGGTGTTGTGAGCAGATCTGATTGGCGAGTAGTGCTAGGGTTCATCATGTGCTTCTGCCTCCACTTGCTCAACGAACCTACTAAGACGCTCATGGACTTTGTTGACCTGGCGCGCCAGATCAGAGAGATCGGTATGCAGATAGATTTCCGTGCTGCTCATCCGGCGATGACGGGCGTAACGGCTCACGTCGAGCAGTTCCATGCCGCCTTTTTTTAACTCAGTGAGCATCAAATGCCGCATCTTGTGGGGTGTCAACTGAGGAATGTGGAGCGCATCGCTGATGCGATCAAAAATATCTTTGACCGTCCATTTCGTGATGGGCTGGCCTGGGTTGCGGTGTGAGTCTGACAAAAAAATGCGCCCGTTCTCCTCGGCTCCGTAGGACTTGACGAGGGCCGCACGGTCCTCTTCCAGATACACTTTCAGCCGCGTCCATGTCGGGTGAGAGAGCATAATGGTTCCTGGCATTTTGTTCTTCGTGATTTCCGCACGTATAGTGATGGTATGCATCCTCCTGTCGATATCGTCAACACGCAGGAGGACAATTTCTTCGCGGCGTAATGCTCCATCATGGGCGAGCAGCACAATAGCTTGATCTCGTATCGAGAACGTGGCGAGGACGTATTTCAAGATGGCCTTCCATTGCCGCTCGTCTGGAAGCCAGGGAACCGATGAGGGGACTGGGACGAGGCCGCGCTCTTGCCCCCGCACGCCTTCGCGCACAGGATTGATGGGATCATGTCGGTATCGCAGACGGATGGCCCAGCGGTAAAAGCTCCGTAGTGTGCTGATGCGTCGCCGGATCGTCGTGGGCGCAAGCTTAGAACCGGTGAGATAGGTAATATTCCCTCGGTCGGCTTTATGCCCAGATCCCCGCTGTGCATTACGTGTCCATAACCAATCTACGTAATGGGCGATCTGGGTTTCATCAGCTTCCAGCAAATCAGCAAAAGGAACATTGGGGAAAGCGGAGAGGAAATCATTGAGATCTCGACTGTAATTCTCAATGGTACTCGGGGCCTTCCGCTCTTTGATAAGCTGCTCAATGAAGGCTCTCATGGTTGCGTTTTGAGCGACTAGAGGACAACAGATCCAGTTCATCTCGGACATCTTTCTCCCTCCTCTCGTATGAGATCAAATGTTCTATCAGTATATCATAAGTAATCCCTCTTAATAGCTAGCCCTTTCTGGATCTGGATTCCCGACTACGTCGCTGCTGCCATCAATGCATGGAAGCGAGAACGCCCAAAGTATCAGCGAAAACTCTTTGACCCCAAGGAGCGTGAGGAGGTTGACTACCTCTTCTGTTACCAGGACCTGCGTGTCGGATCTGGTTTCATCAACGAAGCCCTGATTCCTGCGCTCTGCGCGCGAGCTGGCGTCAATCAACAAGATGCTACAGGCAAGATCACCGGCCATCGAGGTCGAAGTACCCGCCTGACACTCTTGCGTCGGCGAGGCGTGAGTCTGGAGGATCTGGCCGAGTATGCAGGGCACACGAATACCAGAACAATCCGGCGTTACGCGCGGCAACATCCCCTCCAACTCCACAGAATCATTCGCGTGTATGTTAGATATAATCGGGAAAGGTAAGTGGTTGTCGTCGCCGATAGCCCTGTTTCCCTCGTGATAAAGACAGAACCATTTCAGTGTCTCAGTATTTCCCCTCATAAGGAGGGCCATATGACAGATATTCGATGGGAGTATTACCCGCTGGTTTCAGGAAATCAAACGGCAAGAGCATGGCTCCAAATACAGGCGAATCTCCAGCTCAGACCAAACACTATCGATGCGTATGGGCGAGGTTTGAATGACTATCTGGACTTTTGTGCCAGGAATCAGGTAAGACCGGAGACCATTACCCGCGAGCACTTCTCGCTGTATGTCCAAGATCTGGCTACTCGCCCCAATCCCAAAGGGGCAAATATTCTCGCGTTCGGGTCGGGCTGTGGGCTCTCGAACTCGACATTACAGCAGCGCGTCACCGTCGTGCGACTCTACCAGGACTATCTTGTTGAACAACAGATCCGCTCTGACACTCCTGTCAGACGTGGCTATTATGTCGCGGGGAAAAGCTTTGGTGGAGCCAGACAACGTGGCGAGATCCCAGCCCATCAGACCTTGCCGTGGATCCCTTCAGACGAGGAATGGCGTACAATGCTCACCTCCCTCAAGATGGAGCGTTTACGCAATCAGGTCATGCTGCTTCTCGCCTACGATGGGGCGTTACGCCGCGAGGAATTGGTTCGGCTGGAGATTAGTGACCTTGATGTTGCGTATCGGCAAGCCAGGGTTCGAGCGGAGCACGCCAAGAATGGGCGAGAGCGTGTAGTGGGATACGGGACGGTTACCAGTCGCCTTCTGGAAGCTTACTTCCGGCAAAGGCGGGAACTCTCTGTTCGCAGTGGTCCTTTGTTCTTATCGGAATCGCACCACAATTTTGCTGGGCCGCTCTCGCTTGTCATGTGGTCCAAGGTTGTCCAGAGAATCGCGGACAGGGCTGGCCTGCCGCGCTTTACCACCCATACCCCTCGCCATTTGCGTTTAACTCATATGGCAAGAGCAAAAATGGACCTGAACCAGATCGCTGCCTATGCGGGCCACCGGTCCATACAAACCTCGATGCAATACATCCATCTGAGCGGCGTGGAACTGACCGACGCCGTAACCCGTAGCCTGTCAACTTTTGAGCAATGGATAGCTCTTGTTTTGGGAGAAACGTTCTCATGAACCAACCTAGCCGACCAGCTCAAGCACAACCCATTTGGCAGTGGCCGATCAATGTCGCTATGTACAACCGATCACCAATGCTCAGCGAGGAGGAGTCTGCCGAACTGGAGTATCTCGTTCAAGCGCATCATCAAGCCCATAGGCGAACCAGAAGCGCTTTGCATCGACTGCTTCAGCCCATTGATGATGTGCTTGCCTACACCAATGCTCCTCGTAGCAAGCGCCCTGAAATCGTGCGGGTATTGTTGGTCGAAATGCAACGACGGAACATCGCTTTCTGGGGATGGACGATGGAGCAATGGCAGGAGAGTATCGGCCCCAATCAAAGCGCTTTTGCACGACGATACCGATTACATGGCCGGCACTACCTCCCGTTACTGGCCTATCTCCTGAAGGTGCTTCCTGATGCCAGCCCGTTATTTGAATTGGTTCAGATTCCCTCCGCTGCCCAGAAAATCTTCGGAAAGGAGGTGATCGTTGAAGCAGTGGAGAGGCTCACGGTCATTCTCCAGAGCTGGGGATATCAACAGAAAAAACGTCAAGCCTTTGTTGCCTGTGTCTGCTATCTGCTCCTGCGGAACAAAAGCCCTCACCTCGAAGACCTTTCCACTGAAATGCTCGAAGGGGCCAGCCAGACGTGTAAACACTTCAGTGTGCAGCGTCATCTGCTTCAGGTGTCGCAGGCCCTTTTTGCTCTTGGCTTGATCAAGACTCCGTTGCCTGATGTGCGAGGCGAGCGCCTGGTGGTCAGTGGAGTCGATGGCAGTGTCTCTGAGGAGTGGCTAGCTTGGTGTCAGCGCTGGCGGAAGCTGAGTACGGCACAAGACAGTACGGGGATCTACTATCAACTCCTGAAGGTTGGTCGCTGGCTCAAGGCCATCCATCCAGAAATCACCAGTCCGACACAGTGGACGTATGAGCTTGCCGCAGAGTTTGTGGCAGCGGTCAATGAAATGAAGGTTGGAGAATGGATCGATACGCATCGGCTTCGCGTGCCTGCGAATCGGGTAGGGCAGCCCTTGCGACCAAGGGCAAAAGTCCAACTCTTGCAGGCTTTGAGGGTCTTCTTGCGGGATTGTCAGGAGTGGACCTGGATTCCCATCCACTTGCATCCAGATCGTGCCTTGCGAACGCCACGTTCCCTTCACAACCTGATTGGACCAGACCCACGCGTGATCGATAAATCTTTGTGGGCAAAAATCCTGTGGGCGGCGATGAACCTCGAAGAGAACGACCTTCCAGTGAACGGAAGTGAGATGCCCGGCTATCCGCTCGAACTTGTTCGCGCTATCGCTGTCGTGTGGTGCTTTGCTGCCCTGCGTACCGACGAACTGGTAAGATTACGTGTGGGATGTATCCGCTGGCAGTACGAAGATGTGATGGTGCCAGAAACCGGGGAGATGTTACCAAAGGATGCCACATGCTTTCTTGATGTGCCTGTGAACAAAACGATGACCGCCTACACCAAACCGGTCCATCCTCTGGTGGGCAAATGGATCAATGAGTGGGAACGTCTCCGACCAGGTCAACAACTGCGCATGCTGGACAGAAAAACGAGTGAAGCGGTCCCATTTCTCTTTGCCTACCGAGGGAAACGCATCTCGAAAACCTATGTGAATCACTGCCTGATCCCCTTGCTTTGCTGCAAAGCTGGGGTGCCCATTGAAGATAGTCGCGGCAAGATTACCAGCCATCGCGCACGTGCCACGATTGCTTCCATGCTCTACAACGCGCGTGAACCGCTCTCAATTTTTCAACTCAAAGAGTATCTCGGGCACAAGAAACTTTCCTCGACCCAGCATTACTTACAGGTTGATCCGACGAAGCTGGCGAGCCAGGTGGTGAAAGCGGGCTATTTGGAGCAGAATCTAGCAACAGTGGAAGTACTGCTGGATCAGGAGGCTGTACTCAATGGCGCAGCCAGTCGCGGAGAGAGTTGGAAATATTATGACCTCGGGCATGGGTGGTGCACGAATCCGTTCTGGGCGAGCTGCGCTCACCGGATGGCGTGTGCCAAGTGTCCGTTCTATCGACCCAAGACGGGAACGATGGAACAACTCGTGGAAGGCAAAGCCAACCTGGTGCGCATGCTGGAGTTCGTCTCCCTCACAGAGGACGAAAAGTTGCTCGTTACTGAGGGGATCGAACTGCACCAGGAACTGATAGAGAAGTTGGCTGATACGCCGACCCCCGCCGGGCCAACGCCACGGGAATTGGAGACCAGCCGACAACGCGAGAAGAAGATCATCCCGCTCAAGCAGGTTCAGCACTCCAAGCGTAAGAGGCAAGACGAATTTCCAGAGAAGGAACCATGATGGAAACAGTCGTGTTGGGTTCTTGCTTGGGGACAAGGAACCCAACACGACTCAGCGTTCTCTGAGAGCATGTTGCGTAGCAGATGTGCCGAGAAGGTACCCAACGGGAGGAGGAACTTGGATGGCTACAGTGCGACTCAATACTGTCATTGAGCGCTCAAGCATAGGTGAGAGCTATTTTATCTACGATCCTGAAAGTGGACAGCAGGGGTTTGCCCCTGACTCTCCAGCCTGGTTTACCTGGCTAAGTCAGCGCACTTCCTTTCACTTTACCGGCAAGCATGGACATTTCACCGCCCGCCAGGAGAGGAAACAGCGCGGCGAGACCTACTGGTATGGCTATCGTAAAGTCGCTGGGCGGCAGCGCAAGCGGTATCTGGGTACCACGGACAAGCTGACCCTGGCTCATTTAGAAGAGGGCTCAACTGCTCTGGTATTTGTATGACCATCGTAGGGAGATCTTGAAAAAACCATCGTAGGGATCTGCCTTCCCCAAGCAGGTACCCAACGTCTGGGAGAAAGAAAGTCTGAAAGGGGTTGACTTTTGATTATACATAAATGCTGACGATGTGAGCCGTATCATCGAAGGAGTAGTGGATGTGCAAGCGGCAGCCCAAGGGATTGCGGCCCTGCGCTGGTTTATCGGCTATGATGCTGATGGAGAACCGATGTACTGTGGCAACCAGCTCTACATTACCTGCCCCCACCGATTGGATTGTGAACGCTGTGGCATGTTCATTGGTGGGGAGAAGGCCAGACTCCTCCATGAGGGCGAAAATACACTGCCAATCACCTCAAAGGTCCCGATGACCCCCATTGAACGGTGTGTGGTAAGTGGAGACCAAGAGGGAGAAGCAGTTTGTCGAGCAGCTTTACAGCAGGTTCCAGCACCAGAGACACCTGATATCCATTTGATTTTCAATCCCGAGGGCTTGAGCTATGAAGAACTCAAAAAGCTCGCACTCCTGGGAACACCAGAGGCATTAGATAAGCTGCATCAAGCTCTCGAAGCTCATGAAAAGCGGCTTGAGGAGATGAAGCAAAGGAAAACCGGACGCAGCGCTCACGTAGGTGCGCAAAGAAAGCGGATTAATTTCATTCAAGAGTTACTTGCTGCCAGTCGGCAGTATCGACAGGAGCAGGAGGATGGTTGAGGAGGGGAGGAGAGCCGAGAGGCTCATCAAGCATCCTTGGGAGCTTGAGGCTCGTTGGAGTGGCAGAATCGTTGCTCATGCCAGAGGCGCGGAGCAAGCGATGCCGCCAGGCCCGACCCTTGACTGGGTGGGTAGACTTGTGAGAGCGAGAGCGACCGGGCGACGGTGACGCTCATCAATGCAGAACCCCGGTCGCTCTCGGCGCGTAGCGCTCACCCACCCAAGTCAAGGGCGGCATCGCCCGCGCCTCTGGCTTGCAGAAACGTCGGAGTGGATCTGTGTGGGATGAGCGAAGGGTCTTGAAAACAGCAGCAGAGTATTATGAGTGGAAGAGTTTGACTTTACTGAAATCATCCTACATAATCCCCCACCCGCATGCCCGTTTCGTACAGCAGCGTGAACAGCAGACGATTGC
>WNFY01007324.1_pt1 | contig 12172 bp, 13 predicted proteins | sample 5400091 | NCBI WGS metagenome assembly WNFY01 (sample SAMN13153364, study PRJNA577476) | soil metagenome | isolation source: 60 cm soil or saprolite under grassland replicate 1 | place: USA:California | collected 2016-06-15 | reverse complement strand
CGTGTGGATGGCGCGCCTGGCTCAATGGCACGACGATCACAGTTGGGCTGCAGAATGTGACCGATGAAGATCCGCCGTTCGTGGCCGGAAACTTTGAGAACAACTACGACGAATCCCTTGCCGATGTCCGAGGCCGATTTTGGTACGTCCAGTTGAAGAAGAGATTCTAGATTTCTCCGATCAGTTAGGTTACAAAGAGGCAGCCCCGAATGCTTTCGGGGCTGCCTCTTTGTGCCGCTGATGCTGGTTCTGATTGCGCCCATTGTCGTCAACATCGTCGCGTATCACGTGTTTCTCGACCCATTGGGACTCGGTCTTGCCATTGTGGTTGTGGCGTTGGAAGTCTACCTGGGCTGGGCCTATCGCGCGGCGTATCGCCCCTTGTTCGCCGGCCGCACAACGCGTCGCGACATTCTTCATACAGGAGTGATTGAGGTCAAAAGTTGAGCCCAGGAATAGAGGTTCTTTAAATGTCGGCATTTTTTTATTTAAGACGCAGTCGCGCATTACTGTTCGTGTTGGCGCTGCTCTTTGCGGCTGTTTCTGCGCGCGCCTAGACGGAAGCCCGCGACGCCTTTTCACCAGAGGAATATGCACGGCAAAAGTAGTGGCTATCAAAAGCCTGCGTATCCGGAGGAGGACGGAAATTACTACCATTCGGGGTATGTCGTTTCTCCTCAGCGTCGAGGGATTTATGGTCGTTGAGCGCTTCGCCGCTGTCGCGAACGTGCGTGGAAGCGGCGAGACTTGGCGGCGTTCCCGCAAACTGCCATGTCGCACCAACGCCGACGGCCGGCTTTCGAGCTGTCAATGAAGACCCACGAACAGTTCGGCCCTTGACAAATGCGCAGTCGATCCATTGGCAACGGCAAGACCTGTTGGACCATCCGATAGGCGACCGTCGATGCGATCAGGTCGAAGTCGAGTGCATCGTTGCGGAGGTCGACGAGCACACGCCCATCGTCGAAGCGCAGCTCATGGGCTTTTATGCCAGCGATCCAATGCTCGCGAAGAAGTGCCAGGGCGCTTTTCGTCGGCGCGCGCCTTGAAATGATCCGGGTGACCAACCCAAACAGGGCTTCGCGCAAAACCTTTGCGCGCGCCAGCGCGATTGCAGCTGCCGCGGGCTCCTTCTGCGCCTTCTTAGCCAGTGCGCGCAGCACCCTTTTTGGCAAGAGATGCACGAATGCCGCCCATTCAAGCAAACGCGGGTAGCTGTCAAGCCAGTCGCGAGGCGACTGATCGCGGCCGGTGACGGTATTGACGAAATCGAGCGCTGCATCGCCGCCGATGATGTCACGGTTGCGAAAGTTGCGCGACTCAGCTCTAACCTGTAAAACAGTTTTCATCGGTTGACAAATTCGTAACCCAATCTAATAGGATTGGATGGACGCATTTCTTTATTTTAGACGCAGTCGCGCATTACTGTTCGTGTTGGCGCTGCTCTTTGCGCCTGTTTCTGTGCGCGCGGAGACGGAAATCCGTTCGCTTACTAGCATTATTGAGGGCCATCAGGTCGGGGGTGTAACGATCGATCTTGTAGGCAATATCTATGTCGCCGACTTTGGCGATTTGGTCTGGAAGATCACGCCGGAGGGCGAGCGTCAGGTATTTGCGTCGGGCCTCTATGGCGCCTCCGGCAACGCCATCGACAATGAAGGCAACCTCTTACAATCGAATTTCTACGGCAATTCAATCACTAAGATTGATCGAAAAGGTCAAGCGAAGCCATTCGTCACCAGCGGCCTGAACGGCCCTGGGCATAGCGGTCAACAGGCAAACAGGCGATGTCTATGTCGCAAATTGGATCCTATGAGTTTTCGTTAAATGGGTCTTGTGACGATACCATTTCAAGCGAATTGATGGCGTTTTCATGCGCTCTTTAATTCCCAGACACAACACCGCTCCCGTCGTGTCATGGTTGCTGCTGCGGTTTCCCAAAGCTGCACCAAACTGGCTGAACCAATCTGAAAAGCCGCCGTATCGGACGCGTCGCTTTGCGACGTTTCACACTGTCGCTGCATCTCACCTAACCTGTCGGTTGTACGCCTTTAGCAACAAACCAAGCGTTCATCCATTTCAACTTATTCTGGTCGCTCGACCGAGCACTCGCCTACGCGCGCTTCGCTGAAATCATGAGCCCGAAAACGGTCGGCCTGGTGGTATTCGAGCAAATGGCCGCCGCCGATTTAACTGGGCCGGCCGAGGCATTCTCGCGGGCGAGTATCTCAAACACACTCGGCTGCGAATGTCCTTGTTATCATGTGGTAACACTCGGTATCAGCACCGAACCGTGTGTGACCGAATCCGGCATCGTCGTACAACCACAGCTGGATCTCCGAAATGCTCCGCCAATGGATACGTTAATTGTTTCGGGGGGCGGGGGCATTGACAACCCGAAACTGAGCAAAAAGATCACGAGTTGGCTAAGTCGTCGAGCGCCTACCACAAGGCGTATCGCGACGCTTGGCGCTGGCATCTACACACTCGCAGCGACGGGGTTGCTCGATCACCGTCAGGTAGCAACTCACTGGCGTTTCGCCAGGGAGGTTGCACGGCGATTTCCCAGCCTCCGCGTCAACCCTAATTATCTGTTCGTTAAGGATGGACCGTTTTACACCTCGGCTGGCGCGATGGCTAGCATCGATTTATCGCTCTCCCTGATTGAGGAGGATTACGGACCACGTATCGCCCTGGCGGTAGCACGCGACCTTGTGGTCAATGCGAAGCGGTTGGGTCGTCAGGAGCAGTACTCGGATACTTTGCAATTCCAGATCAAATCAGTTTCACGTCTATCCGAATTGACAACCTGGATAGTCAGCCATCTAAATGAGGACCTATCAGTGGAGACCTTGGCGGCCAAGGCATGTCTCTGTCCGAGGCACTTTAGTCGACGATTCAAGATGGAATTTCGTACCACTCCTGCCGACTTCGTCGAGAGGTTGCGGCTTGACGAGGCGTGTCACCGTCTTTCCAGTCGCGACAATAGTGTCGAAGATGTTGGTGTATCGGTAGGATTCAAAAGCGCAGATGCGTTTCGGCGGGCGTTTCAACGCCGACTGGGCGTTAATCCGAGTGAGTATCGCCGCCGCGCCGCTCTTGGTGCAAAATATACTCGCATTCCCGCGCAGCGCCGGCAAAAATTACACAGCTTCTCCAAGGTTGCCTGAATAGCCTTTCCAAACAGTGCACGCTGCGTCTCGATTCACTGCCTCAGGCTACCTACGACGCGTCAGTTACAACCCCTCTCAGAGATGCTGGCCGGTCATAGTCATCGCTTCATGTCATCTAAGCGCTGGGGCTAACGGCTACCCGCCGTGTGATTACATTTTGCATGATTAAAACCTTCAGATCGCATTTGACGCTCGGTGCCGGTAGCCGTAGCTCAGCTTTTTCTCGTTAGGCGGCATAATGAAGACGCCGTTCACATTCCTGCGACCTGGAAAGCTTGTTGATATAGATTTCGAGTTGGTGTTGACGCGCACGGTTGAGGCCGATCCCACTAAACATCACGTTCCGATGTATGAGTTCGACATCCGGCATACCGGCCAGCTAGTGGCGATTGGCAAGATTCGACTAAGGATTGGTTCAGCGCGTGCATTGCGTTATCCTGGTCATATTGGATACGAGGTTCGACAAAGATTTCGGGGTCATAGATACGCAGCGAAGGGCTGCCAGCTTTTATTGCGGCTCGCGTATGCGCATAGTCTGAGAGCCGTGTGGCTGACCGTGGATCCCGCAAACATTCCGTCGCACAAGACCTGCCAGATCATTGGTGCAAAGTATGGCGAGACTGTGCGAATTCCACATGATCACGAGATGTATCGGGGCGGAGCACGCTGCACGCTACGCCGCCGGTATAGATTGCAGTTACGTGAGATGCCGCCTGACCAGACGCTGCAGCCAACGGCTCAGACGGCGTCGTTCTTTTCCATGTCCACCCTAGCCAGTGTGCTTGCCCTTAGAGCCATACCTCACGCCTCAAGCGATCGTCATCATCTCGATGATGAGAACACCGGCCAGGCAGCCACGCCACTGAGACTCAGAAGCCGTTCGACCGGAGCTTGACCATGCAGCAAGCGGATCGAATGAACTGGACTAGCACCGGAGCAAGGGCGATGGGCATCGCAAGCTTGGGCCATGCGGTCTTTGCTGCGACCATGGTCACCCTCGGAATCTTGGGCCTGATCCAAGGCCGTTTCACCCCGACATGGACGGGGGTGCCTAGGGGTTTTCCCGCGCGCGAGGTACTAGCCTATCTGTGCGCCGTCATCTCTCTGGTATCTGGCATAGGCCTACTCTGGCGGCGCGCAGCCGTCATCGCTTCCCGCGTGCTGCTCAGCTATCTCCTGGTTTGGCTGCTGCTGTTTAGGGTGTCTTACATCTTCCGCGCTCCTACTACCCTGGTTGCTTGGTGGGCCAGCGGTGACACCGCAGTGATGACGGCGGGTGCCTGGGTTCTGTACGCGTGGTTCGCGGGTGACCGGGACGGGCAGCGCTTCAGTTTCGCCACCGGCTCCAAGGGTCTGCGCATCGCGAGGGTGCTCTACGGCCTGGCCTTGATCCCCTTCGGCGTAGCCCATTTCATAAATCTCAAGGAGACCGCTGCGCTGGTGCCTGGCTGGCTGCCATGGCACACGGCCTGGGCGTCCTTCACCGGCGGTGCCTTCATCGCGGCGGGCGTGGCGGTGCTCGTCGGTGTGTATGCACGGCTGGCAGCCACGCTCTCGGCGTTGCAGCTGGGCCTGTTCACGCTGCTGGTGTGGGTACCCATCATCGTGGCAGGCCCCAACGCCTTCCAATGGACCGAGTTCATCGACTCTTGGGCGTTGACGGCCGGCGCTTGGGTGGTGGCGGATTCCTCCCGCGGCATGCCTTGGCTCGCCGTGGGCAAGCGCTAGCGCCGGCGTCTTGGGCCATGGCGCACTATACTGTGCCGCCTAACCCCTCGTTAGATGCAGACACACCGTCAGCGCACACAGATCGTCGTATTCGTCTTACTGCTCGCGACCGCCTCTCCTGGCGCTATCGACAGAGCCGGATGCCACAGTGCTACCCGAGGCGCGCGCAATCATGCTAAGCATGCCGCTTCCCCAATACCCGGAAGAGGCCCTCAGAAAGCATATCACCGGGTCAGGCAGGTGTGAGCTCCTTTTCAACCTCGACACAGGCAGGGTTACACGCGTCACCGTTGAAGTTTCTCTGGAGCGCTTCCTTTTCCTTTTTTACTCACCGGTTTTTCCAGTGGTTCATACTCCTATCCGTGCGCGTCGCGCCACAGCGACAGCACCATTTGATCAATGCGATCACATTGGAAGAGGAACAAAGCGAGGTGCGGCCCAATCTAATGCGTCGCTCGCGAAGGGAATCGGAGCAGGTTAGACGCCAGGCACACACCACACGTTCCAAAGTTTAAAGCTCTGTTCCCCTCGAACAACTAAATGACCAGACCGACCGCTTCGGGTTTGCAGCGCCCGGTGCGCACGCGCCACAGATCAACGGCCAACTGCCGCGCCACTGCTACGATAGCTTTTTTGCGTGCGGCGCCGGTAGCGAGCGCGCCTTTGGCCAAGAGCCGCTTCCATTTGAGGATCGGTTTGTAGTTGGGCTGGAAGCGGACCAGCCGCCAGGCTAGTTCCACCAACGCAGCGTGCAGGCGTGGATTGCCGTGTTTGGTCACGCAGCTCTGCAATCGGCTGTTGCCACTGGAGTACTCGCCGGGGCAAAGCCCGGCGTAGCTGGCGATCTGGCGCCGATTGTTGAAGCGGTTCCAGTCACCGATCTCTCGATCGATGATCACTGGTCATCTGTCCAAGTCCGCGCGGTTGTTTAGAGGCAGCGGCGCTTTGCAGTTGCACCGTGAGCGCGCCGATCTTTTCCTGCAGCGCAAGGAGAAGCCGCTGACTGTTGCCCAGCAGCTCTTTCATCCAGGTCGGCACCTGCAGCGCAGCAAAGGTGCGCCCTTTCCACCAGCTCTTCACCGGCTCGATCCCGTGATTGATCATGAGACTGCGCCCCTGGGCTTCCAGTTGCATGCGCGCTTTAACCAGCTGTTCACGCTGCCGATGAATGGCACTCTTCACATGTCATCATCGCTTCTAGCTCGGCGGGCCTTTCACCGCCGGCTGGGAGTAAGTCCAAGTGCGTATCGCCGCCACGTCGCGCGATTGGACTGAAAAGCATTCGCAAGCCTGCGCAGCGTCGGCAAAAATTACATGGCTTCTCTAAGGCTGCCTGAACGGTTTTCCCAAGCAGTCCACGTCGCGTAATTAACCTAATGCTTTGCGCGATTTGCGACGCGTTGCTTAGACGCGTTATAGACAGCGGCTCGAGAACAAGCTTCATTTTCGAGGGATTAATTGCATCCTATAAACAGAGTGCTCCTGACGGCGCAACGTTTTTGAAGCCGTTTCTCTTTCTAGCGAGGTAGCGGGCTGTCGTTAAAAAGGCCCGAGGTTTGGCGCTTCGCGACAGCTTGTAGCCAAATTCGTTCAAATCAGGACGGTCGAGCGGACGGGAAAACAAAGATAAGCCGGCGATACTAGCAGAACGGCTCCAGGTCAGCGGTATTCCGCGACGTCTGAAAGTGTCGTTTCAAAGTCCTAACATCCAAACGGCGCACTACGGTATACCGCCGGATGTATGGAGAAACTAATGAAAAAAAACGTGCTAATTAAGCTTGGATTCCTTCGCGTTGCCCTCGTAGCGAGCGTCGGATTTCCGTTAATTTTCGTATCAAACGCATTTGGTCAGGCGCCGGCGCCGCCGCCTCCGGGCGCTGCCACGGCAGGCCCGGCTGAGGTCGAGCGAGTAATCGTGACCGGCTCGAACATTCCGACCGCGGAAGAAACCGGGCCGAACCCGGTGGACACCTATCGTCAGGAAGACATTCAGAAGTTGGGTGTGCGCAACGCAACCGATCTGCTCAACAAACTGCCGGCGGAGGCGGGCGCGACCATTAACCAGAACATCGCCAACGGTGGTGACGGCGCTGTCATCCCGAGCTTGCGTGGCTTGCTGCCCAAAGAGACGTTGGTCCTCGTCGATGGAAAGCGCGTCGCCCTAGAGGGGGAGGGTATCGGTGTGGACATCAATCTGATTCCCTTCCCGATGATCGATCACATCGACATCCTGAAGGATGGCGCCTCGGCCGTTTACGGTTCCGATGCGGTGGCGGGTGTGTTCAACATCTTTTTGATCCACAAGTTCCGTGGCGTTGAGATCGGGGGCAGCGTGGGGAACACGAACATGGGTTCGTCCAACGATGCGCGTGAGCTGGAGGCCTGGCTCAAAGCTGGCGTGGGAGATGACAAGACCGACATCGTGGTCATCGCCGATTTCTATGATCGCGCCGACATCTTCAGCCACGACCGCGACCTTACCAGTAACGCGTTCGCCAAGCCTTTTGGCGGAATTGATGTTCGCAGCAGCAATCACCCTGGTGCTGTAGACATCAACACAAGCTTCCGCTTGTTGCCGCAATTCAACAAGCCGATACCGAAATCTTCTGCGGGCCCGGCCGACAATCCGAGATATACCAGCAACATTCCATATCCGGATGGGAACTTTGCGTTTTTCAATTTCGCGGCTTTAACTCCGTCGATTCCGGGGGCTGACCGTCAGGCTTACTATGGCTCCTTCACGCGGGATATTTGCGACAAGTACCTGACCCTGTTTGGGGACTTCAAGTATGCCCGCTCCTATTTCCGCGCGGCTTTGGCGCCGACTCCGTTTGTGCCCGATCCGTTCCACAACGGGGTAGGTGCCAGCTTCGCTCCGGCCGGTATCAGTGTGCCCCTCTCAAATGCGTTTAATCCGTTCACGGTAGCGAACGCGACTATTCCGGCGGACAGCACGACCAATCCCGGAACCCCTGTATTCACCGGGGTTAAATATCGCGCTTTGGAAGTGGGTAACAGATTTTCGCCCACCACGTTTAACGATATTCTCTTCGATGTCGGACTTCGCGGTGAGATGGGAGAATTTGGCGATTACTTCAAGACGTGGAACTGGGAAGCGGGTTTCCGTTATTCCCGGAACGAGGAAGAAATTCAATCGCGAAACGTCGTTAGCCAGCCGGGGTTGCGAGAAGCTCTCCTGGATTCGAATCCGGCCACAGCGTTTAACCCCTTCCTGAACCTCGGCGCGACGAACCGCCAGACTCCGGCGGCGCGGAACAAAGTCTATGTCACCCTGCATGACTCCGGTCAATTTGAGTTGCCTTTGGGCTATCTCACCTTCAACGGCGATCTGTTTAATCTTCCGGCCGGGCCGGTCTCGTTTGCGATTGGCGGCGAGTACCATGGGGAGCGGTGGAGGAGGGATCCCGACTCGCTGAACACCTCATTTAACACGATTGGTTCCGTGGATTCGGAAGCCTCGCTGGTGAACCGCGATGTTTGGGGAATCTATGAGGAAGTGCGGGTCCCGATTACCAGTCCGACGTGGAACTTCCCCGGCTTCTACAGCCTGGAGGTGGACTTTGCCGAGCGCGAGGAATGGTTTAGCCAGAATACATCTCAGACCCTGGCTTTCCCCAGGCTGCACGCTCAGTTTAACGCGCAGAAACCGAAGGCATCGGTGCGCTGGCAGCCGCTTGACCCGAAGTATATCGGCGCGGTGACCTTGCGTGCGACCTACACGGAAGCGTTTCATGCGCCCCAGCTGATCGAGTTGTCGCCGGCGGGCCAGCAAAGCTTCCCGGTGGTGACCGATCCAGCATCGAAAGGCCAGACCGGCAACCAAGTTACGGAAATCATCACCGGAAACCCCTTGCTGCAGCCCGAGACCGCCTATGAATGGTCTGCCGGAATAGTCTACAGCCCGAAATGGCTCAAAGGGCTTACGCTGAGCGTCGATTATTGGAATATTTCCCTTCGATCGATTGCGGCGAATCTCGGCGCGCAATTCATTATCAATAATAACATCACCGACCTGATTGTGCGTGCCCCTTCGACAATTCCTGGTGCACTTGGCCCGATCACCCAAATCACCGATCCCACCGCCAACCTATCGAGAGCGCAGCTGGACGGAATCGACTACGAAGCGATCTATATTTTGGACTCGACGATTTTTGGCGGTCCCGATTGGGGCAGGTTGACCTTCACGGTCAACGGGACCTACCTAAACACGTTTGACCTGACGATTAATCCCGGCGAACCGGCGATTAATCTGGCGGGTCAATTTTTGTCGACCGCGTTCACGTTTAGCGGTTCGCTGCCACGGGATCGAGCCTATTTCAGCCTGTTCTGGGATGGTCCGGCTGATACCTGGATGGGCGGCTTCGATGCCGGTGCGACAGTTCACTACACTGGCCAGTATCACGATGACTCCGCCATGACGCCGATGCAAAAAGGCCGCCTAATCCGAGAGTGGATTACGCTCGACCTGATCGCATCTTATGCGTTCAATTTGCCGCCGCCCGGACCGGCAGAGGTGCCTGGTTTTGCCAAGGATGGTGGCAAGAACGTGAAGATGGACGGCAAGGAGAAAAACGTTCTCCCCGTCTCTACGGCCGAGTACAACCCCTGTGGGTGGCGTGCCTGGTTGAATGATCCGCCCTTCGTGGCTGGAAATTTTGAGAACAACTACGACGAATCCCTTGCCGATGTCCGAGGCCGATTTTGGTACGTCCAGTTGAAGAAGAGATTCTAGATTTCTCCGATCAGAGAGGCAGCGGTTTCGACCGCTGCCTCTTTGCTTCAGATCGACCTGCGTTAGGCTCGCTTCTGATTAAGGGGTTGAAAATAGTCGGTTGGGAATCGGTCCGGATCACAAGTCGGCATTTGTTTGCGCAGCTTACATGGGAGATCGCGAATAGTAGGTCCGTGGCTGAAATAGTCGGTTCAATGTCCTACCAGCTATCCTCAAGGAGGGCATATTGTGGTCTAACAAATGGTCCCGAAACGGATTGGATTTCTTGGTTTTGAAGGTGTCACGGCCCTAATCGAATGACGAATCAAAACACCGTGTGGACAGGATCTTCGCAAAGTCCCCAATCGTCTGGCTTAAGTCCTCACGCCAAGCTTCATGAGTTGCTTAGCCTCGGTGCCGCACGTACGGGAACACAAACCTGGGAGCGTCCCCAATGAGATGGGCGAGTGGGAAGCATCCCGGTAAGAAAGATTTTTAAGATCAAACTATCGGTTATGATAGCAAGAATATGGCATGGCAAAGTGCTAACACAGAAATCGGAACAATATCATCAATACGTGCTGAAAACAGGTTTGCATGATTATGAAAAAGTGGATGGCAATGAAGGAGTATTTCTTTTAAAAAAAGATGAAGGAACAATTACTCATTTTTATACATTAAGTTTTTGGAGAGATATTCCAGCCATTAAAAAATTTGCCGGAGAAGATTACGAAAAGGCCAGATACTATCCCGAAGACAAAGATTTTCTGCTGGAATTTGAAACTCATGTGACACATTTGGATGTGCTGGAAAAACCCAGTTATTTTACGTTCCTGTCCTGAGTCGCACGCTTCGTTCTTCGCAGGTGTGTAACATGGAAGAATCCGACGAACCATGAGGACGGGCAAAGACGACCTTTTTGCGAACATTTGCATACTTCTCGTTAGACCGAAACGGCAGCCGAAAAAGTGCTTTCTCCTGAGCGGGGCAAAAAAAAGGTTGCATGTGAGCTAGTGTTATGGACAACTATGGATTGATATGAAGTTAGGCGAATCCTCCGCAGGCGTTTTGTGGGCGCTTATCATCCTAGCGGTGCTGGCACTTCTTCCGCTGATTGGGATGGGAGTCATGATGTTGGTGGGTGGACACGCGATGTCAGGCCACATGAGCGGTCAAATGATGGGCAGGGAAATGATGGGCGGAGCGATGATGGTCGCTTGTGTGCTCTGGGGTGTCGTCGTCGCAATCTTGCTGATTACGCTCATCGTAGCGGCTGCCAACGGCCTTCGGTCCCAAACCCCCTAATAGCGAGGATTCTAAACTTAAGCGAGGTAGCTTCCGCAACACGATTGGTAGTTTCGGTAGCGCATCTCCGTTTGTTCGTGAGGTTTTCGGTTATTCCACGCACTGATGATTTGGACAGCACAGCCGCTATCGCGAGACGGAACGGTTTCGATCTAACCAATCGCTCCAGCCAACCGCTGGCCGTCGCGATAGGCAGATGTGATTTTATGAGAGAGTTCTCGATGTTGCGAAGGCTCGCTCCCGCCAGCGGTGGCTGAGCTCCCTCTCGTTAGGCGGCGAAATCTGTATGCCGAAGATACGCGATGACAAAGAAACGCTGGACGCGTTCATGCGTGCCCATACTTATCCTGCGGAGAATGGGCTGCTTGTAAAACAGCTCGTGCATCATCCTGTCCATGCGCGAAGCGATCGGGGGAACGCTGCAGCTTACTTTCAATTCCCAGGTTTGAAAGCACTCGAAGCCCACGTGAGCGAATTGCCAGCGGGAGCATCGGCGACACTTCACCGGCACAGTTGTGAGGCGCTGTTTTACGTGCTGAAGGGACGGGGCTATACCGTGACTCACGACGAGGACGGTGCGGAGCGGCGCATCAATTGGAAGGAGGGCGATCTCTTTTTCACTCCGATCTTGGTTTGGCATCAGCATGTGAATGCCAGTGCAAATTCCGTGTCCCGATATCTCGAAATTACCACGATTCCTCTCATGAAATCATTGGGCGCATGGTTGATTGAAAGCAAATCGGGTGAAGACACCTAATCGAGGGAAACGCACGAGGTTGGCTAAACTCGAAGCGCCAGAAAATTGATTGCCCTCGTTGGGCAAGCGCCTATTCTAACTTTCGGATCGACCTTTCGCCTTAACAGTGGCACGCAGGTGGCAAACAGCCTTTTCTTTCATGTTGTCGAAATCGGCGTAAATACCTTACAATCAATGGCGTGCCTGGAGGGACTCGAATCCACAACCTTCTGATCCGAAATCAGATGCTCTATCCGGTTGAGCTACAGACACTCCGCTGGTGAATAGTGATAAGTGATTGGCCAATTGCACCGAGGATTCACCGTTCACTGCTCACCGATCACTATTCACATTCTGGCGATCCGCCCTTCGTGGCTGGAAATTTTGAGAACAACTACGACGAATCCCTTGCCGATGTCCGAGGCCGATTTTGGTACGTCCAGTTGAAGAAGAGATTCTAGATTTCTCCGATCAGAGAGGCAGCGGTTTCGACCGCTG
>WNFY01004915.1_pt1 | contig 12173 bp, 10 predicted proteins | sample 5400091 | NCBI WGS metagenome assembly WNFY01 (sample SAMN13153364, study PRJNA577476) | soil metagenome | isolation source: 60 cm soil or saprolite under grassland replicate 1 | place: USA:California | collected 2016-06-15 | reverse complement strand
GTGGCGACCCGGCAGGCGCTGATCGGACTCGTCCTCATCGTCGACGCGCGGCACGGCCTGGCTGCTTCCGATCGTGACCTGCTCGCCGGATTCCTGCCGAGCGGGCGTCCCGTCCTCGTCCTTGCGAGCAAGATGGACAAGCTCTCGACTTTGGCGCAGACGCGGGCGGCGAGTGACATTGTGCGATCGATCGCCGCCGAGTTTCCACCTCACGCAGCGCAGGTCGCAGTGATTGCGTTTTCAGTGCCGCGACGGATCGGCATCGAGGCCGCCGAAGCGGTGCTTGCCGACTGGCTCGGGCTCGATCGCTCGCTTCGGCCGTCACCCGGCTACGCAAGGCGTTTGCCCAAAGAAAAGGCCCCGCGATCAAGGGGAGTGCCGCGGGGCCCGAAACGCCCGTCGCAGGATTGATCGCTGCGAGGGCACCCGCTCAGGGAGGAAAGCGGGAGACGTTGCCGTCTACATTCATAGACCGCGGATGATTGCGCCGAGTTCCGAAAATAATTCTTACGTGACGATCCGCGAGGGTGGAGGGAGATTTCCATACCGTCCGCCTGTTACGATTCCGCAGCGTCCTACAGCATCGCTCCGCGGTTCCTACATTCTCGGATGCGCTCAAGTGGTGGAGGCGCGATGATGGATCGCAACGCTTTGATGCCGCGGCGACCGAACGGCTACGATGTGCGACGGTCCGGCGTACCGGGCAGCGCTCAGCATGGGAGTGACGATCATGGCTTTTGACTTTTCGGGGCGATTTCCCGCAACGCGGATGCGGCGGATGCGGCGCGACGATTTTTCGCGCCGGCTGATGCGCGAACATCGGCTCCTACCCGACGATCTCATTTATCCGGTATTCGTCCTCGACGGTGCCAAACGCGAAGAGCCGGTTCCTTCGTTGCCGGGAATCTCGCGCAAGAGCCTCGATCTCCTGCTTCACGACGCCGAGCGCTGCATGAAGCTCGGTGTGCCGGCGCTCGCGCTTTTCCCCGTGATCGCACCGGCGCAGAAGTCGCTGGATGCGGCCGAAGCTTGGCATTCCGAGGGGCTCGTGCCGCGGGTCGTCCGCGCACTGAAGCAGCGATTTCCGGAACTCGGCGTCATCACCGACGTCGCCCTCGATCCCTATACGAGCCACGGACAGGACGGGCTCATCGACGACACCGGCTATGTGATGAACGACGAGACCGTCGCGGCGCTCACCCGCCAAGCGCTTTGCCACGCTGCCGCGGGCGCCGACATGGTCGCGCCGTCGGACATGATGGACGGCCGCATCGGCACGATCCGGAACGCGCTCGATGAAAACGGCTTCCAGCGGACGCGGATTCTCGCCTACGCGGCCAAATACGCATCGTCATTCTACGGCCCGTTTCGCGATGCCGTCGGGTCGGCCGGCACGCTCGGCGGCGGCAACAAGTACACCTACCAGATGGATCCGGGCAACAGTGACGAGGCGCTGTGGGAGGTTCACCTCGACCTGGACGAGGGCGCCGACATGGTGATGATCAAGCCGGGCCTGCCGTATCTCGACATCGTCCGGCGCGTCAAGGAGACGTTCGGCGCGCCGACCGCGGTCTACCAGGTGTCCGGCGAATACGCGATGCTGAAGGCTGCCGCCGCGAATGGCTGGCTCGACGAGCGGGCCTGCGTGCTCGAAGCGCTGCTCGCGATGAAGCGCGCCGGCGCGGATGCGATTCTCACCTATTTCGCGCTGACGGCCGCCACCTGGCTCGTGGAAGGGAAGCGCTGAGGTTGCGTCAAACGGGCGGTCACAGCAGCGCTTCCACCGCTGCGGCTTCGAGCCGCGGCTCATCGTCGCGCCGCGGCCGGTTGCGGCGCTGCTGTGGCGTGACAATCACGATGCGCACGCCGATGCGCGGCGTTTCGACGAGCAGATGTGCACCGGTGTCGGCATCGCGGGAGGGAAGCGCCGCGTAGCGGATACCGGCATTCGCAAGCGCGATTTCGACGGCCTTCGCGTCGTCGGCAACGACCTCCAGCCGGAGGTCACTGTGCTCCGTTGCCCAACCTGCAGCGACGCCGCCGACGAGCAGCGGGGACCAGGCCGCGAGCCGCTTCATCCAGGCAAGCGCTTGGGTGCGCTGCGAGCGCAGTGTCGCCGCATGGGCCTCGCCGCCGAAGAGCGCGTGATGCGCGGAGAGTGCCTCCTCGATTTCCGCATCCGACGGGAACGATGCGGACGCCGCCAGCATCAGCTGCCGCGCCGCCTTGCGCTTCGCCAGCGACCAATCGGTGAGGCCATGCTCGACGATCAGCCGGGCCGCCGTCTGGGCGATTCGCAGGCGATCCTCGCGGGCTCGCACATCGCTACCCCGACCGCGGTCGCGATCGTGCAGGTCGCCACGGGTGCGACGGGTCATCAGAAGATCTGGTCGCGGATGTCTTTGGCCGGCGCTCCGGACGCGGCCGGCGCCAGGCTTTCGTCGCGCCCGCGGGGCGGGAATTCGGAATAGAAATATTCGGTGAGCGCACTCGAATCGTCGCGCAATCCCGATTCGGCCTGGATCCGCACCGCCACCACGCCCTCGGGCATCGGCAACTCGGCCACCGGCGTCCCCTTCAACGCCTTTGCCATATAGGAAATCCAGATCGGGAGCGCGGCCTGCGAGCCGGTTTCGCCCTGGCCGAGCGTCTTCGGCTGATCGAAGCCGATCCACGCGACGCCGACCATCGCGGCGTTGAAACCGCAGAACCAGGCATCGACGAAGTCGTTGGTCGTGCCGGTCTTGCCCGCGAGATCGGTGCGGTTGAGGCTCATCGCGCGGGTCGCCGTGCCGATGCGGACGACGTCCTTCAGGAGCGAAGTCATGATCCACGCATTGCGCGGATCGAGTGCGCGCTCGGCGTCTTCGCCGGCGATGGCCGGCTTCGCTTCCGACAGGACGTTGCCCCTGGCATCGACGATCTTCGCAATGAGATAGGGCGTGATCCGGTAACCGCCGTTGGCGAATACGCCGTAGGCGCCCACCATCTGCAGCGGCGTGACCGAGCCCGCGCCCAGGCCCATCGTCAGATACGGCGGATGCAGCTTGGGATCGAAGCCGAAACGGGCGATGTAGTCCTGCGCATACTGCGGACCGATCGCCTGCAGCACGCGGACGGTGACGAGGTTCTTCGACTTCGCCAGCGCCATCCGCACCCGCATCGGGCCTTCGAACTTGCCGTCATAGTTCTTGGGCTCCCAGTCCTCGCCACCGGCCTGCGCTGCCGGAACGAAGAACGGGGCATCGTTGACGACGGTCGCCGGGGTGAAGCCTTTTTCCAGCGCCGCCGAATAGATGAACGGCTTGAACGCCGACCCCGGCTGGCGCTGGGCCTGCGTGATGTGATTGAACTTGTTGCGCTCGAAGTCGAAGCCGCCGACGAGCGACAGCAGCGCGCCGTCGCTGGGCCGGATCGAGACGAAGGCCGACTCGACCTGTGGCATCTGGACGATCCCCCAACGGCCCTTGTCTTCGCGCATGAGCCGAATGACGGCGCCGCGCCGGATCCGTGTCGATGCAGCGGCCTTGTCGCCGAGCGAGCGAGCGACGAAGCGAAGCCCATCGCCCGTGACGTCCACCGTCTCGCCGTCGACCAGCACCGCCTTGACGTCAGCGGATGTCGCCTCGAGCACGACGGCCGGTACGAACCCGTCACTTTCTGCCGCATCCTGGAACACCTTTTCCAGCACGGCATCCCGCTCGCTCGCGTCATCGGGCAGGCTCACGAAGGCCTCGGGACCGCGGTAACCATGCCGGCGATCGTAGTCGAGCACGCCGCGCCGCATGGCCGCATAGGCGGCCTCCTGGTCGGCTTTCCTGATCGTTGTATAGACGGTGAGGCCCTTGGTGTAGGCGTCCTCGCCATAGGCGTCGAACACGACCTGCCGCGCCATCTCGGCGACGTATTCGGCGTGGGTCGGGATGACCTCGCGCAATCCCTGCCGGACGACCAGTGGCGCAGATTGTGCTTCCCGATACTGGTCGTCATTGAGGAACCGGAGCTCATGCATTCTGTGCAAGACATAGAGCTGGCGGGTCTTCGCCCGGCGCGGGTTGCTGACCGGGTTGAACGCCGACGGCGCCTTCGGCAAGCCCGCCAGCATCGCGGCTTCGGCGGCGGTCACGTCCTTCAGCGACTTGCCGAAATAGATCTGGGCGGCCGCCGCGAAGCCATAGGCGCGCTGGCCGAGGAAAATCTGGTTGATGTAGAGCTGGAGGATTTCGTCCTTGGTCAGGTTCGCCTCGATCTTCCAGGCGAGCAGCACCTCGCGCAGCTTGCGGGTGATCGTCTTTTCCCGGGTGAGGAAGAAGTTTCGGGCGACCTGCATCGTGATCGTCCCGGCCCCTTGCTGACTGCCGCTCGCGACGTTGGTGGCGGCCGCGCGGAGCACGCTGATGTAGTCTACACCCCCATGCGAATAGAAACGCTCATCCTCAGCGGCCAGAATGGCCTTTTTCATGACATCCGGGACTTCGGCCATCGTGACCACGGCCCGGCGCTCCTCGCCGAATTCACCCAGGAGGTCGCCCTCGACGGAAACGACGCGAAGCGGGATCTTCGGCTGATAGTCGGTCAGGCTTTCGAGTGAGGGGAGCGTCGGATAAAGGAGTGCCAGCACGAACGCCCCGAGCAGGGCGCCAACGACCGCCAAGCCAAGCAGGACGGACCCGATATAGAGGAGCCACCGTTTTAGCATGGAGGAATAAAACTTGCTGGACCGGAGGGGTGGAACCCCCAATTATAGGCGGGCTTACAACAACACAATGCCCGAGAAGCAAACAATTTGACAAGATTCATAGTTGCTGCCAACCTTTAATGTAAATTATCAGCATTGCGCCACAGGGACGGCCATGATCGGTGAAAAGCTTGGTTCGGCGCTGGACTTCTTTACTACAAAGTCACCCGCGCTGGTCGGCGTTGACATCAGCTCGACGTCGATCAAGCTGGTCGAGCTCGCCGACGCGGGCAAGGGTGTCGTCCGCCTCGAGCGGTACGTGGTCGAGTCGCTTCCCAAGGATGTCGTCACCGACGGCAACATCGCGAACCTCGACCAGGTGAGCGATGGCCTGAAGCGCGCCTGGAAGCGCCTGGGGAGCCGCAACCGGAACTGTGCTCTCGCGCTGCCGGCGGCCATGGTGATCACCAAGAAGATCATTGTTCCTTCCGGCCAGAAGGAAGAGGACCTCGAGCTCACGGTCGAAGCCGAAGCCAACCAGTACATCCCCTTCGCGTTGGACGAGGTCAACCTCGATTTCCAGATCCTCGGTCCTGCGCCCAACAACCCGGACGAAGTCGAGATTCTGATCGCCGCCTCGCGCAAGGAAAAGGTCGAGGATCGGGTCGCCATCGCCGAGGCGGCCGGATTGAAGCCCCGGGTCATGGACGTTGAGAGTTACGCAACCCAGGAAGCGTTCCGTCTGATTGCGCCGGCGCTGCCCGCGTCGGGCCGCGACCAGAACATCGCGCTGGTCGACATCGGCGCCCATGTCACCCACTTCTACGTGCTGCGCAACGACCAGTTCCTGTTCTCGCGCGACCAGGCGTTCGGCGGCAACCAGCTTACTTACGACATCCAGCGCGCGTTCAACCTGTCGCCGGAAGAAGCCGAGTCGGCCAAGAAGAACCAGGGACTGCCGGAGAACTACGACGCCGACGTCCTGCAGCCGTTCATGGAAACGCTGGCGCTGGAGGTCACGCGCGCGCTGCAGTTCTTCTTCACCTCGACCTCGTACAACCAGGTCGACCAGATCGTGCTCGCCGGCGGCGGCGCGCTGCTCCCGGGGCTGGACGAGCTCGTCGCCAAGCGCGCCGGTGTAGCCACCGTCGTCGCCAATCCGTTCGCGACGATGTCCACGTCCGACCATATCCGTCCGCGGCAGCTCGCGCAGGATGCGCCGGTGCTGCTAATCGCGTGCGGACTCGCCATGCGGAGCTTCGAATGATCCGCATCAACCTGCTGCCGCACCGCGAGCAGAAGCGACAGGCGCGCCAGCGTCAGTTCGTCTCGGTCGCGATCGGCCTGTCCATCCTGGCGTTGGCGGTGGTCGCGCTGGTGCACGTCATTTTCCTGGCCCAGATCGAGAACCAGCAGAGCCGCAACAAGCTGCTCAAGGACGAGATCGCGAAGCTCGACGAGCAGATCAAGGAAATCGACAAGCTCCGCGAGCAGACCCAAGCGCTCCTTTCACGCAAGCAGGTCGTCGAGACGCTGCAGACGAATCGGACCGAGGCGGTCCATCTGCTCGACCAGATGGTGCGGCAGCTTCCGGACGGCGTGTATTTGCGCACCTTGAAGCAGGTCGGCACCAGGGTCACGGTGATTGGTTACGCCCAGTCGAACGCCCGCGTCTCGACGCTGATGCGCAACATCGAAGCCTCGCCGTGGCTCACCCAGCCGGAGCTCATCGAAATCAAGGCGGTGCCGGCGCCGGGGGCGAGAGACAAGGACGCGCGCGTGAATGAGTTCACGCTCGCCTTCCAGATGAAGCGCGACGCGCCGCCGGCGGATGCCAAAGCCCCGCCGCCGGCGAAGGGCGCGGCACCCGGCAAGGCGGCGCCGCCAGCAGCGAAAGGACCCGCGGTATGACGCTCGACGACATTCGCCGGCTCAATATCCGCGACGTCGGCAACTGGCCGCTCTACGCCAAGTTCGGTCTGCTCACGATCCTGGTGCTGGCGATTCTCGCCGCGGGCGCGGCGCTCGACTGGAAGGACCAATACGACACGCTCGAGCGCGCGAAGGACGACGAGGTAAAGCTCAAGGAACAGTACGGCGTCAAGAAGGCAAAGGCAGTCAACTACGACCTGTACGTTCAGCAGCTCAAGGAAATCGAGCAGTCGTTCGGCGCCTTGCTGAAGCAGCTGCCGAACAAGGCCGAGATGGATGCGCTGCTCACCGACATCAACCAGGCCGGACTCGGGCGCGGGCTTCAGTTCGAGCTCTTCAAGCCGGCCCCGCAAGAGCGGATGGCCGACTTCTACGCCGAGCTTCCGATCACCGTCAAGATCACCGGCGGCTACCACGACATGGGCGCGTTTGCGAGCGACGTCGCGCAGCTGCCGCGGATCGTCACGCTGAACGATGTCGCCGTCGTCAACGACAAGGGCGTGCTGACGATGGAAGCGGTGGCCAAGACGTTCCGCTACCTGGACGAGGAAGAAATCGCGAAGCAGCGCAAGGCGGCGAAGGACGCCAAGGACAAGGGCAAGAAATGAAGTACCGGCTGATACTCGCGGCAGGCGTGATCCTCGTTCTCGCCGCATGCAGCGGCGAGAGCCACCAGGATCTCCGCGCCTGGATGACGGAGCAGGGAAAGGGCGCCAAGGGCAAGCTCGATCCGCTGCCGCAGATGCGACCGTACGAGCCGTTCGCCTACAACGCGTTCGACCTGCCGGATCCGTTCAAGCCGCGCAAGATCGAGCCGACCAAGGGTGCGAGCAAGCTGGCCCCGGATCTCACCCGGCGCAAGGAGCCGCTTGAATCCTATCCGCTGGAATCGCTCAACATGGTCGGCACGCTGGAAAAGGGAAAGACGGTGTACGCGCTGGTGCGCACGCCGGACAGAGACCTCTATCAGGTGCGTCAGGGAAATTACGTCGGTCAGAACTACGGCGTTGTGATCGGGGTCAGCGACAGCGAAATCCGCTTGAAGGAACTGGTACAGGACGGCGCCGGCGATTGGACGGAACGGTCCAGCACGTTGCAGCTCGTGCAAGCCGGCGATACCAAGACACAGGAGCGAAGAAAATGAGCGCGTTCGTCTGCGTTGGCTTCATCGCACGCCCGGGGCCGATCGCCCGCGGCGCGCTCGCGTGGCTCACCGCCGCGCTCGTGGCGGTCGTGTCGAGTGCGGCGTACGCGCAGGCGGCCAATTCCATCGAATCGGTGGTCGTCTCGAAAGGCACCTCCGGCAACACCATCGTGAAGTTCGTGCTGAAGGCGCCGCCGGCCAATCCACCCGCCGGTTTCGCCATTGCAAGCCCGCCACGGCTCGCGCTCGATTTCCTCGACACGACGAATGGCCTCGGCAGCTCCCAGCGGGTGATCGACGATCCGGCGCTGCGCAGTCTCAACGTGATCCAGGCCGGCAACCGCACGCGCGTCGTCTTCAACCTCAACCGGCCGCAGACTTTCCAGACCAACGTCGAAGGCAACGCCGTGCTCGTGACGCTGTTCGATCAGGGAGAACGGCTGGACGCGAAGACCCAGGTGGTGCAGCGTTTCGCCGAAGCCCGTCCCGGCGACACGACCCACGCGCTGCGCGACGTCGATTTCCGGCGCGGCACCAATGGCGAAGGCCGGATCGTCGTCGACCTCTCCGACAACGCCACCGGCATCGACATCCGGCAGCAGGGCAAGAACCTCATCGTCGACTTCATCAAGACGACGCTGCCGCGCAACCTCGAGCGCCGCCTCGATGTGCAGGACTTCGGCACGCCCATCGTCGCCGTCGATACGTTCAACCAGGGCGGCAATACGCGCATGGTCATCGAGCCCAAGGGCATCTGGGAGCACTCGGCGTATCAGACCGACACCCGGTTCATCCTCGAAGTGAAACCGGTGCAGGAAGATCCGAACAAGCTGATCCAGGGCACCAAGCAGGGCTACAAGGGCGAGAAGCTGTCGCTCAACTTCCAGAACGTCGAGGTTCGCGCAGTGCTGCAGGTGATCGCGGACTTCACCGGCCTCAACATCATCACCAGCGACACGGTGACGGGCAGCCTGACGCTGCGGTTGAAGGACATCCCCTGGGATCAGGCGCTCGACATCATCATGCAGACGAAGGGCCTCGACATGCGCAAGAACGGCAACGTCGTTCTGATCGCGCCGCGCGAGGAGCTTGCGCTCAAGGAACGCCAACAACTCGAAGCCCAGCAGCAGATCAGCCAGCTCGAGCCACTGGTGTTCGAGTCCTTCCAGCTCAACTACATCAAGGCTTCCGATCTCGAAAACATCATCAGCACGAACACGCAACAGAAGTTCGGCGCCGGAGCGGGACAGACGCGGACGACCGGCGGCCAGGGCTCGATCCTGTCCGATCGCGGCGTGGCGCTCGTTGACCCGCGAACCAACATCCTGTTCGTGTCCGATACGGCCTCGCGCCTGGAGGAAGTGCGCAAGATCATCCGCCAGCTCGACACGCCGATCCGCCAGGTCGTGATCGAGGCGCGGATCGTCATCGCCAGCGACAAGTTCAGCAAGCAGTTGGGCGTGCGCTTCGGCGCGCAGACGGGATTCACGTTCGACAACAAGAAGTATGCGGGCGGCCAGGGCGGCAGCCTCGACACTCAGCCCGTCGTGCATCTGAACGGAACCCAGCTCGTCAGAGACACCCGTACGCAGACGCCATTCGAGCTCGCGTCGGGCATCGCCAGTGCCGGCTACTCCGATTCGCCGCAGTTGAATGTCAACCTGCCCGTGATCAATCCGGCCGGCCAGCTCGCGCTGACGCTCATCAATCTGGGCAGCGGAAACCTGATCAACCTCGAGCTCTCCGCGCTCGAAGCCGATACGCGCGGCAAGGTGATCTCGAGTCCGCGCGTCGTTACCGCCGACAACCAGAAGGCTCATATCGAGCAGGGCACGGAAATCCCGTATGTGACGCCGGGCAGCGCGAATTCGCCTGCGACCGTCGCATTCAAGAAGGCGGTGCTGCGGCTCGAGGTGACGCCACAGATCACTCCCGACAACCGGATCATCATGACGGTGGAAGTCCGCAAGGACAGCGTCGGTCAGTTCGTCCAGCTGGGCGGCGGCTTCCAGGTTCCGTCGATCGACACCCGCAACGTGCTCACGCAGATCCATGTGAACAACGGAGATACGGCGGTCATCGGCGGCATTTTCGAAGAGACGATCACCAACACCGTCGAGAAGGTCCCGCTGCTGGGCGACATCCCGTTCCTCGGCTATCTGTTCAAGACGACCGGTCGAACGAGCGACAAGCAGGAGCTCCTGATCTTCCTCACTCCGCGCGTCGTCAAGGACACGATCAACACGGTCAAGTGACGCATTTGTCCAAGAGCGGCCCGCCGCAGGACGGGTCGCGATTGGAAACAAATGCGTCATCCCCGCGGCTTCAGGCGGGGATTCGGAGTCGTTCAGCGAAGACCCAAAAGACGCTGGGTCCCGCGTGCGCGGGAACGACGGAGTGTGGGCGCAGCGCGGCTCCTCGATCGCTGTCCCCTGAGCATCGCCGCTGCCGTTGCTGCAGCGAATAATCTACAATGCTCCGATGCACTTGCATCGCGGCAATCTGTTCCTCGTAGGCCTGCCGGGCGCGGGAAAATCGACGCTCGGACGCTCGCTCGCCCGGCGACTCGGCATGCCCTTCGTCGATGCCGACACGGAACTCGAGCGAAGGCTCGGCGTCACGATTCCGACGATCTTCGAGATCGAGGGCGAGGCGGCCTTTCGCGATCGCGAGGAAGCGTCCCTGGCCGAGCTCGTCGTGCGCACCGGCATCGTGCTCGCCACGGGCGGGGGAGCGGTGATCCGCCCCGCGAATCGCGAGCGGCTAAAGGCAAATGGGACCGTCGTCTACCTGCATGCCGAGCCGGCGACACTGCGCGAGCGCACGCGGAAGAGCCATCATCGGCCCCTGCTCAATACTGCCGATCCGTTCGCGCGGCTCATGGAGCTCTACGCGCAACGTGATCGGCTTTATCGGGAAGTCGCCGATGTCGTTCTCGAGTCCGATCGTGATCACGTGAGCCGTTTTGCGATGAACCTCCTGGCCGAGCAAAGCCGGACGCAGCGTGCCTGACCCCGTCCGGACCCTCGAGGTCGCGCTGGGAGAGCGCAGCTATCCGATCTGGATCGGCGCGGGCATCCTCGGCGAGGCGGGATCGCTGCTTGCGCCCCGCCTGCCCTCGCCCCGTGCGGTGATTGTCACCAACCCCGTGGTCGCGCGCTGGTGGGTGGCGCCGCTCCGTGCGAGCCTCGCGAGCAGCAACATCGCCGCGGATACGATCCTCGTCCCCGACGGCGAGGTGCACAAGACGTGGGCGACGTTACACGACGTGCTGACGCGCCTCCTCGAACAGAAAGCGGAACGCGCAACCACCCTGATCGCGCTCGGCGGCGGCGTCATCGGCGACCTCGCCGGATTTGCGGCGGCGATTTACCAGCGCGGCATGCCGTTCGTGCAGGTTCCGACGACACTGCTCGCGCACGTCGACTCGTCGGTGGGCGGAAAGACCGGGGTCAACCATGCGCTCGGGAAGAACATGATCGGCGCGTTTCATCAACCGCGCGCCGTCCTGATCGATACCGATTGCCTGCGCACGCTGCCCGATCGCGAGCTCGCCGGCGGCCTTGCCGAGGTCATCAAGTGCGGCGCGATTCGCGACCGCGCATTCTTCGAGTGGCTGGAAGCGAATATCGATCGATTGCTCGCGCGCGATACCGGGGCTCTCACGCACGCGATAGGCGAGAGCTGCCGGATCAAGGCGGCGATCGTCGCCGCCGACGAGCGCGAGGCTGGCGAACGCGCGCTCCTCAATCTCGGCCACACCTTCGGCCACGCGATCGAAGCTGGCGTCGGCTACGGCGAATGGCTGCACGGCGAGGCCGTTGCCGCGGGCATGGTCATGGCCGCCGAGCTCTCGGCCCGGTGCGGCGCGTTGCCACAAGCCGATGTCGATCGGTTGCGGGCGTTGCTGCACCGCGCCCGGTTGCCGGTTGCCGGCGCGCCGCTCGGCGCGGCCCGCTATCTCACGCTGATGCGTCGCGACAAGAAGGTCGCCGAGGGGGCGATGCGCTTCGTTCTGCTGCGGTCGCTCGGTGACGCGTATGTGACGTCCGATGTCGCGGAAGCGGACCTCGCGGCGGTCCTTCGCTGATCGAGCTTGGGCTCCGTAAAGGAAAAAACGGCGCCCGTAGGCGCCGTTTTCATTCTGTAGCGAGCAAAACGCCCGCGGATTGTCACGGACAGAAGATTGTCGCAGTAACCGTCTTCGCCGGCGTGCTCGAATCGGCAACGACCACCGGGTGCGAGCCCGGGGACGGCGCCACCGCGTAGGTGACTTTCGTCGTGCCGGGCGACGTGGCGACGGGGTTGGGGGTGGCCGTGCCGCCCGGCGCCGTGACGCTGAACGGAGGCGTACCGCCCGAAATCACGAAATCGAATCCAGAGGCGATCGTGCAATTGGCGACCGGTGTCGTAGCGGAA
>WNFY01007076.1_pt1 | contig 12175 bp, 9 predicted proteins | sample 5400091 | NCBI WGS metagenome assembly WNFY01 (sample SAMN13153364, study PRJNA577476) | soil metagenome | isolation source: 60 cm soil or saprolite under grassland replicate 1 | place: USA:California | collected 2016-06-15 | reverse complement strand
ATGACCGTGAAATGTTTGAATGGGTAAGAAAATTTAATCCTTATGATCTGTATTCAAAGAGTCCCACACCACCGGTAAAAGAAGAATTGAAACCTTATTATGAAGAGCTGATTGCAAAATATTTACCGGAAACTATAAGATTGTAAAAAAATATTTAGCGATTAATTATGCCGGACTTGTTCCGGCTTTTTTATTTATGTAATGTGAAGAATCACGAAAGCAGCGTGATTAATCTCAACAAGCTATATCCTGTCATGAAATAGTTTTGCAACGAAAGGATAGTTAATTGTGTTATTAACTTACTATGCTTCTTTTAAAAGTTACATTCATTGATAAAAAGAGATTCTTGCATGCAATCTGATGACTTTGATAAAGACTTTTTCCTTCCCTCTAAATGAAAAATCAACTGCTTTATTTTAAGAAGCATACTATTCAACTGCTTTTATTAGGAAACTCTTATACGATCATTATACCTTGACAATTCTTTACAATCAAAAAACACTACTCATGAAAAAATTTATTTTTACAAGCGTTTCCATTTTCTCTTTTACAGTTGTTGCATTTACACAAGCCAACAAAACTTTATCCAATCTCGCTGCGCCTACTGCTGTAAACACCAATCTTCTTCCCGGTACAGATGGCACTTTAAATTAGCAGTTTGTATTATAATAACTCAGGCACTTATAATACAGCAATTGGCTATTCAAGTTTGTACAGCAATACCACCGGTTATCAAAATACAGCATGTGGACATGGTGCCTTATCTGGTAACAATGGTCATCATAATACTGCAGTAGGAGACGGCAGCCTTGCTGCTAATACCAGTGGAAATTATAATACCGCAGTAGGAACTTATGCTGGTTATCTAACCAGTGATTACTGTACTTATGTTGGATATAGCACTTCCAGTTCTTTTACTGGTATTCAAAACAGCATGGCTTTGGGATATTATGCATCAGTAAGTGCCAGCAACCAGGTAAGGATTGGCAACCCATGGGTTACAAGTATTGGTGGACAAGTGGGATGGACTACTTTATCTGATGGGAGATTTAAGAAGAATATAAAAGAAAATGTTCCTGGTCTCGCCTTTATTAAACAACTACGACCGGTAACTTATAACATAGATGCAGAAAGTTTTGACAAGAGCCGGAGCATACAGAGAAATACTGCAGGAACAAATGATGCAGCAGATGAAACAAATAAAAAGGCTTTGGCCGAAAAAAGTAAAATAGTGTATACCGGATTTATAGCGCAGGAAGTGGAAGCCACGGCAAAAAGATTAGGATATGATTTCAGCGGCGTAGATGCTCCAAAAAATGATAAAGATTATTATGGTTTGCGTTATCAGGATTTTGTGATGCCTTTGGTAAAAGCAGTGCAGGAACTTTCTAAAATGAATGACGATAAAGATGCAGTGATTACAAAACAACAGCAACAGTTGAATGATATAATAGAAAGATTAAGCAAGCTTGAAAAACAGACAAATGCTTCAGCAACAAGCAACCAATCAATAACATTGAAAGGAAATTATCAATCCGCAAGACTTGAACAAAATGCACCAAATCCATTTAATCAAACCACTGCAATTAAATACTACGTGCCACAAGATGCAGGTAATGCCATTATTAATATTACCGATGCAAATGGAATGCTTATCAAATCTGTTGCACTATCTGCAAAAGGCAACGGACAATTTATTTTGCAAAGCGGAGAATTAGCAGCAGCTACATATCAATATTCACTTATTGTAAATGGAAAATTAGCTGATACAAAAAAGATGGTTGTGCTTCGCTAAACCCACATAGATAAATTTTGATAAAAAAATTAGATGATATCAGAATTAAGAAAAACAAAAAGAGTCTTGATTTTTAAGAGTCTTTTTTATTAAATATTATAATTTTTTTGGGACAAACTTTTCATTTTCATAGCATCGTTCCCTGTGTCACTCTCTTGTACATTCTGTTCTTCAGGCAGCGTAACAAACAGCAGTAATATTTGCATCTTTGAAAATTTCTTCAACAGTTGCTGTTAAAAATAAAAAAGCGAAGTAGAAGCTACTTCGCCTGGCTCAGAAAGCAAGCTTACGGGCCTGACCTTCTGAAATCAAATGTAATAAATATAATTTTTTATGCAAACTTTTTTCCGTCTCTCTTAAAAATTTTAATTGTACTGATTCAAGTTGCTCGCCAACTTGTGGAATAAAGTTTGAAAGCTAAAAGTGTGCGACGCAATAGGCGACGATTAAAGTAATCAAAGCCGGAAAAAATATATTTACGTTATTGCACAACAAATAAAAAAGCAGCCATATTCATAAGCTGCTTTTTATACTTTATACTACTTTATATACACCTTATACTACTCTACCTACCTATATACGTTATACTACTTTACATACTTACTTAAAATCCTCCGCTGTTACACCTTCATTCAACTTTACATCTTTTATTTCAATTGTATACTCCTGCGTACCCATTGGAGACTGGACAGATATTTCACTTGTAAAAGGTATTATTATATTGCCAGCCTTTTTGTAATTACTGTGCTCAACTGTTTGCTGGATTTCCTGCCCGTTTATTTTTTGTGTTTTATCTTCTTTAACGAGATAGCCGGTTGTGGCATCATAATATTCCGTGCTTGTTCTGCCGGAAGGTGAAGTGACTTTTATTTTATAAGCATCATTATCGCCAACTTTTTCAACGCCTGCCACTTGAAGCTTGTATCCACCTGTTTTATAAAAGAGTTGCTGAATGAATCCTTTTGTTTCTTTATATTCAGCCAATTCTTCTTCAGAAAGTTCCTGTTTATTACCCATTTGTATTTGATAGCCGTCGGTGCCATTAAATACTTCGTGCATTACAGATTGCCCGCTCATGCTTATATCCATTAACTGAAGATTGGGTGTCATTATTTTTTGTGTTACACTTAGCTTATTTCCCTGCATACTCATTTCGCCGGTCATCAGTATAGAATTAATTTTCTTTATTTCTTCTTCACCGCCAACTGCTGAAATATATTTGGCAATAATTTTGTCGGCGCTCATATTCACTGCTGCTGCGGTTTTTGCTTCAACAGGTTTTGCAAGCTTGTCATACATCTTTATATCGTATCCCAATTTTGCCAGGTTCGGTTTCACTGCTTCTGCTTTGCCTACCACTATTACACGTGTGCTGTTGTAATTAAAATAATTCTGCGCAGCATGCTGCACATCATCAATAGTTACTGCATTTATCTTTTGCAAATAAGTTCTGTAAAAATCCTTGGGTAAATTATTTATAAGAATATTTCTTGCAAAGGTTGCAGTGCGTGCAGGGCTCTCAAGACTTAATGCAAAATTGCCGTTGTACATAGCTTTTGCATCTTTCAATTCTTCATCACTTACTTTTTCTGTACGTATACGATTAATTTCCTTCAAGATTTCTGCTACAGCACTATCAGCTTTTTCATTACGCACAGAAGCCGTTGCACTGAATGTTGTTTGCCAGCGACCGGCGCTGATGCCTGAATAAGAACCATAAGTAAATGCATGCTTTTCACGAAGATTCATGAACAGCCTTGCATCTGCATTGCCGCCTAATATTTCGTTGGCTAATAAAACTGAAAAATAATCAGGACTGCTCATGGGCAAATCAACAAGATTGATAACCGTTAATTCGCTTTGAACAGCATTGGGTACATCAACAAGATCCACTTCTGTTTTAGCAGGATTATTTACTTCATTTAATTTCGGTAATGTGAGTGATGCACCTTTCCAGTTGCCAAATGCTTTCTCTGCAAGCTCTTTAGCCTGCTTTGGTTTAATATCTCCTACAAATGTTAAGTAGCCGCGTGAAGGTGTGATGTATTTGGCATAAACATTCTTTATATCATCCAATGTAATATTATTAATGGTTTGTTCTGATTCAAACTCGCCGTTTGGATGATCGGGCCCATAGGTTAATGCATTCACCACTCTTCCTGAAATTGCTTTTGCATTTTTTTCATTTGACTTTAAATCTGTAAGTGTAAGTGATTTTATTTTGTCAAAAGATTCCTTTGGAAAAGCAGGTTTACGTAAAGCTTCTGTCATTAGTATAAAAGCTTTATCAAAATATCTTGTAAGCGCTGATGCACTGCCTCCGCTTGCATCAAGACTAACATCCGCACCCATCCTGTCAACTGCTTCATCAAACTCAGCTTTGCTCATCGTAGTAGTGCCTTCACTAAGCATTTGTCCCATCATGGTTAATGTGCCTGCTTTGTTGCCTTCTGTTACAGGACCATAATCAATATAATAAGTTGCTGTTACCTTGGGCAGTTTATGATTCTCTACTACCAAAACTGTTATTCCGTTTGGCAGATTATACATTACAGGATCTGCAAAAGAAATTGCAGGGGCAGGACCGGGCTTGGGTTGTTTTGTTCTGTCAATTTTTATTTGAGCCATCGCATTGACCATAAGTAAAGAGCCGATGACTGATATCAATATTTTTTTCATTGTTTGATTTTTAAAAAAGTCAGTAAAGTCAGGAAGTCAGTGAGTCAGCAAAGTCATAGAATTGAGAGATTATTGAGTGGATGCCTGTGGCAAATAATACAACACCACACGCTGATTTTTATTGAGGTACTTTTTAGCAACATCTCTTATTTCTTCACGTGTTATTTTTTTATACTCATCCAGCTCTTCATTCACATGATTTGTGTTGTGATAAAATTCATAGCCCTCAGCAAGATTGCCCGCAACGCCCAGCATGCGTGCATTATTGTTTACAAAATCATTCTCAAACTGGTTAATAAGTTTTTGATAATCCTGTTCGCTGATAAGATCATTTTGCAGCTTTGCCACTTCTTGATCAATATCTTTCAATAGTGTATCGAGTGGAGCATTATTGTTTGGCAATGCATAAGTAATGTAAGCGCCATAATCTTCAAGAGAATAATTAAAAGCGCCAACCTGCAAAGCATTCTTTTTATCATCCACCATTTTCTTATACAGCTTTGAACTGCCACCCGTTGATAAATAATCGGAGATCATATCAAGCACTTTTGAATCATGTGCTGCCATGCCCGGTGTGCGGTATGAAGCAACAATAGCGGGTATTTGCACGTTGGCATCATAAGCAGAATCAACAATTTCTTTTGTAACGGGTGCTTCTTTAATATCAGGTTGCGTAATAGGGGCGCCTTTCGGAATATCGTTAAAATATGCGGCAACCAATTCTTTTGTTTTTGCAATATCAATATCGCCTGCAATGCTCAATGCTGCATTGTTGGGCACATAATATTTTTTAAAGAAAGCTTTAAACTCATCCAGCTTAGCCGCATCAAGATCAGCCATGGAACCAATGGGTTGCCAGCGGTAAGGATGTGCTGTAAATAAACGTTTAAAAACTTCTTCCACCAAATGACCATAAGGTTGATTATCTATTCGCTGACGCTTTTCTTCTTTCACCACTTCATTCTGTGTTTTCACACCGGTATCATTTATTACGGGATGCATCATGCGTTCACTTTCAAGCCACAAGCCAAGTTCAAGATCATTTGAAGGAAATAATTCGTAATAAAAAGTTCTGTCCTGCGAGGTTGTTGCATTGTTCTGACCACCGTTGCTGGAAACGATTTTTGAATATTCACCCCGCTTAATATTTTCAGTGCCTTCAAATAACAGGTGCTCGAAAAAATGTGCGAAGCCTGTGCGACTCGTGTCTTCATTTTTTGAGCCGACATGATAAAAAACTGTAACAGCTATCACCGGTGCTGATTTATCCTGGTGAAGAATAACATGTAACCCATTGCTGAGATCATATTCCGTAAAGTCAACTTTTTGAGCATGTATATTTACTGCAAGAAAAAAAAGGCAAATCACAGCCATTAAAGATTTCATTGTAAAATGCATAGATGATTTATTTATAGGTAGCGGCAAATGTATAGATTCAGTAAGTACGGCGATTTTTTTTGTTTGTTAAACCTTATAAAACAGTGACTAACGGCAAATGCCTATGCACAAAGGCTTTGGGGATTTTGATGATAATTCAAAACCATTTTAAATCATAAGAATATGATTCCACTGTGGATAAAACCTGGCTACACAATCTTTGTAATCATTACAATAGTTATTTATTTTAAAAAATACGGACCGGGAAATTTTCTGTGGTTCTCCGATATTGCATTAATAGTAATGGTACCTGCGGTTTGGCTGGAGAGCGGGCTGTTAGCAAGCATGATGGCTGTTGGTATACTTCTCCCGGAAATTTTCTGGAACATAAGTTTCTTTGTAAGACTGATAACAAGGAAGCATATCAGCGGGCTCACTGATTATATGTTTGATTCAAAGTTGCCCCTTTATCTCAGAGCATTGTCTCTCTTCCATATATTTTTACCCGCATTGGTTCTTTGGATGGTTGTGAAACTTGGATATGTGCCGACTGCATGGTTTGCGCAAACAGCGCTTGCGTGGATTGTGTTGCCATTGACCTACCTACTTACTGATCCAAAAGAGAACATTAACTGGGTGCGTGGTTTAAGCAGCAAGCCACAGAAACGTTTTCCACCTTTGGTTTATTTATGTTTTGTAATGATTATATTCCCTGTGGTTATTTATTTGCCTACGCATCTTATCCTTAAACTTCTTTTCACCTGAAGAGGCAGTTCTGAAGCAATTTATTTGGATGATCCGGATGGCAATGGTGTGGAATTATATTGGGATAAACCAAAAGAACAATGGCCTTATGATGCAGAAGGAAATTTGCAAATGGTAATAGAACATTTGGATATTCAAAATCTATTGTCAGAACTTAAACATTGACAGCGATGAAATTTCAAATACTTAAATTTTATCGGCAAAACTTATTGATAATTTGTACATTTCCTGTAAACCTTTTTATGAACAATAAACTAACCGCTGTATTAATTATAATTATGAGTAGTATTATATCCCATAAAAATAGTGCCCAGAGTACTCTTAATGTTTTTCAAGGGTCGAAAGATTTGAAACCACCGGTAGCTGAAATAAAATCTTATCAGCGTATTCTTCACGGGGATACGGTGACTGATAATTATTACTGGATGATTGATTATTTTAAAAAAGGTCCTGACAGCACCAAAGTGGTAGATTATCTGAAAGCTGAAAATGTATACCTCGATACGATGATGAGTGGCACAAAAAATTTTCAGGAAAAACTATTTACAGAAATGAAAAGCAGGATAAAAGAAAAAGATGAATCGGTTCCTGTATTTAAGAATGGATTTTTTTATTATTCGAGAACGGAAGAAGGAAAACAATATTTTAAATATTGTCGCAAAAAAGGAACCCTTGATGCGAAGGAAGAAGTGTTATTTGATGCGGATGAAATGGCGAAGGGTCACCCTTACTATTCAGCGGTTGGTTTCAATATCAGTGAAGATAATAAACTAATGGCATTTGGCGTAGATACAGTGTCACGCAGGCAATACACTATTTATATTAAGAATCTTGAAACGAGCGAGATATATAAAGATGCCATGACCCCTGCTTCCAGCAGTTCTGTTTGGGCTAATGATAACAAAACACTTTTTTATACAAAGAATAATTCCGAAACGCTGCTTACAGAAAAAATTATGCGCCATAAATTGGGCTCAGATGCAATGCAGGATGTTGTAGTGTATGATGAAAAAGATCATTCAAATTATATTGGTGTTGGTAAATCAAAATCTTCAAAGTTTATTTATATCTATTCAGGAGGAACACTTTCTTCGGAAACAAGATTTATAGATGCCAATCAGCCGGATGATGCATTTAAAGTTTTTCAGCCGCGAATGAAAGAGGTTTTATATAACGTGGATGATATGGGCGATAAATTTTTAATTGTTACCAACTGGAACGCAAAAAACTTTCGTTTAATGGAATGTGCATTTAATAAAACGGATAGCGCAGACTGGAAAGAAGTAATTCCTCATAGAACAGATGTATTGCTGGAAGGTATTGAAGTGTTTAAAAACTTTTTAGTTATTTCAGAAAGAAAAAATGGCCTGATACAAATGCGTATTAGAAATGCAGCAAACAGTCAGGAGCATTATCTTGATTTTGGTGAGCCTGCTTATCTTGCTTATGTTGGCGCTAACCTTGAATACAACAGCAGAACGTTACGTTATAATTATACTTCACTTACTACACCAAATTCCACTTTTGATTATAACATGGATACGAAAGAAAAGAAACTGATGAAGCAGCAGGAAGTACTGGGAGGCTATAATAAGAAAGATTATGTAACAGAAAGATTATATGCAACTGCAAGAGATGGCGTAAAGGTTCCTGTATCGTTAGTGTATAAAAAAGGCTTTAAAAAAGATGGCACCTCACCTTTGCTTTTGTATGGTTATGGCTCTTATGGCTTTAGTATGGATGCATCTTTCAACAGCAGCCGGTTAAGTTTATTAAACAGAGGGTTTGTATTTGCGATTGCACATATTCGTGGCGGTCAGGAGATGGGGAGGCAATGGTATGAAGATGGTAAGATGATGAAAAAGAAAAACACTTTTACTGACTTTATTGATTGTGCCGAGTACCTGGTTCAGCAAAAATATACAAGCAAGGAACATTTATATGCGCAGGGTGGAAGCGCAGGCGGTTTATTAATGGGCGCTATAACAAACATGCGACCCGATTTGTGGCATGGTGTAATTGCACAGGTTCCGTTTGTTGATGTGGTGAATACCATGCTTGATGAAAGTATCCCGCTTACCACAAACGAATTTGATGAGTGGGGCAATCCAAAAAATAAAGATGCATATGAGTACATGAAGTCATACTCACCTTATGAAAATGTGGAGAAAAAAGATTATCCGAATTTATTGGTGATAACAGGTTTGCATGATAGCCAGGTGCAATATTTTGAGCCTGCAAAATGGGTTGCCAAATTAAGGGCGATGAAGACTGATAATAATATTTTACTACTCCATACAAATATGGAATATGGTCATGGTGGTGCATCAGGAAGGTTTGATTATTTAAAAGATATTGCCCTGCAATACGCTTTTCTTTTTGCATTGGAAGGTATATCGGAATGATATATTTGCAGCATGTCCAACTCCTTCTTCCGCTTCAAACAATTCACTGTTCACCAGGATAAGTGTGCGATGAAGGTGTGCACAGATGCTTGTTTATTTGGTGCATTAATAGCTCAGCAAATCCGAAATCCCCCGCCTGACCGAATCAGTCGGGCGGGGAAATCTGAAATCCGAAATGTTCTTGATATTGGCACTGGCACTGGCTTACTTTCATTAATGCTGGCACAAAAAAATCCTCATGTAATTATTGATGCAGTTGAAATTGATGAAGCAGCAGCTCAACAGGCAAAAGAAAATTTTGAAGCATCATCATGGAAAGATAGATTGCACGTCTATCACACTTCTATCCAACAATTCAACCCTTCAACAATTCAACCCTTCGACCAATCAACTACACCACCCTTCAACCAACCAACCAAATATGACCTTATCCTCTCCAACCCTCCTTTCTTTGAAAATGATCTTAAAAGTGATAATGCAAGACGTAATCTTGCTTTGCATAGTTCAGAATTAAGTTTGGAAGAATTGTTGAATGTAGTTATCAAACATCTTAATGATGATGGAAGTTTTGCAGTGTTACTTCCGTATCATCGCATGCAGCAATTTATCAATTTAGCAACTCAGCAATCATTGCATCTTTCAGAAAAAATATTGGTAAAGCAAACAACTGCGCATAGTTATTTCAGAAACATTTTGTGGTTTACAAAAGAACCAACTTCAGCACAACAATCAGAAATTATTATTCAAAACGAGGAAGGTAAATACACAATAGAATTTGTGGAGTTATTGAAAGATTATTATTTGTATTTGTAAAGTCTCAGAAAACAAAATTCAAAGTTTAAAATCTGAAATCCGAAGCTTGAAATCCTAAAATCGAAAAATGAAATCAGACATCATATGTCAGACATCATTTATCGATGCTAAAACTTGGGACAGGGAAGTCCTTTGGTGCCGGCTGGTTTGGCAACATAGATAAGTGAGATTTCAACTCCACCACGACTTTGTGAGGCTGTTTTAAGATCAGAAATATTTATATCATAAGTAAGACCAAATCTAAAACTGCTGTACTCAAGGCCAACATAGGGAATAAGGGCATCACCAAGACGAATCCAACTGCCTGCATAAAAGCTAACTGGATTATCTGAAGTAGCAGCATCAACCGCCACAAATTGCATGGCTCCTCCAATCAATGTTTCATGGGCCTTTGCCTGTGTGCTGTATAATGCGCTTATGTGCAAAATGCTTGTTTCACCTGCAGGAAAATAACCACCGGCATGAAAGGTTGCACGTGGATTTAAAAGATAATAAGAGTTTGTAGTAAAATTTTGCTTTGGCCTGTTTATGTGGTATAAACTAACACCCGCATAAAAATTATTCTTATCTGAATGCTGTATGTTGCCTGCAATCCAAGACCAAATTGTTTATAACCGTCTTCATCCAGGCCTTTATGGAAAGCAGTTGACAACGAAACATAATTAAATCCCACTGCACCTGCAGCGCTTTTATCTGTGTAGGCCATTATGCCCATGCCCCATGTATCGCGGTAATCAATCTTCTTTCTCATAATGGGGAAGTCAAGTGAAACGGTGCCAGTTTGGTATGCGCGGTTAATGGTTGGCCATTGATTACGGTAATTACCGGCGGCCCGAAAGTTTCCATCAAACTTGCCCGTAAATGCCGGGTTTAGCGTAAGTGGCGAAGAAAAAAATTGAGAAAAGTGAGGGTCCTGAGCTCTCGATAAAATTGTGCAGGGCAGAAAGAACAAAAGTAAAATTAAGTTTCTCATCAACAGCGGTTTCAGACCCTAAAATTAACGAATAATAGTTTAGTTTATTTCGAGTCAGGACTTATAAAAAGTTTAAGATCGGGTTTTGCTTCCATATGCTAAGTCACCGGCATCACCAAGACCGGGAACTATAAAACCTTTCGCAGTAAGCTCTTCATCAATATCACCGCACCAGATATATATCGTATCACCTGCTTCACGAATAACATATTCAATACCAACAGTACAGGCAATAGCACATGCCACATGAATTTCTGATGGAGTTCCTTCATTTTTTATCGCTTCAATTGTTTTTACAACTGATGCGCCGGTAGCCACCATCGGGTCACTGATAATAATTATTCTGTTATCGAGTGTGGGGCAGCTAATATATTCCAGTTGAATGTCAAAGGTTCCGTCGCGATGATGTTTTCGGTAAGCTGAAACAAAAGCATTATCCGCCTTATCAAAGAAATTAAGCATCCCATTATGAAGCGGTAAACCTGCACGCAAAATAGTAGCCAATACCGGCTGCTCTTTTAATACTTTACTTGCATGAATGCCCAAAGGCGTTTGTACTTCTGTTTCTTCCCATGGTAACTGTTTACTTATCTCATAAGCAATTACCTCACCAATGCGTTCCAGGTTTCGCCGGAAACGCATGCGGTCCGCCTGCACATCCACATCGCGCAATTCGCTGATCCAGTTGGTAACTATGCTATGATGTTCGCTTAAGTTAGTAACCATATTGCTAAGATAAGGGAATTGACTCAGTAAGTTATTCAGTCATTGCATCAATAAATCATTAAGTCATTTGGTCAATAATAAATAGTTAATCGTGAGTATTTAATAGAATTGGAATTTGGTCAATAACACAAAACATTTGATTGTAAGTATATTTTCTTTTTTGAATTTTAAATTTTGAAGGAAAAGTTTTTTGGTAGTCGGCTGAATATCTTTGAGCATCTTTCGTTGTGTCACTCTCTTGTACTGTTGAATCGTGAATGAGCAGTGTGAATGATGAGCAATGAATGTCAATAGTCAATGAATAACTAATAGGAATTTGAAATTGATAAAACTTAGAACATAGAGATCATAACTTAGAACACAACTAAATTTGCTTCTCAAAAAATAAAACATGCAGTATCATTCTCTCGGCTTAATGAGTGGTTCTTCCCTGGATGGATTGGATATTGTGTATACTGAGCTTGAAGAAACTGGTGGTAAATGGAGTTACGATATTAAGGCGGCAACATGTATTGAATACAACAATGAATGGCTGCAAAAACTAAAATATGCTCCGCAGTTAAGCGCTTATGAATATCTTTTGCTGCATACTGCTTATGGAAAATTTATAGCCGAAAAAGTAAATGATTTTATTAAGGATAA
>WNFY01010885.1_pt1 | contig 12176 bp, 8 predicted proteins | sample 5400091 | NCBI WGS metagenome assembly WNFY01 (sample SAMN13153364, study PRJNA577476) | soil metagenome | isolation source: 60 cm soil or saprolite under grassland replicate 1 | place: USA:California | collected 2016-06-15 | reverse complement strand
CAAACGGTAAGACCACAACGGCTTATCTCATCGCTTCGATCCCTGAGGCTGCCGGCGAACCAGTGGCGATGACCGGCACGGTCGAATATCGTCTTGGCAAGGAGCGGCGCAAGGCAGACCGCACCACGCCCGAGGCTACCGATATGCAGCGCCTGCTCCGGCAAGCGGTGGAGCTTGGTTGCCGGACGGCAGTGATGGAATGTTCTTCGCAGGCAATGGACTTTCATCGTTGTGACGAACTGGAATATGCGGTGGCTGTCTTCAGCAACCTCACGCGTGATCATCTCGACTATCACAAGACGATGGAAAACTACTGGTACGCCAAACAGCGCCTTTTCGATGGACGTTTGGGAACACGGCCACGAACCTCAATTATTAATGTTGACGATCCGTATGGCACCGAGCTGGCGCAGTCGCTGGAACGAGATGGCTTGCGCGTAGTTCGGTACGCGCTCAAGTCTGACGCAGATGTGACGGCGCGCAATGCGGATTTCTCGCTCGCGGGAATGCGCTTCCGTCTTTCAACGCCATCCGGCGACCGCGACTTCCATTCTCCTCTCGTTGGTCCACCACACATCTACAATACGCTGGCGGCGGTTGCGAGTGGCCTCGCTCTCGGTTATGACCTCGAAGTGATAACCCACGCACTGGAACACTGTACCGGCGCCCCCGGACGGTTCGAACGCGTGGTCCATGAAGGCGATTTCGCGGTCGTGGTCGATTACGCCCATAGTGATGATGCGCTCCTCAATGTGCTGCGCACGGCACGTGAGGTTATGCAGGGCCGGATTATCACAGTATTCGGTTGTGGGGGTGATCGCGACCCTTCGAAGCGCGCGCCAATGGGTGAGGCTGCCGGCAGTTTGAGTGATGTGGTGATTTTGACTTCAGATAATCCAAGAACGGAGGATCCGGAAAAGATCCTGGGCGATACTGAGCAGGGAATTCAGAAGACTCGTAAGCCATACCGCAAGATCGCCGATCGGCGTGAAGCGATTCATCAGGCCATTTCCGAAGCGCAGAGTGGCGACCTGGTATTGATTGCGGGTAAGGGGCATGAAGACTATCAGATTATCGGTCGCGAAATTTTTCATTTCGACGACAAAGAAGTCGCTCGTGAGGCACTTGGTAAGACGTCCCAATCAAAGGCGAAAGCATGATGCGAAATGTTAGGGCGGTCACTGGAGGGTTGTTGCTGGTCAGTGTTGTGGCGCTAATGAGCGCATGCCAGAAGGCACCTTCGCTACAACAGGTCAAAGCAGCCCCACCAGTTTCATTACGAGCGAATGGGTCGAATGCCTTACCTGCGAGAGCCGGAAGTTACGGACCAGCAACTGTGCTAGCTACGTTGAAGGATCCTGCGATTAACGAGAGCAGTGGCCTGGTCGCTTCGCGTTCGTCTGCCGGGATCTATTGGACGCACAACGATTCAGGCGACGGACCATTTATTTACGCCTTGGATGTTAGTGGCAGCTCTCGCGGAGTTTGGCGTGTGGCTGGAGCCCAAGCACGCGACTGGGAAGACATCGCAGCCGGACCTGGCCCAGACGTTGGCCGGCCCTATCTCTACATTGGTGACATCGGTGACAACGACGCGGCGCGGCCGGAGATAGTTATCTATCGCATACCGGAGCCATTAGTTACAGCCGCCGACACTTCCTCGGCCAGGGGCAAACCACGCACGACCGAGATCGCGGAACCGTTCCGGCTTCGATACCCGGATGGATCTCACGACGCAGAAGCACTGTTGGTCCACCCTGTCACTGGCAACCTCTATATTGTCACGAAAGTAGTGCTCGGGAAATCGATTGTCTACGAAGCGCCGGCGCCGCTGGATGCGAACACGGTCACCAAACTGCGCCGCATTCGTGAACTTGACGTGCCCAGTATTCTTGGCGGATTGATCACAGGCGGAGACATCTCGCCGGATGGCCGGCGGGTGGCGCTTTGCGACTATGGCCAGGGATACGAACTCCTACTTCCGGGATCCAGCACGAGTTTCGATGACATCTGGAAACAACCGTTGTTGACCTTGGCCCTTGGAGAGCGTAAGCAGGGCGAAGCGATTGCATATCGGCTGGATGGCAAAGCTTTATTGGCAACGAGTGAAGGCAAGTCTTCGCCGTTGATTCAGGTTGTGCTTCGCTGACGAAACGGGGGCAGTCGGAATTACTGCTACGCCGCGGTCCGGCGGTTCTTTCCCTCGAAATACCAGTAGACTGGCAGACCGGCCGCAATGATCCCGAGACCAATCAACGATTGAAGGGGCGCGTTCTTAATCGTGAAGACGATTAAGTAGATTGTGACAACGACAAAGACTGCTGGGACCAACGGATATCCCCACGTCTTGTACGGCCGGGGGGCGGCAGGCATACGTCGGCGAAAAACAAACACTGCAGCCGTAACCATTCCATAGAAAAGCCAAAAAGCGAAGATTGCGTAATCGGTAAGCTGATCATAGGTACCTGACAGCGCAAGGATTCCGGCCCAGACAGCCTGAACGACTAGTGAAATCACCGGGACGCAGGCGCCCTTCGAAACACGAGCCAGACTCTCAAAGAATAGTCCATCTTTGGCCATGGCGTAGGGAACGCGTCCCGTGCCTAAGATCGAAGTCTGCAATGAGCCGAAAGACGACAGCATCATCACCCCTGCTATCAAGCTTACCGCCAGAGGACCCAGCACGCGCATTGTTGCCTGGGCCGCAACTGATGATGCGGCAGGTACGCTCGCTACCTCGGTGGGCGTCAGCACATAGTAGTAACTGACGTTTGCGATAACGTAGAGCACCATGACAATAACCATGCTGCTGATGAGCGCGAGCGGTAGGTTCCGTTCCGGACGCTTCACTTCGCCTGCCATGTAAGAGACATTGTTCCAACCGTCGTAGGCCCAGAGCGCGCCCAGCATTGCCGCCGCAAAACCGGAAAACCCTCCTCCTACTACAGCAACACCTTCACACTTACCGCCAGTGCTCGCAAGTAACAGATTTGACAGATGGCCATCCTGATAGAAAAAGGCGCCGACGCCGACACCAAGGACCAGCACAACTTTCAAAATCGTGATGAACGATGCGACGTGTCCACTGACGCTGACGGCCGCGCAGTTAATCAGTGTCGTCACCGCTATCGTGACCAGGGCGATGAGCTGCAGTTCACCGAAGGGGACGCTGTAACCGAAAGGCAGGGGAATTGGGAAGTAGACGTGGTTTAGTTTCCCAGTGGTTAGATCGTTCAGGAAGATAGCGAAGCCGACGGCCAGCGCCGCTGCCGACGCTGTGCGAGAGATCAAGAACTGAGACCAGCCGTAAAGAAAAGCCCAGGGACGACCGTAAGCATCTCGGGTGATCACATATTCGGCGCCGGCCTCTGGTCGCATCGTCGTAAGCTCGGCGTAGGTGAGTGCTCCGGCAAGAGCCAGCAGGCCCGCGGCGATCCATACAGCAATCACGCGCAGGGGCGTGCCGACGTTGCATGTCATCACGCGAGCCTTCAGAAATACACCCGTACCAATGATATTGCCAACGTTGACCGAGATCGCGGCGATCGGTCCAAGGCCGCGGAGTAACTGGTTGTTTTGGGGCCCCATCGGTGAATCTACCAAAGGTCCGAGGTAATGAGATCAGGATAAGTGTCGCGCCGTCGAATCGCTTTGACAGTGCCGTCTGGGCGTACCAGGACGGCTGCCGGCAACGGGCGGCCATTGTAATGAAACATCTGCGCGAGAGAGTACGCGCCGCAATTGAGCAGCGCCAGTACCTCGCCCGGCTGTACGTTCTCGGGGAGGCGGCGATAGTCAGGCAAGCGACCTTCGCGCTCAATGTCGAAATACACATCACCGGAATCACACAGCGGACCGGCAACTTTATAATCGTGTTCATAAGGCTCGCCCGCGCGTGAGGCAGAGATTAGGTGGTAGTACCACTTGTAGTTGTTCATCGAGAGCATGATGTTGTACCCGGCATCGGTGAGGAGCCAGACATCGCCTGTCTCCGGTCGCCGCTTGATGTTGCGCACTGTTGTCAGCACGAGTCCCGCATCGGCGATCACACTGCGGCCGGGTTCCAAAAGGATTGTCACTTGATCTAGTAAGTGTTCGGCAGCTGCGGCGCGGGCTGACTCGCGCGCTACCCGCATTGCTTCCATAAGAACCGCAGCGGGTTCGAGATCCGCGCCGAGCATATCGCGTTCATGTTCGGGGAGTTGGTCAGCTTGTGTTCGATCGCGCAGATAATTGACGGGGATACCGCCGCCGAGATTTATGTGTTCAAGGGTATGGCCGGTTTCGCGATGGATTATCACCATGTGTTCCCACATGTTGCGAAATGCCTCAGCAAAGGGTTCGACATCGGGAGTCTGCGAGCCCACATGAATATGGATACCGCACACGTGCACTAGATCCGGATTCTGCAGACCACGCCGAAAAGCATCCAACACTTCAGAAGAGGAGATGCCGAACTTTGAAGTCAGTAACGCTGTTTGCAGACCAAGGTGCGAGCGCGTGCCGATTTCCGGTACCAGACGCAAAGTGATGCGTGCCTTTGCCACCTGCTCGCCCTGGTCACGCAATCTTCTGACAGACTGTTCGACGAGTCCAATCTCATAGATGGAATCAACATTGATGGCATAGATGCCGGCACGTACCGCTTCGTCAAGTTCGTCGTCAGACTTGCTGGTGCCATTGAAGATGATCTGGTCGGGCCTAAATCCTGCTTTTAGTGCCTTGAAAAGCTCTCCACCGCTATTGACCTCGACGTCGATGCCTGATTCGAGAACGGCCTTCAGGATCGCCATATTTGAGTTTGCCTTCGAGGCATAACAAAACTTGATCGGCCGATCTACGACTTGGGCAGCATGTTTTAGTCGTTCAATGTTCGCTTGAATGCGGGCTTCGGAAAACACGAACAGAGGCGAGTCGTACTCCTCCACCAGTTTGAGCGCATCGACGCCATTGATGCTCAGATGGCCGGAGCTCACGTCCAGATAACCGGTAATTGTCCATGCAGGACTGAAAGTAACAACATTGGGTGACATATAGCTACAACTCCACGAACCGAATCAGAAATGCGAGCGAAGATAGACTGGGACGGAGTAAGCGTCAAGCTTGGAGGAATTTAATTAGACGTGGTTGACCCAGCGGGGCGCATTCCTCCGGTACGTCGTTGCTAATTGACAATGCTGAGTTTTTTCAGAATCTCACGAATCTGCTTGTAGTGGCGTTGTTCGTGATAGGCGACCATATCGAGAGCGGCAACACCGTCGATGTCGCCAAAAACCGGATGGTGCAGTGAGGTTTTCTTTAGAGCCGAGCGGGCATGTGTTGCGCAGAACTGTTTTAGTTGGGCGCGGGTCCTATTGTAACTTCTCATCGACTCATCTTTCCTTAGTGGATTGAGAGGCTCAACTGCTTTCGGTGCTCGCACGCGAAGGAAGCGGAAGGCAACGATCCGCATTGGCAGCAGTTTCTTGAACAGCCCGACCTTTACGGGCGGGCGCTGCAGCCCCCTTTCCAGTTCAGTGAGCACGCGCTCTTCGACCAGACAGAGGTGATGGACCACCTCCGCTACACTCCACTCATTCTCCGCCGGCCGTTGTTGGAAGAGATCTGGATCGAGCGCATTGATCGTATTTGAAAGCTTCAGATGAATTGAATCCAAACGATCGAGCGTGCGCTGCATACAGGGAAACCTGGACTTATTGCAGGAAGCCTGGGCCGAAGGCTAACGTGCGAAATTGAAAGTGAGTATGCCTGTGACTTTCACGGCATCGCGCATCATGGTAGTCGGGGAAAATCTTGCAAACCGAGCCGCATTGAGGGCCGCAGCCTGCAGCGCCGGCGGTCCCGAAACAGCATGAGCATCGACGACGATTCCCTGTTCATCAATCAGGACCGAGACTGCGACGACGCCTGAGGCGTCACCTGGAGGGAACTCGGGCAGCGGCAAGTAAATAGCTTTCCCATTCAACATGCCTCCCGAGATTGGGGCCCTTTTCGTTGACGGTGCGTCCTTAGCCTGGGGGTTGGATTCTGTATTGTTTTCTCCTGGTCGAGGTTGGGCCGGCGCAATACCATCAGCATCAGTTTTCGAGGCTTCTCCGTTTGGTTTGCCAGACTGTGATCCAGGAGCCGGAGATGTAGCGCTTGTATTGTCGTTGGTTTTCGAGGCGACTACCTTCGGGGCGTCGGGTGTCCGATCAGGTAAAACAAATGAACTAAGAAATGTCTCCTGCAGCGAGTCGTCTTTCTTTGTGTTCAGAATCACCACAGCATAGAAGCGCTTTCGTGTTGTGTATGCACGCACGACCCCATCGAGATCTCCCATCGTCAACCGGTAGTTGCGCGCAGGATGACCATGAAACGTGCTGTCGCCCGCGAGCGTTAGCTTGGCTAGTGAGTCTTTGCCGGCGCCACCCATAGCGGGCTGCCCCCTTGAAAATCCCGGGCGGGCTTTTGCGGGGAACCAATTCTTAAATGCGTCAACGTAAGAATTAAACCTCTCAAAGTCGGAATATAGCGCTGGATTTGACTTGATGCCGCTGAAGGAGGCGACTGCTAGAACAGCACCGGATGGGCTTGCTGAGATATAGAGACGTGTATTCAGCTCCATCTTGTGGTAGGGAAAGGTGCTCGACTCGCTGGTTGAGTTCTTCGGCATAAGGATCGCGAATTCTTCGCCCTCAGGCCGCAGAGTTTCCCAATTCGATGAACCCCCATTTGTTTGCGCCGTCGAAGGCAGTTGTGCCACCCCCACAACCAGCAGACCAGCCAGCGTTAGATAGATTGGACGACGGGCATGCATACGGTCACTCTCCTGAAGCTTTGAAGTTATCAGTGTCCGAGATTTGTGGGCCAACTCTGGCGGCATTCGACTGGCGCCGACCCGGGATATTATTGATGTTACTGCATCCTCTTTGGAGCGCATCAACCAGTCTTCGGCAATGTAGTCCGGAGGCTCACGACTGTCAAGAGGTCTGTGGCGGAGGGTGCTGATGCAGTTGGGATTCCACCCAGGGAGAGACCGCGTAAACAAGCAAGCATTGGTCATATGACCAATGCTTCGACCAATGATTGCGTTTTCACACTCTCGGTTAAGGGTTGGTACCGACTTGATCGATTGAGGCATTCTTCGCCCTTTCCCGTTCAACCAATACGCGCCGGAGGATCTTGCCGGAGGGCGACTTGGGAATCTTGTCTATGAACTCCAGATACCGGATCCTCTTAAAAGGCGCGACGCGTCCTGCGACAAAATCCAGAATCTCTTCCGCGCTTGCCTCTTGGCGGAGAACCACGAGCGCCTTTGGCACTTCTCCCGCCTCATCGTCGGGGCAGGGGATAACGGCAGCATCGACAATGGCCGGGTGCGTCAGCAGAATGGCCTCAAGCTCCGCCGGTGGCACCTGAAGACCCTTATACTTGATGAGTTCTTTGGCACGGTCGACGATGAAAAAATGGCCTTCCTCGTCTGCGTAACCAATGTCGCCGGTGTGAAGCCAGCCCTCTTCATCGACAGTTTGCGACGTGGCTTCGGGGCAATTGAGATAGCCTTTCATGACCTGCGGTCCGCGGACGCAAACCTCGCCCATCTCATTGGGGCCGAGGAGATCTCCGGTTTCCAAGCTGAGAATCTTGCATTCGGTGTTAGGCGCACAGACTCCTATCGACCCAAACTTTATCTCAAGACGCGTCATGCATGAGCGCGTCAAGTCTTCCCCCAAGGGCGCGGCGCCCGAAAAGATCATCTTCAGTTTTGGCAGTTTGTAATTGTCGACGATTGGATTCTTACTCAAACTCAGCACGATGGGCGGCACAAGGTGCGCCAGACTTACCTCATAGTCCTGCGCGGCTTGCAGAAAACCTTCCAGATCGAAACGTGGCATGGTCACGATCGTGGCGCCAGTATAGAGACCCATGTTCAAGACTACCACCAGACCGTAAATGTGAAAGAGAGGCAGGACGCAAATCAGGGTATCGGTGTCGAAGAAATAGTTTAACGCTTCCATCTGCCGGAGGTTGGAAACGAGATTGTAGTGCGTAAGCATTACGCCCTTCGGCAGTCCAGTTGTGCCACTCGAATAGGGTAGGACGATAATATCCTCGCGCGCATTAATCTCGACTTCGTCAAAACTGGGATCGCCCTCCAACAGTGAATCAAATGGAGTGGCGCCGTCGCACTCTCCAAATACAAAGACCTCCTCAATGCCAGCCTCATGAGCGGCTTCGGTAGCTTTCTCCAAACAGGCAGGGACCGTGACGAGAAATCGAGCGCCCGCATCTTTGAGTTGATGGGCTGTCTCGTGATCTGTATAGAGTGGGTTGAGAGGGGTGACAATGCCTCCGAGTAAGGCCACTGCATGAAACGCGACTGCGTATTCGGGAATGTTCGGGCTGAGAATCCCGAATACTTGACCCTTCTTGAAACCACGTCTGGCAAGGCTCGCAGCAACGTGGCTGATGTTGTCCGCCAGTTGCGCGTATGAAAGAACGCGACCTGTTGGGCCTTCAATGAGGGCGACTTTGTCCCCGCGGTCTCTGGCCTTCTGCAGTACGAACGGTGTGAGTGGAACTTCCGGAATGCTAACGTCTGGATAGGGGCTGCGAATGATCATCGGGGTTCGGCTCGGGGGTTTGGAGTGCGAAATCATTGCCGTCTGAGGAGACCATTGACTACAGAACTGCGGTAGCGACCGGGTCGTTTTAGCGGGATGCAACCGGGAACTCAAGAGCGATAAGCTGTGGAATCTTGATAAGTTTAAGAGTCGCGGAAACGATCCGGTCGATACCGCTCGCGGTTCTCTAATGACGTGGCTACGCGCCGACAAGCATTGTCGCATTTCACGACGCCGAGTCTTAATACTCCGGTTGAATGAGCACTTCCGAAAAAGAGCTAGAAACCGCCTACCACCTCTTTCCGCGACAGACTCTATCAGGGTGACCGCGCGTCTGGAAAGGGTTTATATTCTTCTCCAGACAGACCGTTGACCTGATTTCCGACAAACACGATGCCCGAATCCGAAACCCGACCGCTCAACATTGTCTGCCTGGCTACCTACTTTAAAGGTGCCGATTTCATCCGTGAATGTAAGCAACGTGGCTGTCGAGTCGTCCTGATCACCAAAGAGAAGATGTTGAGCGAGGATTGGCCCCGCGATAGTCTCGATGATCTGGTTGCCGTGCCCAACGACGCCGATCCTGCATTGTTTATCGACCTGGTTGCTTTCCTGTCTCAAAAAGTGAAACCGGACCGGGTGATTGCGCTCGAAGAGTTTGATGTAATAACGGCTGCCCTGATTCGAGAGCACCTTTGCCTGCCGGGCTTGAGCAGTTCACGAGCAAAGGTTTTCCGCGACAAACTATCGATGGCGGTTTATAGCAGAAAGGCCGGCATCGACGTTCCGGAATTTGTCTCCTTGATTAGTCCCGACGATGTAAGCCGATTCATGGAACAGGTTCCGGGACCGTGGGTGATCAAGCCCAGGTCGGATGTGTCGGCGATTGGTATTCTCAAAGTAGAATCAGCATCTGAAGTTTGGGCGGCCATTGACGAACTCAACAAGCGCGAAAGCCTTCGCGAAAGAGCCTGTTACTATTTGTTGGCTCGTTTCATTCCGGGTGAGGTTTTTCATGTGGATTCCATTGTCAACAATGGTCGCGTGCTGTTTGCCGGCGTCAATCAATATGGCCGCCCGCCACTGCAGGTAGCCCACCAGGGCGGGGCCTATATTTCACATACTGTCGCCCGAGGCTCCGATGACGAGAAGCGTTTACTTGAGACGAATCGAAGATTGATTAAGGCGTTGGGGCTTGAACGCGGAACAACTCATGCGGAGTTTATTAAGAGCACGGCCGACGGCAAATTCTACTTCCTGGAGATTGCCGCACGGGTAGGGGGAGCCTACATAGCGGACGTGTTGGAAGCTGCGTCTGGGATTAACCTCTGGCGAGAATGGGCAAAGGTTGAAGTTACTAATGGAGCAGCCGTCAAGAGAATTGCCCCCCTGCGCAAAGAATATGCGGGGATAATTTTGTCACTCGCAAAACAGGAATTTCCCGACACAAGTGGATACACGGATCCGGAAATTGTCTACCGTGTTAAGAAGCGTCACCACGCTGGAATGATCGTGCGCTCGCCGAAATTGCCCAGAGTTGCCGAATTGTTGGAGGACTATGGGCGCCGCTTCGCGGAAGACTTTGTTGCCGTAGTCCCACCGCCCGAAAGACCTGAATGAGAATGTGGCGGCTCACCATTATTCCTCATTTCTAGAGGGTTTGTTTGTCACAGACGCGTGAGTCCCCAGATATCGACGCTGAGTTCTTCGGCATAGTGAAGCAGCGGATCACCCTTCGGAGTCGGAAGTTTAAGCGATTCGATCATTGTAGAGGACAACGAGGTAAGAATGGCTTTCCGCAGCTGCCAGGGATGATGATGAATGCGCGCGCGATAGAGTGCGCCCTTGTGTTCGCTGTAGAGGCAATAGCGCTCGGTCAGGAAGAATTCAAGCGAGCCAGGTTCCGAGGGCGGAAAAGGTGCGCCGATCTGCCACAAAGTCCGAAATTCAGCGGGAGGCTCGTCTGTCCGAGTGAGCTTGTAAGCGATTCTCCCCTCCTGCTCGTCAATTTCGATCCTCGCGTTGTAGTACGAAAGAAAGAATAACGTTCTGGCGCCCGCCACCGCTGTCGCACTGTTGCAATCCAGTGAGAAAAACCATACACCCGGGATCCCGCTCACATGAACGTAGGTGCGTACATTCAACTCGTGCATCGAACTCAATCCAGGTACGGGAGGAACGAAAGGTGGGAAGGCCCGAATGTCCGACATCGTGAAGGGTGCAATCGCAATCCAGGGGGAACCGTCGAACGTGTCAATCTCCAGACCCTCTGGAATCAGCGGACGCAGCAGCTGTTCCTCAATGCGCCAGTGCATAAACAGAAGCTTGCCCCAAGTCTGGTGCATGAGGGGACGGCCCTCGGGGCGATTCCGCGCCGCCAGCCGATCTTTCAGTGTCGGTTTCATTTCTAATTGAAAATCAGTGGTTGAGGTTTGAACTCAGTACTTTGAACTTGGAGCTTTGTCCTTTGAGCTTTGTACTTTCCTGCTCATTCGTCCAGACATGCAGAAGCACCAAGTACAAATCCACCAAGTACAAAGCTCAACTACAAAGTACAAAGTACAAAGCTCAAAGGACAAAGCACAAAGTTCAAAGCACAACGCACAATGTACAAACGGACCACTGACAACGCAGCCGCCCGCGTGTGAAGAGCGTCATGGCTTTAAGTACGTGCCCATCCAGTCGAGCACCGTGTGATACCAGAGCTCCGAATTCTGCGGCTTGAGCACCCAGTGACCTTCGTCAGGAAACATCAGCATCTTCGATTCAATGCCCATGCGTTGTACTGCGGTGAAGAGCTGCAAGCCCTCAGCGAACGGAACCCGATAATCGAGTTCGCTATGAATGACCAATATCGGCGTCTTGAACTCTTTGACAAAGTTATGCGGCGACCACCGCGCGTACATGGTTGGGTTCGTCCATGGCGTGCCTTTGAATTCCCATTCAGGAAACCAGAGTTCCTCGGTCGCACCATACATGCTTGTCAAGTTGTAAACGCCGTCGTGGGAAACTAGCACCTTGAATCGGAAACGAGGGTCGTTGTTGTGTCCCTCGATCCAATCGATCATGTAGCCACCATAGCTGGCGCCGGCGGCACCGATCCGGTTCTTATCGATGAACGAATAACGACGAACCACATCCGCGACTCCATTCATGATGTCTGAGTAAGGTTTGCCACCCCAGTCGCCGCTGATCTCATTTACAAACTGTTGACCGTAGCCCGTGGATCCGCGTGGGTTGGGGGCAAACACTACATAGCCCTGATCGGCCCATACTTGCGGATTCCAACGATAGCCCCAGCTGTCATTCCAGGCGCTCTGCGGGCCGCCGTGAATCAGGACGGCAAGTGGATACTTCTTGCCTGTATCGAAGTTTGTCGGCTTGATAATGAAGCCGTGAACCTTCTTGCCGAGCGCGCCGGTCCATTCCACTTCTTCAGCCGTACTCAGCTTCGCGGAGGCCATCAAGTCTCTGTTAACAGTGGTCAGCGCGCTCAGCCCGCTGCCATCAACGTTCGCTCGATAAATCTCAGTCGGCATCGCGATTGAACTATTCGCGAAAACCAATGAT
>WNFY01004913.1_pt1 | contig 12179 bp, 8 predicted proteins | sample 5400091 | NCBI WGS metagenome assembly WNFY01 (sample SAMN13153364, study PRJNA577476) | soil metagenome | isolation source: 60 cm soil or saprolite under grassland replicate 1 | place: USA:California | collected 2016-06-15 | reverse complement strand
CGGAGCTCTGGCGCGCCTATGTCCCGGACGACGTCGTCCAGTTCCTCCGGCTCTTCTCGGACTGGGGCGGCACGAAGCTGGAGCGGCTTCGCGACGCGGGCTACGAGGTCGTCGTGCTCGACGAGGGCGCCGCCAAGGAGATCTCGGGAGCCGACGTCCGTGCGGCCCTCCGCGAGGGCGCTGGCTGGGAAACCTTGGTTCCTCCAGGGGTTGCGGACGTGTTAAAGCGGTTGGAGCGCCGGGTAAGAGTCCTGTAAGCGCAAGAACTTTCCGCGCACGACCCCGTTTAATCAGTAGACGCCGTCAACCAGGGGGTTATGCAAATGCGCAGCTTCGTACTGATTGCAGTCGGCGCTCTCGCGCTCGTCATGGCGGGCGCTTCACGGCCGGCTGCCACGGTGACGAAGACGGTCAAGATCACGGCGACCGCCTTCTCCCCGGCAAGCGTCACGATCAAGACGACCGACGCGGTCAAGTGGTCGAACACGGACACGAAGGCGCACCAGGTCGTTGCGAACAACGGCGCCTTCGCATCGCCCACGATCGCCGCCGGTCACACCTGGACACACACGTTCAACACCGCGGGCACCTACCGCTACCACGACGCGCTCCATCCGGCACTGACAGGCAAGGTCGTCGTCACCGGACCGCCGCCCGCAGTGACGATCGGCGCCGCGACACCGATCATCCTCTACGGCCAGACCACCTCGATCGCCGGCACGGTCTCGACCGGCCAGGCGAACGAGAAGGTCGACGTCTACGCCCAGCCGTACGGCGCACCGTCGGCGGCGCTCGTCGCGACGCTCCTGACGGGCACGGGCGGTGCCTGGGCGGTCTCGGTCAAGCCCAGCTGGGCGACGACCTACTCGGCCCACTGGAAGAGCACGGTCAGCTCGACCGTGTCTGTGGGCGTTCGTCCGACCATCTCGTTCACGATCGGTAGGCACCAGCGGGCGGCCGTAAAGGTCAAGGCCGCAAGCTCGCATGCGGGCCGGAAGGTCTACATCCAGCGCTTCACCAAGTTCCACGAGTGGGTGAAGTTCCGGGCAGTCGTCCTCGGCTCGAGCTCGGGCCGGGCCTTCCGCCTCCACCTGAAGCGCGGTCGCTACACCCTCCGCGCCTTCATGTCGATCAACCAGGCGGGGACGGGCTACCTCGAGGGCTACTCGCGGACGATCGTCTTCCGCGTGAGGTAACGCAGTTCGGTACACGCGGCGCGGGTTAGCCTGCGCCGCGTGTATCCCATCGTCGTCTTCCTGCTCGATGGGCTCGGCGACCGGGCCCACGACGTGCTCGGCGGGAAGACCGGGAACGAGGCTGCGACGACGCCGAACCTCGACCGGCTCGCCGCTGCGGGCTCGTGTGGCGTGTTCTACGCGGTCGGCCCCGGAAGGGCGCCGTCCAGCGAGGTCGCGCACTGGTCGATGCTGGGCTACCGGCCCGACGAGTTCCCGGGACGGGCGGTCTTCGAGGCGCTCGGCCGCGGGCAGGCAGTGAGCGACGAGCACGTCTTCGGCTACGCGGCGCTGAGGCCCGCCGAGCTCCGCGACGACGGCTGGTGGCTGACCGGGCGGCCGGACTCCGAGCGGGACGCGGAGGAAGCGCAGCGGCTGGTCGAGCGCTGCGACGGGATCGAGATCGACGGCCTCACCTTCTCGCTGGAGCACGTCTGGCGCGGCGAGGCGGTGCTGCGGATCGGCGGCGGCGCGGACGAGCGGGTCACCGACACGGACGCGTTCTTCCGCGCGTGGCATCCGATGCTGCGGCCGCTGCCGTTCGTGCCCGAGGCGGAGCGCACCGCGCTGGCCTGCGAGCAGTGGACGCGCGAGGTCATGCGCCGCCTCGAGGGCGAGCGCTTCAACGTGATCACCCTCAAGTGGTTCGGCCGCCCCGGCAGGGTGCCGAGCTTCCTCGAGCGTCACGGGGTTACGGGAGCGTTCGCGGCAGACTCCGCGTTCCTCCGTGGCCTCGGGATCGCTCTCGGGCTCGAGGCGATCGAGGCGCCCGAGACGGACGATCCGGTGGCGGACCTGCGACGCCGCGTCGACCTGGTGCGCGAGCGGCTCGACGGCGGCGACACGTTCGTCTTCACGCACCAGAAGACGACGGACGCGGCCGGGCACACGAAGGACCCGCGGATCAAGCAGGAGACGATCGAGCGGCTCGACGCGGCTCTGGGCGAGCTGCCGACCGATCGGGCCATCGTCTGCGTGACAGGCGATCACGCGACCCCCGCTTCGCCGGACGTGATCCACTCGGGCGATCCGGTGCCGCTGCTCGTCGCGGGGCCAGGCGTCCGGGCAGACGGCGTCGAGCGGTTCGGCGAGCTCGACTGCGTCGCAGGGATCCTCGGGCAGCTCCGCGGTCCGGACCTGATGCCTGTGCTCCTGAACGCGGCCGACCGGCCGCTCTTCCTTGGCTCGCGGCCGACCCCCTTTGAGGGCGCAGACGGCTACCCTGCGCTGCTGGAGCCGTTCCGGTGATGTCTGTGTACACCTACATCACACGCGTACACCGCTTCGAGCTCTCGGCGGCGCAGTTTCTCCGCCTCGCGCTCGCCTCGGTCGCGGCCCTCTGGCTGATCGTCGTCACCGGCGCGGCTGTTCGGCTGACCGATTCCGGGCTCGGCTGCCGGCACTGGCCGGGCTGCGAGAAGGGTCACCCGCTGCCGGCCAAGGACTACCACGCCTACATCGAGTTCGGGAACCGCGTGATCGGCGGTGTCACGATCGTCGTTGTGCTGCTCACGGCTCTCGGCGCGTGGCGGGCGCCCCGGCTCTCGCGCGCCTCACGCCGCCTTGCGCTCGCGGTCTTCCTCGGCACGCTGGCGCAGGCGCCTTTGGGATACCTCGCGGTCAAGACCGACCTGCGCTGGCCGGTCGTCGCTGGGCACTTGCTGCTCTCGATGGCCGTACTCGCCGGCGCGGTCGTGCTCGTTCTGGAGACCTATGCGGCCGTCGCGGGTCGTGCGGAGCCGGTCGTGCCGCTGGAGTTGCGGCGCTTCGCGCTGGTAGTCGCCGGCGCCGCCCTTGCGCTGCTCGTGACCGGAACGCTTGCGACTGCGGGCGGCCCGCACTCGGGCGGCGGCGCGGAGCATGTCGATCGGCTCTGGCGGCTGCAGCCGCTGATCTACGTCCACGCGGGGGCCGTGGCCGTCTTCGGGCTCGGCCTCGTCTTCCTGCTCGGCTACCTCGCGGCGAGGCGCGAGCGCGCCCCGCGCCTCTTTGCGTTCGGCGCGGCGGTGCTGGGCCTGCTCGTAGTCCAGATGATCCTCGGCGAGATCCAGTACCGGACGCACCTCCCCTGGCCGCTCGTGCTGGCCCACGTGGGGCTTGCCGGCGCGGTTTGGGCACTTCTGGCCGCCTTCGTGACGGTTTTGTGGCGCCCGCCGCGCGTAGACTGAAATGGTGGCCGGCGAGCTTCGAGTACACCGGCGACCGGAGCTCACGCATCCGGTTCTGATCGCCGCGTTCCGCGGCTGGAATGACGGTGCTCAGGCGGCCTCCCTCGCCGCCGGCTACCTCGCCAAGACGTGGCAAGCGCAGCGGTTCGCGCACCTCGACCCGGAGGAGTTCTTCGACTTCCAGGCGACCCGGCCGCACGTCTCCCTCGAGGGCGGAATGACGCGCAAGATCGACTGGCCGGAGACGGCCTTCTACCACGCGAGGCCCGACGGTCTCGACCGCGACGTCGTGCTTCTGCTCGGGATCGAGCCGAACCTGCGGTGGCGGACGTTCACGGACCTGCTCGTGGGGCTCGTCGGTGAGCTCGGCGTCGAGATGATGATCACGCTCGGGGCGCTGCTGGCAGACGTGCCGCACACCCGGCCCTCGCCCGTTACGGGCAGCGCGAGCGATCCCGACCTCGTCCGTCAGCTCGGGCTGTCCGAGTCGCGCTACGAGGGGCCGACCGGGATCGTCGGCGTCCTCCACGACGCGTGCCGCCGCGCCGAGATCCCGTCCGCGAGCCTCTGGGTGGCGGTGCCGCACTACGTCTCGCTGACGCCCAGCCCCCGGGCAGCGGTGGCGCTCTGCGAACGGCTCGGCGGCCTGATCGGGCTCGACGTCGACGTCTCCGAGCTCGAGGAAGCGGCGCAGAGCTACGAGGAGCAGGTCAGCGAGGCGGTGGCGTCCGACGAGGAGACCGCGGCCTACGTCGAGGAGCTCGAGCAGCGCGTCGACTCGCTCGAGGAGTCGTCCTCCGACCTGCCGTCGGGCGATGCGCTCGCGGCCGAGCTGACGCGCTTCCTGCGCGAGCGGGACGAGGAGAACGGCGGCGGCGAGGACGCCGCCCGCGAGCAGTAACTAGCCGAACGTGAAGGCGTACGCCGAGATCCCCGGCGTGAAGCGGAGCTCGAGCAGCCCCGCGCGCTCGGTCTTGTAGCTCAGCAGTGTGTAGAGCCGGCTGAGCCCACCGATCCGGATCGTTCGCACCTTCTTGCCGTTGACGAGCACGTCGAGGCGGCCGCGCCCGCTCAGGACGAGATAGACATGTTGCGCGATGAAGCTCAACCGGAGGCGCGCATCGCGGCCGGCCACGATCCGCTCTCCCTCGACGGTCCAGAACCCGGAGTAGGCGAGCGAGTCGGGCGGGATCGCCTTCGGGAAGCGGTACCGAATCATGCGGTCAGGGGTGATCGCCGAGCCTGCGTACCGCTGAAGCCGCTGCCAGCCAAGGTACGACTCGGGGGTCGTAAAGTGCTCCGGCGTCTGATCCCGCACGGAGGCCATCGGCGCCCCGGCGGGCTCGCCCAGGAGCACCCGGATCTTCCGCTCGGTCCCCCCGTAGTCGCCCTCGCCCTTCTTGATCTCACGCACGTGCCCATGACGGTCGATCAGATACTCGGCGGGCCACGCGTCGTTGCCGTAGGCGTTCCACGTTTTGTAGCCGTTGTCGATCGCGACGGGATAGCGGACCCCCAGCCTGTGCGTCGCCTGGCGCACGTTCGAGACCACGTGCTCGAAGGCGAACTCCGGGGTATGGACTCCGACGATGACCAGGCCGGCCCGACGGTAGCGCGCGTCCCAGGCCTCGACGTGCGGCAGCGCGCGCAGGCAGTTGATGCAGGAGTAGGTCCAGAAGTCGATGAGCACCACCTTGCCGCGGAGCCCTCGCGTCGTCAGCGGCCGGGAATTGATCCACGTGTCGATACCCCTGAACGGTGGCGCGACGCCGAGGTCCTGTAGCCCCGCGAGGCGGCCGCTCCGATTCGCCGCGAAGGGGGACTCCCCGCGATGCCTGACTCTCGCCAACTCCTTGTTCGCGACGGAGTTGCGCTCGACCTTGCTCTGCAGGAAATCCGTGTAGCCCGGGAACGATGTCTGCAGCTTCTGGTCGGCGTTGAAGACGATCGCGAGCGCTGCCAGGGCCATCAGGACTCCGAGCGCAGGCCGCAGGTTGGGGACGCTCGCGCGCATGCGCCGCGTCACGTCCGCGCCCAGGAACGCGACCGCGAGCATGGGCCCGGCCGCGCCCAGCGAGTAGGCGACCGTGAGCAGGACCGTCTTCCAGCCGAACTCGACCTGAGCGGCGTTGGTGGTGATCACGCCCAAGACCGGTCCCGCGCAAGGGACGAAGACGAGGCCGAGGCTCGCACCGAGTAGGAAGCCGCCGCCGAGATCGCTACGCGTCCGCCGCCGGCTGAGGAAGTAGAGCGGCCGCTCGAGGAGCACGCCGAGTTGCGGGAAGATCAGCGTCGCGGCGAGCACGAAGAGCAGCGCAATCCCGAGGTTGCGGAGAAGGTCCTGCGGCAGGTCGAGCCGATTGAGGATCCACGTCGCGAACAGCGTGAACGTGGCGAAGCTCGCGACGAGGCCGGCGATGATCGCGACCGGCCTGCGGCGCCCGCCCGTGCCGCCGCCGGCGAAGAGGATCGGCAAGACCGGGAAGACGCAGGGCGAGATCGCAGTGATGACGCCTGCGCCCACGGCGATGCCGAGGAGCAGGAGGAAGTGGACACTCATCGGTTCCCGAACTGTCGCGCCAGAGCGCTAGGCGTTACGCCTCGGCAGCCGGAGCGGTTTCCTGCTTCTGCGCGGCTTCCGGCGAGGCGCCGTCCGGGCTTGCTTTCTGCGCCTTGGCCTTCTGGCCCTGGCCCTGGCCCTGAGCCTGGCCCTTCTTCTTCCGCTTGCGCCGGCGGCGGCGCGACCTGCCCGGAGCCTTCGGCGCGGGCAGGTTGTCGGCGAGTGCGTCCGCGACCTCCTGGATCGTCCCGAGCCGCTCCCGGGCCGCGTCGATCAGCCGAGTCGCCCGCGGCGTGTAGCCCTCCGCGGAGGCCAGCAGCGCCGCGCCGACCTCGCGCGGCTGCTCAAGCGCCGCGTTGACGAGCTTCGCCGCGTTCTCCTCGTGTCGATGGCCCCGCGAGTTCGCGAGCGCTCCCAGCAGGCGCTTCGCCTCCGGGAACTCGCCGCTCGCTCGCCGGTCCTGCACCTTCCGCGTCGCGCGGGCGAGCCGCCAGGTCCAGTGGGCGAGAATCTGCTCGGGGGCGTCGACCTTGCTGTCGCCGAGCGCGCGCAGGAGCGTGCGCACGCCCTGGACGCGATCCTTCTCCCACGGCGGCGCCTGCGTGACCAGCGTGACGAGGTCGTCGAAGCTCGCGCGGTCGACCATCATCGAGACGCGGTCGGCGAGCGCGATGAGCCGCAGGCGGCGGTTCGGGTTCTCTGCCGCGCAGGCGTTCAGGAACTGCTCGAGGGCGCCGCGCGACGCCTTCCCCTCGGTGAATTTCTTGACGAACTCGACGCGCTCGTCGAAGCGGACGCTCCGGCCGGCGATCGTCGCCCAGTAGAGCTGCTCGTCCTCGTCGAGGAAGCGCGGGTTGACGCGCTGCCACTCGCGCGTGATCACGGCGAGCCGCCGCTTGACGTCAGGGGTCACGGGCACGAGCCACGGCGCCGGAGAGAGCTTCCGCCGCGCTCGCCGCTGGACGCGCCGCCGCGGTGCGGGCGTCACGCGCGCTCCCTCGCGGTAGAAGTCGGCGTCGAGCAGGCTGTGCAGCGAGACCACGCGCTCGCTGTGGGTCGCGGCCTTGGGCACGAAGTCGACGACGACGCCGGCCTCCTTGCGCGGGTGCGTCCGCATGATCCGCCCGATGCGCTGCTGGTAGACGCGCTTCGAGGCGGTCGGCGCCAGGTGCATCACGACCGTCGCCCGCGGCGAGTTCCAGCCCTCGGCCAGCAGCATCGCGTTGATCAGGATGTTGATCTCGCCGCGTTCGTAGGCGGCCAGGGTCTCCGCGAGCTGCACCGGAGGCGTGCGTCCGCTCACCGCGGTGGCCTTGAGCCCGGCCGCGCGGAACTCCTTCGCCAGGTTGTAGGCGTGCTCGACGCCGGCCGCGTAGACGATCCCGGGGGTGTTTTCGAAGCGGTCGCGGTAGAGGCTCGCGGCCGCCTGGTTCAGCGCCGTGTGGTCGAGGACAGCGGCCAGGGCCCGCTCCTCGAAGTCGCCGCCGACGATCGGCACCGACGAGATCGCGGCGGCCGGTGGGACGCGGAGGCAGCGCAGCGGCGCGATCAGCCCGCGGCGGGCCGCGTCGCCGAGCGGCAGCTCGTCGATCGAGGCGGGGAAGACGTCCGAGACCTGCTTCGCGATCAGCTGCTCGGTCGCCGTCATCCCGATGAAAATCGGATCGGAGAAGCTGCGGATCGCCTTGCTCGTCTTCTCGCCGAGCGCCGTGTGGGCCTCGTCGCAGATCACGAGCTGGTAGGCGCTCGGCTCGAGATCGTCCCAGTGGCGGGCGAACCAGGCGTACGTCTGGACGGTGACGGGACTCGAGCCCTTGGGCGAGCCGCCCTTGAGGATCGCATCCTCGAAGCGCTCTCCGTAGCCCTCGGCGGTCAGCTCGCGGTGGAACTGCGTTACGAGCAGGCGGCGGTGCGTAAGGATCAGGACGCCGAGCGTGCGGGCCGCCTCGACGAAGCCCGCCGCCGCGATCGTCTTACCGGAGGCGGTCGGGTGGCGGAAGCGATAGCGCCTGCTCGCGCCGGGGTCGCGGCCCGCGTGCTCCTCGGGCAGCGGGAGCTCGTCCGAAGGCTCCTCGAGGTGGACCCCGAGATCCTCCTCGTCCTCCTCGACAACCTCTTCCTCTTCAGCGACGGCCGCGCCGTTGCCGTTCAGGTCGGGCTCGACCTGCGTGGCGGCGATCAGCTCGGTCAGCATTCCCGCGAGCGCGTCGATCTGGTGGCGGCGCAGCTCGGTGCCGGAGGCGAGGCGTGGCGGGCGCTCGCTGAGCACGCGCTCGAGGCCGAGCATCAGCGCGTAGCGGATCTTCCAGCCGTACGAGGGCTCGCGCGCGCCGCCTTCGATCTCCGCGAGCGCGTCGTCGAGTGCGCGCCGCCGGGCGGTCCCGGGCGCGAGTGCGGTTTCGGGCTCCTCGTCCGGATGGAGGAAGGGCTCGCCCGCCCAGGCTTCGGCGCGGAGGGCGGCGGCATTGAGCCCCTCAGCCTCCGACGAAAGCGTCAGATGCTCGGTCGCTTCTTGCATTGCAGGCAGCATTTCCGCGCTGCCGAGTCTCAGTGAGAGAGCGAGCTCGCGGTCAATCCCCTGGCGAGCGTCGCAACTCGAATGATACCCGATTCAAGGGCCGCCGAGGCCGCCGAAGACCGCGAACGGGTTCTGCGGGGTGACCTCCCAGACGAGCTCGCCGCCCGGCTCGACCTCGCCGTGGACTCGCTGCGCGAGTTGGCGGGCTTCCTCCTCCGAGCCGGCGCCCACGATCAGGAAGCGCCAGCGGCGCACGACGTCGTAGCCCTCGCGCTCGAGCTCGTCCGCCAGCTCGCGCGCCTCGGCATGCGTCTCGCGCTCGACGCGAACCTCCCACGGCGCGTAGCCGCGCTCGAGCTCCTCTTCCTCCCACGTCTCCTGCGGCGGCTCGCCGGTCCAGCGCTCCTCGTCGTGGAGCCAGCGCTCGGCCGTCGAGGTGCTCGCCTCGTCGCCTTCGTCCGCGAGCTCGGCTTCGACGATCCCGCGCGCCCGTTCGGCCTCGGCCGGGGTCGAGGCGTAGACGAAGAGCTCGTTGCCGTCGCGGGAGACGGCAAGCCGGCGACCCTCGAGCTCGTGCGCGAGACGCTTCGCCTCGTGTGTGCCGAGGTCGAGCCCGAGGCGGCCCAACAGGCTCTCGGCCTGGGCTTCTTCGGGCAGCTCGATCCGGATGCGCCAGTCGTCTCTCATTTGGCGGGTGCCGCCTCGCCGATCTCGGCCAGCGGGCGCCCGAACATCCTCTCCGATCTGCCGGTCTGGTCGAGGAACTTGGTGATCCCGCCGAGCCAGAACGGCCAGCCCGCCCCGAGCAGGAGCGCCGTGTCGACATCGGCGGCCTCGGCGACGACGCCCTCCTCGAGCAGGTGGCGGATCTCGTCGGCGACGGCTTCGAGCGCGGCCTCGAGGATCTCGTCCTGCGTCTTCGGCTCGTCCGCCTGGACGACGATCTCGTCCTTTCCCTCCGCGTAGTTGGCGAGGGTCTGGGAGAGCGGGAAGCGATCGGGATAGGCGTCGTGCAGGGTCTCGAGGACGTGGTTGGCGACTCGCGGGCCGACCATCTGCAGCAGGACGGACGGCGCCATCGGGAGCCCGAGCATGAGGATCGCCTCGTCCGCTTCTTCGACGCTGTTCCCCTGCTCGAGCGCATCGAGGACGACACCCATCTGGCGCGTGAGGACGCGGTTGACGACGAAGCCGGGCGCGTCCCGGACGAGGACCGGGCGCTTGCGCAGCTTTTCGGCGAAGGCCCAGGCCGTCGCGAGAGCCGCGTCGTCCGTGTCGGCGGTGCGGACGAGCTCCACGAGCGGCAGGACCGCGACGGGGTTGAAGAAGTGGATGCCGACGTCTGCGCCCATCTCGGCGATCGAAAGGCTGGAGGTGTTCGAGGCGAGGACGCAGTCGTCCCGCGTGTGCTCGCGCAGCTCGGCGAAGACTCGCTGCTTCGTCTCGAGCTCCTCGAAGACGGCCTCCAGGACGAGATCGCAGTCGGCGAAGTCCTCGTAGGTCGTTCCGGTCGAGACGATCGAGCCGAGGAAGCGCGCCTTGCCCTCGTCGTAGCGGCCCTTCGCGACCTGCTCTGCAAGCTCGGACTCGATCGACTCGCGGGCGCTGTCGAGGGCTTCCTCGCTGACGTCGCGCATAGCGACCGGCACCTCGAGGCGGCGGAGGACGAGCGCCGCGATCTGGGCGGCCATCAGGCCCGCGCCGACGATCCCGACCTTGCGGATCGGCCGCGGCTCCTCCGCGGGCCGGCCGGGCGGGCTCTTCGCGCGGCGCTCGACGAGGTCGAAGGCGTAGAGCGATGCCTGGGCCTCGCGGCCGGGGAGCAGCTCGCCGACGGCCTCTTCCTCGGCGCGAAGGCCTTCCTCGAGCGTCCAGCCGGAGCAAGCACCCTCGATCAGCTCGAGCGCCTTGTAAGGAGCGGGCGCGGCGCCGTGCACCTGTCCGTCGAGCCGGGCGCGCGCCTTCCGTATCACTTCCGTGACGTTTTCGTGCGGGTGGCTGCCACCGTCACGAGACCGTGACGGCTCGAGCTCGAGCTCGAGCGCGAACGCGAGCGACTCGTCGACGAATTCCGCCGGCTCGAGGAGCCGGTCGGCGAAGCCGAGCTCGAACGCCTGCGGGCCCGTCAGCACGCGGTTCTGGCGCATCGGATTGGCGACGATGAATTTCACCGCCGTCTCCACGCCCACGAGCGGCGGAATCAACTGTGTCCCACCCCAGGCCGGGACGATCCCGAGGAAGCACTCCGGGCAGGCGAAGTGGCGCACCGCGGTGGAGATCGTCCGCGCATCGCAATGGAGTGCCAGCTCGACCCCGCCGCCGAGGCAGGCCCCGTTGACCGCGGCCACGGTGGGATACGGGAGCGCGCGGATCCGGCCGAAGAGCTCATGGCCCGCGCGGCTGCCCTCAATCGCGAGCTCGCGGGTCGCGCCGGGGAACTCCGTGATGTCGGCGCCCGCGGCGAAGACGAACGGCTTTCCCGTGATGACGAGCGCCGCCCAGCCGCCGTCTTCGAGCTGCGGCAGCAGCTGCTCTAGCGACTCGAGCGCCGCCCGCCCGAAGAAGGTCGGCTTCGTATGGTCCTCGCCGTTGTCGATCGTGACCAGCGCGACGCGCTTGCCGTCCCGTTCGACCTCGGCCAGCTTGAACTCAGTCTGCGGCAGGAAGGTTCTCCCAGATCAGCGCGGCGCCCATGCCCATCCCGACGCAGAGCGCGGTCAGCCCGTACCGCACGTCCGGCCGCTGCCGGAAGCCGTAGGCGAGCTGCGCCAGGAGCCGGACGCCGGTTGCCGCGAGCGGGTGCCCGCAGGCGATCGCGCCGCCGTAGGGGTTCAGCCGGTCGTCCTCGGGATCGACGCCGAGTCCGTCGCACCAGGTGAGCACCTGCACGGCGAAGGGCTCGTTCAGCTCGAACAGGCCGATCTCGTCGAACGACAGCCCGGCCAGCTCGAGCGCCTTGCGAGTGGCGGGAACGGGGCCGAGCCCCATCAGCTCGGGCTCGACGCCCGCGAACGCGTATGAGACCAGGCGCATCCGGGGCTGGAGGCCCAGCTCGCGGGCTCCCTCCTCGGAGGCGAGCAGGCAGACCGCCGCGCCGTCGGTGAGACCGGCGGAGTTGCCGGCGGTCACGCGCCCGCCCGGGCGAAACGGCGTTGGAAGCTCCGCGAGGCCTTCCATGCTCGTGTCCGGCCGCAGGAACTCGTCCCGGTCGGCGGCGCGCCAGCCGTCGTCGGTGAACACGGTCATCGGAACGACGGTCTCACGCATGACGCCGTTCTGCCAGGCCGCGGCCGCGCGGTGCTGCGAGCGCATCGCAAAGGCGTCCGCGTCTTCCCGCGAGAGGCGCGGGAATCGGTCGTGCAGGTTCTCGGCGGTGGCGCCCATCGTGACGGCCGACGGATCGACCAGGCGCTCGGCGACGAAGCGCGGGTTGAAATCGACATCGTCGCCCATCGGGTGGTGGCCCATGTGCTCGATGCCGCCTGCGAGAACGACGCCCGCCGAGCCCATTGCGATCTCGCCGGCGCCGGCGGTGACGGCGGTGAGCGCGCCGGCGCACATGCGGTCGACCGCGAAGCCCGGCACGGTCGGCGGCAGGCCGGCGAGGAGCGCGACATCGCGGCCGAGCGTCAGGCCCTGGTCGCCGACCTGGGCCGTCGCCGCCATGATCACGTCGTCGGTCCGCTCCGGCGCCAGGG
>WNFY01016287.1_pt1 | contig 12183 bp, 6 predicted proteins | sample 5400091 | NCBI WGS metagenome assembly WNFY01 (sample SAMN13153364, study PRJNA577476) | soil metagenome | isolation source: 60 cm soil or saprolite under grassland replicate 1 | place: USA:California | collected 2016-06-15 | reverse complement strand
CTGACGTAGAGCGGCAATAGGTGGGTATGTGCTTAAATCAGCCAAGTGATCACCACTTGTCATGGTCGGATCAGGATGGGCTACTATTCTGTTGTTGGCATCTACAATGTAGGTGTAGCTGCCTCTTTCTTGGTTGGAATTGGAAAGGACTTCCGTGCTGATCTCGTTCAGTTCACTAGCAACAGAGGCGACGCCTATTATTTGTCCTGCCGCATTACGGATTGGAGCAGCGAGGCTCAGAGCGGGCTTGCCGGTAGTACGGCTGATCAGCACTTCGTACGTGATTGGCGCACCCGATTTGGCGCCTAGGAACCAAGTACGATCATGATAATCTTTAGGTTTGGAATCATCGTTGCGAGCGATATTGAGTCCATTTGAATCGGTGGTCTGCACCAGGAACAGGTTTGGGTGAGTAGAAGATATCGCCAGCAATGTAGGTTTTTGTTGTGCCGGATCCATACTGACAATATCAGGGAGCGAAGCCATCTCTTGCAAAGTACGGGCATGCAGTTCCAACCATGTAGCGACGTTAGTAGCAAGGAACTCGTCATTTTTCTGCAAGTCAGTGTTAGCCTGTTCTGTAATTACAGTTGTTGCCCGCGAGCTAATGAGGGCAGTGACACCAACCAGCAGTGGGATCGTGGTAACCAATATGAAAGCGGTCAAGCGAACCTGTATCCGGACCTGGCGAAGCTGTCGGGCAATGAATAGGATGGTGCTTAACACTGCTCCTGCTAACAGCCATATTGCTGTTGGGCCAAAATCTGTTAGGATGGCATCCGCAGCCAAAATGTAGCTTCCTCCAACAGCCACATAAGGAAGCACTTGAGTTATTCCATCCAGAATCGAGGTTAGCCTTTTATTTTCTACGGCAACAGGAGAGCGATACAACTGCCTCAAAGCGGCAAGAATATAGAGGACGTGCGCTCCTACCCAGCATGCATCAATCAGACCACCGGAAACGAAAGTTCCGGCCAAGCCCATATAGTCAAATCCGAGGTCTGCACTCAGGAACAATACCATCCCTATCAAGAAGAAAGACAGCGCTGAACGGGTGTCGTGGTCGGAACGTCGCAACAAGATAGCCACCAGCCCGCCAAATATAACCAGATCGCCAAGGGGATATGCGACGAGGACGATTTGGGTGAAGGGATCGCTTGCATTTGCCTGTGCAGTAGGGATTACGATGAAATATGTAAGTGCCATGGTGGCGACGATCAGCGTCGTTAGCAGGTCGAGCCAAAACGTCAGCCGCTCGCGGCGACTAAGCGGTGCAGTGGGTAGAATGCTCAATCCCCATAGGACAAGTGGATACAAGCCAAGATAAAATGCATCCGATATCGCGGGGAAGGGTTGGACATGAAGGGCATTCTCCAGATAGGACCAGATTACATCCCCAACGAAGTAAGAAAACATGGCGAGTCCGAAGATCAGCCAAGCTTTGCGGACCCGCTGGTCAAGTTTTGCATTCCGGAATACTTGCCACGCGACCACTGCAGCCAGAAAATCAATCGGCAGGGCCGCTAAATCGGAAATTAATGTGACGTTTTCCTCGCCACCCCAATGGAAGATCGACCACATTACAAAAACAAGTCCATACATAACGGAAATAAGTCCAACGATGCCCCAGAAGCCACTCAACCAATTTGGAAGGAATCTATGGGACGTGGCAGGTGTAGTGGAATTCTTTTCAGTCATTGTTATCTCCTGCTATTGCTGGCGATTGAGTTTCTGTGGCGGGCAAAACTGATGACACACAAGTGCGCTTGGATAATTCTTGTTTTTCAAAAGCTAGGCAGTATCTATACATCTCTTTTCACTTTCATGGTCTTTCCATTTGACCTTGATTGGTGGTGACTTCCATGATTGTTTTAGGCTCCGGAAGAAGCGGCAAGCTGAATGTAAAGCAGGAACCTTCTCCAACTTTGCTTTCAATGCTGATATCGCCGCCATGTCGTTCAGCAATGGACTTCACGATCGCTAATCCAAGCCCATTCCCTTCAATCTCGTCATGTCCATTATTGCGAACGCGGTAAAACCGATCGAAGATATGTGGCAGATCCGAGGCTGGAATTCCGTAGCCTGTGTCTTTGACATTGATAAGGATATTGGTTATTACCTGCTTTAAAGAAACTGTGATTAAGCCATCATTGGGCGTGTATTTGATCGCGTTCCCGATTAGGTTGCGCATCGCCTGATGTAGCTGTAACGCGTTGCCCCAGACTTTTGCGTTACTTACCGTTTTATCGATAATGAGCAGCTGCCCCTTCGCAACTGCCTGCGGTTGGAATTCATCTGTAATCTCACAGAGCAAATCACTGATCATGATTTCTTCCTGTTTTGATTCGGCATGCAGGTCCATCTTGGCGAGGTTCATCATGTTCTCAACCAGTTCGCTCATATGTGTGGTCGCGTTTTGGATACGCTGTGCAAAATCATTTTGAATGTCGTTCATCGGTCCCGCCTGTTTGATCAACTGACTGTATCCGCTGATCGAAGTGATTGGATTCTTAAGATCATGAGATGCCGTCGCGATAAATTCATCTTTCACCCTTTCCAGCTCTTTGAAATGGGTCACATCATGCAGAACAACAACACAGCCACCTTCCTTCACCGGAGTCAAGGATGCAGAGAAAACGCGTCTATCGGGCCACGCAATTTCGACGGAGAAGGAATCGCTGGATTTTCCCACTTGATTCAGCTCGGCGATGAGACCATCATATCCCTTGCCCTCTGCTAATTGTTTTCCAATCCTCATTTCGTAATCGGTAAATAATTTCTGTGCCGCAGGATTGAGGAGCGAAAGACGATTGTTGCGGTCAAACATCAGGATGGCATCTGCCGCACCTTGTAAAACTGCGGCTAAGCGCTGTTGTTCCTGTGCCATGTTGTCGTATAAATGCGCGTTTTCAATCGCGATGCTTGCCTGACTGCAAATCGCCTGCAGAAGCAGGAGATGTTCCAATTTGAAATAATTGGTTTGTTCGTTTGCAAGGAGTAAGAGCCCAAGCAGGTGATAACGCCCAAACATGGGAACAACCACTACAGACCGCGCCGGATCATTTTCAGTTGGTTCCCAGCGCGGGTCCTGGCTCGTATCGCTGATGATGAAACCCTGATGTACATCATTCGCGATTTTGAGAAGTTGTGGGAGAAGCGTGTATTGGGCTGAATAATGTCTGGAGGCAGGTGACTGATCGAAGTAATATGTTTTTTGATATGTGCTGTTCGGATTCAAAATCACAATGTGACTCAGCACTGCGCCTAATGTTTCGCCAGTGCGTTTGAGCAGAACTGTTGCCAGTTCCTCCATGTTGAGACGTGCGCTCAAATCCCTGCCAATTTCAGGAAGCAGATTCAACTCGCGGTTGCGGCGGCGAATAATATCTTCCGCCCGCTTCACACGGAGTTTGGTGCGGATGCGAGCCAGCAGTTCTTTGCGATCGAATGGCTTGGTTATATAATCATCCGCCCCCATGTTCAAGCCCGATTGAATTTCTCCGGGAGTAAGCCTCGCTGCGGTTAAGATAATAACGGGAATATGCTCCGTAACGGGATCGGCGCGAATTTCCTCAAGAACTGCAAAGCCATCTTTGTTCGGCATGTTAATGTCGAGCAGAATGAGATCTGGCAAATGACTGCGGGTTTTTTCAAGTGTATCGATCCCGTCTTTGGCTTTGATATAGCTGTATCCCTCATTTTCAAGATAGCGAGAGAGCAGCAGCAGATTATCGGGCAGATCATCAGCAATGAGGATCGTGAATGGTTGGGTTGGGGCTTTTTCATTCTCAGATGGTTCAGCATGCCCAATCTCTTCGATAGCCTGAAGCACGATCTGACAAATGCGCTCAGGACGGATGGGCTTGATAATGACATCTTTGACCTTCAGGCGATGTGCTGTGACTTTTAGCCCGGGCACGTCATAGGCTGTCATCAAATAAGAAAACATGGGGCGCCCGGCTGGATGATTCTGCAGTTTTTCGATCAGTTCCAAACCGGTCATTTCGGGCATGATCATGTCTGTGATCAAAATGTCGATGGCGCCACTTTTTGCGTGCTCGAGTGCCTCATATCCACTGGTTGCGGAGAACACTTCCACTTTGTTGCCCAACTGTGCAATACCGCGTGCCAGGGTATTGGCAGTGTTGGGATGATCATCTACGATCAGAATTTTTACGGGAGCCGATTTGTGAATTTTTGCATCATCCATGCTCCTATTCTGCCCGCTTAATGTTTTTTAAACGTTAGGGTAAAGTAGGGAAAGTTGGCGTTTGTTGGTAAAAAGCACCCCTGCGTATAGACAAGGGTGTGCTTGAATGTGTGTACGGCCTTTGGATTGGCAATCAGTCTGTCACCAGCCGATATCCCAGCCCTCGGATTGTTATGATATGGATATCAGGATGTTCATCTGCTGCAATTGCCTGACGTATATTGTGGACGTGCCACTTGGTCAATTCTTGTGCATCACGCGAATCGGACTGGTATCCCTGCGCTTCGGCAACCAGGGTTTGATAATCGACAACATTTGGACAATGTCGCGCCATCACAAGAAGATAATCGAACGAGGTCGGTGCGAGATTTACAGTACGATCATTAACGGTAACACGGCGGGCATGGATGTCGAGGGTAAGCGCGCCGCATCGCACGAATCGACCCGAGGCGGTTTCCTCTGAAGCAGGGGAGGGCTTTTTCTCGGCGGTTTCAATTGCGTCCAGTGTATCAAGCTCCGTCTGTAAGGCATCAATGTGATTCAGGATTTCCCGCCGGCGTTTCTTTTTATTTTGCTCGGTGATGATGGTACGGGAACGGTCAATAACAGCCTCCGGTTTGAGCGGCTTCATTAAATAATCTGTCGCTCCGAGGCGTAACGCTTCCACTGCAGAATGCAGGTCTGGTTGCGCGGTGAACAGGATGACCGGCAATTCAGGATATTGCGTATGAATGGTCTTTAGTACTTCCAGTCCATTCATATCGGGCATACGGATATCGAGATAGACGAGGTCAAAAGATTGATCTTTTATGATGGAAAGAGTTTCTTTGCCACTCGCAACTGTCGTGACCTCAAACCCTGCGCGTAAGAGAATACGTGCCATGGTCTGACGTAAGCTAGCTTCGTCATCGATGATCAGAATATGCCCACCCGGATTCATTGCTATTCCCTTTCACACATGGGGAGCCACACGTAAAAAACGGCCCCGCCCTGCGAAGCATTTGCAGCGCTGATACGACCGCGATGCTGTTCCAGGATATCGTGGGTAATTGTAAGCCCCAAGCCAGTGCCTGTTCGTTTGCTTGTTACAAATGCATCAAAGATCTTAGGAAGGATTTCTGCATCAATTCCTGGTCCTGTATCCCGTACGGAGAAGAGAACCTCGCTTTGTTCGGTCAGGTTTCGGGTCTGAACGGTGAGGCAGCCTCCCGGATCCATCACTTCGACGGCATTGAGGAACAGGTTTAATACCACTTGTCGAAGTTGATCGGCAATTCCAAAGGCTGGTTGCAACTCAGGATCTGGCACAAATTCAAATGTGATCTTCTTATGACGCATATGCGTGCTGATCAACGCGTACACATCTTCAATAAGATTATTGATCGGTACCTGTTGAAAGTCTTTGTCGCGCATGGGACGATAGGCAGAGCGCAGTCTCTCAATAAGAGCTGCCATGCGTTCCGTCTCAGAAAGGACGATGTCCAAATCCTGACGACCCTGGCCTGAGATGCCAGTCTCTTCTTTTAAAAGGAAGAGAGCATTCTGAATAGCTTGTAACGGATTATTTAATTCATGCGAAACCGAGGCGAGCAGCCGTCCCACCAGCGCGAGACGTTCACTTTGGATTAACTGGGAACGGATGGCCTGCTCTTGTTTCATTGCATTCTGTAAATCAGTATACAGATTTGCTTTATCGAGGGCGACCTTGACGGGCACGGCGAGTTCAAACTGAGTATCAGGCAGGAGAGAATTGCGTTCAAAGAACATGACATCATTTACGCTATTCGTAACAAAAGGCTCCCCTGTCTCCGCTACATGACCAACGATGCCTGCTCCTCTGGATAAACGAAATTGTTCTCGTAGAAGTTGTTCACCGACTTTACCACTGCCTGCCTTCAAGACAAGATCGCGATTTTCCGCGTCCAGCAAATAAAACTGGACATAATAGAAGCCAAAGTTTTGTTCCAGTAAAGTGACCACATCATTGGCAAGCTCGCCTGGATTAAGAGAGCCAGCAAACACTTTGATGGTTCCATACAGAGCGTTTACTTCTTTTAATCGCTGTTGGATGGTTTCGAAAGACCGGGTGTTGTCAATGGCAATCGCGGCATCAATGGCAAGTGCATTCAGCAGTTCTTCCTCACCGGCGGAAAATGCACTTTTACTGTTGCTTTGGACACTGACAGTGCCGATCTGTTGCTGATCGATTTGGATCGGTGCGACCATTAAAGATCGATATGTTGCTTCACCACTTGACTTTAGGAAACGAGGATCAGTTTCCACATCCGAAATATTGATGGTAACACCCTCTTTTATAACTTGCCCCGCGACCCCTTGTCCCATTTGCATTTTGACGCGCAGGTTATCTGCCACCTTCTCCAGATATCCTGCAATCGCCATCGGCTCAAGAATATTTTCCTCTGCATTGATAATATGAATAACAGCTTTTTCTGCCTTGGGAATTAAGTCAATGGCTGAATCAACGATCAGTTGAAGCACAACCTGGAGACCAACGCGTTCTGTTTCGCTTAATGCGTGCCCGATTTGCATCAGCGTTTTGGTCTCATTGAGTTGCTGAAGGCTGACTTCATCCTGTTTTACCATCCAGAGTGCCAATGCAATTTGATTACCAATCTGCTCCGCATACGCCTGCTCCTCAGTCGTGTATTTTCGCGGTGATAGCTGGACAAGGATAGCTGTGCCGAATTTATATTCTCTCGCGACAAGGGGCACGCAAATAGCGGATTGAGCATCTTTAAGAAAATCTATTCTTGCACACGGTGAACTTTTGATATCCTCAATTAAATGAACCTGACCAGTTTGCAACACATCCTCAATAATCCGGGAGTCCTCAGAATTTATTTCGATATTGAGAGAATAGGACATGGAATTTGTGGCGGCGATCCAAAAAAGTTTCTGCTGGATGGGATCCCAGCGGGCGATATAACCATGATCTGCCACAAACAAGTTGGTCAAATGATCCGCAATTTCACTGAAAAGCTTATCTGAACGGGTAGGCGTCAAAATCTTTTTCGTGATGATATTAGAGAGGACTAGAAAGCGTTCTTGAGATTTTAACTTCTTGTCGAGCCGAAAAACGTTTTCCAATCCTGTGCGGAGATAACCGATGACTATTCCCAGGATGCCAGCGGAAACATGCCCGATCCAAAAGCCATTCCGCAGCGCAAGGACCATATCCCAATTCGGCGAACCGACGAACAAGCTAATGAGGAAAAAGTCTAGCGGAATAGCGAGGATAGCGGCTAGGATGCCACCCCGTCTATAGTAGAACCAACCCGCAATCGTAACCGGGACCGTGACCAGTATGGGAGATTTGAAAATGGGGAACGTAACGATATATAGAACAGCCAGCCCGGTAAGAATCCACGGGTAAAAGCGTCCAAGGGACCTTGTTGCAACGTTTTCCTCAAATGAGGTCATGGTGAGCCGCTTAGCAAGCATACAAGATTATTATAGCGATTTTTGCCGCATTCAGAATAACAAGAGCAATATATTTTTAACAAAAATATCGACTGACCTGGAGTGCCAAATCAGCCGATATTCACACGTGAGAAAGAGCTATTTCGCGATTTCGGTCGATCTCGTTTCGCGGATGACCGTTACCCGGATCTGACCGGGATATTGCATCGTCTCCTCGATTTTCTTTGCCACATCACGCGCCAGGCGTGCGGAGGCAAGATCATCAATCGCGTCCGGCTTGACGATAATGCGTGATGTATGCTTCGAGACCCTCTCGACGGGCACCCGGTCGCGCGCCGGAAATCGCGTCTGCCGCTTCGGCGATGACCGCTTCCACTGTCAGTTGATCCACTTCATGGTGATGCGATTCGATCGCGTTGACCACGGTTGAATTGACACCATAGCGGCGGCAGTATTCTGCACCGAGTTTTGCGTGCGTGCCATCCTGGTTGTGATCCATCGCCTTGCCGATATCATGCAGGAAGCCACCTTGCTTGGCAATTTCCACATTCGCACCGATCTCGGCCGCCAGGATGCCTGCCAGCTTGGAAACTTCCCCCGCATGGGCAAGCTGGTTCTGTCCATAGGATGTGCGGAATTTGAGTCTCCCCATCATACGCAGAACTTCGGGATGCAAACCCGTGATGTTGGCATCGTAGGCAGCTTGTTCGCCCGCTTCATTAATGATCTTGTCCACGGCACGCGTTTCATCTTCGACGATCTTCTCGATGTGTGCGGGATGGATACGTCCATCGAGGATCAATTTGGCGAGGGCCCGACGACCGATCTCGCGTCGGACGGAGTCGAAGCAGGATACGGTTACCGAATCGGGAGTATCGTCCACGATCACGTCTACACCCGCGGCTTGCTCAAAGGCTTTGATGTTGCGTCCGTTGCGTCCGACGATGCGTCCCTTCATCTCTTCGTTGGGGAGGGTGACCACTGCACGTGTCACTTCAGCCACATGCTCAGATGCCACACGTTGGATAGCATCTGCGATCAACTTGCGAGCACGCGTTTCTCCCTGTTCACGCGCTTCCGCCTCAATCTGACGGATGATGCGTGCCATGTCGCCGCGCGCTTCTTTTTCAACCAGGGCAAACAATTCTTTGCGCGCCTCGTCCTGATTCATCTGTGCGACAAATTCAAGCTTCTTCGACTGCTCCTCATGCAGTTTTTCAATCTCATTATAGCGGCGGTCGACTTGTGACTGGCGCTTGTTGATGGTCTGTTCGCGTTGCTCAAGTCGGTCGGCACGACCATCCAGTTCGGTACGGCGCTTATCGAGGCGTTCCGTTTCCTTGTTCACCTCGATGCGCCGTTCCTTAATCTCTGCTTCGGCAGCTTGAACGATCTTGACGGCGTTCTCACGCGCCTGGCTTTCAATGAGGCGGGCTTGCTCACTGGCGCCTTTCAGAATATTTTCTGCTTTATCCTGCTTGTTTTTCTGGGCAATATCTGCCTGGTAGCGGTGAAAGAAATATCCAACAGCGAGTCCCGCTATCAGTAATACGAAACTGATCAAAACATAAATGATCGGATTCATGCTGTATCCTCTTCTTCAAAATGATGTACATCCGCGTGCATTTCGTTCCAAATTCGGGTCACAACCGGTGAAACCACCGAGTAGGAAAATCCACGGCGGGCAAGAAACTCCGAGAGCTTCTTACGGAAATCGATCCATTCCAAATCTTTCCAGCGAGCCGCCTTCTTTTGCGCGGCTTCGTAGGCGGAGGCTTCGTCATCCACAGTTTCAATTGCGGAGTTAATTGCCTCATCATCCAGTCCTTTTTGCCTAAGCTCCATCGCTATCAGGCGGCGACTGCGCGGGCGAAACGCGTTCCTGTTTTCCACCCATGTGTTTGCAAACTGGCTGTCGTTCGCAAGACCATCCCCTCGTAACCGTTCGAGCGTTTGCTCGATCACCGCCTCGGGAATCTCATGCTTGCGGAGGTTCCTGCGAATCTCGGATTCGGAGCGAGCGCGGTAACTCAAAAAGAGCATCGCCTGCTGATACGCACGCTCACGCGCATCCTCGGCTTGTAACTGCTCGATTTTCTCTTCACTTAGTTCCTGACCGACTCGCAACCAGGCGGCGACGATGCGAGCCAGCCCGAAGGCGAATTCTCCATCGAGGTGGATGTTCAGCCGGTTCGGAGATTTTTTCTGTACCACTATAGCAGTTATTTTTCTCATCGTTATTTACTGTAGGGGCGACCCGCCTAGCATGAGAATACAACTTTTCGCTAAGGAGCAGACGGGTCGCTCTTACCCATTAAACACACAACAGCCAAGCACCGGCTGGCGGCTTTGGCTGTCGTAAATCCCGCATCCGCGGGATGAGACATCTGGGTGAGTGAGCAGACCCAAAGTTCTGTAAGAGCGACTTACGGGATGGGTCAATCCGCGTGACGGAATCTTACGTCACAAGCGGTGAACGAGTTGTTGGGGGCGAAGTCAGGTTGTTTATAGTAATTTTTCCTAGAGACTTCACTAAATAACTCCCAAACCAGGGGAGATTCGTGCTCAAATATCCAAAAGTAGGTACAGCCAGCGCCGCCACAGCGGCAGAAATAGTCATTTTCAAATCCTTGCGGATGTATCTGAATTATACATGAAATTTAAGGCTTTTTAACAGTAGACGAATGGTACTGTAACAGTTTTGTTTCTATACTGGATCGTGATAATCATCGCCAATGTCCCTTTTTTAAAGCTAGGAAAAGATTGTGCAATAATTGTAGAATATGGTTCATATAATCTGCTTACAATTTTCGATTATATCTCTTGCCTGTTCAAATCATCTTCGTTAATTTTACCCTTTCGAGCCATTGTGATAACCTATTGGTGTTCATCCGTAAGTTCTATCAACGCCTTCTCTGGCTATTTCGCCTACAGTTCAATATTTATTATTCCAAATCGGCACCTAACACTGTTGTAACCCTAAAATGATATTTGTAACTTGTCATATACAGATAGCCTTACTAGAATAATTCTTGTATAAGATAAATCGTTAGGGATGAAGCAGCCTCCCGGGGAGAAATTGTATGTCCGCAACAAGCCTTCGATCTTTTGTTATTCGTTGTTCCTTGATTTCTGTTTTGATATTGGGAATGTTGTATTCTCAGCCAGTTTCACATGCTAATGCTGCTGGCGTGGTTGTTACGAATACAAATGATAGTGGTCCCGCTTCATTAGGTCAGACGACTGCGGATGTGGGCATTGGGCACATTACAACATTCGATCCATTGCTAAAATCGGATTCTATACCAACTGGGGATACTATCCGTGTCTCAGTGAATTCAAGTGGTGACCAGGGAAATGCTTATTCTTACAAGTCATCAATCTCTGCTGATGGGCGCTATGTCACATTCTATTCAAATTCTGGGAATCTAGTATCAGGCGATACGAATGGTGTGTGGGATGTCTTTGCGCGAGATACACAGACAGGAACAACTACCCGAGTCTCGGTGGCTTCGGACGGTTCCGAAGCGAATGCCGAGTCGAGGGATCCATCCATATCAGCAGATGGGCGTTACATTGCTTTTATGTCTTGCGCAAACAATCTTGTCCCCGGTGATACTAACGGAGCGCCCGATATGTTCGTACATGATCAACAAACAGGATTGACCATGCGTGTTTCCGTGGATTCGGGCGGTGCGCAAGCTAATGGCGCGTCTTACACTTCTGGGAATATTTCGGGTGATGGTCGTTATGTTGCGTTTGAATCGGACGCCGTGAATCTAGTACCAAATGATACCAACCATACAAATGATGTTTTTATCCATGATATGCAGACTGGTTCGACGTCCCGCATTTCGGTTGACTCAAACGGTCAACAAGCAAATGGTTATTCAAATGAGCCTTCTATTTCATTCGATGGGCGTTATATCGCTTTTGTCTCATATGCTAGAAACCTAGTTCCAAACGATAACAATGGAATAGCAGATATCTTTTTGCATGATATGCAAACAGGTATCACAACCCGCGTCTCCGTGAATTCAATGGGCAATGATGGTGATAATGGTTCTTATGTACCCAGCATATCATCGGACGGCCGATACCTTACATTCTGTTCGTATGCTTCCAACCTTGTTGTTGATGATACAAATACCTCCTCGGATATTTATCTCTATGATATGCAAACGAATATGACTGTGCGCGTCTCATTAACGTCGAATGGTGACCAAGCAAATGCCGGTTCCTGCTATCCATCCATTTCTGCCGATGGGCGATCTATTGCATTCTATTCTGAAGCGACAAATCTTGTATCCGGAGATACGAATTCCGTGGGTGATGTCTTCGTACATGATGTGCAAACAGGTGCCACAACACGAGTGTCGGTCAGTTCAAGTGCTACGCAGGGAGACTATGAGGCTGAGGAGGCGTCCATTTCTGCGGATGGAGGATTTATTTCTTTTACGTCTTTTGCATCAAACTTGATAACCGATGATACGAACATGATGCCGGATATCTTCGTCCATCGACAGTATGTA
>WNFY01004911.1_pt1 | contig 12183 bp, 13 predicted proteins | sample 5400091 | NCBI WGS metagenome assembly WNFY01 (sample SAMN13153364, study PRJNA577476) | soil metagenome | isolation source: 60 cm soil or saprolite under grassland replicate 1 | place: USA:California | collected 2016-06-15 | reverse complement strand
GGCGGACCGAACGTCACGCCACCGGCAGAAAACTGGATCCAGGCCTGTGTCGCAGCGGCGCCGGGCGGTCCCAGCCACGTTCTGCTCACCGACACCATCGCGGAACACATTCCGGGTTGTAACATGGCGTTCCATCGTTGGGCATTTGAGAGCATTGGCGGCTTCGACCCCGAATATCGTAAAGCCGGGGATGACGTCGATTTTTGTTGGCGGCTCCAACAGGCTGGTTTTGTGATCGCGTTTAGTCCGACGGCGATCGTCTGGCATCATCGGCGGTTTACGCTCCGCGCTTTTTTGCAACAGCAGGGCGGCTATGGCGAAGCGGAATCACTGCTCCGTTTCAAACATTTGATCTTTTTCGGCCCGACAGGCACTGCAAAATGGCGTGGTCAGATTTACGGAATGCCCCGTTCTACGTGGATCGTTAACCGGCCGGTGATCTATCATGGAATTTTCGGCGAAGGATTTTTCCAATCGGTTTATCCCACGCCGCAATCGGAAGTGGCTGCTTATCTCGGAAGCGTTGAATGGTTCGCCCTTACCATCTTTCTCTTTGGTCTTGGAATTTTTTTACCTCCGCTGCGTATCGTGCCCTATCTCATGCTCGGCGGCACTCTGTGCGTTGCGCTCTCCTACATGATGCGGGCTCCGATCGAGCCGAAATTCGACACGGTGCACGCACGGTTGCTTGTGATGTTGCTGGCTTTCGCCCAGCCGCTCGTGCGAGGGTGGGCGCGTTATTTCACGTGGCTGCATTTCAAGCGCACACCGCGAAGCGTGATTCGAACGCACGAACGTTTGCCCAATGGGCGGCGTATTGCAGGCAGTCTGAGCCGGCGGGTTTTCTGGAGCGAACAAAGCAGAGATCGTCATTACTTGCTGGGCGCGATCTTCCAATTGCTCAATGAAGAAGGCTGGCGTTATTCCACCGATAGCGGATGGAATGAATGGGACATTCAAATTTACGGAAATTTCTGGTGGAGCATCGCGCTGCAAACAGTCACTGAATATCACGGTGGTGGAAAGTGCCTGACGCGTGTCCGGCTTCGCAACCGGCTGGTCACGACCACCGTCATCTTTAATCTCATTGCGTTGAGTCTCCTGGTGTATCGGCAGCTCAATGTTCCTCATATCGACTTTTGGTTCACGGTTCCTTATTTGTTCTTTCTCGTTTTTCTCGCAACGCGCGCGCGGCTGCTGAAATCACGGGTAGCTGAGCTTGTCGAAATCGCGGCGCGACGCGCGGGTCTGCAATCGCTTCCGCGCCCGGGTAAGATCGCGGGCAACGAGTTCGCGCGCAGTGTTCAAGTCCCCGCAGACGCAATGGATTCTGGTCTGTCGCGTCCTTCGTAAAAAGGGAAAACCGCGCGTCGCAATCTGATATTGGTCCTTACGACACCCACCGGCGGAGGAAGCGAAGTCGAATGGCGCTCGTCGCGGCCAGCGCAACAACCTCAATAGACGTCGTTATCGGAGCTGTAACCAGAATCTCCGCGAATAGAACGCAGCCGGGCGCGACTCCCCCACTCCGATTCTGGCCGATTAATCTGCCCCAAAGTGATTCTGACTAGCCAGGGTGCCGCAGCCAGCGCACCGATCGAAACCAGCGCGATCGCTGCTACTTGCCGAATCGAAGGCTTGATTTTGTCGGCCATTAATATCCCCAGGCCAAGTCCAATGGCGGCGCGCGTCACCACCAGCAACGGATCAATAGGAAGCTGCTCGGCGGTTTTTGAAATGGATATCGGCAGAGACATGGCTTAGCATATACGTCTCGTTTTGAAAAAGAAACGGGAAAATCGTCGCGACCTGTAAAATTCCGGCAGCGCTCGTTTCAATGCTCAATCCGACTTACGCGCTCATCCTCGCTGGCGGAAGTGGTGAACGCTTTTGGCCGCTAAGTCGACGGGCCAGGCCGAAGCAACTCCTTCGCCTTGTCTCTAACAAAACGCTTCTTGAGGAAACCGTTGCGCGACTTGAAGGCTTTGTTTCGCATGAACGCATTCTGATTCTGACAAACGCCGAGCAGGAAGCGGCAGTTCGCAAACTGCTGGCCGGTTTTCCGAAGGAAAATATTGTCGCGGAGCCGGCCAAACGCGATACCGCTGCGGCAGTCGCGCTCGGAACTGGTTGGGTGGCAGCGCGAGATCATGCGGCCACAATGATTGTACTTCCCGCTGATCATGTCATCGCGGACCGAGCGACTTTTCAGGAGACATTGGCCCTGGCAGTCGATGCAGCCGAGGAGACAGGCGAGCTTGTAACCATCGGTATCAAACCAACCTGGGCTTGTCCCGGTTTCGGCTACATCGAGCATGGCGAGCCAGTCTATTTGCGAAAGTCCAACGATAAAAACATGATTCATCGAGTCGTGCGTTTCCGCGAAAAGCCCAACCCCGATCTGGCTGAATCGTTTTTGCGGAAAGGAAATTTTCGATGGAACGCGGGAATGTTTGTCTGGTCCGTGCCTACAGTCTTGAGCGAATTTAACCGGCGCGCGCCGGAGCTGGCCGACTTTATTTCCCAGCTTCGCGCTCAGGGAAAGTTCGAGAACGCGTTGCGTGAGCGATTTAGCAAACTTCCGCGGATCTCATTCGATTACGCGATCATGGAGAAAGCAGATCGAGTACTGGTGGTGGAAGCCGGCTTCGATTGGGACGATATCGGAAGCTGGAGAGCGGTAGCGAATTACTTCGAGAAAGACGAACAGGGCAATGCCGCCAACTGCGCGGTCACTGCGGTCGATTCCACCAACAACGTAATTTTTGATGAGAATGGGACGACGATTGCCCTACTTGGAGTTCATAACCTCATCGTTGTGCGAACTGGCGATGCAGTTTTGATTTGTCATCGCCATCAAGCAGAAAAGATCAAGGATTTGATCGCTAAGCTGCCCCAGGAACTGCAATGATGATCCATGGACGCGCGATGAATCCAATTTTGGCTCTCGATCTTGGTCGCGCCCGCATTGGAGTGGCGATCTCTGATGAGTTACAATTACTGGCGCATCCGCTGGAAACAATCCCAGCAAATAACCAGGCCATACCGCGATTAGCTAAAATTATTCGCGAAAAGAAAGTCGATCACGTTGTTGTGGGAATCCCGCGGCAGATGAATGGCCAGATCGGCCCCGCCGCAACAGAAGCCCTCAGGTTCGTAGAAGAATTGCGGGCGATCCTTCCATGCCTGGTGGCCACATGGGACGAGAGGCTGACCAGTGTTGTAGCGCATAAGGCCCTGCGTGACGCCGGTAAAAAAACGCGCGACACCCGCGCTTATATCGATCAAGTGGCGGCGCAGATGATTTTGCAGGGATATCTCGATCGACGGCAAGCGTCGAATAAGGAAGTGATCAGTGATCTGTGATCAGCAATCAGTAATAAGCAGTATATCGATCACTGCTCACCGATCACCGATCACAATCGTTAGATTCCCATGGCGCGACGGCTGAAAATGATTATCGCCTACGACGGGAAAGGATTTGCGGGATGGCAAAGTCAATCTCATCGCAACACGATTCAAGATCATATCGAGCGCACGTTTGAGCGCGTCGCCGGCAAGCCGGTCCGCGTTCATGGGGCCGGACGAACCGATGCAGGCGTCCACGCTCTCGCACAGTGCGCCCATGTTGATCTGACCGATACTCGCTTTTCAGCCGCGCGTTGGACACAAGCGCTTAATGCACTGCTGCCGCCAGCCATTCGCGTGCTTCGATGCCAATATGTATCAAAGGACTTTCACGCGCGCCTTTCCGCAAAAGGAAAACTCTATCGCTACAGGATCTGGTCTGCCCCGGTCCTGTCGCCATTCGAATATGGCCGCGCCTGGCACGTCACGGGCCCACTCGATCTCGAAGTTCTGAAAGCGGCGGCCAAACATTTTGTTGGCACTCATGATTTTGCCGGCTTCGCTGCTAATCGCGGGAAACGAGAAAAGAGCACGATTCGAACAATCTATTCTGTGCGCGTACGCCGCAACGGACATTGTGTAATGCTCGATTTCGATGGCGACGGATTTCTCTACAGGATGGTTCGATTAATCGTTGGCTCGCTCGTCAAATGCGCGCTCGGCAAATTGCGCATCGCAGATTTGACTGATCGGTTGGCCTCCACTCAACCGGGCATGCCGCGCTTCGCTGCTCCCGCCGAAGGACTATTCCTCGTCCGCGTCCGCTACTGAAGATTTTGCAGGTCGTTCCTCCAATGCAGGCGCGAGATTTTTGGCGAAGCGGAAACCGGTTCGAGAGTAGCCGAGCGCTTCGTAAAATTGGTGCGCTTCGTCGCGTTCGAAGCGCGTCGTTAAAGTCACTCGCGTAACATTTCTTGTCGCGAAATCTTTTTCCGCCGCAGCAATCAGAGTGCGCCCAACGCCGCTGCGCCGCTGTTTCTTCGAAACAACCAGCGCGATGATCTTTCCGGAAAGATCATTATGTTCGTGGCTCATGTGCGTCAGCGTACCAATCATCCCACAAAGCTCTTTGCCGATCCTTGCGACAAACGTGTTGTAACGCGCATCGGGCAAGATCGATTTCAAACGCGCGCTCATTTGGTCGCTCGTTGTTTCGTAGCCGAGCTCGCACATGAGGGAGGCAAGTTCTGGTGCGTCGCTCAATTTGGCATTGCGAATCCTGAATCTGTTTTCCTGTAGTGGCAGCCGTGCCGACTGCGAACGCGATCGCGACGCAGAGCGTGCCTTTGCAGCAGCATTCCTTCGATGAGCCCTAGTCACTCGCTCCGTATTCTCTCAACCGTGGCAATACTGCTGCAGAATCTTCACTACAGACTCATCGACGCAGTGCTGATTCGTGAATCCGGTGACCTTGCGTCTCGCAGCCAATTCCGTGTTCACGCGCTTCAGTGCTAATTTCTATGATCAGGTTAAGATTACAATGTTTGATTGCCAATTCCGGCATCTAGGGAAATTCGCAAGTGGGGGTGTCGATGTGCAATACTGGAACGTAATTTTGCCAAAAAAGGATCTGCGCGCGAGCCAGATGAGAAAATTGGAATCCTTCCCCATCGACCACGGCATGGCAATGTTTTTGAAGGCGTGATAAGCCTCTCGAAAAATAAATATGCTCTGGTTCTCGAGCTGATCGAGATGGGTGCGGCTCAACTCGGTCATGACATAATTTGCCGGAAGTGATTACCAGATTAGCCTGAGATGAACACAGATTCATGGATAGAGAGTTCAGTGTGTTCACTTCCGTAATCTGGGTTTCATCCGTGTCAATCCGTGGCTGGTTTTCTCTTGCGAGCAGAGAGCACGATCATACTGTTCGCTGATGTTGGAGACTCATTCCACAGCCTACGATTCTAAGATAGAGGGTAACGTGATTTTTACGCGCTTTGATGCGGCGCTCAATTGGGTGCGAAAAAATTCGCTCTGGCCGATGCCGATGGGTCTCGCCTGTTGCGCAATTGAATTGATGGCGACGGCTGCGTCCCGATTTGATATCGCGCGGTTTGGCGCGGAAGTAATGCGTTTCTCGCCGCGACAATGCGACGTGATGATCGTTGCCGGCACCGTGACCTACAAAATGGCGCTGGCAGTGAAAAGAATTTATGAGCAAATGCCGGAGCCAAAATGGGTGATCGCGATGGGCGCGTGCGCTTCGACCGGCGGCATGTACCGCTCCTACGCAGTCCTCCAGGGCATCGATCAACTTTTGCCGGTCGATGTTTACATTTCCGGCTGCCCCCCGCGCCCGGAAGCGCTGCTGGCCGGCCTGATGAAATTGCAGGAGAAAATTTCACGCGAACGCTCGTTCAGGAAACAGAAGCCGGAACTGGTCGAACGATTTGAGGCAGCGCTATCATGACTGGTGAGGAATTGCTCGTTTCGGTGAACAAGGCATTTGGCGAGAAAATTCAGAATAAGATTGAATTCCGCGGTGAAACGACTTACAAGATTGTGGCGAGCTATCTTCGCGAAATCGCACAATCTTGCCGTGACGAACTTTCGTTCGATTATCTGATCGACATCACGAGCATCGACAATTTCGGCGACGAACCCCGTTTCGAGATTGTTTACCACTTATATTCGATGCCGCACGCGGCTCATCTGCGCTTGAAACTGCGTATCCCGGAAGATGTCGGCGCAGTCGATACGGTTTCAGATATCTGGCCGACGGCCAACTGGCATGAACGCGAGATTTACGACATGATGGGAATTAAGTTCAATGGACACCCCGATCTGCGCCGGATCTTAATGTGGGACGGCTATCCGTACTTCCCGCTGCGAAAGGAATTTCCCCTCGAAGGATTGCCGAGCGAAATGCCCGATGTCGCTTTTACGAAAATCACGCAAATGGAGGGCGGCCCATTCGTCACGAGGCCGAGCACAGCCACTTCAAAAGATCGCGAGCCGCGCGCGAGACCGCCGGAGCTGTAGCGGTGGGGCGAGACTCGGTCGAGCCCATGAATCAGAACCGCGCACGGAACGCCTCCCATCGATTCGTATCGAGAAAAAGCTTTCTTTGGATATCGCCTGATTGAGCTTTTCGACGACCACGTGATCGTATCAGGCTACCGAGCCTTCGGAGCTGACGAGAATTTGTGCAGCGAGATTTGTTATCCGAGAACAGGGCACGGCTTATTCGGTCAGTATCGTCGGCTCGACGGAGTCTCGCCCCACTAGTTTATGCGGCTGAGACCGGCGGAGCCGTTGCGGGTCGGAGGGTGGCTGCCATTACGTCCGGACGCAGGACTTCTTCTCGTGGGGCGCCTGTCTTGGGCGTTGGCTTGGGATAGGCGATCCGGCTGTGCAACATCATCAGGAGCGTGAACCGGAAACGCTCGGCGATGACTTTCAGCTCGCCTAGCGTCAGATCGCAATCATCCAATTGTCGATCAGCGATGCGCTCTTCGATAAGCTCATTCACCAGCGATTCGATCTTCTGCGGGGTCGGTTTTTCCAGACTGCGCGACGCGCTTTCGACGGTATCCGCCAGGCTGACGATCGCGCTTTCTCTCGTCTGCGGTTTCGGTCCGCTGTAGCGGAAACTCTCCTCGCGCACGTCGGGAATGTCATCCTCGCGCAGCTTCATAATTTTGCCGCCGGCGCGCGCGTCTTCGTACTGTTGAAGAGCGCGCTGATAAAAATAACGGACCAGCGATGTGCCGTGATGCTCCTGGATGATGTCGATGATGCGCTGATTGAGCTTGTACTTCAGAGCAAGATCGACCCCTTCTTTGACGTGCGCGATGATGATTAATGCGCTCATCGTTGGGGCGAGATCATCGTGCGGGTTGCGTTCGAAGCTCATGTTTTCGGTGAAATATTCCGGCTTCACTAATTTGCCTGCGTCATGAAAATAAGCGCAGACGCGGCAGAGCGTCGCGTTTGCACCAATCGCTTCCGCGGCTGCTTCAGCGAGATTCGCTACGACCAAACTGTGATGATAAGTGCCCGGCGCCTCGATGGTCATACGGCGCAACAACGGATGGTTAAGATCGGAAGCTTCCAGCCAGGAAATATCGGTTGTGATTCGAAAAAGATGTTCGAGCATGGGCAGCGCGCCGCCAACCAGAGTAGCAGTCAAGATTCCATTGCCGATGGCAAGCGCGCTTTGCAACCCGATCATCCCCCAGTCGTTGGCGACCGACGAAAAGAGAGTAATTGGCCCAATGAGACCAAACGTCAGCGACAACAACCAAATGGCCAGCCCTACCCCGATGCCTGCGCGGATCAATTTGCTGCGCCGTCGCACTTGCAATGTGAGAGAGACTGCGGTGAATCCGCTGATCAGACTGGTGACCAAAAGCGGGGCGTCAATCGGGCCAAACAGGACGCTGCTCCAGAGACTCACAAAAAATGCGGCGTAAAGTCCGTGGTGGCGGCCCAGCAAAACGCTAAGCACCAGCGGGGCGAAGGCATAGGGCGTGATTAATCCGCCCATTTCCGGCTTTAGAAACCAGTAATCGCCGCTATTGCAAATTACCAGCAAGCCTTTTGTGGCGGCCAGTTGCACGAGGATGATCCCAAAGACGAGAAGAATCCGCGAGCTTCGCGAAAAGCTCTTCGGCTGGTTAATCCAGAGTTGTGTAATGGCGGTGGCCAACACAAGCAGCGCGATGACAAAATTTTTTGTCGGTTCCGGTTGTTGGCCGCTGAAAACCAGAAAAGCGAGACCGCCGGCGAATGCTGCAAAAATCAGGAACTTCGCATATGGGGCGTATTCCAGATTGCGTGCCAGTTCGCTTCGCGGCCGGCGACGACGGGTCTTGCGCGAGGCAAGACCACGTTTGATCAACCGTGCGCGTTTACGAAAATCGAACATGCAGATTCCTTATTTGCGTGATCCCGGCGCGGGCGAGCGGTGCTGCTGGTAGGCGCTGATAATGGCGCGGACCAGTTCATGCCGCACAACGTCGCGCTCGGTAAAATAAACAGTCGCGATTCCGGGAATAGTTTTCAATGCCTGCAATGCCTCGACGACGCCAGACCGCTTATTCGCCGGCAAATCGATTTGAGTAACGTCTCCAGTAATTACGCATTTGGAATTCGGACCGATCCGCGTCAGCAGCATAAACATCTGCTCCGTCGTCGTGTTCTGCGCCTCATCGAGAATGACAAAAGCATGATTCAACGTGCGACCGCGCATATAAGCAAGCGGCGCGATTTCAATGGTCTGCCGGGCCAGCAGACGCTCAATCTCTTCCGGCTCGAGCATATCGCGCAACGCATCGTAAAGCGGTCGCAAATAAGGCATGATTTTTTGTTCCAACTCGCCCGGCAAGAATCCGAGCGCTTCGCCAGCTTCCACGGCCGGCCTGGTTAAGATGATCCGTGCTACTTGCTCCTTTTTCAGCGCAGCGACGGCCATCGCGACGGCGAGATAAGTTTTGCCTGTACCGGCCGGGCCAATTCCAAAAACGATGTCGTGTTTTTGGATCGCTTCGACGTAATTGCGTTGCCCGGTCGATCGCGCGATGATCGGCGACTTGCGCGGTGAGGTCACGATTTTCGTCGAGGCAAGGTCGCAAAAATCCTCGTCGCGCGCTTCGGTTACCGAATTCAAAGCGTAATTAAATTCGTGCTTTTGAATGTCCACACCTTTTTGGCGCGCTTTCTCGAGTTGCTCAAACACGTGCTCTGCTTTGTCGATTCGGCCTGGTTCTCCCTCCAGTCTTACCCAGCCTTCGCGGGTAGTCACCTTCACCCCGAGAGTATCTTCAAGGCTTTTCAAAAGTTTAAGATCATTGGCGTAGAGTGATTGCAGAACGCGTGGGCTATCAAAATGCAAGGTGCGCGTTTCCGTCATATCTCAAGGAGTGACGGCTTTCTGGCCGCCGGAGCGACCTGTTCACCACAGGACGAGTCAGTCCGATTGGCGGAGAAGTCTCCCTTCCTTGTTAGGCAAGATCGAATCATTTTCACCGGAAACCATAAACCAGCGCCCAATGCGTGCGTTCCTCTGGCGATTGCTCGACGCTAACGATGATAAAGTAGCTGCCGGTAGTTTTTGGGGTTATGTGCGCAGCGGCAAAGTGGCCTTTCTCCCATCCGTCTGCTTCTTCCGCCAGCTTTCCATCGGAATCGTAAACGTGAACGGAAACCTTGGCCCGATCTACTTCCGTGCCTAACCAAAACCAATATTCGTTCCCTTTAAACAGTTGCTGCCGCACAGCCTTTTTCTCCCCGGACCCGAGGTCGCCTCCCCAGTAATCCTCACGCACTTGAAATCCCTGTTTCACATAAGGTTCCGCGGCCTGAAGAGCAAACGACTGCGCATCGTCGACTGACGCAAAAAGCGCAGGCTGCAATGCGATTAGAAACAACAAGAGAAAGCCTCCGCGTAAGAGAACGTTCACAAACGAGTTCATTAAAAGTCCTAGTCTTTGGTGACAATGCCGTTGCCAAGCCGAGTCGTGATTTCGTTGATTTTCTTCACTGATTCGGCAGGAATACGTGCGTTGCCCACATCGATGAGAGGCTTCACCTGCACGAGCGCGTCTTGGATTTCGTGGATGATTGGAACGTTAAACTCTGGCATCCCCTGCAGTCTTGTTTGAAAGTATGAAAGGAGATCGGGTTGGTGCAGCAGCTCCGCGCCGTCAGTCGAAAAATGCTTCGTCACAACTGAGGTCAATACTTCCGTGCCCCGCAGCCATCCGCCCAGACTAACCAGCTGTGACAGCTTTTCATCATGCACTTCGTTCATTGCCTGTTGCACGCTGTTTTGGGTGCGGTCGAGTTCCTGCCGTACACCTTCCCAATTGCGCTTGTCCGCGGCCTCGACGATGGCTTTAGCATGTGGCGTGATGGAGCTGCCCACGCCAATTCCCCTGGCGAGCGCCAGCACGCGCTGGCCAATTTCCTTTACCGCCGGTGCATCTTCCGCTTGCACGGCCACAAAGCCATCGGCGATCACGGTTCCAAGCAAGAGGGCGATCCGCGGACGCTCGGTAAAATTTGTTCCTTTGTCGCTGCGAACATGCTCTTTCCAGTTAACCGCGCCCAATTTGTTTAACGCGCCGAAGATCTCATTCGGCAGAGGCACCACAACGTCTTCCACAGTTTTTGAGAGCTGCTTGATATCGATGTGCTGTGGGACCTGGGCGCCTTGGGCGCACAGCATCAGGCCACTCAGGGCAATTGCACTTTTCTTTAAACTTTTAGTGAACAGAGTCATTGGCAGCTTCGATTGTTGATTTTGGGTTCGTATTCAGGATTAATGGAGCAAACTTTAAGCAGAACCCCCGCTGTACACAAATCGTCGATCGCCGAAAACAGCTTAACTCATTTAAATCGAACCAATTCGTCGCTCCGGCGGCATCCTGATGTAGCTTTTTTATGAATCTAACCCGGCTTCAGCGGATTCTCGATCGCGCACCTTCCAAGCGAATCACGGTAATCGGCGATTTGATGCTGGACGAATTTGTTTGGGGGAAGGTTGACCGCATCTCGCCCGAGGCTCCTGTGCCAGTTGTGGAGGTAACCGGCGAATCGTTTTATCCTGGAGGCGCTGCCAACGTCGCGCGCAATCTGCGTGAGTTCGTCGATCACGTCGCGGTGATCGGATTGCTGGGCAAAGATCGCAGCGGCCAGCAGCTCCGTGAATTATTAGCCGAACAAAAGATCGACATCTCCAATGCAGTCGAGAATGAAACGTTTCGCACGATTGTTAAGACCCGCATCATCGCGCGCCATCAGCAAGTGGTGCGGGTCGATCGTGAACAACCAGCAGGACCATCGGCGGCGCAAATTAAACAGGTCGTTGCAGCGGTTCGAAAAAGTCTCTCGCGGACTGACGCGATTATCTTCGAAGATTACGGCAAAGGTTTTTTGATGACCGAGGTGGTTTCGCAAATTGCGCGTGATGCCCGCGAAAAGGGAAAGCTCGTCGCAGCTGACCCTAATCCCCGGCATTCTGTCGATTGGCGTGGCGTCACTGTGGTGACGCCGAACCGGGCTGAGGCCTTCCTCGCGGCTGGCATTCCCTGGCGGGATTCCGATGAAGCTCCGGCACAAGATGTTGAACTTAAGCGCGCCGGCGAAGCGCTGCTTAAAAAATGGGAAACAAAGTATGTGCTCATCACTCTCGGCGAACATGGCATGATGCTCTTTCAGCAGGAAGGACCGCCGCATTATATCCCCACCAAGGCACGCCAGGTTTTCGATGTCTCGGGCGCCGGCGATACTGCTATTGCTCTCTTCACCCTGGGACTCGCTTGCGAGGCGACGCCGATTGAAGCGGCCGAAATCGCCAATCACGGAAGCGCCGTTGTGGTCAGCAAGCTTGGGACAGCGACAGTCACGCGAGATGAGCTGATTGCCAGTTTCGAAAAATGAGGCAAAACGCTAAGGGTCCTTTCTCATTGGCACGGGCGTCAATCCAGGTTCCATCGGCATCCTGGGGCAAACCGGTTCAATGGTTACTTTGGCGCGACGGAAAACTGTTGAAACAGGCCGTAGCCGCAATCGCAGGGTACCACCGGCCTGAAGCCGAATGTTAATTGACGCTCCCACGCATGATTTCTAAATCTGCTGCTGTGTTTGTCGATCGGGACGGCACCATTATGGAGAATATCGATTACTGCTCTGATCCCAAACAGGTACGAATTTTCCCTGGCGTCCCGGAAGCATTGCAGCGTTTGAAATCGAATGGCTTTAAAGTCATTATCATTACGAACCAGAGCGGCATTGGTCGCGGTTTTTTTACAATTGAGCAATATCGTG
>WNFY01007681.1_pt1 | contig 12184 bp, 9 predicted proteins | sample 5400091 | NCBI WGS metagenome assembly WNFY01 (sample SAMN13153364, study PRJNA577476) | soil metagenome | isolation source: 60 cm soil or saprolite under grassland replicate 1 | place: USA:California | collected 2016-06-15 | reverse complement strand
TGAGCGCGAAGGCCGGCGAGGAGTTGGCGCGCAACACGATCCGCGTGGAGGTGAGCCGCGCGTATTTCGGACATCAGGCCGCGGGACAGATGCTGGAGGTGGCGCGCAGTGCCAAGGCGCAGGCCGCCGAGAGCCTGCGGATTCTCCGCAACCGATATGACGCCGGGTTGGTTTCTATCACGGATGTGCTGGGCGCCGAAGACGCGGATCGCCAGAGCCAGAGCGGATATTGGCAGGCGGCCTATCGCAATGCGCTGAGCTATGCGGCGCTGCGGCTGGCGACGGGAACTTTGAACGCAGACCAGGTGGTGAACTTGCAATGAAGAATCTTCGATACCGGCTTTGGTTTGCAGCGATTGCACTCGCCATGGCGGGCCTGAACTCTTGTTCGAAGCAGCAGGCGGCGGCGCCTCCCGCGCAGCCCGAAATAGTTCGGGATGTTCGCGTAGTTCAAACAGCGTTCCGCAAACTTCCGGACATGGTAGATGCGGTGGGAACGGTGCGCGCAGCGGAGTCGGCGACGCTTTCGGCGCAGGTGATGGGAACGGTTTCCCAAGTCGCGGCGCGGGAAGGAGATCGTGTCCGGGCCGGGCAGACACTGCTTACCATCGACGCCGCCCAGATGACGGCACAAGTCGCGCGAGCCAACGCCGGGGTGGCGGCCGTGGAGCAGCAGGTCTCCGCCGCGGAGAGCGATGCGGCGCTGGCCGCCAGCACGCTGAAGCGCTATGAGATGCTGCGCGCGCAAAAAAGCGTAAGTCCGCAGGAGTTCGACGAAGTGGCCACCCGCGCCAGGAGCGCATCGGCGCGGGTGGCGGCACTCAGGTCGCAGCAGGCCGAGGCGGTGGCGGCGGTGGCGGCAGCGCGCACCATGCAAGGTTATACGCGGATTCTAGCGCCATTCGACGGAGTAGTAACCGAAAGAAAAGTTGACCCGGGTGCGATGGCCGCGCCGGGTACTCCGCTTCTCACCGTCGAGAAGATCGGGGCGCTGCGGCTGGAAGTTTCGGTGGATGAGTCGCTGCTCTCCGCGGTACGCGTGGGCTCGGCGGTTCCGGTCGTGATGGAGGCATTCGCCGATTCGCCCATGCAGGGGAAGGTTGCGCGCATTGTCCCTTCCGCCGATCCGGGGAGCCGCAGCTTTCTGGTGAAGATCGATCTTCCTCCGAACAAGGGCCTGTATAGCGGGATGTTCGGCCATGCGATGTTTGCGCGCGGCAGCACCAGGGACGTGCTGACGATCCCGCGCAGCGCGCTGGTGACGCATGGCTCGATGCAGAGCGTGTACGTGGTGGGTCCGAACCAGGTTGCCGAGGTTCGCTATATTTCCACGGGCAACTCGCATGGGGATGAGATCGAGGTGCTCTCCGGCCTGAGTTCGGGAGAATCGATTGTCGACTCACCGGGAGAGCGCGAACTCGCCGGCAAGCGAATCGAGGTCGGGCAATGAAGCATGAGCTCGGCATCGCGGGCCGCATAGCGCACAGCTTCATCGAGTCAAAGCTGACGCCGCTTGCGATTGTGGCTGCGCTCCTGCTCGGCCTCATCGCGGTGCTGGAGATTCCGCGTGAAGAGGAGCCGCAGATTGTGGTGCCGATGCTCGACGTGATGACGGCGCTGCCAGGGGCCTCGCCGGCGGAGGTCGAACAACGCGTCACAATTCCGCTGGAGATGATTTTGCGCGAAATTCCCGGGGTCGAATATGTGTATTCGACTTCCAGCCCAGGGGCCAGCCTGATCATTGTGCGGTTTTATGTGGGATCGAATCAGGACGACGCACTGGTCAAGGTCTACAGCAAGCTCTACGCGAACCTCGATCGCATGGCCCCAGGGGCTTCGCCTTCCCTTGTGAAGGCGCGCTCAATTGACGATGTGCCGATTCTCTCGCTGACGCTCTGGGGCAGCCGCTACGACGCGTATCGGCTTCGGCAAATTGCGGCGGAGCTTCAGAACCAGATCAAGCAGGTGGAGGACGTCTCCGAAACCAAGATCCTCGGCGGGCAGGCTCGTGCGCTGCAGGTCGAGCTGAGTGGGGCGAAGCTGGCGTCGTACTCGCTTTCACCTTCGGTGGTGGTGGGGAGACTGCAGGCATCGAATGCGAAGCTGGAGGCAGGAGAATTCGCGAACCAGAACCAACAGGTCCGCGTGGACGCGGGGTCGTTCTTCACGCGACGGGAGGACGTTGAACAGGTTGTGGTCGGAGTGAGCCGAGGGCGTCCTGTGCTGCTCCGCGACGTTGCGGAGAAGATTGTGGACGGGCCGGATGAGCCGACCAGTTACGTAAACTTCGGCATCGGCAGAGGCGCCCTGCTGAGCAATGCGCACGCGCAGGTTGGGTCGGAATTTCCGGCGGTCACGATCACTGTGGCCAAGCGCAAGGGAACGAACGCGACAAACATTGCCAATCATGTGCTGGCGCGCATCGCGGAGATGAAGGCAACCTCATTGCCCTCCGATCTGAACATCACCACCACGCGCAACTACGGCGAGACGGCAAAGGCGAAGTCCGATGAGTTGCTGAAGCACCTGCTGCTGGCAACTCTCTCGGTTACGCTGCTGATTGCGGTCTTTCTCGGCTGGCGAGAATCCGGCGTGGTGCTGCTGGCCATCCCGGTGACGCTGGCATTGACGCTGGGGATCTTCTACCTGCTTGGCTACACGCTGAACCGGGTCACACTGTTCGCGCTCATCTTCAGCATCGGCATCCTGGTGGACGACGCCATTGTGGTGGTGGAGAACATCGTGCGGCACTTCAGGCTGCCGGAGAGCACGGGGCGGCCGCTGAGCGAACTTGCCATTGAGGCCGTGGCTGAGGTCGGCAATCCCACGATCCTGGCGACGTTTGCCGTCATTGCGGCGATTCTGCCGATGGCGTTCGTGCATGGGCTGATGGGGCCCTACATGATGCCGATACCTGTCGGGGCATCCTCGGCGATGATGTTTTCGCTGCTGGTGGCGTTTGTGGTTTCGCCGTGGGCGTCGCTGCGGCTGCTGCGCCACAGCGCTACCAGGGCAGCACACCACGAGCATGAAGAAGACTGGCCGACGCGGCTCTACCGCCGATTCATGACGCCCATGGTGCACTCCGCACGGTGGCGATACTTGTTCCTGCTCGCGATTGTTTTATTGCTGCTGGCGGCTGTCGCGCTGGTGCCGCTGAAGTTGGTCCAGGTGAAGATGCTGCCCTTCGACAATAAGAGCGAGTTCCAGGTGGTGATTGATATGCCAAACGGAACCACGCTGGAGCAGACAGCGCGCGTGGGACAGGCGCTGGGTCAGTATCTGAGCAAGCAGCCCGAGGTGGCGAATTACCAGCTCTACGCCGGGCTCTCCGGACCGTACAACTTCAACGGCCTGGTACGGCACTACTATTTGCGCAGCCAACCCAGCCAGGCAGACATCCAGGTGAATTTGCTCCCGATTCAGCAGCGGAGCGCGCAAAGCCATGAGATTGCCAAGCGGCTGCGGCCGGAGTTGCAAAGAATCGCACTGCCCTACGGAGCGCGCATCAAGGTGAGCGAGGTGCCTCCAGGGCCTCCCGTGGTGCAGACGCTGGTGGCAGAGGTGTACGGTCCCGATGCCTCCGGACAAATCGGGGTGGCAAAGCAGATCAAGCAGATTTTTTCGCAGACCCCGAGCGTGGTGGACGTGGACTGGTATGTGGAGGACCCGCAGACGCAGGTCCGCATAGAGGTGGACGGACAGAAGGCGGCGCTGCATGGCATCTCTGCCGCGGCGGTGAGCAGTGCGCTGACCACTGTGCTGCACGGTACGGAGGCGGGGATGCTGCACTCGGAGACTTCGCGCGAGGAGATTCCGGTGCTGGTGCGCATGGCGCGGGCCGACCGATCTTCGCTGGATGAGCTGGAGAGCACGAAGTTGACGGCATCCGACGGCTCACTGGTCTCGCTGCGCGAGATCACGAAGACCGAGACGGCCACACTCCAGCCCAGCATCTACCACAAGAACATGAAGCGGGTGGTGTATGTGACCGGAGATGTGGCGGGAACGGCGGAGAGTCCGGTGTATGCGATCTTCAAGATGAATGAGGCGCTGGACAAGTTGAAGCTTCCGGCCGGTTACACCCTTGCGCGCTACAACGCCGTGCAACCGGACTCGACGGACCGCTACGCGATGAAGTGGGACGGAGAGTGGCACATCACGATCGAAGTGTTTCGCGATCTCGGCCTGGCCTTCGGCGGCGCGATGATTCTGATTTATGTCCTGGTGGTCGGCTGGTTCCGGTCATTTATCGTACCCCTGGTGATCATGGCGCCGATTCCGTTGACGCTGGTCGGTATTCTTCCAGCGCACGCGATGCTGGGCGCATTCTTTACGGCCACCTCGATGATCGGCTTTATCGCGGGCGCGGGCATTATCGTCCGGAACTCGATTATTCTCGTCGATTTCATCGAACTCCGCCGGGCCGAGGGGATGCCACTGCCAGAGGCTGTGGTCGATGCCGGCGTAGTCCGATTCCGTCCCATGCTGTTAACGGCCGCGGCGGTTGTGGTCGGCGCAAGCGTAATTCTTTCTGACCCGATCTTCCAGGGGCTTGCACTCTCTCTGATGGCAGGGGAGGTGGCCTCAACGCTGCTCTCGCGCATGGCGGTTCCGATTCTTTACTACATGGTGGAATCAAAGTTGCAGGCCACGCCCAGCGCTTTTTCTGGAGTTGACGAAATAGTGTCGCGCAATCCTGTTGCGCATTAAGAAAGGAGCAAGGCAATGACAGTGGAACGTGGATTGAGACTGATGGCTGGGACCTTTACTCTCCTCTCGGTCGCGCTGGGGATGACGGTAAATCCGAAGTGGTACTGGTTCACGGCCTTTGTCGGGCTGAACCTTCTTCAGTCGGCCTTTACGAACTGGTGTCCTGCCATGTTCTTCTTGGAAAAATGCGGGCTTAGGCGAGAGGGAGCATAGTGGCTGCGGCCGCCGTTCTTCAAATTGAGTATTCAAATTGAGTATTCGCCGAGTCTGTTGTCGCTCCGATGGTCGAGCCTAGAGCGGGCCCCCTAGCCTGTTGAGGCAATCGTTTGGAGTCATCGTCGTTGGCCAGGGGGCATCTTGGAGTGACCGCCAGGAGCTGATCGCGCATTTCCGCGCGTGCCTGCCTGATGTGCCGATCATCTCTCTGCTGCGCAAGAGTGATCTCGGTTTCCACTGCGCTGATTTCAACTGTCCCGGCGATGATCCTCCGCTCTGGCTACGGACTGTAGCTGAAGCGCTGAGGCGGTCGGAAAACGCCACTGTGTGACAGAGATTTCCTCGGAAAACCGGACGAATTCACCACAGAGAGACCCGTCTCCGGTGCGCTTCAGAAGCTACACATCGCAAGAAACGCCCGAAAGATGCAAGCTTCCAGGCGTTCTCTTTATATCGTCTGGATAGTAATGACTAAATGGCGGAGGGTGAGGGATTCGAACCCCCGTTACGGTTTCCCGTAAAGCGGTTTTCAAGACCGCCTGTTTCAACCGCTCACACAACCCTCCGCGCTGATGAAGGCGTGTGCTTGCGTTAGTTTATCGCACCGTCGGCAGCTGCGTTCGCCGGGCGGGTTGCACACGCGTGGCGCACAGCCCATTGTGGCGCTATCTATAGCGACGGCATCCATCGTGCCCGCCTTTCGCCCCAGCACGCCAACCGCAGGCGCGCCTGGACCCATCGCGGTGTTGCAACCAGAACCCCCGCGCGCCAGTTTTTGGCGTGCTGAGGTGGAATGAGCTTAAATGAACTTTGCGCCAAAGAGCTTAACCGAGTGGAGGTTCGCACTGATGACATTCCAGCAGCAGATTGCTGTTCACACCAGCGGGCACGGGGAGATGCACGACCTGACCGATCAGGTGGAGCGCCTCGTGAGCGCGTCTGGAATCCGGACGGGCACCGTGAACGTCTTTACCGTCGGCAGCACCGCGGCGGTCGGCACCATTGAATTCGAACCGGGACTGCAGCGCGATTTACCGGAGATCCTGGACAAGCTCATTCCGCCAAGCCGCAGCTACGGCCACGAGCAGGCGTGGCACGACGGCAACGGCCACTCGCATTTGCAGGCGACGCTGCTGGGGCCTTCGCTGACTGTGCCGATTGTCGAAGGCAAGCCGGCGCTGGGGACGTGGCAACAGATCTTCCATCTCGAATGCGATGTTCGCTCCCGCGAGCGAAATGTCGTGATCACCGTAATCGGCGACTAGAGTTGCCGGAGCTCACGCCGAGTGGCGGAGCCCCGTCCTGCAAGCGGTCCCCCCGTCTGTCTTTGTCTGGCAGATGTGGGATGGGTCAGCGATCTGCCGTTCGGCCAGCTCGCGCAGAACCAGCCGTGCGGAAGCGACCATCAGGTTGCGATGCTGCGGAAGAATCTGCTCCCACGAAACACAGCCCTCGTTGCTCTGGAGGCCAAAATCGGTGGCCAGCATGTCACGGTACCCATAGAACAACTTTGCCAACTCCTCAGCGGAAATACCCGGTGTGCTCTGCATCTCTTCTCCTTCTTGGTCTTTGAACTTTTTCGTTATGCAAAACGGCCCACGATCATCGCCGTGGGCCGTTCGGAATGTCGATGCTAATTGGAAGTTTTAACTTCGATTAGCCGCCGTTTCCGAACCGACCACGGTGGGTACCAGCGCTACGGGCGCCAGTACGGCCAGCAATACGGTTAGGAGATTCGCGACCAACATGTGGCCTAGACTACCAGCACGCTTTGCTGAGTTCAAACTCATAATTCTGATTCGAGTATTAGTGTCACTTATTCCAGACCATTTCATAATCAGAAAATCTTATGCCGAGCCTGCGCAATCACTAACTTGCGATGAAGCGATTGAGGAACACAGAATTCCAGCCCGAGCGGAGCCAGAGAGCTCCAGGGGAGTCCAGGTTCCCCGGCACGCCTGTTCCTGGAGTCCTGGGATGAAGTCCTGCCTCGCTTCGAGGCCGACGTTTTAGGGACGGCCACCGGAGCGGAATCGCGACAAAAACCACATGCCTACATCCAATAGATTATGAGTTCACCCGACACTCCTCTTAGCGCCTTGACGGCGTCCTCTGCTCGCCCCAGCACGCCAACTACGGATGCGTTGGGGACCCCTTCTGCGCTGGATGCGCACTCCGTCAGCTTCGGCTTCGAGAACACCTATGCGCGGTTGCCGGAGCGCTTTTACGCGCGACTGGATCCGACGCCGGTGGCAGCGCCGTGTCTGGTGAAACTGAATGTGGAACTGGCCAGGAAGCTGGGGCTCGATCCGGAGGTTCTGGCGAGCGCACGCGGCGTGGAGGTGCTGGCTGGCAATTGTATGGCCGAGGGGTCTGAGCCTGTGGCGCTGGCCTACGCCGGACACCAGTTTGGATACTTCGTGCCGCAACTCGGCGATGGCCGCGCCATCCTGCTGGGAGAGGTGATCGCACCGGATGGCGCGCGCTATGACATCCAACTCAAAGGATCAGGTCCCACGCCTTTCTCCCGCGGCGGTGACGGCAGGGCTGCGCTTGGTCCCGTTCTGCGCGAGTACATCGTGAGCGAGGGCATGGCGGCCCTTGGAGTGCCGACTACGCGGGCCCTGGCTGCTGTGACCACGGGAGAGCGAGTCTTGCGCGAAACAGCATTGCCGGGAGCCGTGCTGACCCGCGTAGCGGCGAGCCACCTCCGCGTGGGCACCTTCGAGTATTTCGCCGCACAGGGCGATACAGAGGCGATCCGCAGTCTTGCGGAGTATGCGATCGCACGGCACTACCCCGAGGCCGCGCTGGCGAAACAGCCCGTGCGGGCCCTGCTGGACGGCGTGATCGCAAGGCAGGCGCGACTGGTGGCGCAGTGGATGCTCATCGGCTTCATCCACGGCGTGATGAACACCGACAACACCTCCATCTCGGGCGAGACGATCGACTATGGCCCATGCGCCTTTATGGAGGCGTACGACCCGGCCACGGTCTTCAGCTCCATTGACCTTTACGGACGCTATGCCTACGACAACCAGCCGACCATCGCACGCTGGAACCTGACGTGTTTGGCCGAGACATTACTGCCGCTGCTGGAGCAGGAGGCAGGAAGCAAAGAGGCCGCGCTCGCCTCGGCCAAAGAAGCCCTTGCCGCATTCAAGCCGCAGTTCGAGGCAGCACGCTATGCCGGCCTGAGGCGCAAGATTGGCCTGTTCACCGAGCGCGAGGGCGATGCGGCGCTTGCCGAAGATCTGCTGAAGCGCATGTTTGCCAATCGCGCCGACTTCACCCTCGCCTTCCGCCGGCTCTGCTATGCAGCCGAATCGCCGGACCACCCCAGCAAAACAACGGCGGGCTTGCCGGGGACCACGCCGGATGGCGATGCGGGGGTACGCGCGCTGTTCGACGAGCCTGGCGATTTTGACTCGTGGGCGCGCGCATGGCGCGTGCGCTTGAATGCAGAGCCCGGCTCGGCCGAGGAGCGCGCTGCGGCTATGCGTGCGGTGAATCCTGTGTTCATTCCACGCAACCACCTGGTGGAAGCGGCGCTCAATGCCGCCGTCGAGCGGCAGGACCTGCAGCCCTTCGAGGAACTTCTGGACGTAGTGACGCGCCCCTACGAAGACAGGCCGAACGAGGACCTGGAGCGGTATGCCACGCCGGCCCGCCCCGAGGAGTACGTCAGCCAGACCTTCTGCGGGACATAAAGACCGGGGCCGATGATCATTCTTTCCCCATACGAGGTGGCCCACTCAACGTTCCTTTCGTTGCCTGGGGTTTTTTGCTGGCGCAGGCGAACTACCCCACTCAAGCAAAAGAAGCTTGAGTGGGCCACCAGACTGCTCGCTTTCGAAAATCGCATATGACCTTGGACGAATTCCGTAATTCGCTTATTGAGCAAAGTCCGCCTGCGGGGCTTACGCTCGCTCTAGCTGGACTTTGGTGGGATGCAAAGGGCGATTGGACACGGGCCCACGAATCTGCCCAGCAGGACGAAGGGCGCGATGGCTCGTGGGTCCACGCTTATCTGCATCGCAAGCAAGGCGACCACAACAACGCAGCATACTGGTACAGCCGCGCAGGAAGATCCGTCTGCCGAGAATCGCTCGAGGCGGAATGGATGAGCATTGCGACAAGCCTGCTTCACCCCCAGCACGCCAAACGCGGGCGCGCTGGGGACCCCATTGCGTGAGGGACTATTCCTTCAACGATTTTGCCTCTGACTGATTGCGCGGGCTGGCGTGGCTCAACGCCGAAACTAACTTGCCTGCAGCGCCCGGAGTGCCTACTTTGTGCTTCGCGATGATGTCCTGCATCACAATGTCCGTCGCAGCAGCCGCTGTGCGTCACTTCGGTCCGGCCGCCGCAGCGGCATCCGCACCCAACTTAACTTTGGACTTTAACAACGAGCGCGCGCCGCGTGGGTTCACCACGAGCAAAACGAAATCGGTGGCCTGACCGCCAAGCTGGAAGCCGATGTTGCCGCCCTCCAGAGCGTACATGGCCGGAGCGCCCCAGGAGCCGGTGAAGTGCTCTCCGGAGCGGCATATCATGGCGCCGCGTCCGAAGCTTCCACCAATGCCGATCGCAAATTTCTTCACCGAGGGCAGAACAACCACACACTCGGCGCGCTCAAGAAGGTCCTTCGGAATTCCGTCAGGGATATTCAGGATCTCTTTCATCACTTCGCCCGCATTTTCCAGTCGTTCGCGCTCCTTCTGCTGTGCGGACAAAAAGACAGGCACGGCCATGATCATGAGCAGCAGTGGAACCAGGGATCGACGCATTTCGACCTCGCTTCTCTGCCCCAGCAAGCCAAATGCGGGCCTGCCGGGGACTCCGTGAGACTTAGAATATTTTCGAGACCTAAGATTACGCACACCAGACTGCCCGGGTAAAGCACGAAAGAGTACAGCAGCTCAGGTCATTCTCTGTCGCTCTCTGCCGGCATGTTGCTGGAGTGAAATGCGCGCGCTTTCGTTGGTGTATCGTACCTTGGTTTTTCGCGGATTTTCAATGCGATAGGTCAGCGTGACCGCAGTTGTATGCACGAGTGTTGCCAACAATTCACCCAATTTCGCTTGCGCTTCAGGGCTCGGTTGCTTAGCATCACTTCCACTAGGTGCCGACCTGCAAAGTTGGTGATGGGGTGGAACACACCACTGCGGACCGATATTTCTAAATCGGGTGCCCGACTCGAAAAATGGGCCTGGTGAGCTGATCCCCAGTCGGATCGGCCTGAAGGGCCCCGGAGGGCGCCCACCTGGTGATCCGGTCTCAGCACCATCCACTCCACACGGCTAAGCGGGCCGGCACCTTAGCGTTTGTCTGCGAATTGATCTTCCACGATTCGGCGGTTTTACGGCTCGTTCCTCGCGGCGCTTCCCGATCTCAACTAGAATAGCCTTGTGTTTCCCTACCTGTTTCACATCGGCTCCTTTGGTATCCCAGCCTACGGCTTCATGGCCGCAGTGGGAATGATTTGCGGGCTTGCTGTGGTCTTTCGCCTGGCGCGGTTTCGCGGACTCGATCCGGACCAGATGTGGAATCTGGCCGGCATCGCCGCATTCAGCGGAATACTCGGCTCCAAGCTGCTCCTGATCTTGCTGGACTGGCGCGAGTACGCTGCCGATCCTGGAAAGATCTTCAGCATTGCCACGCTGCAGTCGGGCGGAGTCTTCTCCGGCGGACTGCTACTGGCCATCGTTTGCGTGTGGTGGTACGTGCGGCGGCACAGGCTCTTTTATTTTTCGGTGGCCGATGTCTTCGCGCCGGGAGTGGCGCTGGCCCACGCCTTCGGGCGAATCGGCTGCCTGGCCGCAGGCTGCTGCTACGGTCGCGAGACCCATGTGCCCTGGGCGATCACATTCCACAATCCCTGGGCTGCAGAGTTCAGCGGCACACCATTGAACATTCCGCTGCATCCCACGCAGCTCTACGAGTTCGCGGCCGAGCTGATCAACTTTGCCTTTCTCTACTGGCTTTGCAAGCGCAAGCAGTTCGAGGGCCAGATCATCGCGCTCTTCATGATTGTCTATGGCATCGAGCGCTTCATCTTCGAGTTCTACCGCGGCGATCCGGGACGTGGCGAGGTCTTTGGCGGACTGATGAGCATCACGCAGTTGATTGCGCTAGGGCTGGTGGTGGGCGGCTTCGCCATCTATCTGCGCCGCACCCCGCTGCGCTCGACGGCTCCGGCCGGAGCGGCCCCGCGAAAGCCGGCGACTACCGCGTCGCGAGTCTGAGACCCTCCATGCCCCGCAAGATTGTTCAGCCTGCTTCATCCGAGCCCATTGACTCAGATTCCGGAGAGCTACCGGAAGTGGAAGCCGAGTCTTCGCAGGAGCCTAGCCAGGAGTCGCCGGAAACTTTTCACGTTTCGGAAGAGGACGCCGGGCTGCGCCTCGACCACTATCTCGTCTCGCGCCTGCCCGACGTGAGCCGCGTGCGCGTGCAGCAGCTCATCGAGCAGGGGAAGGTTCTGGTCAACGAGCGCGAGGCCAAGGCCTCTCTGAAGCTGAAAGGCACGGAGCAGATCGAGATCACCGGGCCGGTTGAGGCCGCGCCGCTCAAGGCCTTTGCCGAAGACATTCCGCTCGCGGTGGTTTTTGAGGACAACGAACTGGCGGTGGTCGACAAGCCTGCAGGAATGGTGGTCCACTCCAGCTCGGGAAGCGCCGAAGATCCGCGCAATCGCGGAACGCTGGTCAATGCGCTGCTCTTCCGTTTTCGCAAGCTCAGCCAGGTTGGAGGCGAGCTGCGCCCCGGCATCGTGCATCGGCTCGACAAGGACACCAGCGGGCTGATGGTGGTTGCGAAAAACGACGTGGCGCACCGCAAGCTGGTCGAGCAGTTTTCATCACGGCGCGTGCGCAAGACCTATCTGGTGCTGGTGCACAACTGGCCCAAAACGAAAACCGGGTCGGTGACCGGTGAGATCGGGCGCGATCCGCGCAACCGCACACGCATGAGCATTGGCGGCATCGAGGCGCGCACGGCGGTGTCGCACTACAAAGTCGTGGAGAGGCTGCTCACGCCGTATGGACGCTTCGCGCTGCTCGAGGTGCGGATCGAGACCGGGCGCACCCACCAGATCCGCGTCCATCTTGCATCCATCGGCCATCCAGTCGTGGGCGACACGCTTTATGGCGCGCCGCGGCTTCTGCTGCCCAACACGGTGGCACGCGAACGCCGGGGCACAGCGATCAGCTCGCGGACAGCGGCCAAGAAAGCGCGCTCCCAAGGCGCGAGC
>WNFY01007458.1_pt1 | contig 12185 bp, 9 predicted proteins | sample 5400091 | NCBI WGS metagenome assembly WNFY01 (sample SAMN13153364, study PRJNA577476) | soil metagenome | isolation source: 60 cm soil or saprolite under grassland replicate 1 | place: USA:California | collected 2016-06-15 | reverse complement strand
CGGCGCGGGCGGCCGGTTCTGCCCGTTCGGCATGGCCAGCGGCCGCTTCGCCCCGGTCACCCCGGAACTCGCCGCAGCCCGCCAGGTCACCGTGCGGGCCGGGGCGGGGGCGAGCCCGGAGGAACTGGCGGCGCTGGTCCGGACGGCCCTGGCCCAGGCCGCGGCGGGCCGCCTGCGGCCGGTCATCGGCCAGGAATTCGAGCTGGCCGCGGCGGTCCGGGCGCACGCGGCGATCGAGGCCAGGGAAACGGTCGGCAAGACGCTGCTGACGGTACGGCGGTAGCCCCTCGGCGTGCTCGTTATTGATTCGTTACCTTCGGTGGCGTATCTCCTGATCGTGCTGCTGCTCTGACCGATTAGGGGCCATTCGCGCCGCGATCGCGCGGGATTTGCGCCGGCCCGCGGACTCAGGATGAGGTGCGTCGTCCATGCGAGAGCCGAACACGAACTGGTTCTTCCAGCCACGCCTGGCTGGTCACGAAGCACGATCACACGACGATGACTCGGCGCCCGGCCTGATCGGCCTGACCGCAGCCATGCTGCAACGGCACGGCGCCCGGGTGCTCGACCCCGGGACGGCCGCGGTCGTCGATGGCTTTCCCACGCCCCGGCCGACCGTATATCGGGCCAGGACCCTGCTGCTTCCCGCCGAGATGCACGGGCCGGCGTCTATTGACTCCCTCAACAAGGTCCTCAGTCGCATCGGGGTGAACCTGGTCCCGCCCGCACGGGGTCACGGCGCCGATGAGCCGCAGCTTCCCCGTCCCGTGGTGCTAGCGCCGGCCAAGGACAGCGACAAGCCGGCGGAGGTCAACGCGTGGCTGGCGCTGCAAACGCTGCGCGCGGCCACCAAGGCCCGCGAGGGCGAGGAGCGGCTGGACAAGTCGGACGTGCAGCGGATCACGCTGGAGCACCTGCTGGTCGGCTCGGCCATCGACGGCAGCCCGATCGGCCATGTCGGCGGCGGGCTCACCGGAGGCCCGGGCGGTACCGGCGGAACGGGGCCCACCAGTACCGATTCCTACCTGTTCAACGGCGGCGACACGCGTACCCCGGTCGCCGTCCTTTTCGATCCGCCAGCGCGCATGCCGGCCGCCGACTGCGTGACCGCATACGGCCGGCGTCCGGTGGTCGCCGTACTGGATACGGGCGTGCGGGCCCATCCGTGGCTGGACGTGACGCCGACGCCGGGCGGCTACACCCTCGCCCCAGACGGCTTCGTGGAGATCGATCCCAGCATCCAGGACGCCATCCGCGCGACGGGCGAGGACGCGGAGGCGCAGGGCGATCGACCGCGCCAGGTGATCAGGCACCCGTGGGACACGCCGGTCACCGCGGAGCCGATGCTGGGTGAGCTGGCGTCGGACGCCGGCCACAGCACGTTCATCTCGGGCATCGTGCGCCAGCTCGCCGCCGATGCCAGCGTCCTGGCCATCCGGGTCATGCACAGCGACGGCGTTGTGTACGAGGGCGACCTCCTCTGCGCTCTGCACGGGCTAGCCGACCGGGTCGCGTCGGCCCAGGCGGGCGGGGATCCGGCCATGATGGTCGACGTGGTCTCGCTGTCACTTGGCTACTTCAGCGAGTCCAGTTCCGAGGCGACCTTCACCTCCGCGCTGTGGCTGGCGATCGAGAGGCTGCTCGACCTGGGGGTCATCGTGGTCGCCGCGGCCGGGAACTACTCCACCAGCCGCCTGTTCTACCCGGCGGCCTTCGCGCAGCGCCCGCCGGCGCCGGGCCAGGTGCCGCTGATCAGCGTGGGCGCGCTCAACCCGAACGGCTCCAAGGCGGTTTTCAGCGACGGCGGCTCCTGGATCACGGCCTGGGCCACGGGCGCCCTCGTGGTCAGCACCCTGCCGACGGACATCAACGCCAGCCGCAGCTCTGAGCTCAGGATGCGAGCGCATCCGGACAACCCGATGCCGCCGGGCGTCTCGCTGCCTAGCTTCCGCGCGGCCCTGGACCCGGATGACTACTCATGCGGGTTCGGAGTCTGGAGCGGCACGTCGTTCTCGGCTCCGCTGCTGGCCGCGCGGATCATCCAGTCGCTGCTCACAGGAGCCAGGTCCGGCATGCGGCTGGACAACTGTGATCAGCCGGCGACGGCGAACCGGGCCCTGGGGGCCCTGAAGGACATGGGCTGGGAGGGCTGATCGCGGTGGATGATCCTGGGCCCGTGACGGTGCGGACTAGCCAGCCAGACCGGGGAACGCGGCTCGCGGGCTTGGTCGGCGCGGCCAGGGCGGGCAGCGAGGAGGCCCTCGGCCAGCTCGTGACCGAGCTCAGCCCGCTGTTGTGGCAGGTCGCGCGGGCGGCCGGGCTGAATTCCGGGGACGCCGAGGATGTGCTGCAGACGGCATGGATGCGCCTGGTTACTCACCTCGACAACATCCATGACGCTGCGGCGCTGACCGGCTGGCTGGTCACCACCACGAAGCGGGAAGCATGGCGGGTACGTGCCGTGGAGCGCCGGCAGCTTCCCGTGGACCAGGAACTGTTCGCCGAGATCCCCGACCGCGGAATTGGATCGGAGGAGCAGGTGATCCTCGACGACCAGCGGCGTGCGCTGTGGGCGGCCATCGGCGGGCTTTCCCGGCGGTGCCAGGAACTGCTGCGGGTCATCGCCTTCGCGCCCCGCCCGGATTACGCTGTAGTGGCCACGGCCCTCGGCATGCCCGTCGGGAGCATTGGTCCCACCCGCGGCCGGTGCCTGGCTAAGCTCCGCGCCCTGCTCGCCGGCGACGCCGAGGGGAGCCCGCGATGATGGTCTCGGATGCGGACGGCCGGCCGTCGGCCGATGAACCGCTCGAGGACGCCGACTTCAGGTTGCTGGCCGGCATCCGGGACATTTGCCAGGCGGTTGACCCCATGCCGGCGGACCTCCCGGAGCGGATCCGCTTTTTCCTGTCGCTCCGCGAGCTTGAGGTCGAGGTGGCCCGGCTTGCCGCAGAGGACCAGCGGGTCACGGCCGTCCGCGGAACGGAGCAGAGCCGCACCGTCACCTTTGACAGCGACAGCCTGACGATCATGATCCGGATCGAAGCGAACTGGGACGGGACGGCGCGCATCGACGGCTGGCTGGCACCGCCGCAGCGCTGCGACATCGAGATGAAGACCGCCAGGGACTCGCTGAGGGTGACCAGCGACGAGCAGGGGCGCTTTGCCTTCGCGCGAGTACCTCGGGGAACGGCTCAGCTTATGGTGAGGTCGACCGACCAGGGGCCGGACGGAGCCGGGCGTTCTGTCGTGACCCCGGCGCTCATTCTCTGACCGGGAGGCGCCTGCCGGATGCCCCGCGCCGAGCGGCACTCAGCCCGCTCCGCAGACCTGCTCGCCCGCGCGGAGAGACGGGCCCGCGAGGCGCGTCAGCGCGGCCTGGACGAAGGAAACGCCGGGCGTCCTGCTGTCGGCGCCCGCTACATCCGTGCGGGGCTGCGGCAGCTCGGCTGGGCCGAGGACGGGAACCTGCCCGACGTACGGCAGATACACCAGTCGCACCACCCGCTGGCTGCCCGGCTGCTGGGAATCCTGGCGGATTGGGAGTCCGAGCAGGGCCGCACCGAGTACGCCCTGCGTCTCCTGGACCTGGCCGAAGGTCTTGCCGCGGCGGACGACCGGGGCGTCCTGCTGATGCAGCGAGGCTATTTGTTCATGCGGGAATGGCGCATAGCTGATGCGGTCCGAGCGCTCGACGGGGCGGTAGCCTCGCTGGAAGGCAATGAGGCTGAGACCGCTAACCTCGCGGCCGCGTTGCTCAATCGCAGCTTCGCCCACCTCAGCGCCGCCCGTGTCCGGCAGGCCCGTGCGGACCTGGCCCGGTGCCGCCGCATCACGGCAGACGACGGCCACGACCTGATCGCGGCCAAGGCGTTGCATAACCTGGGCTACTGCGATCTGCTGGCCGGCGACATTCCCGCCGCGCTGCAGCTCTTCACTGCGGCCGCTCGCGTATACCGGCTGACCGCGCCCGGCTGTCTTCCCGTCCTGGCTACGGACAAGGCGCGCACGCTGCTCGCGGTCGGCCTCGCCCGTGATGCGGCCAGCGAACTGGATGGCGCGATGGACGCGGCCCGGCGGCAGCGGCTTGACTACGATCTCGCGGACGCGGAACTGGTCCGGTCCGAGGCAGCACTGGCCGTCGGTGAACTGGTCGCCGCGCGCCGATGGGCAGCCGCGGCCGAGCGGCGCTTCCGGCGCAGGGGCAATGACACCCGCGCCGACGTGGCCGCACTTACCCGGCTGCGCGCTCTGTCCGTCTCACCGGGCCGCCAGGCGCACGTCCCGGCCGAGGCGCTGCTGATCGCCGGGCGGCTGAACGGGTACGGGCTGGCCAGCGACGCGGCCATGGCCGAGTTGATCGCGGCCAGGTCGCTCATCCTGGCCGGGCACCTGGCGAAGGCGAGGCGGCAGATCGCCGTCGTGCGCGGCCGCGGGGAAGCAGCACCGCTGGATGTCAGCCTGCTCCGAAAGCTGGCGCTGGCCGAGCTGGCCGAGCGGGAAGGGCGATCCGGAGCAGCCCTAACCGAGCTCAGGGCGGGCCTCGCCATAGTGCAGACCCGGCGCGGCCGGCTCGGCAGCCTTGACCTGCGGACCGGCACGGCTGCGCTCGGCGAGGAACTGGCCGCCGCTGGCCTGCGGCTGGCGCTGAAGCGGAAATCCGCCCCGCTGGTATTCGCCTGGCTGGAACGCTCCCGCGCGCAGGCGTTCCGGGTAGGTCCGGTGCGGCCGCCCGCCGACTCGCAGGCTGCGGCGGCCCTGGCCGAGCTGCGCCAGCTCAGTTATCTGATCCGCGAGGCAGAGCTGAGCGGCCGCCGCGACCCGGCCATGATCGCTCGGCGGGCCGATCTGCAGCGCGAGATTAGGGAGTACGATTGGCAGGCCACTGGCCTGGGCGAGATCGCCGTTCGGGCCAGTCTCGCCGAGGTGAGCGCTGCGTTGCAGGAGAGCGGGCAGGTGCTGGTGGCCATCTTCGGCCGGCCCGGCCAGATGCTCGCGGTGGTGGTGCGGGACGGAGCGGTGCGGCTCATCGGGCTCGGCGATGCCGAAACGGCGGCCGAAGCGGCCCGGCGGCTGAACGCAGACCTTGACACGCTAGCCGGACGGCGGCTGCCCGCCCGGCTAGAGGCGGTGATCAGAGAGTCGATCGGGCACCAGTCAGATACGCTCACCGCCGAGATCATCGCTCCGCTGCGACCGTGGCTCGGCGACGGCGGCCTCGTCATTGTTCCGGCCGGACCGCTGGCCAGCATTCCCTGGGGCGTGCTGCCCGATCTTCGTGGCCGCCCGGTCACGGTGTCCCCGTCGGCGTCCGCATGGCTGGCGTCCTGGCGGCGCGGGCAGGCCAGGGCGGCGCGGCCCGGAACCGGACGGCCACTGCTGGTCGCGGGACCGGATCTGGAGCACGCGGCCCAGGAAGTCGCCGAGATAGCCAAGGCCTATCCCGGCTGCGAGCCGATGTTCGCGGAAAGGGCCACCGTCACCGCCGCATTGCAAGCCCTCGACGGCTCGCCGCTGGTGCACCTGGCCGCGCACGGGCACCACGACCAGGAGAACTTCCTGTTCTCCAGGGTCGACCTGGCCGACGGCCCGCTGATGGCGTACGACCTCCAGCAACTCAAGGCGCCTCCCTGGCACGTCATCCTGTCATCCTGCGATGTCGGGCGGACCGTGGTGCGCCCCGGCGAGGAGATCCTCGGCTTCACCGCGGCCCTGCTCTACATCGGCACAGCGACCGTGACCTCCAGCGTCACCCGGGTGGGCGACGCCGCCGCCGTCGGCACGATGACCGCCTACCACCGCCTGCTCGCGGCCGGGACCAGGCCCGCCGAGGCACTCGCCGGGGCGACAGCGGGCGAGCCGCTAAGCCCGTTCGTCTGTTTCGGCGGCGGCTAGGACAGCCGGCTTGAAGCCGGCTCAACTAACATAAACTGCGCAACTCAGGCGGCCTGCCGTATCCTTGCGAGCATGTCCGTGCTACGGAAATCGAATGCCGGATCCGTGCTCCGGCATCGCAATTTCGCACTTCTATTTAGCGGCCAGGCAGTATCGCTCGCAGGTAACGGGGCCTTTATGGTGGCTCTGCCGCTAGAGGTTCTCCAGCTCACCAGCAATCCGCTTGCCCTCGCCCTTGTCGTGAGCGGTCAGACGGCTTCAACAGTGCTGCTGCTGCTTATCGGCGGCACGTTAGTTGATCGGCTCTCGCGGCGCCTCCTGATGCTGATCTCCGATACAGTCTGCGGCGTGTCTGTATCCCTCATGACCATTCTCGTGATCATACGGGAAGTTTACCTGTGGGAGTTGTTTCTGCTGTCAGTCATCTTCGGCACTGCCGGAGCTTTCTTCAAGCCTGCCGCGACTGCGATTGTTCGTGACATCCTACCGTCCGAACTCCTTGTCTCCGGGAATGAAGACAGGACTGCGCTACTGCTACTCGCAGCGCTGGCTAGCATGCAGCATAGTCGCCGTGGGGCTCGCCAATCTCGTCTGCTTCTATCCCTTTTTCATCCTGGAGCCGCTCCTCGTCAAGAATATCTTTCACGCTGGCCCTGTCGCGCTTGGCATCCTGTATGCCGCCAGCGGCGGCGGAGGTATTCTCGCCTCTCTTGTCACCTCTCGCCAGGGGACTCCATCGCGCCCCGTGACAACGATCTGGGCGGCGTGGGCAGCGGCAGGTATCTGTGCTGTGGCCGTCGGCCTCTCACCGTGGGTATGGATGTCAGTCATATCGGCCGGCCTGGCGTGGGGCCTGGTCAACTACGGAAACATCTTGTGGTTCCCGCTGGTCCAGCAGGAAACACCGCCGGAGCTGCTTGGCCGGGTCTCTTCGGTTGACTGGTTGTTTTCGCCCGCCCTCAGCCCTCTCGGGGCCATCGCCGCAGGGGCGGCAGTCGCGGCCATTGGCGTTCGGCTCACGCTGATAGCAGGCGGCATGATAGCCGCATCAGCTGGAAGCGTTCTCATACCGGGAGTGACGGACCCAGATAAGCGGGGAATGACAGCCCCGTCCGAAGCCGTCACGGGACTTGGGGGATGATCTTGGACCGGCCGCGCGCCGGAGGCGAGAGGGCCGGCGGGCGGCGTCACTAATCTTCCGCCAAGATCGCGTTCTGCGGAAGAGCGCCTTGGCCGGCGGCGGAGCCTGGTCACGTCCCGCTGACAGGCTGCACTCTCCGCCTGCGCCATGACCGGCCGTCCACTCGGTGACAGCAAGGACACCTATCCAAATCGCGGAATTCGTGGTAAACCCGTGCCCATGAGATCACCTAAACCTCAGCGCCCCGCCTACGAGGGAGGCGGGAAAGCATTTAGGCCGCAGCGCCCCGCTTATGGCGGCGGAGGCTAAGAGCCCACCAGGGCGTATCGGCACGATAGGGCAGGCCGGGAACGCCGCAGCGTCAGCCCGAATTGCGCCTCGCCGGCACGCACGCCAGACACCTACACCGTGGCTACCGAGATTAGTGATAGGGATCCCCGTAATATGCGGGGATCCCTATCTGGCCAGGCCGTCCACGGTCAGGCGAGGCCAGGTTTATGTCAGGTCATCAGGCGGTCGGCGACCGGCACTAACGTCATGGACATTCGCTAGCCGAGATGGGCGGCGGCCCAGCAGGTGGCGCCGGTATGGCAGTTCTCCAGGGCGCTAAGCGCCTTGGGCAGGGCGGCGGGGACGCCTTTCCCGGCCAGGTTGTCCAGCTCGTACGGGTCGGTCACGGTGTCGTGGTACTCCTGCGCGCCGCCCGCGTACCGCACGTAGAGCGCGGTGGCGGTCCGCACCGCCTCATACGTCGGCGGGTCCCCCGGCATCTGGGTCTGCCGGTCCGGATCCCCCGGCGAGAAGTCCGGCCCGTGATGCTCGATGAGAATGGCCTGCCGCCAGTCCGCCGGGTCTTGACCGTGCCACAGGCCGGCCAGGCTATGACCGTCGACGCCGGCCGGGACAGGCAGGCCTGCCAGGGTCCGGAACGTCGGGCTCAGGTCGATGTTGGACGCCAGCTGGCTGACGACACGGCCGGCCTGGACACCCGGGCCGCTCACGATCAGCGGCACCCGGATGTCGGTGTCGAAGGCGGTCTGCTTTCCTGAGGCGAGCGTGTACTCGCCCATGTGGAAGCCGTTGTCCGAGCTGAACACGAAGTAGGTGTCCTGAGCCAGGCCCTTGGCCTGCAGCTCGTGTTCGAGCTCGCCGATCATGTCGTCGACGGACAGGTCGTCCTCCACCCGCTTGCGGAACGTGGTGGTGATCGCGTCCTGCTCGGCCGCCGACAGGGGCGGGTGCCCGGCCAGCCATTTCGGCGGATTGGCGGGCAGCCGGCCGTAGGCCGGGGTCTTCGGGTAGGCCAGTTGCTGCGCCGTGTGGGCGTAGCGAGGCGCGGGCGTGTACGGCGCGTGCGGGGCGAACGTGGCCACCTCGAGCATGAACGGCCGGCCCGAGGCCGCCGATGAGTCGATGAAGGTGCTGGCCTTCGCGGCCAGCACATCGGTCAGGTAGTCCGTCGCGCCGGTGCCGTAGCGCTGCTGCCGCCCGTCCTGGTTCAGGGTGTAGCCGAACTCGGGATAACCGTTGCCGGTGGCGTCCCATTCGTCCCAGCCGGGCGGCACCGGGTTCGCGGGCTGATACTGATTCAGGTACTTGCCCATCAAGGCGGTGCGATAGCCGGCGTCATGCAGCGCCACCGCGAACGACTTCTGCTGGTCGCCGTGCATGTTGAAGGCGTAATACCCGCCGTCGCGGCCGGCATTGGTGAAGACCCCGTCGTCGTGCGGGTACTCGCCGGTGAAGGTAGCCGAGCGCGACGGGCAGCACAGCGAGTCCACCACGTAGAAGCGGGACATCGTCGTCCCGGCCTGCTCCAGCGCCAGCACGTGCGGCATGTGGCTGACCAGGTTCCAGGACAGGTCGTCGGTGAGCACGAAGACGAAGTTCGGACGCGAGCGGTCGGGGGTGGCGGACACCGGGGAAGGCTTCGGGTGGGTGCCGCCCGGGGACGTGCAGCCGACCACGGCGGCGACGGCGAAGAGAACGCCGGCCACGGCTCTGGCGAGCTTCCTGGTCATTTTCCTGTCTCGGCCGAACCCCGGCCCGCCCGTACGCACTCAGGCATGTTACTTAGCTCGCCAATGACGGTATTTCCGCCTCCCCGGCCGGCCGGCGCACTTATGCAGACAGTGAGGTCGGGAGCATCAGTAAGTGGGTCGGGCCCGGGCACGAAACCCAGTTCCCGCGGTGCGGCTCTCCAGCGAGCCCGCGAGCGTCAGACCCGGCGCAGCACGGCGACTACCTTGCCGATGACCTTGGCCTCGTCGGCTGGGATCGGGGTGTAAGCGGGGTTGTGCGGGATCAGCCAGATGTGCCCGTCGGCCTGCTTGAACGTCTTGACCGTTGCCTCCCGGTCCGCCGACGTGGCGCTCTCGAGCATGGCCGCGACGATGTCGCCGTTCTCGATGTCTGACTCCCGCCGGACAACTACCCAGTCGCCGTCGGCGATCGCGGCGTCGATCATCGAATCTCCCACGACCTTGAGCGCGATGAGCTCGCCCTCGCCGACCAGCTGTCTGGGCAGAGGGATGATTTCCTCGATCACCTCGTCGGCGACCAGCGGCACGCGGGCCAGGGCCAGTCCCTCGGTGTCACCGTCGGCGAGATCAGCATGCTCCGCGCTGCCCGGGTAGTTGAGCGAGCGCACCACCGCCGTGCGCGGGCGCCCGGCACCACGCCTCAGGTATCCCTTCTCCGCCAGCGCCGATAGCTGATAAGAGACACTCGACGTGCTCGCCAGCCCGACAGCGTCCCCTATCTCCCGCATGGTCGGCGGGTAACCGCGGGCCTGCGTGGAGTCCTCGATGGCCTGCAGGACCTTGCGCTGGCGGTCGGTAAGGTGCGGACCGGTGATATCGGGCGCCTCGGCACGTCTCATCCTGAGCCTCCGTTGCCAGTAGGTGTGTTCAATGATACCAGAATTTTGAGTTCACAATCAAACACAGCTACGAAAATAGCGCATGGGCCCGGACGTGACAGCTTGCCACTTTCTGGCGCAGGGTACTTATCCGGAGCGTGCGGCATTCCGGCGACACCGCGCCGGAGGGGCGCCAGCTCAGCCTGCCGGGGCGTCCAGCACCGCGCAGGCCAGGGCGCGCATGACCGCCGTGAGCCGCTCCGGCCCTTCGGCGGTCAGCTGGGCCAGGATCGGCTCACCGTGCAGAGAGCCGAGCATGACGTGGGCGATCATCTCGGCGTCGGCGTCGGGCCGCTGCGCGGTGATGAGACCGCTGATGTGATGGTGCCAGAAGCAGTAGACCGGGTGGTGGTTGTCCTGCTCCCGGGCTGCAGGTTCGCTGGCGGGCGGGTCCGCGGCAGGCGAGCGGGCGAGCTCCGCCATCAGGCTCTTATTTCGGCTGACCACCTCGATGATCGCGCCCAGGAAGGCCAGCAGCCGGTCCCGGTCCGGGGCCCCCTCCCCCAGCGGAGGCGGCCCGGTCGTCACCGCATCTTCCAGCGCCCGGGCCCGCTCGACCATGAGCGCGTGCATCAGCCCCATCCGATTGCCGAACCGGTGGAAGACCGTGCCCTTGCCGACGCCGGCCGCGGCCGCGACTTGCTCCATCGAGATGTCCTGCGGCCGGTGCGCGGCGAGCAGCTCTTCGGTGGCCGCGAGAATCGCGCGCCGGTTGCGTACCGCGTCGGCGCGTTCGCGCCGGGCCTCGTTCATCGGACCAACTCCAGTAGACAACTTGACCGTCAGTCCAGTACCGTCATTCTAAGTTGACTTCCGGTCCATTTTACTGGGGCGATCGGCCCCTGACCCCACATCAGGAGACTGCTCATGCGACGCGTGCGCTACCACTCCCACGGAGGCCCCGAGGTCCTGCGGATCGAGGAGGCTGACATCCCGAAACCCGGCCCGGGACAGGTGCTGATCCGTACCGAGGCCGTCGGCGTCAACTACGTCGATGTCCAGCTCCGCCGCGAGACCTCGCCGGACTCGCTCTACTTTCGTTCGGTTCCCGCCACGCTGACCGGTGACGTGGTCGGCATCGTCGAGGAGGTCGGCCCGGACGCCGACCCCGCCCTCGCCGGGACCCGGGTGGCCGTCCTGCTCGAGGACGCCTACGCCGACTACGTGGTCGCTGACACCAGCTGGCTAGTCAGCGTGCCCGAAGGGCTCGGCGCCGGTGCCGCCAGCATGCTGCCGACGGTGGGAGCCGTGGCACTCGGCGCGCTGCATGCCGGGCGCCTCGGTCAGGGAGACACCGTCCTGGTGACCGCCGGCGCGGGCGCAATCGGCCACCTCGCCGTGCAACTGGCCAGGCAGAAGGGGGCCAGGACGGTCATCGCCACCGCAGGCTCTCCGGCCAAGCTCAACTTCCTCGAGAAGCTGGGGGCCGATGTCGTCATCGACCACACCCAGCCAGAATGGGCTGAACAGGTCCGGCTCGCCGCTCCCGGCGGCGTCGGCGTGGTCCTGGAGGCGGTGGGCGGCCAATGGCTGCATAAGAGCATCGGGCTGCTGGCGCCGTCAGGCCGCGTGGTCGTCTTCGGTGCCTCCGCAGGCGACCTGACCAGCGTGCCGGTGACAAGCTTGTTCCCGCTGAAGACCGTGTCCGGGTTCTCGCTATTGGCCTGGCGCGCGGCCTATCCGGACCGGGCCCGCGCCGACATCACCGAGCTCACCGGCCTGTTCGGGACGGGCACGCTGCACGCCACCGTCGAGACGCTGCCGCTGGCCGAGGCGGCCCGGGCGCACCGATTGCTGGAGGACCGGGCCGTGCTCGGCCGACTCCTCCTAGTGCCGTAACGATTCAGCGCCCTGCGGTGAAGGGATCCAGGATGCGCACCTCCGAGCCCCGGCCGAAATCGATCGTGCTGAGCCGGGTAACGACTTGGGCTGGCACGCGATAGAAGATCTGCAGGCCCCGGCAGTGTGGCGCCAGTTCTTTGCCACTCTTCATCACCTCCCGTCTTGTTCGGGCAGCGAGACCGTCCAGCTAACAAGCCGGAGAGCGTTCCGACCTTCACTCGCAGGGTCGCTATCAGCGCGCCGACGCACGCGATGAGCGCGCCAGAGCTGACGAACGCCGCCGACATACCCGCTGCTTGGGCGGTTACCACTAGCGCGAGGCCGCCGACGACCTCCCCGGCAGTCTCGGCCTGGGAGGCAGCCGCCCCTTCGATCCGTGTCTCCACCAAG
>WNFY01019101.1_pt1 | contig 12186 bp, 9 predicted proteins | sample 5400091 | NCBI WGS metagenome assembly WNFY01 (sample SAMN13153364, study PRJNA577476) | soil metagenome | isolation source: 60 cm soil or saprolite under grassland replicate 1 | place: USA:California | collected 2016-06-15 | reverse complement strand
CACAATGTCTTCCGCCATCGAGGCGATGGGCTTGAGCCTCCCGTTTTCTTCGACAATGGCTGCCGAAGACGACGAGAAGGCGGTGAGCGCAAAACAATCAGCCGAAGTCTTGGCCGCAGCCATCCGCAAGGAAATCCTGCCGCGCCAACTTCTCACGAGAAAGGCGTTCGAGAACGCAATTGCGGTTGTAATGGCCGTTGGTGGCTCCACCAATGCCGTGCTTCATCTGCTAGCTATCGCTCACGCGGCGGAGGTCCCTTTGTGTCTGGACGACTTTGAGACAATTCGTGCGCGCGTCCCGGTTATCTGTGATCTGAAACCGTCAGGCCGGTACGTTGCAACCGATCTGCATCAAGCGGGCGGCATTCCCCAGGTGATGAAAACGTTGTTGGTGAACGACAGACTTCACGGAGATGCGCTCACGATCACCGGGCAAACCGTAGCAGACGTGTTGAAGGAACTACCGGACGCCCCGCGTCCCGAGCAAAACGTTATTCGTCAGTGGACCAACCCGCTCTATCCGCAAGGACATCTCGCTATCTTGAAGGGCAACCTTGCCACTGAAGGCGCAGTCGCAAAAATAACCGGCATCAAAACCTCGCATATCACGGGACCAGCTCGCGTCTTTGAGTCGGAAGAAAATTGTTTGCAGACGATTCTGTCCGGAGGCATCAAACCTGGCGATGTGATTGTGATTCGTCACGAAGGTCCGAAAGGGGGACCAGGCATGCGGGAGATGCTCGCCCCTACCTCTGCCATCATCGGCGCTGGGCTGGGTGATGCCGTGGCTCTCATCACTGACGGGCGATTTTCGGGCGGCACCTACGGCATGGTCGTTGGCCACGTTGCGCCCGAAGCGGCTGTGGGTGGCACTATCGCGCTTGTGGTAGAGGGAGACTCAATCACGATTGATGCGGAGAGCAGACTGTTGCAACTCAATATCTCGGAGGAAGAACTGGACCTGCGACGCTCGGCGTGGCGTGCTCCCCCACAGCGTTATCGGCGTGGCGTGCTCGCTAAGTATGCGCGGTTGGTTTCAAGCAGTAGTGTTGGAGCAATCACCGACTACTCGAGTTCTGATAACTAGCCCCGCTTTTTTTCCGGCTTCGGAGTAAACCCGCGCCGCTCCTGGAATTCTCTGGAACTGGAAGGGGAGGGACTCTGTTCTCCCCGGATCTTGGCTCGCTCCTGCTTGTCCTTCTCTATGGTTTCCTTCAGTCGTTTTTTCGCACGCTTGTTCATAGAGGGATTATACAAGAGCTTTCCATAAAATGAAGTGAAGCGGAAATTTTGGTGACACATGTCCTTGACTGATTCATCAGAGCGGCCTTAATCTCGCGCGCATTCACAAAAGTCCCGCGACAGCTGAGATCCGACGAAACTGATGGATACGACACTCAAAGGCTCTACATCCAGTGAGGCGGCAACCAATGAAGTTCCACGAACCGGGCAAGTGCAGGTTGCAGCCACTTCCTTTCTCACGCTGTTTGCCATCGTCGGGCTCGCACTTTATGGATTGCCTTTCTATTACGACTTCATGGTGAAGGAATTTGGGTGGACACGCACTCAGGTCACATCCGGTAACGCCCTCAGCAAACTAATCGTTGGACCACTCTTCGGATTCTTTGCTGGCTGGATCGTCGATCGGTTCGGTCCGCGGCGGTTGATGCTCGCCGGGATTCTGATGGCCGGCGGGGCGCTTATCGGGCTGGGCAGCATGAGCGCGCTGTGGATGTTCTATCTCTTCTACCTGTTCAACGCGCTGGGCTATGTTTCTGCCGGACCGCTCCCCAACCAGGTTTTGTTAACGCACTGGTTCGATAAAGCGCGTGGCAAAGCGATGGGTCTCGCGTACCTGGGAATTGGCCTGGGTGGCGCGATTGTGCCGTTGCTCTCGGTATGGTTGGTGGAACGCTTTGGCTGGCACGCTGCTCTTCGCGTGCTGGGCATGCTGATTGTCCTAATTGCATTTCCACTCGCCTACTTCGTGAAAGAATCGCCCGACAGAAGGGCAGCGCGGGACCTCAAGGAAAAGCAGCCCACCGCGCCGATTGGCTGGGCCCTCAGGAGCGTCCCCTTTTATTTGCTGGCAACCGGCAGCATGTGTTCAATTGGCGCGGTTGGCGGTACAAATCAACACTTAAAACTTTTCCTGAGTTTGGATCAGCATTACGGTCAAGGACACGCCGCAAGCATTGCCTCACTTGTCCTCGCATTCAGCCTTGTCGGGCGCTTGTTGATGGGTTGGCTCGCCGATCGTTACGCGAAGAAATATGTAATGCTGCTCATCTATCTGCTGGTGGCGTCGGCGATTCCGCTCTTGTTTTTTGCTTCAACGCCGGGCGTCATATATATCTTTGCGATCGTGTTTGGCATTGGCCTCGGCGGCGATTATATGATCATTCCCCTGATGGCCGCCGAACTCTTCGGTTTGAAAGTAATGGGCCGCTTGATGGGAGTTGTGCTTACAGTTGACGGCGTGGCTGAGGCCCTGGCGCCGATGTTGGTTGGCAACCTTCGTGACCGCACTACGAGCTATGCGATTGGTTTTCTTGTGCTCATCGGTCTCGCGCTGATTGGAGCAATTGCTATCGCGCTCCTGCCGAAAGAATCTATAAGGAAAATTGACACGGCCACGAGGTCTTAATGCCTATCACCGAGCTTAAAGCCACGGTGTGAATGAGAGTTACGGAAAGAATTTGCTTACAAGTCAGTTGCGGACTAAGTTTTTTAACCGCACTCCTTTAGTCGTGGTAGTTGTTATATGACTCTTCCAGAATCTTCCTCGACGGGCAATGCTCCGGTGGCACTAGTCACTGGCGCTTCGCGGGGTATCGGTCGCGCCATCGCGATCGCGCTGGCGAGCGCGGGTCACGACGTGATGATCAACTACGCGGCTAATGATTTAGCTGCGGCAGAAGCGTGTGCGACGGCGCAGGCAGCCGCCCTTCGTAAAAATGCGCGCTTAAGAACTTGTCGCGCTGATGTTTCTGAGGCCAATGATCGCAAGCAATTACTGGACGCGACCCAGCAACAATTTGGCCGGTTGGACCTCTTGGTAAACAACGCGGGCGTTGCTCCAGAGGGACGGACCGATCTGCTCGAGGCTACCGAGGCCAGCTTCGATCGTCTTATCAGGGTAAACCTCAAAGGCGCCTATTTTCTTAGTCAGGCCGCGGCCCGGTGGATGATTGAACAGAAAGCCGCCGGAAAGATCACCAATTATTCACCTGCAATTATCAACATCACTTCTGTCTCGGCTTATGCGGCGTCGCCTGATCGTGGTGATTACTGCGTTTCGAAAGCAGGCCTGACAATGATGACCAAGCTTTATGCTGCGCGCTTGGCGGACGAAGGTATCAACGTGTATGAAGTTCGCCCTGGCGTGGTTGCCACCGAAATGACGGCAGCGGTTAGAGAGAAATACGATCACATGATCAAAGAAGGTCTGACGCCGATCAAACGTTGGGGAACTCCGGAGGATGTGGGAAGAGCCGTGGCCTCGATCGCCGCAGGCAGTTTGCCGTTTTCTACGGGTGAGGTAATTAATGTGGATGGCGGGTTCCATCTGCGGCGGTTGTGAAGTCGCTGACTTTCATTCACACCGTGGCTTTTAGCGCGGTGGACAACGCTTAGTCACAATCACTCGTGGTTAATTCGGAGTACTCATAACGGTTCAAATCTGGTCAACCTTCTGAAATATGAACCCGTTACTTTCTCGAGTTGAACGCGCTTTCGCCTTTGCGCAAGGACAAGTGCGCGCGTTGGTTGAACGCGATCCAAACTTCTATCCGCTCTACACCGATGGCGGACGCTGGCGTCATGCAAAACCGGCATGGACTCGCTGGTGCGACGGTTTTCTGCCCGGAATGATGTGGATCTTTCACGAAGAGACAAATGATCCAAAATGGCGTGAGCTGGCAGAGAACTACTCGAGGACGCTTGAGCCGCGCAAAGACGATCGCGAGGTCCACGATCTTGGCTTCATTTTTTATCATGGTTCGTATCGGCGCTGGTACGAGGCTACAGTGCGTGAAGGTAATCCCGATCAGTCGCTCAATGACGTTGTGGTGCATGCGGGCAAAACTCTGGCATTGCGATTCAATGAACGCGCCGGTTGCCTGAGTTCCTTCCATGGTCCTGACTCCAACTTCATCGACATTATGATGAACGTCGGCATCATTTTTTATGCCGCTCGCCAGACAGGCGACAAGCCTTTGCTTGATCTTGCCGACAGGCATTGCCTCACGACGCGCCGCACGTTGGTCCGTGGCGACGGCGGCACTTCGCACGAAGGCATCTTCGACCTCGAGAGTGGCGAATTTTTGCGGCAGACAACGCAGCAGGGTTATAGAGGCGATTCCTGCTGGTCGCGCGGCCTGGCCTGGTCGCTCTACGGTTTCGGCACCTGCTACCAATTGACAAGGAACCCGGTGTATCTCGAGGTCGCTCAACTGAACGCTGACTACTGGCTCACCCATGTTCCGGACGAAGGCATCGCACCATGGGATTTCGACGCGCCGGAAAGTGGAACAATGAGCCGCGCTCAGGTCGACACCAGCGCCTCCGCGGTTGCCGCCGTAGGTCTTTTCAATCTTGCCGAGTTTGCTGCCGGCGGCGCACAACGCAAAGCCTATCTCGATTGCTTTAAGCATGTCGGACGCCGGACATCAAGAATGAGTGAACGGTCATACACAGCAATTGGCGGCATCCGAAGCGTTGCTGCCTTTAAGAAACACGCGGCAAGTCTCGAGGTGTCAATTCCGTGTGATGTCGATCTCGAGACAGGGGCCCCGTCGCCACTCGCGCTGCCGCTCGCTTTCAACGGTAAGAAAATCGGCAACCGCTTTTGCATTCATCCAATGGAAGGTTGGGACGGGACCGCTGATGGCAAACCAACGGAAGCCACAATCAGACGTTGGCGCCATTTCGGGTTAAGTGGCGCCAAACTAATTTGGGGCGGGGAAGCAGTCGCGGTCCGCCACGACGGAAGAGCAAATCCCAACCAACTCTTGATCAACGAGCAAACCAAAGACGATTTGGGTCGTTTGCGAGACACGCTCATTGCCGCGCATCTTGAAGCCTGTGGCACAACGGAAGATCTCTTGATCGGGTTGCAGTTGACTCATTCGGGTCGCTTTTCCCAGCCAAACGAGAAGACGCGACCCGAACCACGCATTCTCTATCATCATCCTTTGCTCGACCCTCGAGTAAATATTAACCGAGACTATCCCGTTCTGACTGACGGCGAAGTTAGAGAGATCATTGAAGATTTTCACAACGCGGCCCGGAGGGCACACGATCTCGGCTTCGAATTCGTTGACATCAAGCATTGCCACGGGTACCTCGGTCATGAGTTCTTGAGTGCGCACACACGCATTGGCGATTACGGCGGGAGTTTTGAGAATCGCACTCGTTTTCTGCGCGAAGTGACGGAGGGCATTCGCGCCATCGCGCCAGGCTTGCAAATCGGAGTACGGCTGTCTGCGTTTGACGTTATACCCTTTCACGCTGATCTCACACGCAAGGCACATGGCAAGATGGGCGTAGGAATTCCCGAGACCTATCGTCCGCTCTTGCCTTATTGCTGGGGATTCGGGGTAAATCCCGAGAATCCGGAAGAGTACGACCTGACGGAGCCGCTGCAATTTTTGGCGTTGCTGCGTAAACTCGATATCAAGCTCGTGAATGTCTCAGGCGGCAGCCCCTACTACAATCCACATGTGCAGCGGCCGGCCATCTATCCTCCGTCTGACGGCTATCAGCCCCCGGAAGACCCTTTGATTGGTGTGGCGCGCCAGATGGAGGTCACGCGCGTGCTGAAGCAGAGTTTTCCTGATCTGATTCTGGTGGGAACTGGCTATACGTACTTGCAGCAGTTTCTGCCATTTGTGGCGCAAGCGGCCGTGCGCGCAGGCTGGGTGGATTCTATTGGCTTGGGACGCATGGTGCTCTCTTATCCCGAGATGCCGCTCGACGTCATCAGTGGTCGCGAATTGCAAACCAAACGCATCTGCCGAACGTTTAGCGACTGCACGACGGCGCCCCGCAAAGGTCTTCCCTCAGGCTGTTATCCGCTGGACGAATATTACAAGCAGTCGGAAACTGGCACGCAGTTGAAACGGATCAAAGCCGCCGCGCGAGTTAGTTGAAAGCTAACACAATGCAGATACAAAGCAGACGAGCGTTTCTGAATTTAGTCAACAGCCGGACTGCGCCGGCGGGTGGTTATTGGCTGCACGTCAATCGCGCGGCGATGGCCTGCCGCTTTGAAATAACTCTGCCCTTTTCAGACCATGCCGGCCTGGCTGTTGCAACAGAGGCTCTGAACACAGTTGCAGCGCTCGAGTCTCAGTTGACAGTATTCCGAGTCGACAGCGAGGTCAGCCATATCAACAGACACGCCGCTTCGGATTTCGTTTGCGTAGAGCAATCGCTCTTTGATCTGCTTGCTCTCAGCCAATTCCTGGCTCGCGAAACCGAAGGCGCTTTCGATATAACTTCCGGCCCACTGACACGCTGTTGGGGTTTTCTGCGAAGGGAAGGTCGCGTTCCCGAAGGACAGGAAATAGAAAAGGCAAAATCGTTCGTTGGCGGCGACAAGCTGCTGCTCGATCAAGTATCCCGTACGGTTGGCTTTGTCAGACCGGGTGTTGAGATCAACCTCGGCAGCATCGGCAAGGGTTATGCTCTCGACTGCGTCGCGACGCTTATGGAGAGTCGGATTCGCACCGCGTTGTTGAATGCAGGTGCGAGCAGCATCCGGGCGATCGGTTCTCCAGACATAGGCGGAGGGGGTCAGGGGTGGTCGGTCGGTCTGCGCCATCCAAGGTTCAAAAACAGGCGGCTCGGTGTCTTGAGACTTCACGACTGCGCCATGTCGACCAGCGGCAGCGAGGAGCAATTCTTCGAACATCAGGGTAGACGATATGGTCACATTATTGACCCTCGCTCAGGCGTGCCTGCCGCGAGCGTGACAAGCGTGTCGGTAGTCGCCGAATCAACCGCGATAAGTGACGCTCTTGCCACAGCGTTTTATGTCGGCGGACACGAGTTGGCCGAGCGGTATTGCAAAAGCCATCCCAATGTTTTGGTGATCATGCTGGAGAGCGATGCAGAACATCCTCTGCTAATAGGCGACAGCCGTCGCTGTGAGATTGAGAAAATCGCCTGACTGGTTGAGTGAGATGAATAGAGAAGTGACATATTCCCCCCTTCAACAGTTTGCGCTAGTCGTCTTGCGCACCGCGGTTGGCTGGCATTTTCTCTACGAAGCTTATTACAAGATTCTGTCTCCAGCGTGGAGTCCTGCAGGTTCACCTCTGACTCCCTGGACGTCCGCAGGCTACTTGAAGGGCGCATCGGGACCCCTGGCCGTCGTTTTCCAGCGGATGGTCAATGCAGGTTGGACAGCGTGGATAGATCGCACAGTGAAAGTTAGTTTGCTGCTTATCGGCATATCTCTCATGCTCGGAATCTTCACAAGAGTAGGTTCCTGGGGGGCTCTCTTTTTCCTGAGCCTTTTCTATTTCCTGTATGTTCCCACTATGGGTGTCCCGCAGCCCAACAACGAAGGAACTTATCTGATCGTCAACAAGACACTTATCGAAGCCGCCGCCGTTTTTGTTCTGATTGCCTTCGATAGCGGAGCGATAGCCGGGCTTGATTTGATACTGCGTCGCAGACTTTGGCGGGCATCAGACTAAACCGCGGCGAGGGTTGAACCATGAATCTTACAGAAGAGCAGAAAGCCATTGGCCGGCGCAATTTCCTGAAAGTCGCTGCCGGCGCGCCTGCGCTTGTCGCACTGAGTGCGACAGCCATAACGCGTGGTCCGATACGAGGTGGTCCGGTGAAAATGGGGTTGGTGGGCACCGGCGATATGGGAAAGGGCCTCCTGAGCCAATATCAGAAAGAGTTTTCAGATCTGAAGGCTCTGTGTGACGTCAATCCAAAACGCCGCTCGCAGATGGTTGATTTCATGGTCAAGAAGGGCTGGCCCAGGCCGAACGAATACGACGATTGGCAGGAAATGCTTCAGAAAGAAGATCTGGAGGCTGTTCATATCGCGACGCCGTTGTGGACACATGCAGACATCACCGAAGGGTCATTGAATGCTGGCAAGCATGTTCTTTGTGAAAAAATGATGGCGAAGAGTCCGGCGGAGTGCCAGCGAATGATCGATGCTGCCCGGAAGAACAACAAGGTTCTGGAGATTGGTTACCAGCGTTACTACAACCCGGTTTATCAAACCGCCTATGCGAACATCATCAAGGCAGGACTGTTGGGCGACGTTTATTATGCGCGTCTAGCCTGGCATCGCAATGCTACCTGGCGAAAAAAGGAAGAACCACCTTCGCCTAATTTTGATCCCAGCAGGTGGGGTTATCCCGATTGGGAACATCTGCTCAATTGGCGGATGTACAAGAAGTATTCAGAAGGATTGCTGTGTGAGTTGGGCAGTCACCAGCTTACCGCTGCTAGCTGGTTTTTCGACTCTGCACCGGAAGCCGTTTACACGACCGGCGGCACTTACCGCTACAAAGACGGGCGGGAAGTCTACGACCACGTCTATGCAACTTTCAATTATCCGGGCGATCGCACCGCAACTTTCTCCTCAATACAATCGAATGCCTTCGAAGATTATTACGAGATGTACATGGGGACCAAGGGTACGCTCGTCATGAGTCGTGAGGTAGACGCATTGCTTTTCAACGAAGGCGAAGCGCCTGCCACTACCAAAGTGGAGGTCTCCAAACAAGGAACTGGGCCAGTTGTGGACTCTTCGGCGAGTTTGCCAGCGGTCTCGACGGGACGAGCAGTTGATGGAACGGCTACGGTGGACAGGAATGTTTCCTACAAGAACGAAATAGCGGAGTTCTGCGCCGCGGTGAGGACTGGTAGTCCAATCCGCTGTGGACCAGAGAAGGCGATGATCTCGGCCCTTTCCATCCTGACTGGAAACAGATCCGCGGAGCAACAAGCACGATTGGAGATCCCTCGCGCGAAAAGCACATGAATTTATCAATAAGGCCCAGAATAGCTTGCCGCTGACGAAGATCAAATTAGCGTCCACAAGTTGACCCACCGCCTTGCCCTCAAACGACTCGATTACAAGATCATATTATGATCTTGTAATCGGCTGAGATTTCGCTATAATGCCCGTCGTTTTCAAACCAAACGGCTCCGGGAGGAGATTCCCACCAGGGCAAGAAGGAGGCGGAGGCCTGCCCAGCACCAGCAAACGCTCAGCGAAAGTTGTCTGTTACGGGGGTGGTGTGTGGATCTCGCCGCGGCAGTTCTGGGGCCTGGTGCGCGATGACATCATTGAATACCTGAGCGAGCCCCCACTCACGGGAAGATTCAAAGGTCAACCTTCCGACTTTCTTATCACAATTAACCACACTGTTCTCAGTCTGACGTGCCCAGAACACCGCGCGGAAGTGTTACTGTCCAAACGCCACATGAAGAAGTAAGAAACGTTTTTGTTTAGCCGGCCCTGAGGAGCGGTAACATGTTGGAATTGATTCAACCGATCTCAAAACGAGACCAGGTTGTGACTGCAATGAAGCAAGCAATCCTGTCGGGGAACATTCAGCCGGGTGCTTCGATTGTGGAGAGCAAGATCGCGCAACAGTTAGGAGCCGGGATACCTCTGGTGCGCGAGGCGTTGATTGAACTTGAGCACCAGGGATTTGTTCAGAGAACGCCTTACAAGGGAACTACGGTCACGAAATTGGGCCCGATTGATATCCGACGAATCTTCCGTCTGAGGGTAGAACTGGAAGCACTGGCAATCGAGTGGGCAAGGGAACACACCACGGACGCAGACCTGGAGTATTTAAGGCAGATAATCTGAACGACGAAATGCTCAAGTTGCTGTTGCCTGAAGAGCATTGAGCAGCCATGTCAAGGCCCAGATTTGGCATCAGGATGCTTTTTCACACGGCTCGGTTCTCTTTATGCTTTGAAGATGGCAGGCGATGACTGACGACAGCAGGACTATAACTCAGACGGCGACAGGAGACCCTCTCGTAGTCACCGATAAAGAACCCCGATCACCCCTGCTGCGAGTCCTCAAAATTCATAAATCGTACGACGGTGTCAATGCTTTGCGCGCTGTATCGTTCGGATTGTGCGCGGGTGAAGTGCACGCGCTGGTAGGTGAAAACGGCGCAGGGAAATCAACGCTCGTCAAGATCATCACCGGGGCGGTTAGGTCTGATAGCGGAGAGATCGAGTTAGACGGGAAGCCGATCGTCAATAATTCGCCCCGTCTGGCAAAGTCGCTGGGGATCGCGGCGATTTATCAGCAACCCGCGCTCTTTCCGGAGTTGACCGTGGCGGAAAACGTTGCGCTGGGTCTCGAGGCGTCTGCGGTCTGGCGGCGCGTCAATTGGATCGGACGGCGCGAGCGCGCAGCTGCCCTGCTCGCAGAGATTGGCGCGAAGATCGATGTCGACAGAGATGCCAGAGACCTCACAATGCCCGAGCAGCAACTGGTCGAGATCGCTCGCGCGTTAGGTGCCAATGCCCGGGTCTTGATAATGGACGAACCAACGGCGTCGCTTTCTGAAGATGAAACACAGAATCTTTATAGCGTCATTCGGCTACTGCGCAGCCGCGGCGCGGCTGTCATATACATCTCGCATCGGCTCGACGAATTGTCGGTGATTGCAGATCGCGTGACGGTACTCCGTGATGGACAAGTCGTCGAGACGCGGCAGATGGATCAAGTTGATCGTCAGGAATTGATTCGTTTAATGGTGGGACGCGAACTGTCTGCTGTTTTTCCTAAAAGAGAAATCCAGCTCGGTGAAGTCGTGTTTGAGTTACGCGGTGTAGCCTGCCGCAACAACGGGTTGCAATGCGTTGATCTTTCCTTGCGGGCGGGAGAGATTGTCGGATTGGCGGGGCTTGTGGGCGCCGGCCGGACAGAACTTGCTCGCACGGTATTTGGTTTAGACCCGGCAGACGCGGGGCAAATGTTACTCCGTGGAAGAGTGGTCAGCATTCAAAGTCCGGCGCACGCTATTGATCAAGGCATCGCCTATTTGCCTGAAGACAGACGCCACCATGGCGTCATCCTTGAGATGCCGATCAGTCAGAACATTACGCTCGCTTTACTGAAACAGCTTTCATGCATTGGAACTCTTGATTTCAAACGGGAAAAGAAGATTGCCGCAGATTACGTCCGCCGTCTTGCGATCAAGACACCGGCGATCTTCAATCGAGTCTCAACGCTTTCCGGTGGCAACCAGCAAAAGGTTGCGCTCAGTCGGTGGCTGGCGACAAAGCCCTCTGTTCTCATCCTTGATGAGCCGACACAAGGGGTTGATGTGGGCGCCAAAGCAGAAATTCATTCCTTGATGGGCGAACTGGCTGAGCAAGGCCTTGCGATTCTGATGATCTCTTCGGAATTGCCTGAGGTTCTGGGAATGAGCGATCGCGTCGCAGTCATGCGCGAAGGTTCAATTGTTGGAATTCTGAATCGGAAAGAGGCAACGCAGCAGAATATAATGGCTTTGAGCCTGGGCCACCAACTCGGAAAGCTCGTCGCTTGAGAATAGAAAATGTTCAGCCCGCGCACAACGCTATCCGGTTTCAGAGTTGGCCGCTACAAGCGCGAAGCTGCGGCCTCGCTGGCTTACTTTGTGCTCTTGTTAGCAGTCGGCATTATTGCGCCCTCCTTTTTTCGCTCGGTCAACATTCGCGATCTGGCAATGAATAACGCCACCGTCCTGATCGTCGCCGTCGGTTTGACGCTGGTGATTCTGTCAGGTGAGATCGATATCTCAGTGGGCTCACAATTCGCTGTTTGCACTGTGGCGGTGGGATGGCTGTCGAAGTTGGGCGTGCCGCTTGCATTGTTGTTACCCTGCGTTCTCCTTGTTGGCGCAACCATGGGAGCGGTTGGTGGCGTGCTTGTATCGCGGCTGCGGATGCCTTCGATTGTCGTGACACTCGCGTTGATGGTTGCGTGGCGCGACGCGTTGCGCTGGATCACTGAAGGCGCCTGGGTCCAGGACCTGCCGAAGAACTTTCAGTGGTTTGGTCTGGGACAAATAGCAGGACAGTTTCTTGTGATTGCGGTCGCGTTGATTGTATTAGTGAGCTTTGGTTGGGCGATGCGCAACCTTACCGCTGGCCGCTCAGTTTATGCGATTGGCTCAGACGCGGAGGCCG
>WNFY01006269.1_pt1 | contig 12189 bp, 15 predicted proteins | sample 5400091 | NCBI WGS metagenome assembly WNFY01 (sample SAMN13153364, study PRJNA577476) | soil metagenome | isolation source: 60 cm soil or saprolite under grassland replicate 1 | place: USA:California | collected 2016-06-15 | reverse complement strand
CCCGTTGACACGCGCATACGCGGAAACATGCCGATAAGCTTGCCGTGAATTCCAATGATGAAAGAGGCGCCGTTGCAGTGGATCGACGCCGATTTCCAGTAATCGTTTTGCCTGCATCGGAGATGCCAGGGAATACCGCGTTGCCAAAAAATGAAAGGCGATGACCGCGGCGATGGCAGGCAACCCGATCGCAGTGGCCACTGCGTGGGAGCGAGCTTCGCTCCCCAGGACAATTTTCGCCATTTCAAGCGTGAACCCATGCGCGATCACCAGGGCGACGTGAACGACAATGAAACCGACAAAGATGATCAGACCGATGAAGTGCAGACTGCGGGCTGCTTGGTGGCCGCCAAAAATTCGGGGAAACCACGGGAACCTTGCAGCCAACGCCGGTGACATCATGATCCCGGTAACGATTTGGAAGGGGGACAGCATAAAAATAACGAAAAGGTAAGTGAGCTGCTGAAGTGCGTTGAACGGGTCTCCAATCGGTGGCAGTCGGAAATGGGCATACGCGACGAGCGAATGCCACGCTGCCGGAAAGATTTCCAACGACGTCGGCACGAGTCGTCGCCACTGTGGCGTCGTGAAGAGGAGAACGACATAAATCACGCTAGTCAGCAGCCAGCCATTCAGCGCCCAAAAGTGCCAGTGGCGACCCAGACCCAGATTGTTGCGGCCGGGCAGCGCGCCCCACGGCGAAACCGGTTCGATTTCATCCTCTGCCGTCCAGGCGGTGCCTTTGAGGAATTGTTTCCTGGTGAAGCGAATCCATTCGCTTCCCGGCAATGCGTCGTCGCGCCAGTAAAGCTTTGGGTGCGCGCCAATGATTTCGATCCCGCTGCGGATGAGCAACGTCGTGAAAAGGAAGGCGAAGAAGTGGGTTAGGCGAATCCAGAGGGGGAATCCGAGTTGAAAGGGATCATCCATAACGCGAAACCGCCGGCCGGTCGTTATCTATCGCACATGATGGCTGTGGCGGATGGCGTTGTTGAAGTTTGGCGGTTGTCTCGCCAAAAGCTGTAGTCATCTCGCGCTGTCCAGACGTCTCCCGGACAAGGCGACAGAGCGCGTGACTACAGTTGACTCCAAAGCAAATGCCGGATGTAATATCTACACGTGGACTGAACGCTGACGCTCTATCAACTGAGCTGTGGCCCGATAGATTGGGAACAAACACCGCGGTACTACTGATCAGCAGCCTGTTGATGGCATTTGCTGTGCGTGCGGCCAAGCTCGATCAAAACGCATGCTGACCGGTTTGCGCTCGCAGTCGCGATCACGAAAGCGAACGTGATTGAACTTTTCTTCATGCACATAAAAGGCAGCAGCCCCGTCCTGCATCTTGCGGCTGTGGCCGGGGTGATTTGGTTGCTGTTTCTGATCTCTCTCACGCTTGGCGACTATCTCACCAGCGGCTGGGTGCCGTTCAACCGTTAGAACCCATTCGGGTTCTAACCCGTATCGAACAACAACGAAGCGCGCAGGCAGATCCTAGCCGAATGCGAACGCGGAAAAGACTCCGCGGTGGAAGAATATGAGAAGGCGATGGCAGATAATTTATCGGCGCCTTTCGAGACGCTTTAGGATTCGCGGAGATTTAGATACTTCCCAGTAACCAGAGGATCAGAACGATTAAGAGAATGAGGCCAAGTCCGCCGCTGGGGTAATAGCCCCAGCCGGAGCTATACGGCCAGCTCGGCAGAGCGCCAATTAGCAGTAGAATCAGAATAATTATCAGGATTGTGCGCATGCGCCGAATCTATCCCGGCTTGTCGCGGAATCTCAAGCTTTTTGTCTGCTGCACATTTGGTCGAGTGTAGCCGCGAAGGTAGGGCTCCGACATCTGGAAGCGTGATGCAGATGTTTTGACAGTTTTCGTTACGTCCAAGCGTGGTGTTAACGGCGATACAATATCGCTATGCCGGAAGAAGAAGCCGTCGAACGGGCTCGCGAAGACGAGCGCGAAGGCAAAGCGCCTTCCACTCAGGCGGGCGAATTCGTCCGTGAAGAAATGGAACATATTCGCGAAGGCAAACATGGGGCTCGTTCACCCGAGCAAGCAATCGCCATCGGTTTGTCCAAGGCGCGCAGAGCTGGAGTGAAGCTGCCTCCGCCTAAGCGCGGCAAAGGGCAAACGAAACGCCAGGCCAGGCGTGATTTGGCAAAAGGCCGAAAAGCCGGCCGCAAAAAAACTTCACGCACGCGTTCCCGTGCCACGAAAGGTGCGCTCAAACGCGAAAGTCGTCGGTCAGCATCGAAGAAAGCGCTCTCACGACAAGCAAAGGGGGCGGCGGCTCGACGCTCAGCGCGTTCACGTTCGGCCGCAGCAAAAAAGGCTGCGCGTACGAAAAAACGTCGCCGCTAATACTGACGTTGCGATCTTGATGGAGGTGGCGGCGCTCGTTTAGCAAACTGGCGAGATCCATCACACCGAGAATTCGTTTATGCCTAAAGAAAAGAAACTTCAGCCACCTCAACATCAAAAGCGGCGACCTGGCCGTGAACACAAAATGAAGCCGCGGCCAAAGGCCGAGGACGAAAAACATCGCGGTAGTGGAAAATTGCGAGAAAAAGTGGCGATTATTACCGGCGGTGACAGCGGGATTGGCCGCGCCGTTGCTATTGCCTTTGCAAAAGAGGGCGCGGACGTTTCTGTCCTGTACCTTGAAGAGGAGAAAGACGCGAACGAAACCAGGCGTCTGGTGGAAAAAGAAGGGCGCAAATGTTTGTTGATCGCCGGTGACGTCGGCGACGAAGGCTTCTGTCAAAAAGCTGTCGAGAAGACCGTGAAGGAATTCGGCAGGATTGACATCCTGGTAAACAATGCGGCCGAACAGCACCCGCAGGAATCAATTGAGAAAATCACCGCAAAACAGCTCGAACGAACATTTCGCACGAATATCTTTTCGTTTTTTTTTATGACAAAAGCGGCGCTGAAACAGTGCGCTGCGCTTGCCGGGCAGTAAGGCAACAAAGTAGATCTGTAGATGCCTGCCAGCGACGATCGCCACCGATCAAGTTTGATCAAAAAACTTTTCACCGCCGACCTGGGCATGGCGTGTTTGTCCAACCAAGCCAGGAGATAACATAGCAGCACGATGCCCGGCCTGGAAACCTCCTTCGGCGGTCAGCATTCCGTGAGCGATGCGACCGCTCAATGACACCAAGTAGCTTGCAAAGGTCACAAGTTCGGCATGCCCCGCGAGTCGCAAAAGTAACAACGGTGCTACGTTTTCGGTGCGGCGGACAGCCTGGATCGTCACGATTCCATGGGTATGAAAGCAAGACTGATCACTATATTCATGGTACCACTGGGCATCGCCGCGTTCGGTGGATCAAAGCTACCGCGGAGCAGGGCGACCGCGGGACTTCTCGCCTCCCTTGCGGCAGTCCTCTTTGCTGCGCGGCTTTCCCTCGCCATCGAGTTAGCGGAGCCGGCGGGTGCGGCGCACGGGTATCCAGGGTTGTGCGACCAAGATGGCAAAAAGCTGGCTGACGGGGAATTCCGGCAGTGGGTGCAAGATGATGGCCTTCATATTATCATTAGCTACGAGTTCAGCGATGGCCGCGTATTTGAGGAGAAGGCGCTATTTCACCAAAGGCCAGAGCTCACACAGGAAAAATGGTCGTGGAAAGAGTCTAAAAACGGGAAAGTCTCGCGCGAGTTCACCGCAGACTTCCGAGCGAAAACGGCCACGGCACTGACGCATGAAGACAACGAAGCCAAACAATGGTCGGAAAACATAGACGTCGAGCCGGGGCGAACCTTCGGTGGTTTCGGCTTCACACTGGCGCTTCAGAATCTACGAAAACGTCTATTGAAGGGAGAAAAAGTCGAACTCAAGGCAGTTGGCTTTACGCCGAAACCGCGGCTCGCCACGGTGCAGCTTTCATACGGCGGGCTCGACCGGATGAGGATGTCGGGACGCTCGCTCAAAGGCGATCACTTCGTGATTCATCCGGAGATTCCACCGATCGCTAAGTTATTCATTCATGTGCTGGACACACAAATCTGGCTAACCAATCCTTCGCCCGCCGGCTTTCTGCGCTGGGAAGGACCGATCGTCGTGCCAAGTGATCCGCTTATCCGGGTGGATTTGCTCTCTGGAGCAAAAAGCGGTCCGGCACAGCCGGTGGCGACGAGTAGTCGCGAATAAAGCCCATTTACGCTGGTTTCGAAATCCCAGCCATCGTCAGTTTTTTCCATTCTGAGTATGGCCCATTGAAACTTGGGTTTGGCCGACCCGGCAAAATTGTGATGAACTCAAGCATGTGCCCGTCAGGATCTCGAAAATAAATCTGAGCTGATGGCATCCATCCGATGACGCTTGGTTCCTTGGTTTTGTCTCCTCCGAACCCGAGGGTGTCGATTCCATTCTGATTTAATTTCGCAATCATCGCGAACAATTCATCAAGGGCGACGGCGAATGCGAGATGACACTTTTGCGCGACTTCGTTTTGACGACCATAAACGGTGTTCGGTCCCCAAAGTCCGATCATCGCTTTTTCCTTCGCATCAGCCCACAGAAAGACAATGTCACGTGTCGGATCGCGGTAGGCGGAGGGCAGACCGACGATTTCCCGGTAGAAACGCTCGGCGACCTGTGTGTCCGCGACCGGAAGATGGGTCTCGTAAAGGTGCATACGAAACTGTCCGCGCCCTGGTGGCGCCCTTACACCTCGTGTCGATGCCCTTCGGCGTCGTATTCGTAAGTCTTGCCGGCTTCTTCGTCCCGCGTCGTCTTGTGTGAGCCATCGCAAAAGGGCTGGTTCTTCGATAGGCCGCACATGCAAACCCAGACCGACTCTTGTTGTGGTTTGATTTCAAGTGGCCGCTGATCCGACTTCAAAACTTTTCGCATGGCAAAAGATAGTCGGAGAAAAAAGGCCAGCAACCCCGGCACCGATGCTTACGCGACGCCGCTAATGAATAGAAACGCTGTCGCCGCTTTTTATTTTCGTGGCGAGACGCACGACGTCCCAATTGGCAAGACGAACACAACCGTGGCTGGCAGAGCGGCCGATCGAATCGGGCTCATTGGTTCCATGGATACCGATACCCTTTTTGTTGAGTGCAATCCACATTACACCAACAGGATTTCTTGGGCCTGGCGGGAGCAGATGGAAATTGCTGCTGCGCTGGCCGCGCTGAAGCATCTCTTTGTCGTAACGAAAAGTAGGCATCTTGGTGATTCGCCTGATTTCCCATTCGCCAATGGGCGACTCAGACTCAGCGGAACCGATTGTCACCGGATAGGCGGCGATGATCTTATCGCCGTCGAACACGCCGAGCATGTTGGTACTCGTGGCGATCTTTACGGCGACGGGCACTGGCGCAGCTTCGTTTTTCTGTGTCTCTTTGTTTTCCTCCGCATTCTTGGTTTGCGCATCTGGCTCTTCTTCGACGTCGTTAACCACTTGCGCGGCGACTTCGCTGCCGGGCTTGATTTCCTTTACCGAAGCAACGTCGAATGGTTCGACATTAGGGACCAGGATCTGGTCGCCGGACTTGAGCGTCTTCGTTTTGCCGGGATTCAGTTGTTCGAGCAAATGAACATCACTGTGGAATTTCTCGGCGATGGCTTCGACCGCGCTGCGATAGGGAAGATATTTTAGTTTGGCCTGCTCGGACACCGCGCTCGGCAACGGACCAACGCTTTGCAGGTCTGCCTCGGTGACACTGTAGGGAATAAACGCAGGATCCACGCTGGCAAGATCAAGACCATTGACGTCCGGCGCGACGTGAGATTTCGTTTTGCCCTTGGGCGGCGGGGTTTGTGGCTGCTCTCCACGCAACTCGCGGTAGAGCGCAAGCGCTTTCCATGTGAAATCACCATAGTGTCCGTCGATTTTGCCGGGACTAAAGTTCGCCCGGTCGAGAAAAATCTGGAGGCGCGTAGCGGCTTCAATCTCCGCCTTACTTGAAGTTGGCTCGCGAGCCGCCTTTTTTCTTGCTGACGCAGGCGCAGCGACGCCCGAAATCAAGAGTGCGCCGATTGTAAAGCAAAAGACAATCTTCATAGCGGAGTGGGAAACCAAAACGCGCCTTCCCGTTCCGCCCTCAGGCAGAACAGGAGGCGCGCTGGAGACAAACGAGATTAGATTCTTAATCCTCGTCGAGGATCACGCGATCAACCATAATGTCGTCGCCTGTTCCGACGTAATGGACGCGGACTGGGACACCTACCTTGATTCTGGTTCTTACCGTGTCTTCATCCAGCGTCCTGCCGCTCCGAGTCACATAAGTGACCGTTTTGCCGAAGCGATAATGGCGTGGTCCACTGGACTCCTTGAGCACAATGGTGCTCCCCGGAGAGTACTCCGTAATTGTCCCGCTGCCTTCAGTGGTGGTCGTCGTTGTGGTGGTCTCCGAGACCTGTCCCCACGCGAACGGGGCCACTACTGCTAAGGCTATGGTCAAGAGCATTTTTCTCATTATTTCCCTTTCTTTGTGTTGCTATGGCGATAAGTCTTCTGTTTTCCGGGTCACTTTCTGGCCAGGGGAAGAGCTTGCCGCCACACTGAATTCGCATCCGCGTCGAAAAGCGGATGTTTTTGACAAGCTTTTTTATGGCGCTTGAAGAGATTTCTTCCTCTGCGAATCTTGGCCCAAAAAGACGACATGAAATTCTGGATCGGCACATCGGGTTTTCAGTACGCAGAGTGGAAGGGAAATTTTTATCCGGAAGATTTGCCGGCGGCGAAAATGCTGTCGTTTTACGCAGAACGCCTTTCGACTACCGAGATCAATTACACGTTCCATCGCATTCCGGCTGCCAAGACAATCGACAATTGGAAACAACTGACACCGGAGCATTTTCGCTTTGCGCTCAAGGCGCCGCAGAAGATCACACATTGGTCGAAACTGCGTGATTGTGCCGATACGCTGCGATATTTTTGCGATGTGGCCTCAGCGCTCGGAGAGAAATTGGGTCCCATTCTTTTTCAGCTCCCGCCCAATTTCAAAAAGGACGCCTTCGTCCTCGGCGATTTCATTAACAGTTTGCCCGGAGGAATGCGCGCCGCGTTCGAGTTTCGCCATGAATCATGGTTCGATGATGAGGTTTTCGAAACGCTGCGGGCGCGAGGTGCTGCGCTCTGTATCGCGGACACCGAAAAGCTGGAGACGCCAAAAATTGCAACTGCCGATTACGGATATCTCCGATTACGCCGCGAAGATTACCAGAAGTCTGATGTGCAACGCTGGGCCGAATTCGTTCGAGAACAAAAACCAAATTGGCAGGACGCCTTCGTCTATTTCAAACACGAGGAAGCAGGGATTGGTCCGAAGCTGGCTAGGCAGATGATGGAGCTAGTGACATAGAGCCCAGTAAACGTCGAACGTTGGGCGTTTTTCCTCCCGCGCAGATTTAGGATTTGGCTGCCAAGCGCTCCGGATGCAGCGGGCCCTATTTGCCAGCCGTCCGAATCACGACCGCCGAAATGTCTTTCACATCGACGAAACCGTCGAAATATTCTGCGCCAGTCAGATTAGAAAGATGAACGACACTGTCGGTAACTTGTTGAACTTTGCCGCCGATTTTTTCTCCAGAATTTAAGTGCAATTCGACAGTTTTGCCGGCGTTGCCCTGGAGAATGCTTAGGACCGTCGCATTCGGTTGCAGACCGATCTTATCTTGAGCGGACAAATTGCAACAGACCAGTGCGATGATAAATCCGAGAAGAAGTGAGTAGCATTTCATAATGAACTCTTTGTGCGTAATTCCTTAGCAATTTACCAGCAAATAATAGGGATCCGCGTACTTGCTGCCAGCGATCGGTTGATTTCAACGCGCCCACGCCGCGTTTGATTTGCCTGCAGGGGAAGCGCATCGCTTGCCGAAGCAATTCGAATTGGCTGGCGGAGCGCCTATTCGACTGGCACTCAGGGCCACCTCTGCCCTACAATTCTGCATGCCCGAAATCGCTGAAAATCTTGATCGTGTACGCGAGCAGATCGCGCGAGCGGCGGCGAAAGCTTGTCGAGCGGCTGATGACATCGAGTTAGTTACAATTACGAAAACGCACCCGGCTGAGAAAGTGCGCGAAGCAATTGAAGCCGGGCAAAAATTGTTCGGCGAGAGCCGGGTGCAGGAAGCGCGAGCGAAGATTCCGGAACTGCCGTCGAACTTGCGTTGGCATTTCGTTGGGCATCTCCAGAAAAACAAAATCCGGCTTGCGCTGCCGCTCTTTGAACTGATTCACAGTGTCGATTCACTCGCTCTCGCGAAGGACATGAATCGCATTGCCGAAGAAGAAGGGCTGCATCCGCGTGTAGTCCTGGAGGTGAACGTGGCGGGCGAGGGGAGTAAGTTTGGTTTTAAACCCGAAACGCTGCGCAGGGAAATGGAATCACTGCTCGCATTGTCGCGGTTGTCGATCGAGGGGCTCATGTGCATTCCGCCGCTTGCGGAGGAAGCGGAAGGGTCGCGGAAGCATTTTGCCGATCTTCGTCAGTTGCGTGACGCGCTTGAAAAAGAATTCGACCTGACACTACCGCAGCTTTCCATGGGAATGACAAATGATTTTCCAGTCGCGATTGAAGAAGGCGCAACCCTCGTTCGTGTCGGGACGGCCATTTTTGGCGAGCGCTCGAAAAAGCAGAAACGGAAAGGCACAGATGAACGGATTTTCACAGATGTGTGAACCTTAACCTTTGTTCTTATCTGTGTTTCATCCGTGTTAATCTATGGCTAAATAATTTTCGATAACGTCAATGCGCTTGGAGCCAACAAACATTCAGCAAATCGGCGATGAGCTCGCCATCGCCTGGAGCGACGGAAAGGAGTCGTTTTTCAATCTCGAAATGCTGCGGCGTGCATGTCCATGTGCAGCGTGCGGTGGCGAACCGGATGTGCTTGGCAATATCTCGCGCCCGCAGGTGAGCTACACCGAGAAGAGTTTCCAACTCGCCGGTTTCAATGTTGTGGGCGGTTATGCGGTGCAGCCACGCTGGGCGGATGGACACGGTAGCGGTATTTACAGCTTTACTTATCTGCGGCGATTGGAAGAGGCTTCGCGGTGAAAGGCATCCGATCAGGAAATCCATGAGCTGGACAGCAAAGATCACGATCGTTCTTCTCTGCTTTTTATTGTGCGGAGCCGGCACTTTCGTTGCCTCAACCGGACGCGAAAAAACCGAGCCGCAAAAAACGAATGTGATTCCAGTGAAAAATCGCGACTTTGTCCGGCGCGTCTGGATTGTAGCGGCGCGTCTATGACCGCCGCAACAGCGTGGGAATCGTAACGCGCAGCAACGATGTTCCCTCTTTAACAGGTTTGATGCATCGGTCCGGCAATTGAGCCGGCACAAGAAGAAATTCTCCAGGCCCAAGCTCGACATCGGCACCCTGAAGTTTTCCCGTCAGACAATAAACAATTGCGAATTGCTCCAACGGCGCGATGTCACGTGGAGAATCGAGATTCCATTTTTGGATCTCAAACAAATCGTGCTGCACGAGCATTTCGGCTTCGGTTTGCACTAGACGCGGTCGAATGTCGTTGAAGTCGATGCATTGGAGCGCTTGATTGACGTGTAGCTGCCGCGACCTGCCTTGATCATCGACCCGGTTCCAATCGAACACCCGATACGTGGTGTCGCTGTTTTGCTGGATCTCGACGAGAAGATTGCCTTCTCCAACCGCGTGCAAGCGGCCCGCAGGTAAAAATATCGCGTCCCTCGTCTTGACGCGAATTTTGTGGACATACTCCGCAACCGTTCCTGAGTTCAGGGCTTCTTCGAACTTGGCACGGGTCATCGCTTCGCGTAATCCGACGAAAAGTTCGGCGCCGGGATCGGCTGCCGCTACGTACCAAAATTCTGTCTTTGGTTCGCCGCCTAATTTCGCGGCGACTTTTTCAGGTGGATGAACTTGCAGCGAAAGTTTCTCACGCGCGTCGAGAAGTTTCACCAGCAATGGAAAGCGTGTCGCGTCGGAAACGTTACCGAAGATCGATTGTCGATCCTGTGTCCAGAGATGGTGTAATGTTTTGCCCCGGAACGGTCCATCGCGCACCACACTTTGCGCTTCCGGACGATCGACGATCTCCCACGATTCGCCGATGCGTGCATTTGCTGGCAGCTTCTTTCCAAACAACTCGGCGAGTCTATGTCCGCCCCAAATCCTTTCCTGAAACAGGGGTTCGAACGTTAGAGCTGAAGCGTAGCAGCTGCCCATCAGGCCTTACATCAAACATCAAACATCGAACATCAAACATCTTTTGCTCCCGGCGTCCGGTTTAAACGTTGTAACTTGCAGCGATTTCACGTTCTCTGGCATGCGCAGGTTTCTAAAATACTGGCTGCCGATTTTCATTTGGATCGGCGTAATTTTCGCTGGTTCCACTGACATCTTCTCTGCGGAGCAAACGTCGCGTTATCTCGTGCCTTTTTTGCGCTGGATCGATCCGCAGATCTCCGTCGCTACAATGGCTATGATCCATTTTGCGCTGCGCAGGCTCGGTCATCTTATCGAGTATGCAGTTCTGGCGGCCTTTCTCTGGCGAGCGCTGCGCAACGGAACAAGCATCCGTGCGAAAATGTCGACGTTGTTCGCCGGGGTCTGGGTAGTCTGCGCAATTTTTGCGGCGACCGATGAATTCCACCAATCATTTATCGCATCGCGTTCAGCATCGCTCCTCGATGTGATGATCGACACTTCTGGAGCAGTCGTCGGTTTGGCGATCTGCGTGCTGTTCGCGGCATGGGCCAATCGAGAATTTAAAATCGAAAACCAGAAATGACATGTGGGCCTGACTGGGCTCGAACCAGTGACCCTGCGCTTATCAAGCGCATGCTCTAACCAACTGAGCTACAGGCCCGATTTTGAGGAAGTGAACAGTGATCGGTGATCAGTGATTGGTCAAGCGACGCGCGCAACTTCCGGATCACTGATTACAGTTCACCGATCACGCGATCTCCCTTCCGCGGCGGCGTGGCTTGCCGAGTCGTAGCTGGCGGCGTTGACGTCGCAAGGTTAAATGTGTCCGCCTTCGCTAAAGCTACGGCGCGACAGTCCCGAAAGCTTTCGGGGCTGGAGGCAAGGGGATTACGCTCCCGCTAGGGCATCCGAAAAGTGCCCGGATTGTAGATTTTTGCCTCCGCGCTTTCAGCTTTGGAGGCAAGGGGATTCGAACCCCTGACTTCCAGCTTGCAAAGCTGGCGCTCTACCAACTGAGCTATGCCCCCGAAATAATTGCCGAATGTCGATTGCCGATTTGGGATTGCAAGGAACAAAGAAACGCCGGATGTCGGCAAGAGCCTATGCGAAGTATTCGCGGACAGCCTCCGAGCTGTTTGTTGCCACAAGCGCCGGGCGACGACCTTAACCCGGCAATCTGTCCGCCAACACGTCTGCCTTCTCGATCTTCGGGGGCTCTGCCAGGAGATCGGGCGCTTTTTCCATCAACGCCTTGGCAACTTTTCCAGACAAGTGCGCGTCGCGTCCTGCATCGTCGGGAAACGCATCGAAGATCGCGAAGGTGGTCGGGCCAAATTTAATCGCGAACCAAGCGGTTGTTGCAGGCTCTTGTTGTACCAAACCCTGCCCATCGCGCAAAAATTTCGCGACTTCGTTCTCTTTGCCCGGTTTTGCCTCCAATCTGACAAATAATGCTTTCGCGGTCATGTGCTGATCTCCTGTGATTGTTTGCTGTGGAGGATCGTATCTTTGTTTTGGTTTATATCGAACCGAATCAGAATGACCAGGGTGCAGAGACAAAGAAAATGCCGGATGTCGATCTTGCAATCGTCATCCGGCATTTGTCGATGTGCAGCACCAAAGACTGAATTGTGCGTTACCGTCGTATTTCTTTGAGCTTTGGTTTCTTTCGATTCCAAAGGCTTAACGGCATATCCGTGGATGATCAATTGATTCACCCGCGGAGTTAGCCGTCGACCTATTCAACCGGTCACCGAAGTGCCGATGAATTTCTCCTTAGAAAGGAGGTGATCCAGCCGCAGGTTCCCCTACGGCTACCTTGTTACGACTTCATCCCAGTTACCGCTCATAGCGTAGGCGGCTGCCTCCTTGCGGTTAGCGCGCCGGCTTCGGCTACAAGCGACTTCCATGATGTGACGGGCGGTGTGTACAAGGCCCGGGAACGTATTCACGGCGCCGTAGCTGATGCGCCATTACTAGCGATTCCGGCTTCATGAAGTCGAGTTGCAGACTTCAATCTGAACTG
>WNFY01004907.1_pt1 | contig 12189 bp, 10 predicted proteins | sample 5400091 | NCBI WGS metagenome assembly WNFY01 (sample SAMN13153364, study PRJNA577476) | soil metagenome | isolation source: 60 cm soil or saprolite under grassland replicate 1 | place: USA:California | collected 2016-06-15 | reverse complement strand
ACCGACGCGCTAATCGCTTTGTCGAAAATATCCAACGCTACGTCTACGTTCTCGCGAGTGAGGATCAAGGGCGGCGACCAGCGAATCGTGTTCGCGCCGGCGCCCAGCAGAATCAGCCCGCGTTCAAAGCTTGCAACTTCGACGCGATCACGCAGCTCGACGTTGGGCTCTCGCTTGATTCGGTCCTTAACGAACTCAACGCCGAGCATCATCCCCATGCCGCGAACATCGCCGATGCATTCATGCTGACTCATTAATTTCTCTAAGCCACGCTTCAGATAAGCGCCCACGTCGGCGGCGTTTGCGACGAGTTCGCGTTCGAGCAGCTCGATCGTTTTTAGCGCCGCCGCAATAGCTACTGGATTTCCTCCGAATGTCGAAGCATGGGCGCCGGGCTTCCAGTCCATCAAGTCAGCCCGAGAAACGCACGCGCCCATCGGCATTCCCGAAGCGATGCCCTTGGCAATGCAGACAATGTCCGCCTGAACATTGTAATGCTCCGATGCGAACATCTTGCCCGTCCGTCCCATCCCGCTCTGAACTTCGTCAGCGACAAGCAGAATGCCATGTTCGTCGCAGATTCGACGCAGGCCATTCAAAAATCCTCCTGGCGCTGGCACATAGCCGCCTTCACCCTGAACCGGTTCGACGACTATGGCAGCAACTTCTTCCGGAGGCGTCGTAGTCTTGAAGAGACGGTTTTCAATCCAGTTGAGGGCGCCCTGTCCGGCGCCGCCGTTGCCGCATTCGTCGGCGCTGAACGGATTGCGATAGTCGTTCGGATAGGGAACGTGAACCACGTCGAGCACCTGGCGCTTGAAACCCAGTCGCTGCGCTGCTTTCGAAGAAGTAAGCGCGAGCGATCCCAAGGTGCGGCCGTGAAAGCTGCCAAAGAAGGCGATGAACTTTTCGCGACCAGTCGCATGCATTGCGAGCTTCAGCGCAGTCTCAACTGCTTCAGTGCCGCTGTTAGCAAAATGTGTACGAGTTGGTCGCGGCACTGGCACGATCTTATCGAGTTTCTCTGCCAGGTCAGGCATCTGCCGGTAGTAGTAATCGGTGCCGCACATATGAATGAGTTGCGCAGCCTGGTCCTGAATCGCCTGGACAACTTCAGGATGGCAATGGCCGGTCGAACAGACAGCCACGCCGGCGTTGCAGTCGAGGAAGACGTTACGATCCACGTCTTCGACCCATACGCCCTGCGCACGCTCGGCGACAAGCTTGAAAGCTGGCCGGGGATAGGCAGGGTTCACAAACTCAGCATCGGCGGTAATAATCTTTCTGGCATTCGGGCCAGGCAACTCAGTCTTGATATCTGGTTTTTTTGGTGCGATAGCGGTTGACATCATCTTTGCTCCTTGAAAAGAGTTCACGGTTAGACACGAATAAGCAGTGTCAGTTCAAGCGAAGGTATGTCGAAGAAGCACCGCTAGTCCGCGAAGAGATCGGCGCGGTTGTCAAGAGGCCGGTAGTGTGCAGGTTGGCGATTCAACATAACGCTTTGGAGGGAACAAATAATAACACTCAGGCGGGATCGATTACCAGAGGAACACAAGTATTGGGTCAGTTTCTATTGTGCATGAAGAGGCCAACCTGTTACTGGGAACGCGGGCGCCTCGCCCGCCAAGCGTGCGCAGCAAGCTCAGCTTTTCACTTCTTGGATGAAAAGAATGGCAATCGTATTGACGTTAGTGCGGGCGAGGGCGCCCGCACTCCCAGTAAAAAGTTGTCCCGCAAACTTTAAAGTGATCCACGATCCGGCAGGTCAGGCCGAATACCAGAGCACGGCGAAAAAGTGGCAGACCGTCCCCGCGATTACAAATATGTGCCACATCAGATGACTGTAGCGCAGCCGAGGAGCGGCGAAAAAAGCCACCCCCGCTGTATAAGAAATGCCACCGGCCAGCAGCCAGATCAATCCCGATAGCGGAATGCGCGTCAAGATTTGCGGCGCTGCGATCAATGCAAGCCATCCCATCGCAAGGTATAGAGGAACGCTTAGCCATCGATGATGAGCGCCAATAACCGCTTTCGTGGTCAAGCCGAATAAGGCCAGCGCCCACACCAGGCCGAACAACGTCCAGCCCCATGGCCCGCGCATTACGCCGAGGGTAAAAGGCGTGTATGTGCCCGCGATGAGAAGAAAGATCGCTCCATGATCCAGAACGCGGAAAACTTGCTTTGCTTTGTTCGATGGCAGCGCGTGATAGAAAGTTGACGCCAGATAGAGAAGCATCATTGAGCTGGCAAAAACGCTGACGCCAACCATGTTCCAGGCGCTGCCGGCGCGCATAGCGGCAATCACGAGGACCGGTGTGGCCGCAATTGCCAGGGCGAGTCCCAGTCCATGGCTGACGCTATTCGCAATCTCCTCGCCGAGGGTTTGCAGCCGTTCATTGGTGCGAGGCGCTGACATGATACTTCGTGCATTCTACACGATTCGTTTCTGTTGTGTAGTCTTTATTCGATGAATTCACAATAGCTTTTCCATCGTAAACAGTGGCGTCCCAAACAAATCATGTGGTCCTTCGTTCGTCACTTGAAAACCGAAGTTCTCGTATAGCCGAATGGCCCGGTCGAGAAAAGGCGTGGTGCTAAGGAATAGGCGCTGAAAGCCTTTGCCAACAGCGTACTCCTCAATACGCGCTAACAATAGTTGTCCGATTCGGGCCCCTCGAGCCTTGGGATGAACTGCCATTCCCCGCACGTATAACGAATTACCTTTTCGAACCACTGAGGCGGTACCGATGATCGTGTTTTCTCGCTCGGCAACCCATACCGGACCTTAATTCATGCGACTCAATACCTGCTCGCCAGCAATGGCAGTCGCCGCGAATCCTTCGGGCGTGTAGAGAGACTCATATTCGACAAACGAGTCAGACAACAGCGCGCCAATAGCCTGCGTATCATCGATAGTCGCAAACCGTATCTTAGTGTTCCGTATCGGATTCAATTCTGGGGAGCTCGGTTTGTGAGAATTCGTCTCAACCTATATTTCTCCGCCAATAATATGTCGATTTGCTAGCAATCCATGCCGCGCGACGAACACACCGGCGATTAAATGCGTCGCAGCTATAGCCCTTCCGAGTCGTTTTTAAATGTGTTTATCGAGGGAAATTGTTCGGTATTGATATTGCAGGAATTGCTCGTGAAATAGATAAAGGAGTTTGCTTTCATGGACCGCATTAGAATTTGGCCGCACGCAGCGCTAATCGTCTTAGGCGTCGCCATCATCGCCGGAGCAGCTGCTGTCTTCTGGACAAAATACGAACGTTCCGCCGAAGCGAAAAGTTTACCGAACGCGGCGCGCATTGAACGCGTGGACGGACAGGTGGGACTGAATCACAGTCTTGATAACACATCCAATACACAGTGGGTTGCAGCGACTGCGAATACACCAATCTCCGTAGGAGATCGGCTCTACACCCGCGATAATTCGAGGAGCGAAATAGCGTTCACCGGCCGCAACTTCGCAACCGTTGACGGCAACAGCTCGCTCGACATTCTCAATCTCTCTAACGAGCGAACTCAGGTCGCATTACGCACAGGCTCAGCGCTTTTCGACGTTGGGTCGCTCGGGTCCGGTCAGTTGTTCGAAGTCGCGACTCCGTGTGGAGCGATCGATCTGCAACAGCCGGGTGTTTATCGTGTCGCCATTGACGATAACGGGAACGCGACGGCCACCGCTTTCAGCGGTCAAGCGCAAGTCGTAGGGCAAGGCGGCTCGAGTCTAATTCAGAAGGGCGAAGTTCTGACGGTTCCCTGTCAGAACAGCACTGGCGCCGCGATCTCGCGCGTCAATTACGATCAGGCCGGCTCACTACTCGACAGTTACTATCATTATCGGTATCCGCGAACCTACGACGGCCGCTATCGTAACTACTACACTTATCTCGACGATCCTTACTACTACGATCCGTATAGTCGCTACAACAGCTACAACTATGTCTCTGACTATGTTCCGGGCATCGATGACCTCGATGATTACGGCGATTGGCAATATGTCAGCGACTATGGTTATGCCTGGCATCCACGTGTCGACACAGGTTGGGCGCCGTACCAGTCCGGTTATTGGATGATGGATTATCCGTACGGCTTGACCTGGGTTTCGACTGAGCCTTGGGGCTATGCGCCGTATCACTATGGGCGCTGGACCTACGTGTCGAATGATTGGTTCTGGATTCCAGAAGCGACCAGCGGTTATCCGACCTATTCGCCGGCCCTGGTAGCGTTTCTTCCTTTAGGACAGTCGAGTCTTGGCTGGGTGGCATTGGGTCCGGGCGATCCTTATACGAGCTGGTACTACGATCCCTACTGGCAGCCTGTATATCTGACAAGCCCAACCGTGATTGAGCAGCGAATCGTTAACATCAGCGTCCCTGGGGCGGTAACGGTAATTCCTGCGCAGGACTTCGGCCAGGTCATCGATCCAAGGATTATTACCAGAGTCGATCCGCAGACAATTGCGAGCGTTCAGCCGGTGCTGGATCCGTTAACAGTCGATCCTTTGCGGCAAGCAGCATTTCAGACTCGCCAGGCGCAACGACGAATCGATGTTCCTCAGGCAATCGCGCAGCGAATAAACAATACGCCGGTTGTAACTGCAACGGCGCCAGTAGCGCCTCCGTTCAAAGGCGACCTGGCAAGCGCTCTGCGCGTCCAGCAGCTTCCCAATCAGCTCAAAAATCAGAAGCTGCAATTAAGAGATGAACGTTCTACGGCAGCGCAACAAGCAGGGCAGCCGCAAGCGCCCACTCAGGCACCGAACGCAGCCGCTGAGCAGGCCCGCGAACGGCAGATGGCGGACCTGGCCAGACAGGCGGCTCGCGGTGATCGCACCGCGCGACAGCAGATGCAGGAACTTCGCCGACAACAGCTTGAGCAGCAGCGTGCTGAACGCGTAGCCGCGCAGCAGGCGCAAGGCGAACGCGTGCGGCAGCAAATGCAGCAGCAGCAGCAAGATCAGCGGCAGGCAGTACATCAACAACAGCAAGCGCAGCGGGAAGCTGCTCGTCAGCAAATGATCACGACGCAGCAACTACGCCGAGCTGCAACGCAACAGCAAATCGAAACTCAACGTGCGGCGCGTCGCCAGGCGGAAATACAACGAGCCCAACAACCGACCGTTCGGCACGCGCCACAGGCCCAACCAATCCGGCCAGTGGCGCCACCGCAGCGTCGCGAAACCAAACCGCCTGTGCAATATCAACAGCCCCAAGCTCAGCCGCGAGTAATGTCTGCTCCGCGACCACAGCCTCAGGCGCAGCCGCGACCGCAACCTCAACCGCAGCCAAAGCCTCAGGCACAGCCGCATCCGCCGCCCCAGGCGCAGCCGCAGCCCCAACCTCAAGCGCAGCCAAAGCCTCAGGCACAGCCGCATCCGCCGCCCCAGGCGCAGCCGCAGCCTCAGCCTGAACGAGGCGGTCCGCCTAAAGCTCCGCCACAGCCTGAGCAGAAAGGCGGCCGGAAGAAACCGTGAGGCCGAAAGCAGTAGGGAGTAGGCAGAAGGCAGAGAGCAGAAAGCATGAGCCAGCAATCGTTCGGTTGCTGGCTCAAAGTTTTTGTGTGATGAAGTTTTTCGAGGAGTAAATTTCTATCGAATTCGTCTTACGGGATGGGCTTCGGTGTTGAAGATGACTTTATCGAAGTCGAGAGTATTTGGCGGAGCGAAGAGCAGGTAGAAATACTTGAAGGTCTCGGCGAAGAGGAAGCTCTGCATTGAGTCGGTTTTCTCTTTAGTGACGACGCTCTTGAGTGCGGCGTAGCCTTCGTCAGTGCGACAGTATTTCACAAAGTCGTTCCACATCGTCTCGCCCATCTGCAGATAGTGCTTCCCATCCGCAGCGTTTAGACGAGGGGCGTTGCCCCTCGCAGGCGGGCGACGCTCGCCTCTAGACGGACGCGATCGTTGTTCTCGCGTCGTGTAGTGATAAAGGTAATAAGTCGACTCGACGATTTCTGGTCGCAAGGGATAACCGGCGGATACAACGTCTAGGGTCGGGTATTTGATCTCTTCGGGCTCAATGCCATACTTGATCCACATCTTGAACGAGGACTCTTGCAACCGTTTCGAACGTGGAAGGTCGCCTGAAAGAGCTAACACCGACGGGAAGAAAGCATCCAACGCGCCGTAGGTCATACCCGTTCGTTTCCCTGAATTCATGTCGGCGTGACCAAACCAAAGATCTGGGCCAACATCCCGCGGAGTTATCCCGACGCCATTACTCTCCCAGTACACTTCATCAGCTAGATAGATATTTATCGCCGTTATGCTCTTGAGCCACATGCGGTGACAATCTTCATCGCCAAAAAGCAGCCAACACTTCAACAGATATTCGTAATAACTATCGATTGCACCGCTGATGTGACTATCAGTGTCTGTCCATTCACCGGTTTCCACATTGATCCACGTGCCGACCAGCCCAATCGGCGATCGGCGATTGTAAATCTCCACCAGGGCACGCTTTGCTTTGTCATAGAAGATCGGTTTGTGCGTAAGTTTGCTAAGCGTGCCAAATTCAATGAGCAAAGTTCCGGCTTCCGCCGGATTGGTTACGTTGCCGCGGGTTTTGCCGGTTTTGAGATTTACGTAGCGATACGGCAAACCGGTAGTCGATTCGAAGACAGGCAACAAACGGTTTCCCAAATCTTCAGCCAGATTCAAGAGGCGCTTATCACCGGTCAGTTGATAGCTCGAAAGCAGACCACCCAAAAGACGAATGGTAATCTCGAAGTTCTGAACCGAGATGTCTTTATCGAAGGCAAGATTCCTGACAATGTATTCGCGCGTTCGGTTTGCTTCATCCTTGAATCCCATCAGAATCATCGTGTCGAGTGCATCGACCGGAGTCATTAGCAGCGGTTGCGAATACCAGTCATGATAGGTCTTACTCAACGGTCGCAGGTCGTCATGACCCCAGGCGTATTTCTTGTAACCGTTCCAGGCGTGCAGAAATTCCGAGCGAACTTGTGCCGCGAGTTGGGGCTTATTCACACGTCGTTGTTGGCCGGTAGCGATGGATGAGTTAAAGGCAGTTGTGACAAAGACGATGACCATGATCCAGCACCGAACTGTCAGATTATTTCGGTTTCTGTGCTTCACGGATTTATGATTCCTCACTCGCACCGAATACAAATCTGTGTCGCTGGAAATGGCGCTTCGTTTTTCGCGCGTCGAATCCACAAGACAATCGTGTTGATGCCGGGATCCCTGAAGAGAGTTACAGGTGTTTGAAATTTACCTCTGTTATTTTGTTCAATCGTTCCCTTACTACCATTGGGGTAGTAGTACGCCCCAGAAAGCTTCGGCAGAAGACGTTCATAAACATCGGGCATCGCATACGATCTTGGGATGCGCAACCACTCGACCGGCGGTGGTACCGGCAGCGGTTCATAATAAACGTAGACACCCGTAACTTCATGCTTAGGATTGAGCAGGTTCCCTCTCAAGGTCAGTTTTGCCTTTACCCTTGCCTGGCGAGGAATGGCGTCAACCTGCGCATACCTCGAAACATATAATTCATCGAGGCGCAGCGCGCGATGCTTTATCGCAACGCCAAATCCTACATGGGTGTGATGAGGATAGAGAATCGCCCGGCGATGTCCATCGTTTGGCGGAACTTCATTAATCATTGACTCATGCATATCGACAAAATCCCTGGTAACACTGGTGGCAGTTACCGAAGCGATGTTTTGGGCCAACGAAACATTTTCTTGAATCGCGTCATTTCCGCCGGCAAACGAATACCGTTGATAAGGTTTTCGTCCGTCACTGCCCCAGTGGCTGAGAAACTGACCTTCCACCATATCGCCGGCATGCTCGTCCGCGACCTTGCAAGCCAACTCGTGAAGTTCCAGCCGAGATAGATCAAGACGCTTACGTTCTGCATTTACGAGTTCGAGTAGCCGTTCGCGGACCAGCGGGATATTGTCATTGCTGAAGCGCCCACGTTCGACCGGAGTTTGCCATTCGACAATGCTGCGCCAGCCGAGCACCAGGGATGCAGCCGCAGCGAGAAAAGAACGACGACCAATTGCAAATCGATCAGTACTCACAAACGCGTCTCACTCGAAAAGGTGTTCGCTTGCGGCGACGTTGACCTCTCGGTACACTTGCTCGCGTTTCGAGAGAGTCTCAACGGAGAACCGAGCATGAAGATACACGAGTACCAGGGTAAGGAGTTACTGAAAAAATTCGGCGTTCCTATGCCGCGCGGTATCGTTGCCCGTACGCCTGATGAAGCTTTTGAGGCGGCGAAAGAGTTGGCATGCGTACCCGTCGTTGTCAAAGCACAAATTCATGCCGGCGGCCGCGGGAAGGGAGGCGGCGTAAAGTTGGCGAAGAGTGCCGAAGAGGCACGCGATATTGCGCGGAAGATGCTGGGAATGAAGTTGGTGACGCATCAGACCGGGCCAGAGGGAAGAGAAGTTCGTGTCCTCTTGATCGAAGAAGGCCTTCCGATTGATAAAGAGTTTTACCTCGGCATCGTGCTCGATCGCGCCAGCGGCCGACCCGTGTTCATGGCATCGGCGGCCGGTGGTATGGACATCGAAGAGGTCGCCGCGAAAACGCCGGAAAAGATTTTCAAAGAGACAATCAATCCAGCAGTTGGTTTCCGTCCCTTTCAGGCGCGCAAGCTTGCATTCGCGCTCGAGCTGGGGAATGAATTGGTTTCACAGGCGACGAAGTTCATGCATTCTCTCTATTCTGCCTATGAACAGATGGATGCATCGCTGGTCGAAATCAATCCGTTTCTTCTGACAAAAGATAATCGTTTGATAGCGCTTGACGCGAAGGTCAACTTTGACGACAACGCGCTGTTTCGCCATCCGGAGTATCGCCACCTGCGCGACCTGAACGAAGAAGAGCCTTTAGAAATCGAAGCATCGAAGTTTGATCTGAACTATATCAAGCTGGATGGGAACATCGCCTGTATGGTAAACGGTGCAGGCCTGGCGATGGCGACAATGGACATCATCAAACTTGCCGGCGGCGAGCCGGCAAATTTTCTGGACGTCGGCGGCGGCGCATCACAGGAACGCGTCGAGGCTGCATTCCGCATTCTGCTTGCGGACGCCAATGTGCACGCTGTGCTCATCAATATTTTTGGCGGCATTGTGCGCTGCGATATGGTTGCGCGCGGCGTAGTGGGCGCGGCAAAGAACCTCGGCGTGAAGGTTCCTGTTGTGGTTCGACTGGAAGGCACAAACGTCGAAGAAGGCCAGCGCGTAATTCGCGAATCGAGTTTGAACTTCACCGTGGCGAACGGAATGAAGGATGCAGCAGAAAAGGTTGTAGCACTGGCGGGATAGATGATGCTCTTGAAAAAGAATTAGCGGCTCTGCCGCTCCCCAGCGCGGAAAGCCTCTGGCTTTCCGGGGTTAACTTAATTGTCAAGAATGAGGCTATGCCTCGGCAGCAATTCGAGGCATAGCCTCTAAGAGCAAATTGGAAGCGGTCGCGGCGGTAAGGCAAAGCCTTACCGTACTGTGCGGCGGCAGAGCCGCAGACGCTCTCTGAAAACAGAATGAAACAAAAAGCGCTTCTTAGAATAGCGTTTCACATCTGCCGGTTCGGACTGGCTGCACTGTTTCTCTTCGCCGCCGGGGCCAAGCTCGCAATTCTGAAAAAGTTTGCCGGCAATGTAGCCGAACTTCTCAGCTCGCTCGCGATTAATTACGAGCGTTGGCAATGGCCGGCGACGATCGCAATTATTGTTGCCGAAATTATCGCCGCGCTTTTGTTGCTGATTCCGCGAACTGCGCGCCTGGGAGCAATCTGGGCGGCATTGTTATTCCTGTGTTTCAGCGCCTTCGCGCTCTATTATGTTTACGTTTTGCACGGCGAACCTCTGGAGTGCAATTGCTTTGGCGGGATAATTGCGAGTCAGTTAGGGGTAAAGACTGCGCTCAGGAATCTTGGTTTGCTGATTCCGGCTTTAATCGTTTTCTTCGGCGCCCCTCGGTTACAGAACCGCTCGCGATAGTGAGCGGGTAAATGGACTCAAGCATGCCCGCGCTCGACTATCTTCTCCTCATTCTCGCAATCTCGTATCTGGTATTTTCGATTCGCTCTTGCGCATCCGGGTGATCAGAAAACAGAGTCCCCAGCAAGCTTGAATCCTGTTCCTCGATGCGCTGGAGTTTTTGAAACATTGTAACCATGCCTTGAGGATCGAAACCGGCGCGCGTCATTCCGCGCACACCGAGAAAATCCGCTTCACGTTCTTCGTCGCGCGTGTGCACGGCCAGAAATCCTTCGCCAACCATTTGGCCCAGCGCGACTCCGAGATTCCGAGCCACATCACCGGCGACACCCGTTAACTCGCCGAGGGATTTCGCGATCTCGTTATAATCCTGCTTCTGCCTGAGGGTCTTCAGACTATGTCGAGCGACAATGTGGCCGACTTCATGGGCCAGCACCGAAGCCAGCTCATTATCGTTCGCCAATCTTAACAACGCGCTAGTTACATAGACCTGCCCACCGGGGAGCGAGAAGCCGTTGATTTCACGAGCCTGAATTACGTGAAACTTGTAAAGCAGATTTGGACGCAGACTGGCCCTGGCGCAGCGCTGTCCGAGCCGTTCTACGCGATCCAGACCAACGTCGGTCAAACGAAACCGCTTGGTGACTTCACGATGAAGTTGCACACCCAGCTTGATTTCGTCAGCTTCGCTCAATAGGCCGGCATTTGAATAGCGCGCGTTGCGAAAATCCGAATAAGGATCGTCGAATTCAATGGTCGCGGTTTTCGCTTCGCCCAACCATGCCGATGGTCGATAGATTGATGGCTTAGTGAAGACAGTGGTGCGCGCCGTGATCGCGCAAAGCAAAGTTAAGATGACCAGTGCGAAGTTAAGCTGGAGTTTGTTTCGTTTCATAGACTAATTCGGTTGAGGCTGACCTTTCGCGCAGCATGATAAGCGAGTAAAGCGTTTCTGAAAAGCCCAAAGTTCTATCCCATGAACAGCGTTTGATAGACAGGCCTGATTCACCATGCCCTGCGCTTACTGTCGGATGAAAATGCAATCGTAGTGTTTGTCGGGTATCAGGCTACGGGGACGCTCGGTCGCCGCGTCGCTGATGGCGAAAAGCAAGTAAAAGTTTTGGGACAGTGGATTCCGGTACGCTGTCAGGTAGAAAAGATTGGCGGCTTTTCTGCTCATGCGGATTGGAAAGAAATTGTTCGCTGGCTTGAAGGCTTGCCATCCGCGCCGCGAAGAGTGTTCGTCACCCACGGTGAGCCGGACGCGGCCGAGGCAATGGCGAGTCATATTCGCGAACGCTTTGGATGGCAGGTAGAAGTTCCGCAATACGGAGAACGGTTTGAGTTGGGTTGATTGAGTTAACAACGCTGTCAAAGCGCCAAAGGCGCGCAATGTAAAAGCCTGGGCCAACGGCCCAGGAAGGAATAGAATTTCACAGTAAGTGAGCGCTGAAGGCGCGAAATAATCTGGAAGACGAGGATACTCCCATGTCCCAATCTCTATCGTCCATTCTGATCCATATGATCTTCAGCACGAAGAACCGCGAGCCGTTGATTACGGCGTCGATCGAGAAGGAATTACACCCATACATGGCTACAATCTTCCGCGAACTGAAGTCGCCATTCATTCCGCGCCTTCAGCGCTCTGTCGATCTTACGTGCTGCTTTGTTGCCTGGGGCGCTGCCCCAGGCTTTTGCATTTCGCGCCCTTGGCGCTCGGTTTGTTGAGGCTCGAGATTAAGCGATTCATGTGTCGCGGTACTCTCGCCGGTCAAGAGTTAACTTGCGCTGCCTTGATATTCTCGCCCGACATGTTGAGTCTGAATCTTAAGTAGAGGCTCTGTGACGTTCTGGCCTAACTATCTTTGTGCACGATTAGTTCAATTGCTATACTGCGCCCTCGCTTTCTAAACTTCTAATCACCGATCACTGACCACCGATCACCGATCACTGACTTCAATGAGCGTACTCGTCAACCAATCCACACGCCTCGTCGTGCAGGGCATTACCGGCAAAGAAGGGACTTTCCATACAAAACAAATGGTTGAATACGGAACGAACGTCGTCGGCGGTGTGACGCCGGGCAAAGGCGGCACGAAGCACGAGGGCATTCCGGTTTTTAATACGGTCGCCGATGCGGTAAAGGAAGAAGGCGCGAACGCCACGGTAATCTATGTTCCGCCGGCGTTCGCTGCCGACG
>WNFY01022547.1_pt1 | contig 12194 bp, 12 predicted proteins | sample 5400091 | NCBI WGS metagenome assembly WNFY01 (sample SAMN13153364, study PRJNA577476) | soil metagenome | isolation source: 60 cm soil or saprolite under grassland replicate 1 | place: USA:California | collected 2016-06-15 | reverse complement strand
GGGATGCTCTCCAGCAGGGCCCGCCTCCGCTTCACCAACCGGGGACAGCATGCAGTAAACTCGTTCTGCCGGTCGAGCATTTTTCGTCGAACGGCAAACTATCTCTTAACTGTTTGTCTCACCCCAGGGGGCAAGCGCATTTGCACCTTGCTGAGTGTCGCCTTGACAAGTTGACCTATTCGGTTAGCCTAAAGAGGGACGCAATTGTGGGGTGGCCAACATGGGTCCATCGTTTTGACCGGGCCCGACTCCATTCAATCTCTGCGCCGCCATTCGTGAAGAACGGCAGACCGAAACGAAAGCATGAATCCACTTGTCTAGAAACCTCATCTTTTCTTTGAGATAACAGGTAGCGACGGCCATGGATCCATCAACACAATTTTCCCTAGAAGACCTTGCGGAAGTTGAATGTTCGCAGAACGAATTGGGCCTCTTTCCCGGGGCATCTGTGCTCGGCATCCTGAGGCTGATTCTCGCCGGATCCCCGTTGCCCGAAGTACTCGCGATTATTGCTCGGTTGGTTGAATCTCAGGGTAAGAACATGTTTTGTACGATCTGGCTTCCTGATGAGAAGGGAATCCAACTCCACTGTGTCGTGGCACCCAGTCTTCCTGGATTCAGTGCTCATGTGGGGCCCATGTTGGTCGGGCCCAAGGGAGCATCCTGCGGCACTGCTGTTTATCGGAGGGAGCCGGTGTATGTGACCGACATTCTGAGCGATCCTCTGTGGGATGACTATCGTGACCGGATGTCTCGTTATGGAATTCGTTCGGTTTGGTCCCGTCCCCTATTCACAAGCGAGGGTAGAGTCCTCGGCACCTTCGCGGTCCTCTATCGTGAACCGCGTAGTCCCAACAGCGGCGAGCTTCAGTTGATCGGTAATGCCGGCCACATTGCGGGAATCGCGATTGAGCGTCAGATTAAGAAACAAGAGTTACAGCATGAGCGTGATCGTTTGCGCTTGCTTCTGGAAATTACGAACAGCATGACTTCGAAGCTGGACCTTGCAGGTTTAGTAGAGGTGCTTTCGACGAATCTGCTGAGTGTGACGCGATGCGATTTTTGTGCGCTACTTCTGCCGGATGCTGATAACGGGCAATTACGGATAACCACCATATACAACCCGGAGGCACGAGGTTCCCTCTGCGACGGGACGCTTATACCGGTCCATGGTTCGAGCTGTGACAAGGCTTTCAGGACCGGCAAGACTCAACACTTTCACAGCTTTGAGGAGGTTCGCGACGATCCCGAATATTTCGGCAGCAGCGTGGGTCGACCTTTTTATCAACGTGTAATGGCCGAAGGCCTGGTGTCGGGGTGCGATCTCCCGCTTATCGGCAGAAACGGCGTAGTGGGCGTGTTGGCCGCCCTAAAACGGTGCGAGCGGGCATTTGAGCGGGATGAAGTCGTCTTCCTCGAACAGGTGGCGCGTCAGGTAGCGGTTGCGGTTGAAAACGCATTGGACTACGAAAAGGCGGTAAGGGACAAGGAGAAAGAGACAACGCAAAGGCTCTATCTCGAAGAGGAAATTCGAGCCGAGTTTGGGGAAATCGTCGGAGACAGCCCTGCGCTGAAAACCGCTTTGAACCTGGTGTCGTTGGTGGCACCTACAGATTCGAGCGTGATGATCCTGGGGGAGACGGGAACCGGCAAAGAACTTGTCGCCCGTGCGATCCACAATCTAAGCAGTCGCCGGGAGCGCACCTTTATCAAGTTGAATTGCGCTGCAATCCCTCTTGGACTTCTGGAAAGTGAATTGTTCGGTCATGAAAAAGGCGCATTCACCGGAGCGATCGCGCAAAAAACCGGGCGCTTTGAGCTCGCCAACAATGGGACGCTCTTTCTGGACGAAGTTGGCGATATTCCTCTTGAACTTCAAGCAAAGTTGCTACGCGTCTTGCAAGAGCAGGAATTCGAGAGACTCGGCAGTAACCGAACGCATAAGGTTGATGTTCGCCTCATCGCAGCCACGCATCGTGATTTGGCTGCCATGGTGAAGCAAGGAACGTTTCGCGAAGACCTCTACTACCGACTGAGGGTATTTCCGATCAACGTCCCAGCTCTGAGGCAGCGCACGGAAGACATTTCGAAGCTCGTTTGGCACTTCACGGCCCTCTACGCGCGACGAATGAACAAGAGAATCGCCGAAATTCCTTCAGAGACGATGGATGCGCTGGTTCGATACCGCTGGCCGGGAAATGTTCGGGAATTGCAAAACTTTATAGAGCGAGCAGTGATCCTTTCTCTGCGTTCTACTTTGTGGGCCCCTGTTTCCGAACTGGAACCGTTTACCGGCCAGAAGGGATCACCTGTGTCCATCACAGGCCTTCAGGAGGTTGAACGCGAGCATATTCTCCATGCGCTCGAAGCAAGTGATTGGGTTATCGGCGGGCGAAATGGTGCAGCCGAGCGGCTCGGGATGAAGCGGACGTCATTGGTTTACAGAATGAAGAAACTTCGCATCAAGCGTCCCGCCCCCTTTCAGGAAAAAAGCGCCTAGGACGGAGTCTCTCTTTGATCCCGTCTGCCCGACATTTCTGGCGACGGGAACCCGTCAGTGGCGGAGATTGATCACAAGTTCGTCAGCGCTGGCGAAACACAAGTTGCCGTTCTTATCACAGCATCCTCAACCGACAGAATCCTTTAGGCCCCAATCCCTAGCACCGACTCTGAGGCTTCTTCCTTGGTCCGATGCGTGCTTCCGGAAGTGGGGCCTGAGCAGAAAGATTAAACAGGAACGCGCTGTTCGCACCGCTACATCGGATGGCTGGTGTTGACTGGTCCAACTCATTGGTCTGTCGATAAGTATCCACATGTTTCGTGACCTGATACCGCAATTGGCGGACAAATTTCACGTGATCGCTCCGGACTACGTGGGCTTTGGTTACAGCGATGCGCCCAGCCCGCAGGATTTCGAATATACGTTTGACAACTTGGCAGCGCACGTAGAGGACCTGCTGTTTAAGAATCTCGGCTTGAAGCAGTTCAGCGTCTACGTGCAAGACTACGGGGCGCCAGTCGGCTATCGAATTGCTTCGAGACATCCCACGGCCGTTCAAAGCATCGTGGTTCAGAACGGCAATGCATACGAGGAAGGTATCGGCCCTGCCTTCGACCCCATGAAGCCGTTCTGGGCGAATCGCAATTCCGAGACCGAGAAGCCCGTAGTCGCGCTCTTGACAAGAGACACCACCATATTTCAGTACACACATGGGGTGGAAGACCCGGCGCGAATCAGTCCGGATTCCTACACCCTGGACCAGTTCTTCCTTGATCGTCCTGGCAACGCGGCAATTCAGCTCGATCTTCTTTACAACTATCAGTCTAATGTCGCCCTCTATGACCGTTGGCATGAGTACTTCCGCAAACGACAACCGAGGATGTTGATTCTCTGGGGTAAGAACGATCCCTTTTTCACGGTGGAAGGCGCGAAAGCGTATCAAAGGGATCTTCCCAACGCGGAACTGCACCTGATTGATACCGGACACTTCGCGCTGGAAGACTTCAGCGCTTTCATCGCAGAGCGGATGCGCAAATTTCTCGGTCAGAGCGCTGTACCGAGTAGCGCGACTGCGGCGTGAACCCGAGGGAAGAAAGACGAAACGTGGCAGTTGTTGGAACATGATGTGAGGGTCGATGGCTCATGTTGGAGAGAGCTAATTCTCGGCTTTGAACCAGGAGGGAGATGTGGAACGTCGTAGATTTCTTGGTGCGCTTGCCGGTGCATCTCTAGGTCTTGGGCTCAAGGACCCTTTCACTGAATTTGCACGCGCGCAAAACACCGCACAAGCTGGCGCAAGTCTGTCTGGGCAGTCCTCGAAGATGAGTGAATTTCCCCAGAACTCAACCATAGTTTTGGTACATGGGGCGTGGGCCGACGGCTCGTGTTGGCGCAACGTCATTGTTCCCTTGGAACAGCGCGGCCTGAAAGTCATCTGCGCGCCGATCCCGCTCACGTCCTTAACCAACGACGCTACCGCATTGAGTTGGGCACTCGAACGGACGACTGGCCCACTGGTTCTAGTGGGACACGCATACTCTGGCGCCGTGATCGCCGCCGTGCAGGAAGACCGAGTTAAGTCTCTGGTCTATATCGCGGCGCTCGCGCCGGATGAGAGCGAGACAGTAGCCAAAGTTTTCTATCGCGATCCCAAGCCCCCGGAATCCCCCAAGTTGGCTCCCGATTCCCACGGATTTATATGGATTCCAGACGGTGGTTTTCGCCAAGCGGTTGCACATAAGGCCTCTACCGATCAAATAGGCGTCGCGGCAGCCGTGCAACGGCCAATCGCGCTTAGGTGCATTCAGGAGCCGGCGCCTAAGCCAACTTGGAAAACCAAGCCTTCTTGGTTCCTAATTGCCGAAGAGGACCGCATGATCAATCCCAAGACGCAGCATTTCATGGCCGAACGCATGGACGCGCATGTGCATTCGCAGCGTGTCGACCACAGCCCGATGTACTCGGAACCAAATCTCGTGATCGACGTGATCACGGAGGCAGCCCGTGAGACGCTCTTGCGATAGGTTCGTGGCGAATGAGCTTAATTTCTCATTAGACGAGGGCATGACATGCCCACTACAAAATCTGTCACTATCGTGACCAGCGCAAGTCAAGGCATAGGACAAGCCACCGCACTCCGTCTTGCGCGGGATTTCTCAGTGATTGTGCTCGTTGCAAGGGAAAAGGAAAAGTTGGAGAAACCGCAGCTGATGTAACAACTGTCGGGGCCTCACAGAGGACAAGATATTAAATGCCCAGATTGCTCTCGCTGAATGTCGGCATTCCGCGTGACGTTTCATGGAACGGTAAAAGTGTGCGTACCGCGGTCTGGAAATCTCCGGTCTTGGGACGACGGATGGCACGCAAACTCAATATTGACGGCGACGCGCAAGCGGACCTTGAGGGTCACGGCGGGGAACAGCGCGCGGTATTTGTCTATCAGATGGATTCCTACCATCACTGGGAACAGTTCCTTGGCCGCAACGATTTTACTTTCGGCCAGTTCGGGGAGAACTTCACCGTCGAAGGGCTTCTTGATGACGAGGTTTGCATCGGTGATCGATATAGCATCGGTGATGCGGTGTTTGAAGTGACACAACCGCGCGTGACTTGCTATCGCGTCGGTATCCGCATGAATGAACCTCGTATGCCAGCCCTGCTTGTAGCACATCGAAGACCCGGGTTCTACTTCCGCGTATTGCGAGAAGGAAAAGTGGGTGCGGATGACGAGATTTTAAAAGTCGCGGATGGGCCAGAGCGAGTGACGGTTGCTGGCTTGGATGCTCTGCTGTATTTGCCGGGACATTCTCGCGAACAACTAGAACAGGCACTCCGCATACCAGCACTAAGCCGGGGCTGGCAGTCTTCCTTCCAGGCAATGCTCGAGCAAGAGTCGGATTCCAAAAGTGTGCAGGGGAATGCGGGACTTGCCAATGAAGAACAAGCGCCAGCTTGGCCGGGTTTCAAGCAGATGCGGGCGGCCCAGATTCGCAAGGAGAGCGATAGCGTGACTTCGTTTGTTTTTGCGCCGGTCGATGGACAACCTCTTCCTCTCTTCCAGCCCGGTCAATTTGTTGTCTTGAGGTTGCATGTCGATCCACACACCCCTCCGGTCCTGCGCAACTATTCATTGTCTGATTTGCCAGCAGCCGATCACTTCCGCATCAGCGTGAAGAGCGAATTGCATGGGATCGGGAGTTCGTTTCTGTGCAATCGTGTTCGCGAAGGCGATGTATTGGATGTCAGTGCGCCGCGAGGAAGCTTCACTCTGCAGCCCGACAAGAATCCTGTGGTTCTGCTCAGCGCTGGGGTGGGCGCAACTCCCGTTATGTCAATGCTGCACGCCCTGGCAGCGGAAAAATCGCAACGTCAGGTCTGGTGGATCTACGGCGCGCGCGATCGGGCCAATCATCCATTTGCAGAAGAGTCGCGCTCACTATTGACGCGCCTATCCCTGGGGCGAAGGTACGTTGTATACAGCAAGCCTGATGTCACCGACCAAGCGGGGATAGACTTCGATGCCTCCGGGCACATTGATACCGCTCTGCTAGAGAAGATTGGCGTATCGCGCAATAGTGATTTCTATCTTTGTGGTCCATCTTCGTTCTTAGATAACATGCGCAATGGGTTACGAGATTGGGGCGTGCTCGCGAAGAACGTTCACATGGAGGTCTTCGGCGCCCTTGAGGGCATTACGCCTGGCATGGCGCGGGCAGATCGCACTCCCCACTTGCCAGCAGGTCCCCCCGGAACTGGCCCCTCGGTTTCATTTGCGCGTAGCGGGCTTACCGCCGCGTGGGACCGCAGGTTCGGAAGCCTGCTCGAATTGGCGGAAGCATGCGATGTTCCAGTTCGGTGGTCCTGTCGAACTGGAGTGTGTCACACCTGTATGACTGGCCTGATTGGCGGATCGGTCACATATCAACCCGAGCCACTTGAGAGTCCAGTTCCCGGAAACGTGCTGGTGTGCTGCTCACGACCAGACGCAGACCTGATTCTTGATCTTTGACGGGAAAGGGTAGCAAGTGTCGCAGTACGAGCGCGAGGCAGTCATCAGGTGGGAGCTAGGAGGCGCGGTCGACTGCCTGCGCTTTCATTGGCCCGAGTATCTGATGGAAGCCGGCGAGGTCGGATTGTACTTATTTCTCACATGCGTTTTTGCAAGTTTATTGCTCTACCCACTTTCGCCAATCCGGCGTTTCGTCAATACCACGATCGAACTACGTGCGCTGATGGGACTGGCGGTTGGGGCGACGGTGCTTGCGATTGTGATCAGTCCGTGGGGCAAACAATCGGGAGGTCACTTCAATCCGGCACTCACCTTGGCTTTTTATCGACTAAGCAAGATGTCGTTGGCGGATGCGGTCCTTTATATCGTGGCGCAGTTCGCTGGCGCGATTGCCGGAGTGTGTGTTGCCCGGTATGTGCTGCCGGAGACATTTGGACACCGAGCAATCAGGTACGCGGTCACCGCACCAGGTGCTCGCGGCAGCGCCGTGGCTTTCATCGGTGAACTGGCGATCTCTTTTGTTCTGATGTCAACCATACTCGTCGCGTCGAATCGCGAAACCCTGGCGCGCTACACACCATACTTCGTCGGTCTTCTGTACGCGATCTTTGCTTATCGCCGCCGAAATATTCCTGCGCGCTCGCGGAGGAGTTCCTCCCTTCTGCGCAAAACTGCATCACGACAACAATAAACGGTGCATCTTCCGCCACGGGCCTACGCCGAGATCCACCGAACCTATCTGAGGAGGACAATTAAATGCGAACCGCGAACAAGATTTCAACAGCTGAATCAGCTACAAAGACAACCATTGAAGACTTCGACGTGGTTATTCTCGGGGGTGGCACAGGTTCCACGGTTGCGGCGTGGACTTTTGCCGGCGAAGGCAAGCGAGTTGCCGTCATCGATCGCAAATATATTGGCGGATCGTGCCCCAACATCGCCTGCCTGCCAAGCAAGAACATCATCCACAGCGCTAAGGTGGCGTCGTACTTTCGTCGGAGCAAAGAGTTTGGCATCAATGAGAACGGCTTCACCATTGACATGTCGAAGGTCCGGGAGCGCAAACGCAAAATGGTAACCGGCCTCAATGACATGTATCTGGAAAACTACAAAAACACAGGAGCAGAGTTCATTCGAGGAACAGGCCGGTTCATCGCTCCGAAAGCCATAGAGGTCACTCTTCCCGACGGTACCATCCGTCAACTGCGCGGCACGAACGTGATCGTCAGTACCGGTACACGGGCCGCAGTGGGAGCAATTCCTGGCTTAGCGGCAGCCCAGCCGCTCACGCACATCGAGGCACTCGAACTCGACCAAATTCCTGAACATCTGCTGGTGATCGGTGGCGGCTACGTCGGCATCGAGCTTTCCCAAGCCATGCGACGTTTCGGCAGCAAGGTAACGTTAATCGATCGCAACCCGCGGTTGATGCAGAAAGAAGACCAAGACGTATGCGATGGTCTTCGCAGCCTGCTTGAGAACGAGGGCATCGACATTCTTCTGAATGTTGGGATTAAGCGGGTGTCAGGGAAATCGGGCGACTCCGTAAGTGTCGTTATCGAACAGAACGGAATTGAGAAAACCTTAAAGAGTAGTCATATATTGATGGCCGCCGGCCGTACTCCTAATACCGAAGGACTTGGGCTGGAGATCGCTGGCGTTGAACTCACCGACCGCGGATACCTCAAGGTCAATGAGCGATTGCAGACGACGGCACCTAGCGTTTGGGCAATCGGCGAGGTTGCTGGCAGCCCACAGTTTACACACATCAGTGTGGACGATTTTCTGGTCGTCCACGCTGATCTAACCGGCGGAAACCGCATTACGACTGGCCGGCAAGTTCCGTACTGTTTATTTACTGACCCCGAACTCGCTCACATCGGCTTGCATGAAACAGACGTGCAATCGCAGAATGTTTCGTACCGCTTGTTCAAAGTTCCGATGGAAGCAAACCTGCGTGCACGCACTCTCTCCGAAACGCGAGGATTTCTCAAGGCCGTGGTAGAGGCCGAAAGCGATCGCATCCTCGGCTTCACCGCTTTCGCTGTTGGCGCTGGGGAGATTATGTCAGCGGTACAGATTGCGATGATCGGAGGAGTACCCTACACCGCCCTTCGGGACGCTGTCCTGACGCATCCGACGCTAACAGAAGGACTGTTAGCGCTGTTCTCATCGGCACCGACGGTCCACGATGTTGTGGATGCAACCTCGACGACCGCCGCGTAAGGCTTTCCGCTTAAGCATTCCCAACGAAAGGGAGGAGTTATGGGACTGTCATGGCAGCAAGGTCCGTTATCATCGGGAGCAATCGGCCGATTTCTCTTGCCTGATCCGCTACCCAAGAAACTTTTGTACGTTGAGCCATTGCGGCGGCGGATGCGCGTGCGTTTCGGCGGAAACTGGATCGCCGATAGCGAGAACGTTCTCCTGCTCTTCGAGCCGGGCCACTATCCGATGGCCTATTTTCCGGAGACCGACATCTCTCTAAATATTCTCCAAGGTACCGAGCATACAACCCAGCATCCCGATCTTGGCCCCACTTCATGGTACAAGGTCCGAGCTGGTGACAAGAATGCCGCGCGGGGAGCCTGGCAGCACATCGCCCTGCCCGCGTACGCAAGCGAGTTGCAGGGACGGGTTGCGTTCGCTTGGCCCTCCATGGATGCCTTCTACGAAGAGGACGAACGGATCGTAGGTCATGCCGCCGACAGCTATCACCGCATCGATATCCGGCAGGCATCCCGTCATCTTGTCGTTCGCCATGGTGACCGCATCATTGCCGACACGAAACGGCCCGTGGTTCTCTACGAGTCCGGCTTCGCTCCGCGCTGGTATGTTCCACGTGCCGATGTCGATGAGTCTGCGCTCATTCCCGTCGAACGCCAGACCTTTTGCCCGTACAAGGGGCTATGCAGCTATTACAACATCGGTGACGCACATCTAGCGGTATGGTCGTATCCTGAGGCATATCCCGAGGTCGGCCGCATCTCCAACTTCTTGTCATTCGAGCCAGACATTGTCTCAGTACAGCTCGATGGCAAACAGCTATATCTTGAGCCGGGACAGACGGTAATTCCACACGGCCCCGATCGCGAACTAACCGTCGCCGAAGTGCTCCCCCGCCGCAAGTCGGCATGAGTGGGTGTAGAGGAGACATAACCGTGAGTACACCAACATTTTCAATCGAAGTCGTCACGCTGCCGGTGAGCGATGTCGAGCGAGCGTTGCGATTCTATGTCGATCGGGTTGGCTTCACGCTTGATGTCGACTATTCGCCGAACGACATATTCCGCGTCGTGCAGCTCACTCCATTAGGTTCGAGCTGTTCGATCCAGATAGGTAACGGACTCACCGACGCGCCTGTCGGTTCACTTCGCAACGTCTATCTCGTCGTCGCCGACCTCGCGGCCGCGCGGAACCGCCTGCTCGAACGTGGGGTCGACGTTGGTGAGATCCGGCACAAGACGCCCATTGGAGCTTGGAATGGAGGTTTCGCTCCGGGGCTCGACCTAGCGCGGGGAGACTATGCCAGCTTCGCCAACTTCTCCGATCCGGATGGCAACGGTTGGGTGCTACAAGAACGGGGCTACCGCAATGTGCGAGATGGCGTGAAGCTTGGTGATGACAACCATGCGCAGCGCAGCTGAAATACCCAGGAGAAGAGAGCCGAACAATATCTCGGTGCAGCTACTCGAGCCGACGCTTAGGCGAACATCGGCGCTGGTCACAGAGTGGTCACAAAACTGGGGCCACCTTGACCAATTAAATTGTTGATTGAAAAAGGGTTTAGGCCCATAGAATCCCTGAAAAGGCTGGCGTCGGCGGTTCAACTCCGTCCCTGGCCACCATCATTCCAAAGGACTTAATTTAGCCCCGCTCGGCGGCGGTCAGTCCGCTTTCAGTCCGCATTCCCGATTCATGCTGAACGTCGTCTCTGCAGCTGAATGATGCTGAAGAACTTACGCCGGTGCAATTCGTTGGCAGTCCGCTTTCAGTCCGCTTTGGTCCGCTGCGCGGCTGAGAATCGCGGTGAGCATTTTCCCTGCTGCGGCCATGCGATCCCGACTGACGGCGTGAGTGTAGAACTGAAGCGTCAGCTTGACGTCGCTGTGGCTGGAAGGCCCTTTTCACCGCCGACGCCGAGATGTACGACGACGGTAATCCCCGCGGTTTGGAGGATTTTTCCGAGGCCGCGGTAGGGCACGAACGATTCACTAAGATCGAACGCGTCGAGAACAATGGCTGTAATGTCTATGGGCAGTTCCACTCTGACCAGTGTGGGAACTTCAGGACCTACTTCAAGTTCCATCTGACGTCGGATCACAAAATCAAACGGCTGGATATCGGACAGGCTTAGAATCTACTGGGATATGAGAACTCTACTGACGGTTTCAATTGGATTGGCTCTTTCTGTTCTGTCTGTGTACATGTCCGGTGCTTTTGGCAAGGGGAAACTCCTGGGAGTCGCATTGTTTCTGGTTGGCTGGCTTGTGTTTTGCGTAGTTGACTTTCTGATGGGGGTAAAGGCTGGATATTCTCCGGTGGACGAACTGGGCATCCACATTCTCCTGTTTTCAGTGCCTGCCATAGGGACGTGGCTGGCGGCCCGCTTTCTTCCTTAAAGGCTAGCCGTGCGCGGCACGATTCGTAGTGAGCAATTCTTTGCCCGGCCTTACCTTCTTACCTTGGTGCATGGCAATGGGGCTTCATCTGGCGAACCTATGCCTATCCGTTTTCTCGGAATAGAGACGACTTTATGTTGCTAACGAGACTCGGATGGGAGATGTTCAGCAAGTCGGACTGGAGACTTTGAGGGTGATTTCGCGGGCTTGTTGCATAAAAGAGGATTGTCATGACTAGCTCGAAAACACCCGACCTGGAGGGAGAAGATCGCGGGTACAACTCCTTTGCCGGTTCGAGTGTTGAAAGGATTGCCGCAATCAGCGACGGGGTTTTTGCCGTGGCCATGACGCTGCTCGTATTGGATATCCACGCGCCCGCAGTGGAAACCATTCACAATGAGCACGATCTCTGGCACGGACTTGCACATTTGGCACCACACCTTGTCGCGTGGTTTATGTCTTTCATGACCCTCGGCATTTTCTGGGTGGGCCAACAGACCCAACTGAATCATTTGGCCCTATCCAATCGGGACCTCACATGGATTCATCTCGGATTCCTGTTGGCCGTTTCCATGACGCCATTCTCAACCACTTTGCTTGCCCAATTCAGCCTCTACCAGGCTGCGCTACTGCTTTATTGGGCGAACATCCTCCTCCTTGGCGCGCTACTTTACTGGAGTTGGGTTTGTGCGCTGGGTAGTGGACTCGTAAAACCGGACATGCCACCGCATGTATCGGCGGGGATCAAGCGGAGAATCATAATAGCCCAAGCCCTGTATGCGTGTGGTGCATTGTTGTCCTTTGTGAACACTCGGTGGAGCATCGCTGCAATTATCCTCGTACAAATCAATTATGCGCTTGCACTGCGCCTGCCCAGAACCCGAAGACGCGCCTAGACGGCATAGCAGCCGAAGCACCTCCTGAAGCTCTTTCGGCCACGTCTGGAAATCGACTACGACAGGTCCGAGTTGCAATCATTCAACCCATCAAAGCCGCCTCCCCTTACGACCGACTGCATCGCCTATCGAACATTCCGGAATGTTGGCTGCGGGGCGGAATGACG